>Ga0315289_10005171_pt1 | contig 19316 bp, 33 predicted proteins | sample YL17G11_40_MG_FD_203452 | JGI IMG/M metagenome (GOLD analysis project Ga0315289, IMG submission 203452) | Sediment microbial communities from Yellowstone Lake, YNP, Wyoming, USA - YL17G11_40 | ecosystem: Environmental > Aquatic > Freshwater > Lake > Sediment | place: USA: Wyoming | collected...
CCATTGACAAAGAAATATTAGAAAAAATTCTATCGATCGATCCACTTGGTAAAATGACTATGTCTGATACCAATGAGGTGGAATATCGTGGTGACCTTAATTGGCACCAACTAACAGGTAAGATGATCCGCAAAGGATTTGAACAAGACCCTGAATTCAATAAAATTTCTGGTTCTAACTCATATGAGGCAAAAACAGAAGATGATGGTAAGAATTACACAGGAACAAAGGATGGTAAAGAGCCTTGTAAACATGACAATTGTGGATGCTCTACTGAAGAAAAAATCAACTCCATCTTAGATGAGAAGGTATAAACTAAAATATAGACTAAAGAGAATACTAGTAGGGTGGCAGAGATGGAGACAGAGGTTAGACAATAAACTCGAACCAGATAAAACAAAGCTCGCTCCCTTTGAAGAAAAGTCAATTAAACTTTGGAGACTTTGTTTAAGAGATAAAGATACCAAACTAGCATATAATAGTTTGGGTATCAGACAGTTAGAAAAGGATAATCTATTCATAATATTCAAACCCAGTGGTAATCACGATTTCATTATGACAATAATGGATATAACAATGGAAAGAAAAAGCGTGTTTGAGATACATATCCCACTTAAACACTCTGATGATGTTTGTGATTACTTTGACATAGAATTGGATAGAAGAATGAAAGAGGTTGAGAGTGCTAAGAGGTCACTAATTGGTGATGATATAGACAGACTCATTGAACAAGAGGGAATAGTACTAAACAGAAAGATAAGAAAGAACAATGCTATCAGAAATAAAGAGAGATTTGGGAAAACCAATCTATAATTTTGATTATAAAGAAAAAGTCCTTATATTTGTATAAATCTAAAAAAGAAAAGAAATGGTTGTAAAGAACATTCACGAAAAATTACTTAATGGTATCCAAACGATGTTGATTGATACCAAGGTAAACTTACCATACTATGGTGAGTTTAACTTACATATCAACTTTCACGAACAAGATAGTATTGGTACCTGTGCGGTTAACGTAACCTCGAAAGGTATGAATTTTTTCTATTCACCTAAATTCCTTGAGGATATGTCTCAGAAAGAAGTGAATTTTATTACACTACACGAGGACTTCCACTTGTTATTTAATCACCCAAAACGTACTGTTAGTGGTCAATACGACCACAAGATGTCTAACATCGCACAAGATATGATTATCAACCACGTTATCTGGGAGGATATTCCACATTTATTTGTTGAAATCCCTAAGGATAAGAATGGTAAGAATATGGCGTTATTCATTCCCAAAGACTATACTGGAAAGTTAATCTTTGAAGAACTTTATGAGTGGCTAAAGGACGAAAAGGAAAAATGGGATAAGCAACAAAAACAGTGCAAAAACTCACAATGTAAGTCATGTAATGGGACTGGCAAACAGGATCAAAAAGGACAACCTCAAAAAGGTCAGGGACAAGGTCAATCTCAAAAGGGCGAGGGAAAAGGCGAGCCTCAAGAAGGACAAGGTGAGGGACAGGGACAACCACAAGATAGTCAAGGTGAAGGCCAAGGCGAAGGTGGACAAGGTCAGGGTCAAGGACAACCACAAAGTGGTAAAGGTGATGGTGAAGGTCAAGGAGATCCTTGTCCAGACTGTGATGGTACTGGAAACGAAGGTGGAAAAGATTCGACCGGTAAACCATCTTATGGCCCTTATGGAAAGAACCCATCGAAAGATGGAGACTCTCTCGACACTTGGTCTAAAGAGCAAATCTTTCAGAACATGGAAGACAATAACGGAGAATACATGGATAAACACATCGGAGACGATGTACCAGAAGAAATGCGTGAGGCGATGGTTAAGGACGTAATGGAAAGATTAGCCGCTCGTGGTCTATCAGCTGGTAATGTTGAGACAACAATCAATAAACTTCGTAAGAAGCGTAAAGATTATCTTCGTGAGATAAAGAGAGCAGTATCTAATATGATTTTCGGTACGGTTAAACAAAAAACCATTGTTAAACCAAATCGTAGACAGATTGCTGGTCTTAAGGGTAACCGTAAGGTCAAGACTTGTATCAACGCAATTCTTGACACATCAGGGTCAATGGGTGGTACCTTCGAGAAAGTGTTGTCATATATTTACCGTAATGACATCGAGGTAAACTTAATCGAAGCGGACACACAAGTAAAGTGGATACAACGTATCAAAAATGCGAAGAAATTAGAAAGTATTCCAATCAAAGGACTTGGTGGTACAGTCCTTCAACCAGCTATCGATATGGTTGCTGATCAATTCAATGAGTACAACACTGTCGTCCTTACCGATGGTTACTGTGACTCACTTGACTTATCAAAGATTAAAGGAAGAGTTCTAATGATTTCAATTGGTGTTAAGGTACCAATCACGAAGTCAAATGGTAAAGTAAAACAAATCGTTGTTGAGAAAACCGACTAATAACGATTAGTTACTAACTAAAACAAAGACCCAGAAGTAATTACTCTGGGTCTTTTCTATTTAAACTCCGTATTTTTTATTAACCAAGCTGGTGTTTCTTCTTGATGAAACAAAATAGAATTCGTTAGAATCTCTCTCAACATACTCTATCGAGAAGAAGCATAGTCTCCTTTCTCCTCGTAGATTAAATTTAATCACATCTATCGCATCATTGATTGGTGAGACATTGGGCAATTCATCAGTATAGTGTATACCAAGACTAATATATTCTCTCTCATTCCTATTATATATCCTGCCATCTGGTTGCATAATTTTATAATACACACCCACCGGTATAAACTTATCAGCAATTTTATTGACTCTTTCAACACAGTCATTAATATCATCCCAGGAAGCTTTCTCGCTTTGATAATCTAAAAATTGAACAAAGAGATGCATTTTATAGTCCTTGTTAAATGTTACTTTTGAATTAAACCCCTCATCATTTAATTCAAGCAGAACATCCTCTAATTCATGCTTTATCCACTCAACGTCTGAATACTCCAAGTCACCCCAGAGTTTCCCCCTTTTTTGTGGGATTTTCTCAGACTCAAATATTTTATGTGACTTTAGATATCTCATCAGTTTTCAATTTTCTCCACATCATTTAGATCAATCTCGTATTCATTACCATCGATGAGTACAGTAATGAGACCATCTTCATCTATACTAACAGGTCTCAACGGTTCTTTTGGGTCATTTCCTGGTAGATTCTTAATGATAGTTGCGTATATAACTCCATTTTTTTGGATACAATTGATTATATCTTCCTGTGTTATATTTTTAACTTTAAAGTCTTCAAATAATTTTAACCATTTCATATGTTATATATTATTTTTTTAATATATAAACACATGAGACATCTTAAAAGATATAACGAGGAGTTAAAACCAGAAACATATAAAACCGCTGGTGAAAGGCTAATCGGAAGGGGACATGAACAGAGAGGCACAAAGCTCCAACAATATGGACATGATGTCGCGGGTGACCTAGTTAGTTTTTGGGTAGGTGAATGTAAAACAAGAAGTGCTTTTTATTTACCACTAGAGTTTTCAAAAGCACACACCACAGCTAGGATTAAATTAGGTGGTGAAACCGGTGAGTGGTATGTCTTGGATGGATCCGATTACTATACTGAGAAGATATCAGAAAAAATGACCGACCTATTTGAATCCTTTAAAAACGGTGGGTGTGAGTTGTACTTCGATGTTCAATTGTATTTCAAATTATCACCAAGACAGAAGCTTCTTTTTAAAGACTTACAAGGAAAGATAAACCGAAGACAGACTAGTGGACATGAGTCAGGAATGACTGATCAATTTATCATCAAGAAGCTATCCGAGTCATATAGTGATATACCTCTGGTATCATTCAGATTTTATATAAGCGAAAATTTATACTGGCATGATGAAGATGATAACTCATACATACCAACACAAGAACAATTCTACGAACAATTTAAATACACATTTTCTCCAAGTGTATATACCATTAAGGGATCTCCTATGAAGGAATATATTGGAAGCGGTCGACCAGACACAAATCATGATCTAATCGCAACCGGATGTAGTAGAAAAGAGGGTGTGAAAATAAAGAATATCATACTATCAGATGTTATCAAAGACATAAAACCCATAATACACGAACTATTCTCAGAACACATTCAAAGTGATGCTGATATTTTCGAAAAGGCAATGAATAAACTATCAAACATAAAGGTAAATAGTCTTTATAGAGATAAGGTTGAGTATAAACATGATGAGTATAATTTCAAAAAACAATTTGTTGATAATTAATATGAAACACCTAAAAAGATTTAACGAAGAACTAAGTCCAAGGATTTACAATATAGCGTCAAGGAAACTTGACAAAATGGGTATGCCTAAGAGAGCAAAGGCTCTTAAAGACTGGTCAAATATTCAACAGACTAGACAAAACATGGCTGATTGGAAACAAAACATAGAAGAGCTAAAAGAATTCGGAACATTCAGATTCACTATAAAGAGCGAAGATGGACGAGAATTAATAACTGATGATTTCTACTTAAATATAGATTTTGATGATTTTGCTTTTGAAGATCAGACTTTATTCGAAAAATCAAAAAACGAGACCAATCCCGAAGGACCTGGTCTATTAGGAGATGACTTTGAAACAACCTTATATCTAATGACTGGATTGGTTCCTACAAATGAGGAAACAGTTAGGAAATGTGAGGAAGTTCTACCAGATCCAGACAATCTATCCAATGGATTCTATTGGGCTAATTGCATTTTAATCTCAATAGAGATTAAGAATGATAAGGTGATACTAGGTGAGCCAAAATTTGATTCTTATGATCCATCGGTATCTGGTGTACCATTGGTTGCTGATAGAAGAAGTGCGGTTAAATTAAAAAATCTGATAAAATCCATATTCTTAAATGAAGTAAATTACCCGAGTGGTAGAACAGATGTTAAATCTATACATGATCTTCTTGAAAATTCAATACTAAATAAGTGTAGGTTCTCTGGTGATTATGGGTTTGAATTAAAAGAGATTGCTAATCTTATGCAAAAAACACACATTAGTCAGTTTCCTGGATATATAGAATAGTATGAAAAAGATGAAACACTTAAAAAGATTTAACGAAGAGTTAAATATACAAACATATAGAAGAGCGGTTGATAGACTCACAGATATTGGTCATAGAAAGAGAGCTGCTGCTATAAAAGATTGGGTGGGTGTTAAACAGAAGGAAGCGGAGGAAAGAGCGAAGGCTGATGAATTCAATCACTGGAAAGACTTTGTAACAAAATTTTCACCATTTGGTAAGCTAAAATTTGAAATAACTGACGGAAGTAAAGTAAAGTCATTTGAACCGATAACGGATGATTTCTATGGAGCTATCGTATTTGAAAAAGATAACTTTGAAGATGTTATCGAAGATACTCTGTCATATCAGAGGGATCTATCGGAAGAAAATAAAAATAAAGTGAATAATTTCTGGCTTTCATTTTTTATGGTTGCTCTTCCAACAACAGAGGAATCATATAATAAATATCAGAGTATTCCTCCAATAAAAGAGTCAATGTATAGAGGTGGTATATTCGGATTGTGGATAAACTTTAAAGTTCAAATTGAAGGTGATGAAATATCTGTTCCTACATTTGATATATATGCGGACGATGGACAGACAACCGCATTAAATATTGCAGACAGATCAACAGCTGGTAAAATTAGAAATCTATTACTTGGTATATTTAAAGGAACAATAGACTATCCAGTAAAATACCCAGTTGATGGATACCCAACCAACATGCATGATTTTTTAGAAACCATAGTTTGTAATAAATCAGGATTAACAAGTGACTATGGCTTGAACATGGATCACTTTGTTGAAGCCATACAAAAGGTCAGTGCTAACTCACTATTTAGACAAAGTTAAAAATAATACGTATATTAGCATGATAATAACTAAATACGCTAAATTTTTGGAATCACTTCAAACAAAAGATATGTGGGATATAATCCCGGAATCCGTTAAGGAACTACATTCCCTATTTAAGTCATCAGGTAAAACATTGTTTGTTGTTGGTGGATCTGTAAGAGATTTCCTAAACAATGATAAGCCAAAAGATTTTGACCTAGCTACTGATGCAACACCAGATGAGGTATTATCAATCATTGGTAAGAAATGGAGAACAACAGTACAAGGAGAATCATTCTTCGTTGTTGTTGTTTATACAGAAGATCAACCAATGGGTATGGAGATTGCAACATTCAGAGAGGATGTCTATGGTGATTTACTTGGCAAAACAAGAAACCCTGTTACTAAATTTTCAACAATAGATAAGGACGTTGAAAGACGCGATTTAACTTGGAACGCATTGTTCTATGATTTAGAGAAAAGAACTATTATTGATTTAGTTAATGGTATAGAGGATCTTAACAATAAGATTACTAGATTTGTTGGTGATCCTGACATGAGAATTATTGAGGATCCATTAAGAATAATGAGATTGTGTAGGTTTACCGCTCGATACGGATTTACAATTGAACAAGGAACAAGAGAGTCTATTCATAAAAATAAAGATAAGTTAAAGATAATTGTCCGTAACCGTATTTGGGATGAATTCTACAAAGCATATGGTCAGGTCAAAGATTTTACCATCTACTTAAAATATCTTGATGAATTTGGTTTATGGGAATATGTTTTCCCTGGTATGGAGATCAATAGTGATATTACATCATGTAGTTCTTTGGAATTATACCTTGCTAATCTATTCGTGGATGATCAACCAGTAAATTTTGATTTTGAGTCATTTAAAAACAAGTTGGTTCAGAATCTTTTTATACCAATTGAAATATCTCGAGTTGTTTCCTATCTGATATGGTTACAAGACTTCGAACCAGAAAGGGTCACCGAATTCTACACCAAAAGAAATAACTTCAAAATAAGTGATGAGATGATATCAGAATGGCTCGAAATAACCAGAAATCTAAGTGTGATGTGTGATGTGTTTGTTAAATACAAACCAACCACCAATTCACAGGATTTAATGTCTAAGGGATTCAAAGGTAAATCATTGGGAGATGAAATAAAAAGGTTGGAAATTGAAAAGTTCAAACAAATGTTAAATTAATATATATAAGAGCAATGAAAAAAATATTACTAATACTTTCACTTACAATATTATCCATAGTTGGATACTCACAAAGTGCAAAAACCACACCGGTGATAACATCAGCAATAACTGATGAATACCTCGTATTCATACCCAACGCATTCACACCAAATAACGATGGTCTAAATGATATTTTCACCCCATCGGTAATTGGATCACAAAACTTCGAAATGACAATTTTTGATAGATGGAGTGAGGTTCTATATCACACGGATGATTTATCAAAAGGGTGGGACGGAACATACAAGGGACACCCATGTAAGGAAAATGTCTATATTTGGAAAATAGTAATTACAGACATCTTCAATATAAAACATCAATATATCGGACACTTAACTATTGTCAAATAATTATTTTATTTTTTGATATATAGGATTATGATTTACTATTTAACTTATCTCAAAGACACTATTGGCAATAACTACATCGGTATAAATGTATCCCCGGGTGTTATAGACCCATTTCTAAATGATCTCAAAGATATAATCGGAGAAGAAGACTTCGATGAACACACACAAAATCAGAAGAACAGAGACCATGGTAGCTACCACATAACAGTTATTAATGTGATGGAGTATAACTCAATTTCCAAGAAAATGGGAATGGATAAATTCATCAATTCACTTGAACCAATATTCAAATATGAAATAGATGATATTAAAATGAGAGGAGTTGGTACCGCTGAAAGAAATGGTAACCGTGCTTATTTTGTTGTATGTGATAGTGAAAAGCTTGAGCAGATAAGAAGTATGTATGATTTGACCAAGATAGACTTTCATGCTACATTGGGGTTCAAGTTCAAGGATGTATTTGGTGTTCCAAAAAATGTTGTTATTAATAAGAAATCAAAGTTTATAAAACTTTTAAAAATAGAATACTATAAAAATGATAATTGGAATTTTCTGAAAAAGATTGAAAATTTTGATCTTGACTATCAGTCAGAAATTATACCTATATCTATATCAGATGATAAAATGAAAATCAAATGTGATGGATATTATATGGATATTTCTCTAATGGAAGATGAAAAGTTCAGAATAGTGACCAAATATCCAGTAGATAAGGACGAAGAAATGCCAAGACTACCAGAAACAGAAATTTCAAAAATACTAAACAAAAATTAAAGGACAAGAGATGAAGCTATTTAACTACTACAACATTGACGAATGCAAAGATCGAGAAAAGCTATTCGAGAAACTAGATAGTCTAAGAGATGATGGTAAGATTGAGTATGAGATGGACGGATTAGATATATTTAAGATAGAGGATATAGATTTAGAAGAGTCAGATATTGAAGATCTAAATGATTTATTTGATGACGAAGATGTTTTTCCTTATCTCGATAACGAAGAGGAAGAGGAAGATGATGACTACTATGATGAGTCATCTGGTGATGATTATTAATTAAAAAGAAACACATAAAATGACAAATGACTACGAAAGATACAACTTCTGGCACTTAGAGCTAGAACAGTTTGAGGAGAGAAGAAAAGAAGAAATTACTAAGTATAACAAAGAAATTGACGAGGCGGTTGAAAGAGTTCGTAAAGGTGAATTTGTGACCAACGAAGAGGTTATGAAGGAAATGAAGAACTGGTAGTTATATCAGGAGGAATGGTTAGTAATTTTATATATAACTAATGAGAACAACCACTTTTATCTATATTCTATCCTGTCCAAAATCCGGTGATGTTATGTATGTTGGTAAATCAAATGACCCAAAAGGTAGATTTTCTAAACACAAAAGAATGATGGATAATAACAAATTAAAAAATCTATGGATAGGAGAACTAAAGACAGAAAATCTAACACCGGTACTCACAATAATTGATGAGGTCTCTATATCTAATTGGAGTAACATGGAGAAGTTCTACATATCAAAATTTAGAGGCATTGGGTGTAAGTTATTCAACACATCAATTGGTGGAGAGGGTCTTGATTATGGGAATCAAACAAGCTTTAATGGCAGAAATGCTAGAAAAGTTGTATCACTAACCAAAGATGGTACTCACCACAAAACATTTGATTCTGCTAAGGAGGCAGCCGCATCTATCGGTAAAAATAACATATCCAGTGCTTTAAATGGAGTAACAAAAAAAGCAGGAGGATACATTTGGATATATGAAGAAATTTACAAAAATCTATCCAAATCCAAAATACTTAAAATAGTTGAAAACGCAAATAATAACTTATCGAGATATAACGGTAGTGAGACAAAGTTTACCAAAAACCAAAAGCCTTGGAACGATGGATTGAATATAAAACTAAAACCAAACAAAAATGTTCACCAATATACAATAGATGATGAATTTGTAAAAACATGGGAAACCGCAAAGCAAGCATCCATTTCACTAACCGGAAATGAAAAGGGAGAAGGTAACATATCTAAGTGTGCTAGAGGAAAAGGTAAGACAGCATTTAAATATAAATGGTTGTATAATTTAAAATAAAGAAAATGATCAAGGTAGGTATTACTGGTGAGTGTGGGAGTGGGAAAAGCCACTGCGTAAAGCTGTTTGAAAAACTTGGAGTTCCCTTTTTCTATTCAGATGATTCCGCTAGAAAAGTTATCAATTTCAACGAAGAGCTAAAAAAGAAAATTATTAAAGAGTTTGGTCAAGTCTATGGTGAAGATGGATTGATGATACCAGATAGAATAAGGAGTATTGTATTTGTTGAGGGTGGCGAATCTAAATTGAAAAAGTTAAATGAGATAACACTCCCTTATGTCTTCGAAGATTTTGATAATTTCTGCAACGAGCATAAAAACAAACAATACACCCTATCAGAATCCGCAATTCTATTTGAGTCCGGGTTTAATAAATACTTTCATAAAATCATCTACGTTTACGCTCCTGAGGAAATAAGAATACAAAGAGCATTTGATAGGAGTGGATTTTCTGAAAAGGAGTATAGAAATAGGATGAAAAATCAATACCCATCTAACTCCAAAAGGAATTGGTCAAATTTCATTATTGAGAATTATGATGGTAAAGATGTTGAAGAGCAAGTTAATGGAATTCATAGAAAGATACTATCACTATGATTAATTTCCATAAAGACTTTCTTTCAAAAGAATTATGCAATATAATCATTAATAGGTATAATAGCGATGATGTCCTGGAAGATGCTGTAAGTGTGAACAACAGCACACTGGAGAAGGTACAAAACTACAATTTTAATAAGAGGAAGATAGTTAAGGTAAGTCCTGAAACATCCAGTGAATTGAAATTGGTCAGTTCAAAAATACTAGAATTAATAAACCATAATAGTGAGGTGAAATTTGAGAAGATTGCCTCATTCTCATTCAATAAGTATAGAGAGGGTGACTTTTTAGACTGGCACTCAGATCTCTCTGAAGTTAGAAAAGGATCAACCAAAACAGTTGTTATAGAACTAAATGAAGAATATACCGGTGGAGAATTTGATTACATTATAGATGGCATAAATCACTCTCTTGATAAAAATGCGGGTAGTATTTTTATCTTTGATTCGACTACGAAACACAGAGTAAGAGAAATAAAAAGTGGTGAGCGATTTTCTTTAAATTGTTGGCCACTCTGAAATTATAAATACCTAAAGGAATATAGTTTGGATCATCCTTAGATGTCTGACCAACATAAATCTTACCATTTATTTTATTTGTTATTTTGTAGATTTGCATACTTCATCTATCATTTTCTGACCATCTTCAACAAATGACCATAAATACTCATTTATCCAATCATTCATCTTTAGGTTATTTTTGGCGCAGTATATTTTTATCTTTTTATGTGTCTCCTCGGATATCACAACTGTTTTTTTGTTTATCTTTTCTTCCATAGAATCTTTATTTTTATATATTAAATTACAAAAATGTAATTTTACAAAAATATTCGTATATTTGTAAAATTATTAACCCTTTAAATCTACAACATCTTCGAAAACAACATATTTATAACAACGACACTCCCATACTGCAATGGATCCATACACGTGGGTGCTGCATTTGAATTCATACTAGCAGACGCTATTAATAGATGGTTCAAATTAAGAGGAAAAAACTCCTACCTAAATATAGGATTAGACCAGACGGGTAGCAAAATTTTAGCAAAGTCTAAAGAATTGGGTATACCGGTTAGTGAGTATATCAAAGGTATATCCATTGACTGGAAAAAATCATGCAAGTCTCTTAACATAGAATATGATAACTTCTATGAGACATATACAGATAAACACGCTGATAAGGTAAAAGAGTACTGGAATATTTTCCTTAAAAACGGAGACATCTATGAAAAAGAATACACAGGAAAATACTGTGTTGGTTGTGAGTCATTCAAGTTGGACAAGGATTTAAAGGATGGCAAATGTCAAGACCACCCAATCACAGAGATACAAGAAATAAACGAAACGAATTTCTTTTTCAACCTTGGGAAGTACAAAGACAAAATAATTCAATGGTTGGAATCTAATCCAATATCAGAGTCAGATAAAAATGAACTACTCAAATATCTTAATGATTATAATGAACTTTCCATCTCTAGAAAGAAAACAGATCACACATTTGACATAGAGGTTCCTGGTAGAGAAGATCAAGTTATTTATGTTTGGTTTTCGGCTTTACTTAACTATATCTTCGCAGCACCTAATTGGGACAAGTCAATAAATATACAACTATGTGGACCCGATAACCTCAGGTTTCAGGCTCAGATATTTCAAGTATTTTTATCTTCTTTGGGTAAAAAGAACACCGACAAAATTATAATACACGGAACCATTCTCGATAAAGATGGTCGTAAAATATCCAAAACACTTGGTAATGTTATTGATCCAATCGATCAGTTAGAAAAGTTCGGCCTGGATGCTGTTCGCTACTATGCTCTTGCTGGTATAAGTACATATTCCAATTCATCTTGGAGTGAAGAAGATTTGAAGAATTTATGGAATGCTGATATAGTAAATGATTGGGGTAACTTGGTATCAAGAACATTACACCTAATTGATATTAAGTCAGAGGGTAAGATTAAGGTCGTACCACTTAGAGACTTTGCGGATACTATACAAAATTATAGGAAAGAGATTACTGACCTATGGAATGAATTCAAGGTAAAGGATGCGTTAAAGAAAACGAATGAGTTGGTTAAATTTGGAAACAAATATATCAACGATACAAAACCCTGGGCATCTACGAACTCAGATTTTGAGTTATCCAATCTATACCTATTACTAATAACAGTAAATGAGTTTTACATTCCTTTATTTGGTAACGAAAGATGTGGCGAGATTAGTAAGATAATTGATGCAGGTAAAAAGGAAATACTATTTAACAGAATATAAAAATATATGAAAAAAGATTTAAATATAGACTATGACATATCAGTAGATAACATGCTGGATATGTTGATGAGTCAGGAAACCGATGGATTTAAAATACTAGAGGCAAGTTTCTTCACCACAAAAGGAAGAAATATCAATAAAAATATACTAGTTCGTGACAATGGACAAAAGAGAGAACAAATATTCTCTATGAAGGATGGTAGATTCATTTTTAGCAGATTCATTATATCTTTTTAGGTATTTCATATCTACTTTCGGTTTTTAACTGAATGTGATTTCCACTCACCATCTTTTAGGATATCAATCAACTCTTCTCTATCTTTTTCGGTCATGTTCTTTCTAGCTGCAAAGTCCTCAAATCTATCAATTATATTAATTGGTAAAAACTTATGATATTCTTTCTCGGATTTTATTGTGGACTTGTCCATTTTAAATCTAAACATTAGTTTAATATAGACTTCCATAACTTTTAAACGAGGTGCTTTCTGGTCTATACTCACCTGTGGGTCAAACTCAATACCCTCACCCTCACATCTTGCCTTGATATCTGATAATTCGGATTTTATTTCTTCTATGTCTGGACTATCTTGTTTGATATCAACACCATATATTCCACCACTATCACTCGCGAAAGCTATATTATACTCAAATTCCAATTCACTACCAACTATGTTAATATTATCATAGAACTTAACCAACTTAGCATACTCTATCCACGGTTTATCATATCCATAATGCCATCTATCACCATGGGACCAACTATCATTTTCAATATCATATTCATAGTTTCTATGTGGTGTTCTTAGTATGAAAGATGAATAGCAATGAGGAGTCCTGTTATGATTTGACATTATATCAATTATCGGAAGACACATATCTTTAATATGATCAGTATCGATATTATTGTCCTTAAGTATTTGATGGAAGTCAAATAGAATGTTTTGGATCATTCCCTTCCAATCCTTCTGTTGCTTAGCTTCAAAGATATATGAGTTTAAGTGTTTCATTTACTCATTGTTTTTCGCTATATCATCAGATTTAATTGGCTTCTTAATGGTCAATTGGACATCTTCTTCAGGAATTTCAGACAATGTATTAACGTCAGCAGGAATCGTTCTATATTTGAACTTCTTCATCTTTGATACTTTATCCCTAACTGATAAGGTATCTTGTTTCACCTTTTTAGGTGGTTCGTTCGGGGTGTGAGGAGATGATTGTCCCTTAGCAGGACTACCAAATGCTAATCCAGCACCGATAGCAGCACCAGCTATTCCTTTTTTCCAGTTGATTTCTTCATTACAGAAATCTTCATATGTTTTTACATTCCTCATATCTTTGTGATACCTTTTATATCCTTATCGGTATATTTAATAGTAAATGGTTTTTTATTTCCAGGATCTAGATTATATGTGACATAGACAATAAAGTCGCTCCCGTTCCATTTAACATCTTTCCTATTAGGATTTACAAGGATCTCCATTATTTGACCAATCTTACCCTTTTCATTTTTGATTTTATCCCCTTGTGTAAATCCGGTTATATTATCCTCTCCCTCAGGAGCTGTCGTATATCCATTCTTTCTCATATACTGGAGATCATCATATACATTAAATGCAGAAGACCCAAGGTCCTCATTAAACGAGCTAAATGTCTTTATAGTTTTCATAGAGGTATATATTAATTAAATTTGGTGAATTCATATAAATTCCGTATATTTACATGTTGATATAGGGAATATTGACGAAAACATTGAATTTTTCATTAAAATTTGGTAGATTCAAATAAATTCCGTATCTTTATAGTAAGATAATTAACCACTAATAACTAACTAAAAACTCATTAAAATGGCTGGAAAAACAAATTTATTCGCGAAAGCAAAAAAAGAAGCACCCAAAAAAGTAGCAAAAGGGGCTAACGAGAAGGTACGTGTTCGTATCGAAGACCCATCGTTTTTTGATAAAATCGAAAAAGCAGAGAAGTTACAAGATGTAATGAAATCATCTAAGGCTAAATTAGACATGATCACTGACGAATTACGTGATCTTGGTCGTGATGAGTGGGCAAAACTATACCAAAAAACGGGTAAAAACCCTGACTCTATTATGTTAGAGTCTGTAAATGATAATGATGATACCGCTCAGTTAATGTTCTGTCCTAGTGACAAGTATATCATCATCAACGCTGAACGTGCTGAAACTCTTCGTGAGACGTTTGGTGAAGAAATCGTTGAAGAAAAAACTAGCTTCTCTTTCGATAACGAAATGATTGAGAAGTATGGCGAAGTTCTTTCTCGTCTTATCGAAGAAAGTGATGAAATCACTGAGAAGGACAAAGAAAAAATCATCAAAGCCGTTACTACATACAACGTAGCAAAAGGCACAATTGATATGTTAAAGACATACGGTGATGTTGCTGAAGTTATGGAGGCTGTTAAACCAGTCGTATCTCTTAAGAACATCGAAGTTATTAAAGGATAATAATACGTCACCAGGGTCAATCCTGGTGACTTTTTGCTCCCTTGTTGGAATTGGTAGACATCACGGTCTTAGGAACCGTGGTCGAAAGGCGTGAGAGTTCGAGTCTCTCAGGGAGTACAAATGGAAGGTGGCGGAATAAGACGCTACTGAGTTAATCAGTAAGGTTTTGGGTTTGATTCCCATTATCGAGGTAATGAGTTCTGAGCCGTAGAACTCGAAAGAGAGACACGGTAAATAAGTGCTAAAGTCAGAACGTGTAAGGTGGAATTCCTTACTCTTCCACAAATTAAGATAATGATTGAAAGATACGAAGATTTGAAAACAGAGCCAAATAAAGTGATTAAAACAGAGCCAGAGATGGTTAAGGAGGGAATATCATTTCCGATACTTAACTCGTTAAAATCGACCCTAAAGGGTATTGGGAGTAATAAAAACATTAGAATGTTAGTTAATACAATCTTTGGTTTATTGGCTTTAGCGGCTCTATCATTTGTTATTATAAGTACTGGTGAAAATACCCCACTTAGCTACTTGGTAGCAGGGTATATAATTTATAGATTAATATCAGACCAAAAGAAAATTAAGAAATAATATGAAAACGAAAACAATAATGATCCTACTAATTGCAATGATTGCAACATCTTGTGCACCTAAGATAGGAGATAAGTCAAAAGACCTACACATAAAGGTTACAACGCAACGTGGAGTGACTGACACATTTGGAGTTAATGCGTGTAGAGTCTGGCTTAATGATGGTGATGTGATGTATCAAAATGATACTGATTATTATTTTGGCAATTACACAGTTCTTGCGTCAGGAATTTATACATTTAATACTTATTAAAGGAAAATTATTAAAATTAAAAAATAGAAACCATGGTAACAGAAATACTTAAAACACTTAGTGACACAGAATTAACAGCAATTGCTCAAGAGTTAAATAACCCTAAGATAGATAATTTAGCTATCTACAATCAGTTAATTGCTAAGAGCAACTACCCAACTGATATGAGTGACTTTCTAACTCTACCAACGAAAGTGGCGGTTGAGTTAAGTGATAGATTGCTAGAAATGCAAAAGAGAGAATGGCTTCGAGACAAAGAAGAAGCTGTCTAAAGATAACGGTAGGTGAGGGTATTTCCTCTGAAATAGAAAGACTACACAGACCACTAGAACGTGGTGGCATCGTTGGTATTAGCCCAACTAGGAGTACGACCCGAATGAGAATACGTTTAGTCTTGTGCGATAACAAGGTATGGTTCCATAGTTAAATGGATATAACCGGGGTTTTCCAGGGTCGAGTAGCCCGCGATTAAACCTCTATTCCAAGTTCGATTCTTGGTGGGACTACAAAAGTGATAACTCGATAAGAAAATGGATAAAATCGTTCGAGGAGTTCAAATTTAAATAAACTTGTTTTATTCTAAAATCTTCCTTATATTTGTAAAATCAAGAATTATATGAAAAAAGGAGATAAAGTAAAAATAGATGTGAATGCTATTGAACTGGATCAGAAGAAATTTAAAAACTCACACCTTGGAACGGGATTAAGTCCAAATCACATATTCTTTTCATTTTCGTTACATGATGAAATATTAAAGAGAATAAAGTTAGGACAAAATCCAACTATCGAAAGTATAGTTAAACCAAGAAGAGGTGACCAATATGTGAACCTAGTATTTGATGATGGATTCAAATGTGGTGTGGATATTGAGAAGATAAGTAAAATTTAGTGGTGTGCTCAGTCAAGCCTCTTATACTCTTGTATAACGTAACTGATGGGAGTATCCTGTGGTTAGGAGACGCCTCCCAAATGTTCCCTTAGCTCATTGGAAGAGCACAAGGTTAATCGAAGTCAGGGATGTGAAAACTGAAAGATTAGATGAGTCCTTGAGGTTATTGGTTCGAATCCGATAGGGAACACAAACTAAAATTTAAGAGAATGTACGGACAACCAATGAACCCAACCCGTTGTGAATTTGAGATATCAACAGACGACGGAATGCTTAGTGAAGTAGGTGATATAGTCTTAGTCATAGGTGACTTAGACGAACCAGATAATGACGATATTCGTGATGTTATTCACGCAGATTTTGACAGATTATGGGATAACGCATGTGAGAATGTATTTACATCCGATAAATTCAAAACAGAAGAAGAGGCCAGAAAGTGGTGTCTATCTATCGGAATGAAAGAGGCTAACGAATCACTAGGATTAGGAGGATAATATGGCTTTAGAAATCAAAGTAAAAAATAAACAGACGAAAGAAGAAGGTATACTTTATGTGGTTAAATGCTACACAAGTCCTTTAGTTCTTATCGGTGAAGAGTTGTATTACAAAAGACTAAACGATAGTAGAGGTGACAAATTCAAATTTTGGGAACAAGTTAAAAATGGCATATTACAAAAGGTAGATGAACACTTTTTAAATAAAGTTGAACTTGTGAAAGAAATTATTCCACCTTGGAAAGGTAATACCCAAACAATTTCGTAATTACAAAAATGGAAGATAAACTAGAACAAATCAAACAACATTTAACTAAAGTCATTAGCAAACATAGTTGGGCTAAAGACTGTGACTATGATGCTGGGTCAATGAGTGAGGCTCACGATATTGGCATTTGTCAAGGTCAAACCGAGTTAGCAAAAGAAATTTTAAAATTATTAGAAAAATAATGGGGGAAATGAGAAAAGCAATTTTAAGTGCTCGTCTAATACGAGGACAGAAACCAGTAGTATATTTGAAGAGTGATAACATTCTCGGACATAAAGCCGGAACCAAAGCAAATCTATATGACTTTAATGGGTCGAGATTTTCACTGAATATAAACGGTCAATGGCACGGATATTACTCAGAAAGTGTATTTGAGACTACATTCTCAAAGCTTATAAAAGAATATGCTGGACTAACCGTTGTCATTGTAAGTATAATCACTTCATATTTTATGATATAATGGCGAAGATAAATAAAATAAACACATTACAGTTTCCAACTAAAGATGGTTGGTACTGGGTACTAATTGATGGATGGAACACACCAACACCTTGTTGGTTTATGAGTAAATCCGGTGATGAAGGGTGTTTCCTACCAGGTGGTATGGGTGACTCTTCCTCAACAGGACTATATCGAGGTGATCTATCAAAGATAGGACCTGAAATAATTGAACCCAAATTCTAAAAATAATAATATGACAAACAATATCGACGAGATTAACAAACTAGATGATAGTTACAAAAAAATGATTGCTGAAATGGTTGATGTTATTGTGAATGGGGATGGTGATTTGAGTCCCTTCCCAGAATCAAAAGAAAAAACAGAGCTTTTAGAATATTTGGATAACGCAAAGAAAAGTTTTGAGAGTAGACCAACTTTATCATCAGATCAAATTACAGAATTAAAAGAAAAGTTGTCTTTATCATCTGATGAGGACAAGGTAAAAATTATACTGGATATAGTTGATACCACTGTAATAAGCATAGAGTTAAAAGAAGTTTTGGCACCATACAAACATCTTCTAACAGAAATTAGAAAAGCAAATAAAGACGGTAAATAGGATATCGAAAAATAAATCCTTATATTTACAAAAATATTAATTATGAATAAAACCAGAGAAGAGAAGATACAAGCATTCAAAGATTTGATTAAATCAGATGATATAAAGTTGGGATTAGACTCCAGTTATACACTGGAACAATTTGAATCTGATATGGAGAATGCTTCTCCGGATCAAATGGAAGGATTTTTAATGAAGGCAATAGATAACTTTAACGTCCTTGATCCATTAGTTAATGAATCTTTACAAAAGTATAGAGACGAAATACAAGATATCAAAGACCAAATGGCAGTTGATTTATCAAAACAATGTGATAATGACATCGCGAGTGGTAAACTTGAATTGTATACCTGTGTAGGTGACATCGAAGGATATTCAACTAATCAGAACTACTATGTTAAGATAGATGATGTTAGAGCCGAGAATTTGGCTAGATTTGAAAATAATAAGCCATCCGAGGCACTAAATAGTATCTTGGAAAGAATAAATAATATGACACCTCAACATTGGGTATATAGTGACGGTGGTATTGGCACTCTAACGAAAAAGAAGTATATACCGGAGGAAACTTTCTCAAAAAACTTTGTTAAATATCAAAATAAATAATAAAATAATTTGGATATTAAAACTTTATCCTTATATTTGTAAAACATAACTACTAAAAACAAATTAAAATTTCAGTATGGTAATCGAAAAAGACAAAACAAATCAAATTCCAGAAGCGTTCAAAGAAAAAATGAACCTTCTAACTAAACGTGAGAGACAATATTTCTCGATCATGTGGGCTAAATCTGGTGTATTATACATCACAGCCAAACCCGGTGTAGCGAAATC
>Ga0315289_10005173_pt1 | contig 19311 bp, 32 predicted proteins | sample YL17G11_40_MG_FD_203452 | JGI IMG/M metagenome (GOLD analysis project Ga0315289, IMG submission 203452) | Sediment microbial communities from Yellowstone Lake, YNP, Wyoming, USA - YL17G11_40 | ecosystem: Environmental > Aquatic > Freshwater > Lake > Sediment | place: USA: Wyoming | collected...
TATAATTTTGCGTAAGTATCGAGAATCCATGCTACAGTGAACCCTACGCTCAAAATCATGAATGATCACAGCTACATAGAAGATCACGCCTTCCTTGACAACCGAGTAGATCATGTAAACTCCTTAAATTATTGTCAAATTTTTCAAAACTGCCTTAGACTTTTCCGCAAGTATCTGATATCATTCAATATGGTGATTGTCCAGGAAACAAAACATGAAAATATGAATGAATTCTAGGACATACGCCGAACGGTGTCATTAGATCATATTCTAGCAATAATTTCCGTAGTTTAATATCTAGCGTGTCGAACAAGTCTAATTGCACAGCTTGTTGCATCGTATGCACTGATTTTATAAAGGAAATTAGTTGTTCATCTTGCTCGATAGCCGTAGCAGTGACTACTAAACCCTTCATATCATTAGGTAAAAATTGCACTAATATATTAAGCATATGATATTCCTTAGTTATTCGGTGATATAGCATCCGGTCATATTCATCACGCAAGTATCAGCAGTAGTTACGGGTAGCTTGTTGACGCTCTGTATGAAGCCTTCATGTATCCTAGGCTCGTAGCTTACCTTGACGAGCGCCTTGACGGGCATAGCATCAATTATCTCACCGATAGCGAAGGCGTGAACATTCTTGTGGCCAGTGCTACGCACCCTATCACGTCCACCTACCCTAACCTTGAACGTCACATCCTTAAGTACTAAGTTCGTCGAATAGCCGATTACTTTCTTAGTCTTAGGACACATGATGCTATAGCCACCCTTAGTCAGATTTCGATAGACGTAAACTTGCATGATAAACCCCCGTTGTTATTTGCTATCTTGCATAAATTGAGCAATACCGCCTACATAATGCCTAGCTATACCAGCGAGCAATTGCTTGTCAGTTATGTCACTCAGATCCTCGTCTAGCCATACGCAATCCGCTACCCATTGACGCATAAGATATAAAATTTCTGTTGTGATCATGGTAAACCCCTGTTATTAACGTACAAACTTATAGAATACAGCTTCACCCTTAGATTTCAGTATCTTAACCATATCTATAGCCGACTGTTCATCAACGTAGGCGCATAACACTGTGAATCCATTCTGTTCTGATAAATAAACCTTATACATGCTGTATCTCCTCAGTTGTTCATCTTGCTTACATAAACCTTATCGGCAATACCTAGAATAACTTTAGCACACCTTAATCGGCACGGTTATTTGCTGCTACAACGTCTACAATACTGTAGACGACACGATGATACAGAGTGACGCCATGTCGGTAGGACTTAGAAAAGCGAAACCCTGTGATGCTGAGTAGCGGTGCGATTATTCTAGCTGTTATGTTCCTCATGTTGTATCTCCTTAGTGGTTGCATCTTGCTTACAAAAGACTTATCGGCAATACTCAAAATAACTTTAGCACAATCGTATAGCGTAGTGATATTATTGACAAAATAGGTGTGCGATGCTGCGCCGTGGTGTCAAGATCGAAGGATCATACAATACATAGCTAGGCAATCGCTTACCCTGCCAGGAGCGGCCAGACCATAACCTATTGATATTATTGACGTATGGTATAACCATGTGATATTGTTCAATAATTTAAAATCACACTGGGGCAAAAACGTAACCATGCGATATCATTGACGTATGGTATAACTGTGTAACAATACATGCAAATTAAACCATATCGTGTTAACATAGTGATATTGTTAGCATATATAGCCTTAGCAAGAATCGTGCCATGTTTTCAGGCAAAAATCGTGCCACATTGCCGAGGGCAAGAATCGTGCCAACGTAACATGGCGATATTGTTGACTATTTTTTAAGGGGTATACGGTCTGTACAAAAGTTGTACACACAGACTAGGGGTACAAATACATGAAAATATATTTTTAGACTAAATAAAAAATTAAAAAAAAATTTTAAAATGGACCCTTAAAAGTATATACTAGTAATATAAAGGAGGTAACTATGGAATATAAACAAGAAGACCAAGTAATTATAGTAGAACCTGGGCATTGGCAATATACTATAGCTACTGTAGTAGAAGTATTTAAAGCCCACAGCCAACCAGTGTTCCTAAGACTAAGGATAACTAATAAAGATATTAAATCGGAGGTAGTGCAAAGACAGTCATACAGCCTCTGGCCTTCTAGAACTTTACTATTTGATGTAAAGCATGTAAGATTAGTCACAGAAATAGATCTACTACTGTACCAATAATTAAAGGTTAATTAATGAAACATGACATAGTTTGTATAATTACTTCAAAAGATAATATTGACACTAAGATATACAAGTTGATTAGATTACCTAATTTTGACGTAGAATTAATTAATGCAGCTAGTAACCAAGAAAACGACCAAGCAGCGTACAGGGTATTACTAAACGGGATAGCCCACAAATATCAATTAGATCTAGCTAAGTCATGCTAAGCACTATATGTACCCCTGTGGGTGGCACAAAGTACCCTTTAAGGCATGATAAGCTGAGAGCAATACTAACCCACCCCCAGATGCCTAATTCGGTTAATATTGAGTTTGTGAGGTTCTGCGCTAGGCTTGGTTTAGGTACTATAGATAAGCAATCACATCCTCACACGTATAGACTAGCTTTAACTATGGTACAGCTTGCAGAAGAGCCAGTAGAACAATTAAAGAGTAAGACTATACGAACTCTAGGCTATAGAACTTACGTGTCTGCACAAAAAGAAGTAGCTGAGGATGAGTATATTCATGAGATTGTTGACTTAATAGAGAATAGTGTACTGTTTTTGTATTCTAGTACTAATGGAGAACTAAGCTTTTATTCGTGGTATCGCTATATGGACCAATTATCTAGTGAGGCTATTTGGAATATACCTAATCATCCAGACGTATCTGTAGATGTAATACTGGATAAGTTAGTACAGTTATTAGCAGAGCACTTTAAGATAGACCTAGAAATTGGTAAATTATTGTACGGATAGGTCAAGTAGGAAGAGACGGGTTACTAAGCGAAGACAGTACGACATAATACCCTATAGGCTACACACTACGTACTATATAAGCAATACAGTGGGTATATAGTTAATATAGTATTCTTTAAGTAACATAATAGTGGATAAATGTTACTTAGTTATCCTTTAGTACCGTTTTGTGGTAATTTAGTAACAAATCAAGCAAGCAGTGTTAGCCCCCCCCCATTTTAATTATTTAAGGTTTATATGATTAAAGATTATCTTGGCGGGACAAAGGAGTTGTCCTGCAGTACGCAGCTGCTCCAGCCTCGATTCAAGTCAGGGGACTGTGTTTTAATTACTACCTACGCTGAGCCTATAGCAGCTAAGATAGTTACTGTACTAACTAGCTACCCAGGCGTCCCCCAGTACTCATATCTGGTGGAGTACTACCGGAACTACTCAGGGGAGATGTGGGACTTAGTAGAAAGGGAGATTCAGGAGTCTAAGTTAATTCCACTAGATGATATATCAAGATTACTATATATGAATTTAAAGAATGATTAGCCACGACCTAGCCAGACTACTAGCCTCTATTAGATCCTACGCTGTAGGGGTCTTTTTCAGGCTAACGTGCCCATACCGTGCCGGATCTACTGTTTACCTAACCGAGAGGTTCTGGACAGATCGAGATCAGGCTGTAGAAGCTATAGAGGCTCTTGTTGACGTTAACCCCTATGAGCAGTTAGATATGCTGATGAAGTGGTACGGTACTAAGAACCTACAAAGAGTTGGGCTTAGGGGAACGGTAAGGCTAATAGAGATGGATTCTCAACATAAGTATGCCTTATTAGTGAAGTTTGGTAACGTACACATATTAGTGTACCAGCCAAAGATACACCTCATACCAAGTGATGACATTACGGAGTTATTATATGAGTAAGATACTCCCAGGTAATTACGTACTGTATGAGTATGAGCTTAGTACCTTCGTCCTTGAAGTAATAGAGATCCTACCAAACGCAGAAATAAAAGTATTGGTTAAAGAGAAACATGCCAGGTTGTGGGAAGACAGTATGATATTCTCATTCCTAGAGTGCGAAGATACTGAGGAATTTTTACTTTCTCTAGGTTCTGGTGAAATGTATGTTATACTCCAGGAAGATTCGGTGAAGCCCTTACCGGATAATCAAATAACTTCTCTATTATTTGGAGACTGAGTATTTATGTTTCAGCCAGGCGATCTAGTCGAGTACCAGAAAACACTACACTTTGTAATTAAAAATAAGATTAATAGTATTTTGTCTATCTGTCCTGTTGATAAGATTGAGCTTTTTGGTTCTGAGAAAGAAAGAGAATCCAGCATAAACAAGAATTCCTATGACGTACATGAAAATAATTTAAAATTAAATACCACGAGTAGACTAGAATGAAGAACAGTAAAGTATTAAGCTTTCCTAAGAGTAAGCAAACTAAACCTGAATGGCTATTGAAGATGAAGAATCTTCGTAAAGGGTATTATATCAGTATTGTCTTATCTTTAGTCTCTGTAGTGGCGTCTTTAGCTTTGATATTATTCATTGTGTTAAAATTGAACAATGCCTTTTAACCAGCTAAAAGTAGGGGATATCCTAGTAATATCAGGCACTCTATATAAGATTGTCTCTTTAGCTGGCGGTCCTAGTGAAGTTATTTTAACGTTTTCTATGTTGTATCACAGCAAGGCTACTTTTAACGTAAATGCCAGTATATACAATAGGTTACTGAAAATTAATTCAGTGGCCCACCTAGGAAATACTACCTTAGACGAGCTAACTAAGGCTTTATACGGTTGATTTAGTCTATACTAATTATATGCTAAGGTTATCTTTTTATCGCTAAGACAAGGCTCCCCACTCTGAAGTTTATTCAAACACTGAGCATTCGTCTCTAGTCTAATAAAAATTATCTTACCTACCAATAAGGACTCAGGCTGATATCTCTATCGGCCTATCCTTATCTTAACTTAATTAAAAGACGTTTAAATGGACCGTGCTGAAAGAAGAAAAAGAACTAAAGCAACTCAGATTAAACGATCTAAGAAAAATAAATCCTATTCTGAAATAACAGAAGAGGCCGGGTACTGGCGAGACAACCACATAGGCTGTAGTTGTTCAATGTGCAAACCGTGGAAACACGGATTTGAAGAAGAAAATAAACCGAGTTTGCAGAGGAAACTACAAGATGACTCAGATGATGACCTATAAATGTAAATGTTGTAATGTTTGGGAAAAAGCTATTCCGGCTGACTGGTCGGATGTTGTTCCTAGATTTTGTGGCAATTCTCGTTGTGAATTATCTATGAAGAAATCTAAAGGCAAGAAAGGTTTCCGCACCAGCCCAGAAATGCTGGAGCGTGTTATGCCGGTAGTTGCTCCCGTAGTAGCTGCGGTAGAGGAACCTGCTAAACCCACAAAAAATCGTAAAAAATAATGACTGATAAAATACTAATCTCCCACGAGGAGAAAGGACTTCTATCTCTAGCAAAGAGATCAGCAATAAAAAAGCTTGCACAGCTCCAAGGTGAGTCTGAATGGAACCTACTCCAACAGATCGGCCAAGAGATAGAAGCCCATCATATAATTATTAAAGAGAAGCTCAGCCTAGATAAACACCTAGCAGCTATCCTAGAAGAAGCTAAATCTAGGTACTCTGAAGAACCTGATCTACTAGCCTTAGTACTTGACGCAATTCCTTCTAGAATTACATTAAGGGCTTGGAAAAAGAAAAAAGGCTGGGAAGAGTGTGTATGGATGAAAATCAGAGGTGAGGGTTTATTTACCACTGACCGCCGAGCACAAGTCGTAGGTAAGTTATTCGAGCAGGCTGCTATAGACGGTAACGTACAAGCCGCCAAGATTTGGTTAACGCTATCTGGTGACTATAGTGAGAAAGATCCTAGTGCTAAGAATGAAGCTTTAGATGTGTTTAGAGAACTCAACGAAGCGATTCACAATAAGAATAAATAATGACCACCCAAGATTATAATGTAGAGGGTAAACCCCTTAGAGTTCACGAACTTAATGTTGAGGCCCTAGCTCAAACATTATTTGATAAAAAGATAAGAACTACTCAGGGTAAGATAATTCAGCCTTTACATGCTGGTCACTTAACTGTTACTAATGATCCTGGTAGATATAAAGTTTTAGCTTGTGGTCGTCGCTGGGGTAAGACCTTATATACCGTCTTGGTAGCCCTTGCAGTACTAATGCAGCCTCGTCGTAGGGTATGGATCGTAGCTCCCGACTATTCTCTATGTGAGAAAGTATTTAGAGAGCTGTATAATATCTTAGTTACTCAGATGAAAGTTATTAGGCCCGGTAAGCCTGGAGGCGGTAGAGCACGTAACCAACGAGGCGAGTACTACTTAGAGACTCCTTGGGGTTCAGTACTAGAAGCTAAGTCTTTAGAAAATAAAGATTCAATGGCCGGTGAAGCTCTTGACCTTCTTATCGTGGACGAAGCCGCCTTAGATGATACTATCTACGACGTTTGGGTACAGATGTTAAAGCCTACCCTCATGGACAAAGAAGGTAGTGCTATTTTCATCTCAACGCCGAGGGGTCGCAACGGGTTCTATAAAATGTTCCTTATGGGACAAAAAGGATCTAGGCAACGAGCTGGCGAACTTCATATAACTATGAATGACAGCTTAGGCGTAAATGATGATATGAGTGACTGGAGTTCTTTTAAACAGACCAGTTACGACAACCCATTACTAGCTTCTACTCCAGAAAAATCAAAACAAGAGATAGATAATTCTTATAGAGAAGCAGCAAATAACGGTAAAGTTGTTCAGTTTCGACAAGAATACTTAGCAGATTTTGAAGCTGTAGCTGATATTGCCTTTCCAGGGTTCCAGACAGAGATTACTAAAGATAGCAACTTTCCTAACGTAGTGGACTACGCCTATCATCCAGCTGAAGGTCCGATCATCGCAGCTTGTGACCACAACTTTGCTAGACCAGCTTCTACTATATTTATTCAAGTAAACAAGTTTAATGATATTATAGTATTTGACGAGAAGTTTACTCCTAAGACTACCTCCTACATGCAAGCCCAGCAGATAATTGATAAAGAAGATCAGTTTACTAAGATTGCACATAGTATCTGGGCTGCTGAAGGGACGCCGATAAGTAAGTTCATGGATATTAAAGTTTCTGAGGTAGTAGCCGATATCTCCGGTAATCAGCGACAACTTAATGGTAGGTCTGCTTGGGACGACTTCGAGAGTGTTCTCGGATTTAAACCTAAAGGTCTAAAACAAGATAGGGAAACAGGGTCTGATATGATTAGGCACTGGTTACAATTTCCTGAATTTGACTCTAAAGGTAGACCTATAATACTAGAGAATAATCTACAGAAGACAGTACCAAAGTTATTTATCTCTAGAAACTGTCCTAATATGATCTACGCTTTAAGTACTGCTAAATTTCAGAAGACTAAAGCAGGATCTCTTAAAGAAGATTACGCAGAATCTCCAGAAGGATATGAAGGTTTATTGGATGCTCTTAGATACGCTTTAGTATTTCTGCTGCACGACACCGGATCTCATCTAACCATAGGACACGGATTTTAATGGCTTATTCAAAACAAGATGTACAATCTTTACAACAGTCTACTCGTACTGGCGATAAAGTAATAACCTCTACCATAGATAGCGTAAACACAGTTCAGATTCTAGAACTGGGTGATGTCTATTCTAAAATTAGCTTTCAAGCAATAGGTACTCTTCTAGGTACTATTGAGTTTTCTCTTAATGGCGTCAATTTTGCCAACTCTACGGCAATTGGCGCTTCTAATGCCGTAGTTAGCTTTAGTACTCATAACGTTGCATCCGTTAGGGTTACGTGGGCAAGCGGTACTGGTAAACTAGTGTTGGCTAATAAGTAATGAGTTTAATTTATAGGCAAGATAGGCTGTTTAAAATCAATGACGCCGAGTTGCCTACATCGGCAAATAATATGGAAGTAAAGCAGAATTTACTAGTAGCTATCTTTAAGGAATTCCAAGGAGCTACAGAAAATGAAACTTACAAACATCTAAATAATAAAGATAGAATAGAAACATTAAATAACTTTGCAAAAGCTTGGCTTTTGAAACAAGGACACAAATAATGGCAGTAAAAACTAAAACTAGTGATACTCGTTTGAAAGTAAAAAAAGCTAGTCAATCTGAAGGCAAGACACCACAAACTGGTACCGATTCAGATAAGCATCAGAAACCAATGGCCAAAGATCAAGACCGTGGTTTAGGTTCTGCGTTTGCTTACGCAGTCGGCAAGCTTTTAGTAGATTCTAAAGAAATGAAAGGTAGTCAGTCTGCCTTTTTGGGAGAACCCTCAGAAGTTCTCGATCCAAAACAATTTTCACATAGTTTAACAAAACAATAAGGAGTTTCCATGGCACAGCGTCGTTCAGTTCCAGCAAGTGTTCCTAGCGTCAAGTCACGAGGCAAGCGCCTCCCAGATAGTGGTAAAGTCGGCGTCCCAGAAGCTCATGCTCCTGGCTCAACTGACCCATCTGATTCAAGTGATGGTCATGATAAAGGCGCAGGCAAAGGTAAGCCTTCAACTGCCCACAAAGGTCCTGATCTAACTAAGTAATTGACATAGAAGGCGGTTAGTGATATAGTATCATCCTTAATAGTGTCCACTTTGGTCCTGCCTTCTTTTCACTCACCTTTTCGGAGTTTTCATGTCAAATATGATGAATCAGCCAGAAGAACAAATGCGTCACGAAGAACTAAAGCACAAAGCTCGTTATGCTGCTGATACTATGATTGAAGCAGAAAAGCATAAAAACGATAAAGAATTAGCTCCTCATTTAGAAAATGAGTTCAAAGAACGAGCTAAGCATCTAAAAGGCGCAGCTACCAAAACTGCTCCTAAAGCTGCTCCTAAGGCTGCTCCTAAGAAAGTAGAAGTTAAAAAAGCACCTAAAAAGACTAAGTAATTATTTGTTTTAGTATATACTAACCATATAGACAAATACTGACTATATAGTGAATCCTGCTAGGAGGCGTTATTTCTTTTAATCTAGGCATTGCCAATAATCCTGCTAGTAGGCTCGGTGGACTAAGTTCCGTTGGAGTATATCTATACGAAGATGTTTACTATCGTCAGTGGATCACTGAGATTGCGTTAGCCTTCTACGAAGGTCGCCAAGATGAATTTATCTGGCTAGATTTAGTCAGAGAGTTCCGTAATCCAGAAAAGCAACAGATTCTACCATTGAATCTTACTAAAGAGATTATTGACGAAACTTCTATTTTATACAAAGAAACTCCTATCTACAAAGTAGTTGATTCTAAAGGTAAGTCTTTACCTAACGATCAAAAGCTTTGGGAAGAAGTTATGGATCATAGTCGCTATCTAATGACTATGGAAAAAACGGATCGTTGGACTAAGCTACTAGGGACTGTATTAATTAAAGTCTCATTTATAGACGAAAATACGGGCTTCTCTGTTAAGGAGAATGTCGGCGGTAAGGTCCAACTCGACGTAATGCACGGCGGCGTTTACGATATTCGCCATGGTGCGTCTCCATACTACATTACAGAACTTCTAATAGGCTTTGGTACTAAGTTCGGCGGATTCGCCGGATTAGCTAACCAAGGCAAAGTAGCTACCAATATTCCTCCTACAGCCGGTTACGGCGATCAAGATATCGGCAGTAAAAACAGCGGCAAACAAGCGCCGAACGCCCAATCCCCTAATATGATCTACTGGAGTCCAGATAAGCACAAGGTTATTAACCGTGGTGGCGAGGACACTATAGTAGACAATCCTTACGGTATGATCCCAGCAGTTCCGTTCTTTAACTCGGACCCTGCCCATTACTACTTTCTACCAATTAATGAACCTCTTATTTACGCAAACCATGCTACAAATATGAGGATTACTGATCTAAATCATATTGCTAAATTCCAGTCTTTCGGAGTACCTGTTTTAACAGGCGTAGAACGGCCTACAGGCACTCGTCAAGGTCGTCCATCAGATGATGCCGGTATACTACGTGGTGGGCTTGCCCAGAGCCGTTTTGGCGGTCTAGTAGGTGGTGGTACAGCAGCCTCAGGTAACTTCAGAAACTTCGATAGCGGCTTCGGAGCATTCCGTGATGGTAATGCTGATGCTAACGCACTAGGTTTCTCTATTGGTCCAGATACAGCCATTGCTGTAGGCGAAAAGGGAGACTTTAAGTTTGAGCACCCTAAAGCTGATATTACTGGTTTACTAAAAACTATTGAGAGCATTACTGACATGGTTCGTGTTAACCACGGTCTAATGCCTAAATACAAAGATAAGATGGCTCCTTCTGGTTTCGCCTTATGGATGGATAAAGCTGGAGTAATTGATCAGAACCGTCGTCGTGGACAACTATTCAATGAGCGTGAACAACAATTATTCCAAGTAATCAAAAAACTATGGAATACTCATTACAGTAAATCTGGCGATAAGAAGTTCAGTGAAGACGCTAAATTAGAAATTACTTACGTTGAACCTAAGTTCCCAGTTGATCCAAAAACTCAAATGGAAACTATTATTATGGAACTTAAGATTAGGCAGTCAGGAGATACACAAGCATTTAAACAGCTTTATCCATACATGACTGATTCTGAGATAGCCAAACTACTTAAGACTACTAGAAAAGATGCTTCAGAACAAGCTCACAGCGAAACTGATACTCAATTAGAATTAGCTGATAAATATGACGAAAAAGGATTTGACTCTCCAGATATGAATAAATCTGAATTGGAAGTTTCTGGAAGTAAAATAGATAATCGAGCTAAGCATTCTGAAGGTAGTTCTATACAGCCAGGTAAGAATGGCGACGGTAGAGGAGCACCCCGAGGTAACTCAAATAGAATCGGCGGCAAAGGTAAGAAAAAAACCGGGATAACTAATATGAGTGGTGATCTATAATGTCTAAAGACAAAACTATCTATCAAGTAGCAATTTTACGTAAAGATAATGCTCACATTATGGTACGTGAAACTAGTAACTTCGAGGAGTGCCTGACCACATGGAAAGCACTCCATACCAAATGGGCTGACAGTGTTAAAGAACCTAAGCCCTTCGTATTAGAAGATCCTATTATTACAGCATTTGAACCAGGCTTAATTTACGAGATTACTCTAAAGCCTCTATATGAGGAGAGTACTGTAGACAGTAGTAATCCGTATCAGAAAGCAATGGTAGATCGTGGTCTATCTAATAGTTTGCAAGGGAATGATTTACTAGGGCAACGGCCTAGAACCTTCTAATTATTAGTTTTAAATTTAACGCTGGTAGAGCCAGCAGGAGAACAACATGGCTAATTTACTAGATACCTTAGGGAAGAAAGATTCAACACCAGCATCAGGAGTGAGTTCTGAAGCACCTGTAGTCCGGGCACCAATTGGTAATGGAGCACCATCAGAGTCTTTGGCTCGTGGTCAAAACCTTATCAGTAATGCTGCAGGATCAGCAGAAGTAGAAGTAACTACGCACGTAGCTACCGAAACAACAGAATCGGCTATCGAAGCAACTAGAACAGTTGCAGATCCGGATACTTGGTCGAAAGACTCGGCACTAAAAGAAGTTGTGAAACTTCGAGAAGAGAACAGGGCAGTACGAACTAAGTTTCAAGAACAATTGGATAAAATCCAAAAAGAGACTGACGCTAAGATTGCTCAAATTCAAGAAAGTGCTAAAACTGCTAATGAAGCACAAAAACGGCTTGAGGCCCTAGAAGCATCAGCAGAAGACAAGAAACGTAGTATTGAAGAGAAACTAGCTAATCGTGAAGCTCGTATTACCGAAACAGAACTTCTATATAAGCAAAAATTAGATGAATCTGCTAAGGAAGTAGAAACTTACAGAAATAAGGCTCTACAGTACGAAGCTGAGCAAGAAGCTCGTCGAGAAGTCTACCGTGTACGTATTAAAGAGGAACTTAGTAAGGTTCCAGAAGAATTACGAACATTCGCAGACAAAATGGTTCAAGGTTACAGTGACCCGCATGAAGGTTGGTTAGCCATCGCAGAAGCTGGTCGCAAAGGTATGTTTGGCGAAAAGAAAGTAGTAGTAAATCATGCAGTTCCTGGAGCTAATGATGGAGCTAGACTTTCAAATTCACAAGCTAAAGAAGCAGAAGCAGAGGCTAGGAAGAAAAAAGATTCCAAGACTCTTATTCGTAACGGTTTACAAAAAATGTCAAATGGAACCCCAAACTCAGCGTTTAGGACCAAGTAATTAACCCAAGGAGACAGAAAACATGGCCCAAGTAATTTCCCTTTCAGAAGCAGCGGTACTATCCAACAACGAACTTGTTGAAGGTATTGTTGCGGATATCATTTCAGTTGATGAGTGGTTTCGTTATCTTCCTTTCGTAGTCTTTGAAGGCTTAGCTTACACGTTCACCCGTGAGCGTACTCTTGCTGCTGCCGACTTCGCTACAACTGGTACTAACCTCAATGCAGCTAAGTACCAGTCTGGTTCAACTTTCTCATCTGTTAACGTTAACCTCACTGCTATCCTAGCTGAGATTATCATTGACGGTCAGTTAGAAGACCAACTTTCCGACCACAACGACCAGCTCCAAGTTCAGATTTCAGGCAAAGCAAAACAATTAGCTCGTATTTATATGAATGCTGTTGTTAATGCTAATCGTGGCGGCGCACTAGTTCAGGCAAATAACGGCCCTATCGGTCTTGCTGATCGCTTCAAAGGTATGGCTTCCATCCTTGACGCTGAGCAAGGTAATGCTGATGACGTTAACCACCCGTTCTACAACAGTGGCGCTACTACACAAACACTAACTCTAGAGCAAGACGATCCAGCTTCTGCTCGTAATGGCCTAGAAGGTCGTGTTTACACACTAGAAGATCTAGACGATCTTATTGACCGTATCACTGCTGCATCACCAGATTTTCTCATGATGCATTCTCGTGATATCCGTACTCTACGTGTTCTTCTACGTAACACTGGTGGCGGTACTGATGCTGGTATGATCCAAACCCAAGGTCTTGGCTCAGAAAAACCAATGCTAATGTACCAAGGTATTCCAGTTTTCCGTAATGACTACGTTAGTCGTTATGATGCAGTCAATACACAAGCTAAAGCTCTAGTTATCGCTACTTCCAACGCAACTACTATTAAGCTTACTGTTGCTGGCGATGCTACTGAGAAATCAGCTCTAATGCGTGGTAGTGATGGCGTCCTTTACCGTTGGGATATCTCAGCTGGTGCAGGCACAACTACTCTAACTGTTGCTTCAACTGGTTCTTTCATGGACCCAGAGCAAAACAAGTTAGTAGCTCGTATTGCTCCTAACAACGCTGTCTTTGCTGATGCACAATTAGTTACCTTAGCTGAGCGCACTGACGGTTCCAGCATCTACTGCGGTTGCTGGGGCGAGTACAAAGGTATCGTTGGCTTTACTTCAGCTAACAATGCTGGTCTTAAACTTGAGTATGTCGGTCCTCGTGAGAACGAAAACGCTTACCAATATCGTATGAAATGGTACTGCGGATTTGACCTTTACAACAGACTTTCGTTGGCTCGTATGGCCAAGGTTTTACCGCTGGGTGCCTAATAGTTTAGGTTTTTCTGCCTTGTAGTAGGGGAGTAGTGATCTCATTACTCTTTTACTACAAGGCTTCTTAATTAATAACACCAACCTCGGAAGAGCCGAAGGAGCAATTATGAGTGAGTACGTAGTTTTAAAACATAAATTGAATGATATGAATGGTAGTCTACTTGGAGTTCAATTCCGAGGCGGATACGCCGTAGTAATTAGAGGCAGTAAATTATATACTCAATTAAAGCAGCTGCCCCTCATTAGAGGCCAACCTGAGTTTGAGTTACCTCACCTACGAAACGTAAAATTTATTACTCGTAGTCTAGATATTAACTCCATATTCGGCCCTCAAGTGTATAATGCTTATATGGCACAAATACAACCAACTTTAGAAAAAGAACAGATCCAAAAAGAAGAGAAAAAGGTAGAGATACACACAGAAGCTAACGGTCTATGCTCTAGTGGCACAGTACTAGGAGAAATGTGCAGGTTTCCAGCTTTACCTAATAGTCCTAGTGGATACTGTAGAAAACATATTTTAACTGACCCAAAATTAGAATCTTTAGGTATCCATGTACCAAGGCTAACTAAACAAGAGCGTGATGGATTCAAAGATAAAGTAATAGCTCAACTAGATAAGCTTGCTAAGTAAGGTACATAAATGGCTACAACTTCCAATAAGTCATCTGGTACTCAAATAAACCAACGGGGAGTAACTCAGGGTAATACCTTAGTAGACCCCGTTACTGGTTTACCTGTAGCAGTTATATCAGATACTAATGGGGTTAAACGCCTAGCAGTAGACGCAGCAATAACATTAGATACGGTTGTAGTAGATATAGGAGACTTAACTCCAGATAAAGATCAGGTTAGTATTGGAGATAAAGTTACTGGTAATGATCTCAAAATACAAGCTGACGGTTCTATTGATGTTAATGCTAAATTAGATGCCTCAGATGGCGATAACGTAGCAATAAGCGACGGTACTAATACTCTAGCAGTTAACACAGATGGTTCGATTAATGTAAATGTAGACGCCTTCTCAGCCACTCCTGATAATACCCTAATGGTAGGATCTGAAGATGGAACTAAGACTGGTACTAAACATGCCGCAGTAATTGATTCAGATAAAAATCTTCATGTAATGAATATGGGCCAGTTAGTTCCTAATATCTTTGACGCTATTGCCGTAACTTACCCTTCAGTATCTCAAGAAGCCTACACATATAAGTTAGGAGGAGTTGCTGGAGTAACGGTAGCAACTGTCACAGTTACTTATACAGATGCTACTAAAACTATACTAACTAGCGTAGCGAGGACGTAAAATGTCCTTGAAATTTAATCCCTTTACTGGTACACTAGACATAGTTGGAGCAAGTTCTAGCGGAGGGGACGTATTTGGTCCTGCCTCCGCAACAGATAATGCCATAGCAAGATACGATACAACTACTGGCAAGTTAATCCAAAATAGCAAAGCCACTATACAAGATGGCGGAGCAATAGTAGCTCAAGGCTTTATTGCCAATAAATTAATAACAGATGTAATTACTATAGGTGCTGATCAGGTTTTTGTTAGTAGTGGCTTCTCAATTGAGGCGACTGGCGAATTGGTTATAGAAGCAGACGGCGAGTTTGTCTTAGTGTAATAACAGGGAGAGATATGACTATTTACGCAGGCACAGGTAGATTAGCGGCACTAGCTGCATCCCCTCCAGCACCTATCGCTGGATACTGCTTAATTTATTTTAAAGCTGATAACGTTCTATACATAAAAGATTCTAGCGGCTTAGAGACTGCTATTGGTACCGCCAGCGCAATAACTCAATTGACTGGAGAAGCTACTGCTATAGGCCCAGGCTCGGCTGCTATAACCTTAGATAATGCCGCAGTTATAGGTAAGATTCTTACTGGTTTTGTAGCTGGTCCTAATAGTACAGTCTTGGCTACAGATACTATTCTTCAAGCAGTTCAGAAACTACAATCACAAATTAATTCAGTTGCTGGCACTACCTTAGCTGGAGATGTCACTGGTCCATTTGGCACAACAGTCGTTGCCTTTGTTGGTACTAAGTCAGCCCTTCAAGTAGCTACGTCAGTAGACGACACCCTGGCTGCTACAGCTGCTAATACAGCATCCACTATAGTCAAAAGAGACGCAAGTGGTAATTTCTCAGCTAACGTAATTACTGCAAACTTAACTGGAGTAGCATCTGGTAATGAATTACCAATTACGGCTACTACCGCAGCAGACTACTACAGGGGCGACAAAACCTTTCAGCCTCTTAATAAGGCAGCAGTAGGTTTAGGTAACGTAGATAATACTTCTGACGTAAATAAGCCAGTAAGCACTGCACAACAAACTGCAATTGACGGAAAAGTTCAAGACACTATTGTAAATGGTGTGACTACCGTAGCCCCATCTCAGAATGCTGTGTTTGATGCCCTGGCTTTAAAACAGGACAATATCTCAGTAACAGATACGGCTACCATAGATATTACCCTAACTGGTACTGATATTAGTGCAATAGTTAAGGCAGCTTCCATAACAAACACTGAATTAGCTACTGGAATTACTGCCGACCATATCGGCGCAGGTACAGTAAGTAATACTGAATTTGGTTATTTAGATGGCGTAACAAGTGCAATACAGACTCAACTTAATAATATTACTGGTGCTGGAGTTACATCCTTAACTGGAGATGTTACTGGGACTGGACCAGGAGCTACTGCTACTACAGTAGTTAGCGTAGGTGGATCAAGTGCATCCAATGTACACTCTGCAGAATTAGCAGCTAATGCGGCTACTAATCTTAATACTGTATCCACTATCGTTAAAAGGGATGCTAGTGGTAATTTTGCGGCTAATGACCTAACCGTAAATCAAGTTAATGGGGTGGTTGTAGAAGCACATGCGTCTAGACACCTACCTTCTGGAGCAGACCCTCTAACAACAGCAGCTCCACTGGTCAGCCTAGACGCCAATACAACTAATTCAGTAGGAACAGCAAATAGTTTAGCTAGAAGTGACCATAGCCACGATATTGTTACTGGCGCAGCATCCACACAAACGCCAAACCAAACCAATGCCGAAGGATCATCTGCCAACTTAGCTAGGGCCGACCACACACACAACATACCATCTGGACTGCCCCTACAGGTTGGAATAAGTAACTTTGGCGGCTCTGCTGCGTCATTTGCTCTATCAGATCATATACATAGTCATGGGGCACAAACCTCTGGAACGCTTCATGCTGTTGTTACAACCCTAGTAAATGGGTTTATGTCGTTTGTAGATAAGGTAAAACTAGATCTATTCTCTGGTACTACGCCTGCGGATACTCAAGTCCTAATTGCTGACGGCACACTAACATATAAGCCGACGACCGTTTCTGGAGATGTTACGCTAGCCAATACTGGTGTTTCTACGATTCAGACTAATGTAGTATCAAACTCTAAGCTGGCTCAGATGCCTACGCTTACCATCAAAGGTAATAATACAGGCATTACTGCCGACCCATTGGACCTAACAACAACACAAACCACTGCAATACTTGATGTTTTTGTTGGCGACTCTGGTTCTGGCGGCACTAAAGGTCTAGTACCCGCACCGTTAGCTGGAGATACGGTAGCCAATAAGTTTTTAAAGGCTGACGGCACGTTTGCTCAAATATCCTCATCAGGTAGTCTAGCTTACTTCCTTACTAACTCGGCTGCAGACATTGCTACCTACTTGTATCTCGACGGCTTTCCTGGAGGCGCAACACAGTATGTAACAGACGTGGCTCCAGCAGATACCAACATACTTCAGTCCTGGGTTACTCTCAGCGGCAACCCTAATACTACGTTTATTCCAGCTGGTACCGTAAATGTCCATTTCCACGGATATAAATCAGGAGGGACAAAAACCGTAGCTCTATATGCGGAGATATATAAGAGAGCTGCTGGCGGGGCAGAAACACTAATAGTTACTACTGGTAATACCATACCACTGACTACTATCGAAGCAGACTTACCCGTAATAAACGCATCCTTTCCCGACACTATACTACTATCTACAGATAGGATAGTAGTTAAGGTAAGAGAGTCTATCACTGGCGGCGGTAGTGCTCCATCTAGTATTACTATTGGGTTTGCTGGCTCTACAGCAGCAAGAATTGAAGTTCCAGCAGCGGCAGTAACGGCTATTACAAGTCTAACTGGGGACGTATCAGCCACAGGCCCAGGAGCCTCAGCAGCAACAGTGAATGCTGTGGGTGGAAAGACTAGTGCTGCCATAGCTACTAGCGTCAATGACACCATAGCTGCTACTAACGTTAATACAGTCTCTACTATAGTTAAGCGTGACGTTAATGGTGATATTGCCATCAGGGACCTAACTGCTCGTAATATCACACAATCTGGTGCTTATTACTCCTCAGTGGTAGCTCTAACTGACGCCGCTACAATTGCTACAGACGCCTCTCTTGGTAATATCTTTACCGTAACCCTCGGAGGCAACAGGACTTTAGGCGCTCCAACCAATCCAGTTGACGGGCAGAAAATCACCTACAGGATTAGGCAGGATGCCACAGGTAGCCGCACTTTAGCATTCAATGCCGTATTCAATTTTCCTGCTAGCTTGGCAGGACTTAGCCTATCCACTTCCATTAATGCCTTTGACTATATAGGGGCGCAATACAATAGTGTTACTAGTAAGTGGGATGTTCTAGCATTCACATCGGGATTATAAAATGGCTTATGAGTACAGATATATCAATAAACAGGTTTTTGAAAACAGCGTAGCGTATACGTTGCTTTTAGATGACCCAGATGGTGATAAAGAACCTGTTCGTATTGAAAAATCCTTCAAAGCCGACGACCAAACTATAGATGAAGAGTTCCTAAGAATAGAGGCTAAAAAAGAAATTAAAAGAATTTTGACCTTAGTACCAGATCAAGATATAGTAGAAGTTCCACCCGATGAGGCGTTGAGCGATGGCTAATTTAATGGCGTCCACTGGAAATTTTACAGGTTCTATTTGGTCTTCTATAGACACTGTATCTTTTCTTAATTCTGAATCAAATTCTACTGCCACTACAACCTCTTTTGTAAGTTCTTCGGCTTTTACGCCAGGAGCTATCACTACTGACGGTATTGGATTAAAATTACTTTCTCGTACCTTTGGTGGAGCTGGGACTTTCACAGTACGCCTAGCTCAAGCGGGTGTGGCAGTAGCTGGTACTACGGTTACCGTTACTGCGAGCACTTTTGGCGGAGCATTCTGGGGCAACTTCTTAGGTTGGGCTTTCTTTAAATTTTCGGCCCCCGTAACTCTAGCTGCAGCTACCCCCTATACCGTCCAAGTTCAAAGCTCAGTAGCTGCCACTGTTACAGTTTATCGTGATGCTACAGCAGGTAATTGGTCTCGGTTTTTGAGAACGACTGCGGCACTAACAACTGTCGCCGCCGCTGACTATCTTATAGTGTGTGGAGAGCAGACTGGGGTGGGAACCTTTAATGCTGTAACCGTCACCATGAACAATACGGCGGCAACAAACTACAGCGGCGGAATAGAAATAAGCACAAACGGCACTTTGGCTTATGGAACAGCGGCATCTACTGCCTACCAACTAAGACTGTCCAATAACTTTTTATTAAATGGCGGCGGCACTTTTACCATAGGAACCTCTGGAACCCCAATCCCATCTACTAGCTCTGCGGCACTGGAGTTTGTAGTGGGATCAAATGTTCAGTACGGGCTTCTTCAAAGAGCAGATAGTACACTCACTA
>Ga0315289_10005174_pt1 | contig 19310 bp, 20 predicted proteins | sample YL17G11_40_MG_FD_203452 | JGI IMG/M metagenome (GOLD analysis project Ga0315289, IMG submission 203452) | Sediment microbial communities from Yellowstone Lake, YNP, Wyoming, USA - YL17G11_40 | ecosystem: Environmental > Aquatic > Freshwater > Lake > Sediment | place: USA: Wyoming | collected...
TCCACTTCCACACGCCCGGCAAGGACATCGCCTCGCTCGACTTCGACTACCTCGTGCACGAGGGCGTCGTGGTCGACGTCTCCGACGTCTGCGGGGACTACGACGTCTACACCTCGCAGATGATCGAGGAGCGGGTCGAGGTGAAGGAAGGCGACATCCTCGTCATCCACACGGGCTACCACCACTACGGCTGGGACCAGCCGACCGCGGACGAGATTCGCTACATGGTCAAGCACCCCGGCCCGGACCGCGAGTTCGCCCTGTGGTGCCGGAAGAAGAAGATCCGCTGGATCGGGGTCGACTGCGGGTCGGCCGACCATCCGATGAACACGATCATCCGCGACTGGATGCCACGCCAGGCGCGCGAGGCCGACGCCCACTTCCGCACAGAGTATGGGAAGCCCCTCGCCGAGTTCTTTGACGACTCCAAGTACCAGCTGATGCACCTTGAGCTCTTCAACCACGGGATCATCCACGCCGAGTGCCTGGGTGGGGACATCGACCTCCTCCTCAACGAGCGGGTAGAGATCGGCTGCTTCCCGTGGCGGTTCGTGGACGGAGAGAGCTCGATCTCGCGCATCGTCGCCTTTCTCGACGACAAGGCCCACGCCGCGAAGACGAAGGAGAAGGAGACCTGCACCCTCACCCGGTTCGGCGACGTCGCGGGAGCGGAGAACCTGGCCCTCCATGAGCGAGCGAAGAAGAAGGGACGCCGCAGCCGACGTGCCGGGCCTCCAGAGGCCGAGGAGGCAGCATGAAGACGCATAGGGAGTACGTCAAGAAGCAGCTTGCGGACGAGACGTTCGCACGAGAGTACCGGCGCGAGAAGAGGCGGCTTCGCGTTGCCTACGACATCCATACGGCGCGGGAGCGCCTCGGCTTGACCCAACAGGCGCTCGCGCAGAAGGCCGGTGTCACACAACAGATGGTGTCGCGTATCGAGAACGCCTCCGCGGCCAACATGGCCCACGGCTCCGTCTGCAAGATCGCAGCCGCACTGGGCATGGAAGTCGGTCTGGTCTCGAAGGACCGCTGATTGGGGACCTCTAGAGGCGAGGTCCCGTCAGAGAGCGCGTCCGCGATCCGCGTCGGGCCGGGTGCGTGGGAGTGGCTCGCCGCCGCCGATCGCGCGGGTCGTGTCGGAGGGAGCTTTCGCGGCGGGCTGAACGTCGTCTTCGGCTCCGAGGCCGTCGTGTGTCTTCAATCCCCGAGCATCCCCATCCATCCCTGGGCCCTCGTCGCCGACGTCCCGTGGGAGGAGGTCGAGGAAGGAGCTCCGGTCACGGTTTCGAGGGGGGTGCTCTCCGTCGGCCGGTTCGTCCTGCCTCTCGCGGAGGTCGAGGTCGTCGACCTCACCTTCCACCCGCCGGAGCACCTCGTCTCCCTGAAGGAGCTCCAGCAGCGTGTCGCGCTGATCGAACAGCTCCTAGCTGAGACGCCCGACCCCTTCGAAAGCGAGTTCGACCGCGCCTTCGTCCGCGACCGCGACCGGATCCTCGCCCACTGGAACGAGACCGGCGACCCCGAGGTCCTTCTTCACCTCATCGGCCGCGGCCCCGGCACCACTCCCGCCGGCGACGACACCCTCATCGGCCTTCTCGCCGGCCTTGAGGTCATCGCCGCCGTCGCCCCAGTCGCCACGCGGTCTTCCCTACATGCCACCTGCCACGTGCCACAGGCCGGGGCGCACCTTCTTCTACAAGCCACGCGCCACAAGCTACGTGCCCGCCATCACAACGAGACCAGCCTTCTCTCCGCCCAGACCCTGTCAACCGCTGCTATCGGCCTTTTCTCTCAGCCACTTCTTGACCTCGAGCGCGTCCTTGTGGAGCGGAAAACGACCATGTCCAAAGTCTCCCGTGCGGGGACAACGGCTCTCTTGACCGGCCACACAACCGGACGGTCCGCGCTCTTGGGACTCGTCGGGCGACTCGCTGTAGTAGGTTTCGATTGGATTGGGAGCGGATTGTCAGTGGTACATGGATGGGAAACGTGACTTCATTCCGTTCCCGGCTTGATCTGCCCCGCACCAGTCCCAATCTCTCCTAGATCAGCCATGCACTTCTCTACGCCTCATGTCTTCGAGTACACTGTTTATCGACTGGCCTGACGGAGGCGGTTGGAGGCGCTGTGCCAAGACGAGTGGAGTTCGACGAAATCGGCTATTGGTCAGAGGTCAAGCTCGAGATACTACGGAAGTACGCAGCCGCGTACTCGCGAATCCTCGCGGCGCAGCCTTCCCTCCAGCACATCCACATCGATGCGTTCTCCGGCGCAGGGAAGCACATCTCCCGTTCAACAGGCGAATTCGTCCTCGGCTCGCCGCTCAGCGCTCTCAACATCGACCCGCCGTTTCGCGAGTACCATTTCATAGATCTGGATCACTCGAAGGTTGAGCTCCTGCGGGCCACTGTGGGCGCACGGGCCGACGTTACCTTCTACGAGGCCGACTGCAACGCGGTCCTCCCGAACACCATCTTGCCGACCTTGGGCTGGAAGACGCGCCGACGCGCTCTGTGCCTGCTTGATCCCTACGGCCTCCACCTCGATTGGCGCGTGGTCGCCATGGCGGGCGAGCTCCGAACGGTCGACATGTTTCTGAACTTCCCTGTCACCGACATGAACCGTAACGTCCTGTGGCGAGAGCCGGAGCGCGCATCGTCAGACCAGATCAAGCGCATGACAAGATTGTGGGGTGACGAAACGTGGCGAGAGGTGGTGTACGAGCAGAGACAAACGCTATTCGGGCCGAGTCTGGAGAAGAAGCATGACGCGAACGCCGTGCTGGCCGACGCCTTCAGGGAGCGACTGCGCGGAGTGGCGGGGTTCGAGTTCGTGCCAGCCCCCATGCCCATGCGCAACAGCCAGCGTGCAGTGGTCTACTACCTCTTCTTCGCGTCACAGAAGGCTGTGGCTGGTGAGATTGTCGAGGACATCTTCAGGCAGTATGCTGACCGCAGTGACTGACTATGGCCGGACCTTCGAGAATCGAGTGGACTGAAACATCGTGGAATCCCGTTACGGGATGCTCAAAGACCAGCCCTGGCTGCCTCAATTGCTACGCAGAGAGGATGGCCAAGCGACTTCGTGCGATGGGCCAGCCGAAATACGGGAGCGGGTTCCAGGTTAGTCTGCACCCTCACGTAGTAGATGCACCCCTCAACTGGTCTCGCCCACAGCGCATCTTCGTCAACTCCATGAGCGACCTGTTCCATGAGGACGTGCCTGTGGACTTCATCCGGCAGGTCTTCAACGTGATGTCGCGTGCCCGGTGGCACAGCTTCCAGGTCCTAACCAAGCGGTCGGAGCGCCTGCGGTATCTAGCGAGGCAGTTGCCGTGGCCGAGCAACATCTGGATCGGTGTGAGTGTGGAAAGCGCCGACTACGGCTACCGGATGGACGATCTTCGCCATGTCCCAGCAAAGACGCGGTTTATCTCGTTCGAGCCTCTGCTAGCGGATGTGGGAGAACTCAATCTGACTGGGATCCACTGGGCCATTGTCGGGGGTGAGTCGGGTCCCGGCGCCAGGTCGATGCAGCCTGAGTGGGCCGTTAGGATCCGAGATCAGTGCGCTGCCCAATCCGTGCCGTTCTTCTTCAAGCAGTGGGGCGGCGTGCACAGGAAGAAGGCCGGCCGTTTACTGGAAGGCCGCTTGTGGGACGAGTACCCGGCCCATCGTCTGACCACCCCTGTCGCGGCCGCTCGACGCTAGTTCGGATAGCCCGCTTCCGTGCCGCCTCGGTCAGGTAGCACGATGTTACCCCTCCTTACGCGGAGTCGAGCCTTACGCCTGTCCGAACCACACATCACGTCGCCGTCTCGACGTTGGGTCGGTCTGGGTCAGGCCCAAATCCTTGATTTAGATCGGCAAGGGAGGCCGATCAAGCCCAGACTCACGTGCAACCAGATTGCCAAAGGCAGGTACCGCTTCGACATGGGCACTACGGGCGTCGAACGCTTTCAGCTGCACCTACTCGTCCCTAGGTAAGAGGCGGGAGAACTACAAGGTTGGCAAGAACAAGACTTGCCCCTACTCCTCGAGCCCCTTTCCCTTAGGTGGGTGTCCTCGGACCCAACGCGGGATGACCCGGGAGACTTGGCTCAGCCATTCCGTGCGTCGAGCAGGGCGCACAATCCCGTCGTCGCGCCGTCCAGCAGATCATAGGTGCTCTTGGCAACCCTGCGGAACTGCTTGATGTTGACGTGAGTCAGCTTTGGCTTGGTCCGGTTGCCTTGCTTGTCGCGATCGTACCGGAAGGCCTGCGAATCGGGGTCGGCTTCGGTCAGTTCGCGGACTACCGCATCGATTTGGTCTAGGCAGCGCGAATCCCCCTCGGGCCAAACTCCCTCCAGAATGGGGCGAGCCAGTTCCCACAGCTTGTCGAGCTTGTGATTCTCGAGCTTCTTTCTCGGCACGGCTCGTAGGCGCAGGAGTCGCCTGCCGTCTCGGATGACACCCTTCAGTTGCAGCTCGATTGCGTGACGGTAGAGGAACACAAGCGGATAGACGACGAAATCCAGGCCATGTGTAGGGTCAGCGATCAGTTGCTCAGCCAGCATGTCGCCAGCTCTCCCGTATCCCTCAGCGTAGGCGTAGAGGTCATCGAACGCGTAGTTGACGCACGCATTCAGCCGCCAATCTGGGCCACTCGAGAATAGGCTTCCGCTTTGGTCTTCCATCCCACCCTGCAGCGTCCTGCCATGCATGCGCCAAGTCAGTCTAGCACTGGAGATCCTGGAGCACAAGCGCCCGGCGGGCGGCAAAGGCGGTGAGCGCAATGGCAGGCCACGGCGCAAGTCCCGGCGATGGCGGTCCACCATTGGATTGCAGGCCTTGCTTCTCGCTGCGTCGGGAAGCGCTGTGAATGACGGAGACAACGGCGCCAGCGATTCGGAGTCGGGCGGCGTCTCCGGGAGCCCCAGGAGCCGGACGTCCGTCAGGCAGATGGTCTATCGGACGGAGGCGCCCCAGCATCCCCCACGGAATCCCATGGTCGGCACGTTTCCTCACGACCCAGTCTACTCGGATGGCGAGGGTTGAACTCACACCCCGTCAAGGCAGTTCCACGGATTCCCAGGTGCGGAGCTGCTCCCCGGCAGCTGGCTGACCCGCCAGCCAACGCTCCCGCAGGGTGGTTCAAAATCAGTTGACCACGGGAACCTTGCGGTATTCTCCTGCAGGCATGGTCATCTCCGGCGACCTGCCGCAACTGCAATTGGTGGGGGGAGAGCAGGAGACTATAATCGCACTTAGTTCTGGGAGGTGATCGAATGCTTGTTGAGGTTCACTGGGATCACCCGATACCCCTGCTAGACGGTTCTCGGGAGCATCTCATCTACACTTGCGAGGATCTTGACGCGCTCCCCGACACTCCCGGAGTCTACGTGTTCGCGAGGAAGCACGGTAGCGTGGTGGATCCTCTATACATCGGTCAAGCCCGCAACGTGCGAACCCGAATCATCCAGCAATTCAACAACGTCCGGCTCATGAACGGCGTCAGGGCTGCCCCTTCAGGGGCAAGGATCCTGCTTGTCGGGAAACCCAAGCTTAGAGGCCGCCAGAACGTCGAGAGCGTCCTCGACCTGGTCGAGCGGGCGTTGATCCAACACGCGCTCGCGGAAGGCCACGAACTGCTCAACTATCAAGGCACACACACGCGCGTGGACGTGGTCCGCTCCTACGGGAACCGAACCTCTCAGAAGGTCGCCCCTTTGGAGATGAATGTCAAAGCGGGCCGCTGACGGCGCGAAACGATGCACGTTGCGGTAGATAGATCAGATCTTTGCTCTTGACTGCTGTCTGCTGAGAGGACCGAGTAGGCCTGAACTCATGGATAACTGGATCGCCAGAGGCGAGCAGCTCCGCGTGATCGGCACCAGGCGTCGAGCGCCCTCGCGGCTCCACCGACTCGTCCCCAGGAAGGGGCGAGTCGCGGGAGTTCCGGGGACATCTCTGAAAGCGCGCCGTGAGTCCAGTGGGGATTCTCAGATTGCCTCCTTGACAAGCGTCTTGTAGTCCCTGGCTTCCGGTGTCGCCGGAGTCATCTCTTCGCTGTCCAAGCAGCATGAGGTTCTTCGGGTGGCGTGTCGCAATCACAATCGCGAACCTCATCGGGTTCATGTCCCCGCCGCGCTCACGCCTCCCCCGGGTGTCTGGGGTCAGATCTTGTTTCTTGGTGTCCGCTGCGGCATGCGCGGCGGGGACAGATCCTCACTCTTGACTTGGTCTTCCTGCCCTGCCTCCGGACGTCGCGAAGCCTTCGAGCGGCAGCGACCACATTCCCGCGCTGTCAGGCCGGGTCCTGCACCGAGACTACCCGTGGCGGCGTAGGTGGCGGCGTGAGCAGCGTGAGCGGCGTGGGTGGCAACGTGGGCGGTGGCGGCGGCGTGACCGGCGGCACGGGCGGCGCTGCAGGCGGCGGCATGGGCAGCCGCGGCGCGGGCGGCGGCGTGGGCAGCGAAGGCGGCGGCGCGTACCTCACTCAGCGCTATCTCACCACACGCCCAGGCGCGCGCCGCTTCGACAGCTTTCCGGGGTCGGTTGTCTTTGGGGTACTTCTCCTCGAAATACGCGAGCACGCGCTCGGCGCAGTCGGCGGCCCAAAGCACCAGCGACCTGTGGTCCCGCGTCGCTGCTTCTTTGGCGCCCTGCTCGTTACGGTGTCCGGACGGCGAGGTCAGCTCGTGTTTCTGGGTGCCTTGGCTAACATCTCCCGACGGCATGCGCGTCAGGGTAAGTAGCTCGCCGCCACGATCGGGGTCGTGACGAGGATGTCGTAGGACTGGTCCGCCTTCGCCAGCAAGACGATGGCCAGGTTCCTCTCCGCATCCACAAATACCCTTCCCTTTCCGAGGTCGAAGGCCGCGTCCGTGAGATAGGGGACCTGCGGGTTCGCATCGACGGCCTTCACGGGCGCCGCTCCGTGTCGGCACTCGCCCACGGTGTCGTCCGCGTACAGCACCAGAACGCCGGTCGACGGCAAGTTGACATCCGAGTTGATCGATTGGCGGTTCTCCACGAGGTAGTAGGTCTCCGCGGAGAGCGGGATCTTGATCACGAGCGTCGTGGAGGCCGGGTCTGCGAGCGCGTCGAGCCGGACCGTGGCCGTCTCTCCCGGAGCGACCAGGGCCACCTTGGCCGCGTCGATCCACCCGAGGCGCAGCTTTGTCCAAGAGGAGAGCCCTGCTGGCGGCAGGGTCCGGTCGTACGGGAAGTGGGAGGACAGAGGATCCCAGTACCCCATGTTGACTAGACACGCGGGCCAGTCCTCTGCCTGCTGGAACTGTGCTTGGATGTCGTGGTCGTACAAGCAGGGGGTTAGCCGCTGTCCATTCACCGCGCCGCCCAGCATGTGGGTGATGTCGTGGACGTAGGTGCCCAAGTGCGCGTTCTCGCAGAAGATGGCCGCGTTCTGGACACGTTCGCCGCTTCGAGTGGTCAGAACGGCCGTGCTTGACCACCCGAGCATCCCCGGGAAGCCGCACAGGCCCACCATGCCATACTCGACGTGAGTGGCCCCCAGGGCGAGGACCACGTACGCATCCTCGGAGAACGTGACGTCGGCGTCGGCCGCGTCCACGGCGTCCCGGATGAGCGCGAGCACCCGCGTCGGGTCGACCTCGAGGTTGCGCGACGAGATCCGGTAGTCACCAACCGGGTGGGGCAGCACGTAGGGCCCCACCACCTCGCCGCGGAACGACATCGCGCCGTAAGAAGCGGCGTAGAAGTACTGATTCACGCTCTTCAGGATCCTGTCAGAGATCACCTGCGTAGAGTACTGGCGCGTGACGTCCGGGAAGTCGGCGAAGATCACGATCAGTCTCTTCTCGCCTGTAGCCGTCGTTGTATGCAGTCCGAGCACCGGATCGGGTGGCGCTACCTGCGAAGCCAGGGTGACGCTCACCAACGACGCCAAGATCACCGCGCAACCCACCAGCCGAATCCCCGCTGAGAAAAGCCTCATGTCCGCCTCCTTCAGCTCGCCGTGAACCGACCGAAGCACCATTATGGACGTCTTGCGCTTCCGGTCAAATGCAGGGCATGGGGTCAGTCGGGGTGCCTGGGGTCTACCGTTGGATTTCGCGGGGATGATGGGTAGACCTCCGTCCAGCAGACTGTTTGCTTGACGCGGGTGTGGCACTTGGGGTCCGCAGGCTCCTCGGAGCCACGGCTCGGCTCTGAACTGCCGCCCCCGTCATCTCTGCCATCGAGGGTGTCCTTTGGGATGGCCCTGAGCCGGGGAGTTCGGCAGATAGATGGCTTGCCGCCACTGCCGCCGGATCCAGGGAACATCACTGAAAGCGCGCGTCGTGTCAAGGGAACGTTGGTCGGTTCGCCTCCTTGGGTTCTGACAGCAGTCTCCTTGTGCAGTCCCGCCTGTCGGAGTCATTCCTTCGGAATGCTCCACGGACTCGCCGTAGCCGTCTCCGCGTCGGAGTGAGCGCGTCGTCTTCGTACAAGAATCATGTACAATCGTATATCATTCTTGTACAAGGAGGCCCCATGCTGCGGCTCTTGTTCGGATCGGAAGCGCGAGTGAGGGTTCTCTCGCTCATGCTCACCCACCCCGACTCCGAGTTCTACTTGCGCGAGATCAGCCGCATGATCGACGTCCCACCTCACGCCGTCCGCCAGGAGATGGCGCGGCTCGTCGATCTCGGACTCGTGCGAGAGGACCGCCGCGGGAACCGCGTCTACTACCGCGCGAACCCGGCCTGCCCCATCTTCCCGGAGCTGAAGGCACTCTTCCTCAAGACCGTCGCCCTGGGGGATGCTCTTCGAGAAGCCCTTGAGGAGTTGGGCGGGATTGACATCGCCCTCATCTACGGGTCGGTCGCCGCAAACACAGAATCCCTCGAGAGCGACATCGACCTGCTCCTCGTCGGCGACGTTGCCCTGAGCGCCATCACGCCGACATTGACTAGAGTCGAAGCCGAACTACGCCGAGAGATCAACGTGACGATCCTCAGCGCCTCGGAGCTGAAAGAGCGCCTCGCTCGCCAGGAACCGTTCATCTCGAGCGTCCTCGCCGGACCGACGATCTACCTCGTGGGCACGCAAGAGGAACTGAGGAGGCTCGCGGCATGAACGATGCAACTCGCTCCGTGCCGCCCTCACGAGTCGAGATCGGGCAGCTTCTGGCGATTGCCGAGCGCGACCTCGAGCAGTCACGCATACTCTCACTCCACTTGGACACGAGGTACTCCGTCGCCTACAACGCCGCGCTGCAATTGGCGACGGCGTTTCTCCACCTGCACGGCGTCCGCATCCGAAAGACGCGCTTCCATCAGCACACCTTCGCGGAACTGAGGACGCGCCTTCCCGAGAACATGCGAGGCTTCGCCGACTACTTCGACCGAGTCCGACGCAAGCGGAACATCACTCTCTGCGATCAAGCCAACGTCATCAGCGCGGGAGAGGTCACCGACCTCATCCAACAGGTCGAGGTCTTCCAGGCGTGGGTTGTCGAGGAAACGGGGCGGCACCGGCTTGACACCGTCGGAGGCTAGCCTTCTCGTCGGAATCCCTATGGGGCCGACAGCCTTCGCCCACTTGCACCCACGCATTGCACGCCATCACAAGCAGTCCAACCCTGCCGGGTTGCCAGACCAAAACCTACCAGGTTCGCTCAGTCGACATCAAGAGCGAGGATCTGACCTCGCTGTCTCCGACCCCGCTGTCCCCAGGGACATGTCGTACCTTTCCTCGGTGACGGTCTGCCCCCATGCCCGATGCGTCTTCTCCTCCGTCCTGCGGAATCCTGCCAACTGATAGAGGTGCGCCGCGGCCTCAAGATCGCTCGTCGTCCAGAGGAAGACGGACCGAACCCGGCGCTCCCGGCAGAACTGGACCGCCTCATTGAGAAGGCGGCGCCCGAGGCCCCGACCGCGCCACGCCGGATGGACGAGGAACCATCGCAATTGGGCCTCTCGGGCGGAGTGCCCCACGACGCCGATGGAGCCGACGATCTCTTCGTTCGCTTCAGCGACCCACAGGCGGTCGTTCCGGGGATTGTGGGATAGGGCGAACCTCGCGAGTCCCTCGGCGACGTACCCCTCGAACGTGGAGTCCCAACCGTATTCCTGCGCGTAGACCACGCCGTGCAGGTGGACGATCCCCCCGACGTCTCCCGGATTGAGGTCAGAGCGCAGGCGCACAGGGCCTTCTCGTTTCTCAGACCTCTCCATCGCTCTCCCCTTCCGCGAGCTCCCCGGGCGTCGCGGCTCCGCCGATGGGGGCAGGTCTTCCTTCTTGCAGAAGCGCTTCTCCCGGACCGACCGCCATCGCCCAGCTGACGCCACCGCTAGCGCGCGAGGCCGATCCTCTTGAGCAGGCTCGTGTACCGAGGATCGGAGCGGCACGAGGCAAGCCTCGGGTCGACGGCCATCATGGTGAGTTCATAGTCGCGCTCAGCGAAGGCGCGCTCGAGAAGCGCGAACCCTTCGTCGTTCCTGCCGAGCGTGAAATAGAAGAGAGCGAGCAGGTAGGGTGAGATCGGTTCCCGCTTTGCCTGTTCGAGGACTCGGCCGAGGGACGCCTCGACTGCCCCCTTCTCCCCCATCGCTTCCCCGAGACTGGCTAGGACCAGCTCGACGTTGGGGTCGAACCCGCCCGCAAGCTCCCGCGCCTTCTCGAAGTCCATCCGGGCGAGCTCGTACCGGCCCTGGCTTAGGTAGATCTCCCCGCGGAACACGCGCAGGATGCGGTTGTCCTCACCGAGCGCGAAGTCCATGTTGAACTCGGCGAGCGCCAGGTCCGGCCTGCCTGCGCAGGCATAGACCTGTCCGAGCGCCCCGTGCTGGACAGCGGATAGGGGATCGAGCGTCTGCGATTTCTTGAGCGCGGCGATGGCCTCGTCGAAACGGCCGAACCCAAAAACGATCATCCCCAGCCAGTGATAGGCCAGGGCGTAGCTCGGCGACAATTCGATCGCCTTGCGAATCTCCTTCTCCGTGCCCTCCCAGTCCCACTCGCTCTGCAGGATCATGCCGAGCGCCGCGTGGGCCTCCGGGAGACCGCCGTCGATGGCGAGCGCTTTGAGCGCGCTTGCCTTCGCCTTGGCCCACACGTCGGCGGGAACCGAGGCCGCGTAGTTGGGCAGGATCCCGTACGCCGTGGCCAGCGCGGCGTGCGCCGCGGCGTGCCCGGGGTCGAGTTCGATCGCTCGCTCGAAGCACTCGATCGCGCGGCGGAGGTTGTCGACCGTTCTGCGGCTGAGGAAGGCTCTTCCCTTCAGATACGTGGCGTAGGCTTCGGGATCCGCGCTCACCCGCTCGCCGGTCGGCCGAGCGGCCTTGGGCACGAGTTGGATCTCGAGCGCCGCGGCGACGCTCTGAGCGACCTCGGTCTGGACCGCGAACACGTCATCTAGGGTCCGGTCGTACGCTTCCGCCCAGAGATGTCCCTCATGCGCGACATCGATCAGCTGAAGAGTGATCCGCAGGCGATTCCCCGCCTTGCGGACACTGCCCTCGAGGACCGTGCCGACACCGAGCTCGCTCCCGATTTCCGACACCGCCTTCTTCGCCCCGCGGTACTTCATCACCGAGGTGAGAGCGATCACCTGAAGCCCGCTCACCTTGGACAGAGTAAAGATCAACTCTTCGGTCAGCCCGTCGGCGAAGTACTCGTCGCCGGGCTCGGGGCTCATGCTCACAAGGGGAAGGACGGCGAGGCGAGATCGGTCCCCGGCTTGGGACGCTCGCGCTTCGTCCTGCATCCAAGGAAGGAGCATCTCGTACACCTCGATCGGGACCTTCACGTTCTTCAGGTCCTTCTTGCCGAGGCTCGTCATCCGTAGATCGATCTTGTTCCAGACCTGGTCGTAGACCTGGCGGGAGAGGCAGATCCCGCCGGGCTCGGCGAGCGGCTCGATGCGCGCGGTGATGTTCACCCCGTCCCCGAAGATGTCGCCGCCCCGGTGCACGACATCCCCGAGGTGGATGCCGATGCGCAGGTGAATCGCGCGGTCGAGGGGGACGGCGGCGTTGCGCTCGTGGAGCGCGCGCTGGATCTCGACGGCGCAGCGGACGGCCTGAAGGGCGCTTGGGAACTCGACGAGGAACCCGTCCCCCGTGCTCTTCACTTCACGGCCGCCGTGCTCGGCAAACAGGGGGCGAAGGAGCGCCGTGTGTTCTTCGAGGAGGGCGAGTGTGAGCGCTTCGTCAGTCTGGGTAAGCGCCGTGTAGCCAACGACGTCGGTCAGCATGATCGCCGCGAGCTGCCGAGTGTCCTTCTCCATGGATTATTCCGCCTCTTTCTTCGGTGGAAGCAGTATGGGGGCCGCGGCGCACCGAGGCAAGCCGCGCTGTTGCAGTCAATGTCGAAGCGGGTTCTGGTACGCGAGACCAAGGCAGCCTCGGGATCCGGTCTCTGCTCTCTCCCCAGCGTCACCGATAAGCGCCGCGGGAGCCCGCGCCTATCCCCAGAAGATGCCCGTGGGGTCCTCGTCGACCTCCCGAAGAAGATCGGCAAGATCGGGCCTCGAGTCGACCTCGCCGTACCGATGCCACCGCCCATTCCGATCGCGGCAGTAGAGCGTCCAGAGCGAGGTCTCGGGGTCGAGCCGGAACTGGGCCACTGCGGACTCGGTCCAGACGCTGGACTCCAGGATCACTGGACGTCGCTCGAAGAGTGTCACCGAGTTCCCTCGAAAGCGGTACCCAAGCTGAATCTGATCGCGAACCCTCCGAGGGATCCGCCGCTCGCAGTACAGGGCGAGCTTCCACTCCACTTTCTCTCGAACGTTCCCTGGAAGAGCCATAGATCAGGCGAAGACCAGCCGCCCTTTGGGCTCTGGGATCGGACGACCAAGCTCCTTCGCCGTCGTGATCCACTCCTGGATCATGACCTCCACGTTCGCAAGAGCCTCCTGGTGACTCGTCCCGTCCGCAGCGCAGCCGGGGAGCTCTGGGACCTCAGCGATGAAGGCCTGATCTTCCTTGCTCCAGTAGATGATCACCTCGTACCTAGACATCGTCTTCCCCTCCCAGTCTGTACCTCAAGAGAACGCTACGTACCTGCCTGACCTGATACACTTTGGTTCTCCCGCCTTTGGGTTGCAGATTGAGGATCTCCTCGATCCCGTCTTTCGTGAAGATGTGATGGCTGCCACGGATCCGCTCCTGGAAGCCCAGGCCGAGCAAGAGACGCCGCATCTCCTCAAAGCCGACGTTGGCGTCGGACGAACCGCCCAGGACACGCTCGAGTAGCTTCCGATGTTCCATGCGGTGGCTCCTCCCACGGTCGTCTCCGCCAACTCCCCGATCGTAGTCCGCCCCTGCGTTCTGGTCAACCGCGCCCGGGCTGGGGAGTCCGGGCGACGCACACCCTATTCTCCCGGCTTCCGGCCGGCCGCCCGCAGGAGAAGGGAACGGTGTGCGGCGGGCTTCACGAGCGCCGGGTCTCCCGCAAGTCGCGTACTCCCGGACACCGCCACGGCTGTAGCGCCGAAGAGCTTCCGGGCGTTCTGGCCGGCGCTGCAATGTGGGACCTGTCAAGAGATTCTGGAGACCTGCGCTACTGAACGAAGCCGCCTAAGGGGCGGCGCCCCGGCGACCGGGTCGCGCGGCCGAATCGTCAGGAGGGAGGCGCGAGGTAGCGGTCGAAGAACTCGCGAACCGTGGTGACGACCTCGAGCGAGTAGCCAAACACGTGCGAGGCGCCCTCAAGAACGACGAGCTCTGCCGGAACTCCGGCAACGACCAGCGCCTCATGGAGAGCAATCGCCTGCTTGACGCAGACGAGCTCGTCTTGGTCGCCCTGCACGATCAGGAACGGCCCGTCGTCTGAGGTCACGTGAAAGATCGGGCTCGCGAGCACGGCGAGGTCGTAGTTGTCCGCGAGCGGGCCTCCCAGGAGCTGGGAAACGAACTCAGTGAGCTGCTCCGCGCTCGACGGCGGCGCCTGCGCGACGAGCTGGGTGAGGTCGACGGGGCCGACGTAGTCGCAGACGGCCTGGACCGCGCTCGACTGGTCGAGGCTCTCGCCCACGCTTCCCTCGAGCACCGCGATCCCGCCGGACACCCCGAGGAGGGCCGCCAAGTGCCCTCCGGCGGAGAGACCCCAGACGCCGATGCGCTCCGGGTCGTATCCGTAGTCGCCGGCGTGCGCCCGCAACCAGCGGATGGCCGCCTTGCAGTCGTGGATCTGCGCCGGGAACGGAGAGACCTGGCTCAACCGGTAGTTCACGTACGCCACGGCGTACGCGTCGCCTAGGATGCCGTGCAGGTTCGTCTGGTTGGGGGGCCTCTCCCGCTTGTCGCCCCTCAGCCATCCGCTGCCGTGCAGCCAGACGACGAGTGGCGGCGGGTACCTCGTGTCGCGAGGGGGAAGGTAGAGGTCGAGGCTAGTGTAGAGCGGGTCCACACCAGGAATCAGGGCGTACGGAACGTCGAGCACCTGCTCGCAGGGCCGAAAAGAAGCCTCGGAGGCGCTCGGCTTGGACGTGACCGGCTGCACAAGCGCAGTCACCGTATCGCCGGCGAACCCGAAGGTGCGGTCGTTGTCCGGCGGCTCCTTCTCGCCGCGGTGGGTGTACTGGGCGACGAGCACCCGCTCCCCGCCAGTGGAGCCCGGGCGAGCGTAGATCTCGAGGCGCGTCCACCCGGACTTGCCCTTCCCGATGCGCCACCGGAGGAGGGGCGCCTCGGGAATCGTCACGAAGACGTCGAACATCACCGTGACCGGAGTGTGCACCCCCGTCTCCAGGCGAATGAACGGGCAGGTCGTCACCGCACGTTGGTAGGTGGACGAGTAGGCGTCGTAGTCCCAACGATCGACGACCATCTGCCCACCCAGGAGCTCGATCTCCGTTTCGGCAGAGGTGGTCATCACCTCAAGGCGAAGGGGGTAGAACCGATCGGCCGCGCCCGCTGCCACGGACGAGAGACCGGCGAGCCAGGCCGCAAGACACGCAAGGATCAATGCGGTGCACCTTCGGGCTCCCACGATGAACCTACCCTAGCCCCTCTCCCCTGCCAAGTCAACGAGATCGGCGCCATCGGAGGAGAGAGGGCGAGGCCGTTTTCGCGACGCCCCAAGGCCCCTCCCCGACCCACCGAGGCGGGGCCAGGCCGCGTCGCGCCGCAGAGCAGAAGGAGCGGCTCTTGCCCGACGAGCGAGCGATCCGCTAGGATACGCGACTCCGAGTGACGGAGGACGGTCACATGGCCACAGATGAGGAGCTTCGTCGCTACGGGTTTGATCCGGCGCGCCAGGCCGTTGCGCGCCGGCACGGGCGGGCCCGCCGGCTGAGCGGCGCCGCCGCCTCGCTCAGTCAGGCCGCGGCGCTCCTCCTCTTCGCGCGCTTCGGAGCGCTCCCTCTCAGCGAGGCCCTCGCCGCGAAGCTATCCGGGCTCGGCCTCGCGGCCCTCTTCGCCTTCGTCCTCTCTCTCGGGCTCACTCTCGTCGCCTTCCCCGGCGAGACGCTCGCTCACCGCGTCGAGCGCCGATACGGCCTCTCCCGCCAAGCCTTCCCCTCCTTCCTCGCTGACGCGGCGAAGGAGGCGATCCTCTCGACGGCCATGGGAACGGCAGGCCTCGTCGGGATCACCGCCGCGATCGCCGCCCTCCCTTACCCCTGGCTCGTCGGCTGGGCCGGGGCTTCCTCCGTCCTCGTCCTCGTCGGGTTCGCCGCCCCGGTCCTCATCGCGCCCCTCTTCTACCGCTTCACGCCGCTGCGGGATCCGGTCCTCTCGGAGCGCCTAGAGACCCTGGCGGCGAAGGCCGGCGTGCACGTCGTCGGGACCTTCGAGATGGGAGCCTCGGCGAAGACGACCAAGGCGACCGGGTACCTCTCGGGGATCGGGCGGACGCGACGGATCGTCCTCTCGGACACGATGCTCCACGCCTTCCCGGCCGACGAGGTCGAAGCGGTGATCGCCCACGAGCTCGGGCACCACGCCCGCCGCCACCTGGCCGTGAAGCTCGCCCTGATCTCGGGGGAGTTCCTCGCGGCAGCCGCTGCCTCGTGGGCCGCGCTCCCGCCGCTCGCTCGATCGTTCCGGCTGGGAACCGGGATCGAGAGAGCGCCGCTCCTCGTCCTCCTCCTCGGCGGGAGCCTCGCGCTTCTTTCCCCGCTCGGAAACGCCCTATCGCGGCGGATGGAGCGCGAGGCCGACCGCCTTGCCGGGAGACTGTCGGGGAAGCCCGGGGCGCTCGCGCGCGTCCTCGTCCGGATCTCGGAGACGAACCTCCGCCTCGCCGCCCCACATCCGCTCACCGAGGTCCTGACCTACGACCACCCCTCTCCCCTTCGCCGCGTGCGCCAGGCCCTCGAGGGCGACGGGCGAGCGGGAAACTAGAGGGCACCGATCAGTCTGGGGAACGTCGCCTCGGCGGCCCCGTCCCTGGACGCAAGGCAAAGCGGCTCCAGCACCTCCTCGACCTCGCGCAGCCGGCGAAGCGGGAAGGTCCCGAGGTCGAAGTAGTAGCCCATATCTGCGATCATCCGCGGCCGGCTCGAAAGGCACAACGAAACCCCGCCGCCGTTGCCGCCTCTTTCCTCCTGTGCTACGATGAGGCTTCATGGGCGCCGTCGTCGAATGCGAGCACGTCACCAAGAGATACGGAGATCTCGTCGCCGTGGACGACGTGGGCTTCCGCGTCGAGGAGGGCGAGGTCTTCGGCCTGGTCGGCCCAAACGGGGCGGGAAAGACGACGCTGATTGAGATGCTCGAAACCCTGAGGACGCCGGATAGCGGTTCGATCCGGGTGCTTGGCCTCGATCCTGCGAAGGAGGCCCAGGAGCTGAAGGAGAAGATCGGCGTCCAGCTCCAGACGACCTCCATCCAGCCGAACATCAAGGTCAGAGAGGCCGTCCGGCTGTTCGCAAGCCTCTATCGACGGCCTCTCTCCAACCCGGAAGGGCTTCTCAAGACCCTCTCCTTGGAGGACAAGCAGAACAGCCGCTTCCGGAAGCTCTCCGGCGGACAGAAGCAGCGGGTGGCCATCGCCCTCGCCCTGGTGAGCGATCCGCAGGTCCTCTTCTTCGACGAGGTCACGACCGGCCTCGACCCGCAGGCGCGAAGGACGATGTGGGGACTCGTGAAGGACGTAGCCAGTCGCGGGAAGACCGTCTTCCTCACGACCCACTACATGGAGGAGGCCGAGCACCTGTGCGATCGGGTGGCCGTGATCGACCACGGGAAGTTCATCGCCTTGGACACGCCGCAGAACCTCGTCAGGAGCCTCCGCGGTGGGTCTAAGGTGCTGTTCCAGGTCGAGGGCCGCGAGATCGCTCCGAGCGAGTTCGAGAAGCTGCCGGCGGTCAGCCGGGCTGAGAAGGTCGAGGGCGGCTTTGCCCTGTTCACCGCGGACGGTGACCGGACGCTCCAGGAGCTGGTGCGGCTGGCAGACCGGGAAGGATTCCGGCTCGCCGGCATCCGCACCGAGAGCCCCAACCTGGACGACGTCTTCCTCACGCTGACGGGAAGGGAGCTTCGGGAATGAAGGGTCTGTTCGAGCTCGCCTGGAACGAGTTCAAGCTCAACCTGAGGGACCCGTTGATGGTCTTCTGGTCGCTCGCTTTTCCCGCGCTGTGGATGGCTTTCAGTGTGGTCATCTTCAGCCAGCCGATACCGGGTTCCGGCTATGAGGGGCTGAACTACGCGAGTTTCCTTCTCCCCGGAAGCATCGGCCTGGTCATCCTCAGTGCCTCGTTCATCGGTGCGCCCCTGACGCTGACGAACTACCGGGAGAACGGCGTGCTCCGGAGGCTCAGGGTGACGCCGGTCAAGATCGCGACCTTGGTCTTCAGTTTCTCCATCAGCCAGTTCGCCTTTGTGGTCGTGGGGATCCTCATTCTGTTCGCCGTCGGCAAGGCCTTCTTGGACGTCCAGGTTCTCGGATCCTGGGTCGCGTTCAGCGGGGTGACCGTGCTGGGCATGGTGGCCTTCTTCGCCATCGGCAGCGCCGTCGGCAGCATCGCCCGGTCGTTTCGCTCGGCGAACATCATCATCTGGTCGATGTACATGCCGATGATCATGCTCTCCGAGTTCTTCCTGCCGATCGCCATACTCCCGGCCTGGCTCCAGCCGATCGCGAGGGCCCTACCGCTCACTCCGGTGAACACCCTGCTCAGGGACATCGTGTACGGCGTGCCGCTCCACGACCTGTGGCGCCTGGGGATCCTGGGCGGCTGGACCGTCGTGGCCTCCATCATCACGGTCCGCTTTTTCCGGTGGGAGTAGGAGAAGCGAGTTCGAGGTTCGAAGTTCGGGGTTCGAAATCTGCACGGCGGCCCGGCTTCGTCCGAGAGGCGCGGGGTTCGCGGGCCGGCCACGCGCTCCACGAACGCCCTGGGAGACCGTCTAGGCCGCGGCGCGGCCGGCCCTCACGGACCCGTCCGCGGGTGGGTCTCGAAGAACCCCCAGATCTCAGTCGGGGCGTCGATGTCGCGGTTCTTCGGGCCGGCCACGCGCTCGACGGATGCAAGGATCGGGGCGTGTCCCGGGATCTGATGCCCTCCGCCGTCGACGCGATAGAAGACGACGTCCTTGCCCGTCGCCCCGCCGCGGTAGGTGAACTTCGTGACCGTCGAGTGGTCGGAGGCGACGACGTCCGGAAGCGCTACCTGGTCGGGCGTCGTCGAGGCGCCGTTCACGCCGACCCAGAAGCTGACGGTCGCGTCCGTCGACCGGACGCTCCCGCGGTCGCACGCGGCGCCGGCGACGCAGCCACCGCTGTAGGGGATGACGGGGTCCGCGGTGCCGTTCATGATGAGGATCGGGATCGGGGCCGCCTCGAAGGGACACTCTGAAGGGTCGGGCAGGTTGGCGATGATCGCGCCCGCGGCGGCGAGCCGGTCCCCGAGCTGCATCGCCAGGCGATAGGTCATCATCCCGCCATTTGAGGCCCCGGTGACGTAGATCCGCAATGGGTCGATGTCGGCGCGGTTCGCCGCGAGGTCGATGAGGTGGCCGATGAAGCCGACGTCGTCCTCCGACGAGATGGCGTCCGCGTTGTTGAGATCGGTGCGGCAGTCGTTCCAGTGGTGTTGGCTGGGGTCGCCCGGGTCGGAGCGCCCCTCCGGGAGGACGAGGAGGAAACCGTGTTCGTCGGCGAGGGCCCTCCACGAGCGGCCGAAGTCGCTGTCCCAAATGGCGCTGGCACTGCTCGACCCGCCGTGAAGCACGAAGACGAGCGGAGCCGGCTCCGCCAGGTTCGCCGGGGCGTAGGTAGCGAACGTCCGCTCGAGGCCGTTCCAGACGATGTGCCCGAAGCGCAGCTCAGGGACGCCCGGCGGCGGGGCGACCTCCTGCATGCAGGAAACCAAGATGGGCGCCACGCCCGCACAGAGGAAGCACG
>Ga0315289_10005175_pt1 | contig 19307 bp, 18 predicted proteins | sample YL17G11_40_MG_FD_203452 | JGI IMG/M metagenome (GOLD analysis project Ga0315289, IMG submission 203452) | Sediment microbial communities from Yellowstone Lake, YNP, Wyoming, USA - YL17G11_40 | ecosystem: Environmental > Aquatic > Freshwater > Lake > Sediment | place: USA: Wyoming | collected...
GAACGACGAGCTCGTCGTGCAGCTCTCGCGCGACTTCCAAGTGAGGGGTGCGACGCTCAAACGCCCCTTCGAGGGGGTACGCTCCCTGCGCGAGGCGGCCGAGATGGCGCTCGTGCTCGACGGAGTCTCCCGCTCCGCGCCGTTCCTCCTTGTCTAGCCGACCGCTGGCAGGCCGTTGCCTCAGGTGCCGGCCGCGTCTACGATAGGGAGGGGCCGGGGGCGATCCCCTGAGGCGGAGGCCATCGCCGAGCCGTGCGCCGCCCGTGTGACCCAACGAACCCGGCCACGGCGGAGAGGAGCGAAGAGTGGGCAAGGTCCTGAGCCTTCGGTGCGTCTCGTGCGGGAAGGGGTTCTCCCCCGAGGCGATCGACTACACCTGCCCGGCCTGCGGGCCGCGGCGAGGGACCCTCGAAGTTCTCTACGACTACGCGGTCCTGCGGAACGCGCTCACGCGTGCCTACTTCTCGACGGTCTCCGAATGCTCGATGTGGCGCTACCTCCCCCTCCTCCCGGTCGAGAACCGCCAGTTCGTCCAGCCGCTGCGGGTCGGCTACACGCCGCTCTACGCGTTTCCCCAGGTCGCCGCGGACCTCGGCCTCTCCGCGGTCTACGTCAAGGACGACGGTGAGAACCCGACCGCGTCCTACAAGGACCGGGCGAGCGCCGTCGCCGTCATCAAGGCCCAGGAGAAGAAGCGATCGGTCGTGACCTGCGCCTCCACGGGAAACGCCGCGAGTTCGCTCGCCGGCTTTGCCGCGGCGACGCCGCTCGAGACCGTGATCTTCGTGCCCGAGACGGCGCCCGAGGCGAAGGTCGCCCAGCTTTTGATCTACGGGGCGAAGGTCTTCCTCGTCCGCGGCTCCTACGACACCGCCTACGACCTCTGCTGCCAGGCGGCCGACGCCTTCGGCTGGTACAACCGCTCCGCCGCGCTCAACCCCTACCTCGTCGAGGGGAAGAAGACGGGCGCGCTCGAGCTCGCCGAGCAACTCGCCTGGCGGGTCCCCGACCTCGCCTTCGTCGGCGTGGGCGACGGGTCGGTCGTGAGCGGGATCTGCAAAGGGTTCGACGAGCTCAAGCGACTGGGACTGATCGATCGCGCTCCGCAGGTGATCGGCGTCCAGGCAGAGGGCGCGGCGCCAGTCGCTCGCGCGTTCGATCGCTTCGACGGAAGGACGGTGGAGATCAAGGACCTCGAGGCTCGCACGGTCGCGGACAGCATCTGCGTCGGAAAGCCACGCGACGTCGTCAAGGCCGTGACCTACGTCGCGCGAAACGGCGGCCGGTTCATCACGGTGAGCGACGAAGAGATCCTCGGAGCCATCTCCACGCTCGCCCGCCGCACGGGAGTCTTCGCCGAGCCGGCCGGGGCGGCCGCCTTCGCCGGGCTCACCAAGCTCGCCGCAGGGCGGGCCCTCGCTGGGAAGAGCGCGGCGGTCTTCGTGACGGGAAGCGGCCTCAAGGACGTGGCCGCCGCGCGGCGCGTGGCCGGCGCGCCGATCGAGATCGACCCGACGCTCTCGGACGTGGAGAGGCACCTGTGAAGATCCGTTTTCGCGTGAACGGAAGGCCGGTCGAGTGCGACGCCGAGCCCGGCGCGCGCCTGCTCGACGTCCTGCGCGAGACCCTTCACCTCACCGGGACCAAGGAAGGGTGCGGCGAGGGCGAATGCGGGGCGTGCACCGTTATCCTGGACGGCCGTGCGGTCAACTCGTGCCTCGTCCTCGCTCCCCAAGTCGAGGGAAAGGCCGTGGTGACGGTGGAGGGGCTCTCAAACGGGAGGAAGCTCCACCCCGTGCAGCAGGCATTCGTGGAGAAGGGCGCCGTCCAGTGTGGCTTCTGCACGCCGGGGTTCATCGTGTCGGCCGTCGTCCTGCTCGAGGCGAACCCCTCTCCGAGCGACGAGGAGATCCTCACCGCCCTGGAAGGAAACCTCTGCCGCTGCACGGGCTACGCGAAGATCCTCGAGGCGGTGCGCTACGCCGCGGAGCTCAAGCGGGAGGGGCGATGATCGAGGCGATCGTCCTGGCGGCGGGAAAGGGCGCGCGCCTTGGGGCGGTGAAGCCGCTCGTCGCGGTCGGGGGTCAGCCGGCGCTCGAGCGAGTCCTCAAGACGCTCCGCGCCGCGGGGATCGACCGGATCCTCGTCGTCCTCGGCTACGCCCGCGACCAGGTCACGGCAGGGGTCGATCTGAGCGGCTGCCGAGTCGTCGTGAACGAGGACTTCGAGGCGGGCATGGGAAGCTCGCTCGCCCTGGGGATCCGCTCCCTCGCCCCCGAGGCCGAGGGTTTCCTCGTCCTCCACGCGGACAGGCCATACCTTGCCGCGGCGACGATCCGCGCCGTGGTCGCGGCGGCGCGGAAGGGCGCTCGCATCGCCGCCCCAAGCTACCGCGGCGAGCGGGGATTCCCCGTCTACTTCGACCGCGCGTGCGCCGCGTCGCTCGTTCCCACGCTCGTGGGAGAGACGGGGGCACGGCACTACCTTGCGGAGCACGCCGACGAGGTGAAGCTTGTCCCGGTCGACGACGTCGGAGCGGTGCGTGACATCGACCGGCCGGAGGACCTCGAACCACAGGAGAGGGCCCATGAGTCTCTCGTTCACTAAGGTTAGATCGATCGAGGAGCTTCTCCCGCTCCTCGAACAGCCGGGGGCGCAGATCCTCTGCGGCGGGACCGACCTCGTCGTCAAGATGCGCGGCGGGCAGGCAACCCCGCAGCACCTCCTCGACCTCTCCGACCTCCCCGAGCTCGTGGGCGTCGCTTGGACCGAGGACTCGCTCGAGGTGGGCGCGGCCGTCCCGTTCGCCGACCTCCTCGGCCGCCAGACGGTGAGGGATCGCCTTCCCATCCTCGCGCTCGTCCTCTCCAAGCTCGGATCGGTCCAGATCCGCAGCCGCGGCACGTTCGGCGGGAACCTGGTGAACGCGTCGCCCGCGGCGGATAGCGTGGTTGCGCTCCTTCTCCTCGACGCGCGCGTCACCCTCACGAGCGCCCACGGCGACCGCACCCTCGCCGTCGAGGAGTTCCTGCTCGGGCCCGGGAAGACCGCCCTCGCCCGCAGTGAGTTCGTCCGCTCCCTGACCCTACCGATCCCCGACCCTCGCCTCGCCGCCTCGTTCCACAAGGTGGGGCGACGCAAGGCGCTCACGATCGCGATCGCCTCCCTAGGAGCGCTCCTGCACGTCGAGGACGGACGGGTGCTCAAGGCGCGTCTCGCCGCCGGGTCGGTCGCCCCGACGCCGCTCCGCCTGCGCAAGGTCGAAGAGAGGCTCACCGGCAGGAAGCTCACCCCCAGCGTGATCGCGGACGCCCGGACCCTCGCCGCCCAGTCCGTCTCGCCGATCGACGACGTCCGTGCAGGCGCCACCTACCGCCGCGAGGTCACGGCCGACCTCGTCGCTCGCCTCCTCGAAGAGTCCCTCCATGCATGACCTTGTGATCAAGGGTGGAGAGGTCGTCACCCCGGCAGGGGTCCAGCGCGCCGACGTGGCCATCGAAGGGGAGCGGATCGCGGCGATCGGCCCGGGTCTCACAGGAGAGCGCGTGATCGAGGCGGAGGGCCTCGCCGTCCTCCCCGGCGCGATCGATGCGCACACCCACATGGAGCTTCCCGTACGCGGTATGACGTCAAGCGACGACTTCCTCACCGGAACCGTCGCGGCGGCCTGTGGAGGCGTCACGACCATCGCCGACTTCTCGGTCGGGGCTCACGGCGTGTCTCTGCCGGAATCGATCGCCGCGCGCCTCGCCGCGGCCGCGAAGTCCGCGATCGACTTCACCCTCCACGGCGAAGTCGTGGGGTGGGAGCCCGGACGCGAGGCGGAGTTCGCGCAGGCGATCGAGCTGGGGGTCCGCACGTTCAAGTTCTACCTCACCTACTCGAGCTCCGGCCGGATGAGCGACGACGGCGTCCTCTACCGGGCCTTTCTCGCCCTGGCGCGCCTGGGCGGTCGCGCGATGGTGCACGCGGAGAACGACGCGATCATCCAGACCCTGACCGGCGAACTCGAGGCGAAAGGAGAGCTCGGGATCGAGTCCCTCCCTCGCTCGCGCCCCCCGCTCTGCGAGGCGGAGGCGATCGCCCGCGCCGGGATCCTCGCCCTGCACACCGGCGCTGCCTTGCGGATCGCCCACGTCTCCTCCGAGCTCGGACTGCGCGCGGCGCTCGCCGCGCGCGCCGCGCGGACGAACGTTCTCGTCGAGACCTGTCCCCAGTATCTCCTCCTCGACGAGCGCGTGTACGCGACGAAGGACGGCGCGCAGTACGCGGCCACGCCGCCTCTGCGCACGCCGGTCGACGTCCGCGCCCTGTGGGACGGCCTCGCCCGCGGCGGGGTCGACCTCGTCGCGAGCGATCACTGCCCGTTCAGTCGCGAGGAGAAGCGCCTCCGCGGGTCGTTCCTCGACCTCCCCTACGGGCTTCCGGGCGTCGAGACCCTTCTTCCCCTCCTCTACAGCGAGGGGGTCGCCCAAGGACGTATCAGCCTGGAACGTTTGGCCGCCCTCACGAGCTCGGGACCGGCCAGAGCCCTCGGGATCTACCCGAAGAAGGGAGCGGTCGCCGTCGGGTCCGACGCGGACCTCGTCCTCATCGAGCCCAAGGAAGAGTGGACGCTCCGCGCGACCGACCTGCACATGCGAACGGACTTCAGTCCCTACGAGGGCCGCCGCCTCCGCGGCCGGCCGGTGATGACCCTCTCGCGCGGTCGGATCCTCTTCGAACAGGGGTGCTTCCTCGGAGAGGAAGGGTGGGGCCGCTTCCTGCCCCAGAGGATCTAGAAGGGGGGACTCGACACGAGGAGGGAATCTGTGCTATGGTGAGCCAAGAAGGGAGGTGGCAGGATGCGGACTAGAAGCCTGATCGGCGCGGTCGTTCTCGCGGCAAGCGCGCTTCTCCTCGCCGGGTGTGGGCTCTTCAACAGCCCCCCGGAAGCGTCGTTCACCGTCGTGTACAACGTCGACCTAGACGATCCGCTGTGGGTGACGCTCGATGCGTCCGCGTCGACCGACGTGGACGGTGACCAAATCGTCGCCTACCAGTGGACCTTCGGGGACGACGTGACCATCCGGCCGGCGACCTACACCCGCCTGGTGACCGACCCCGAGATCACCGTGCGCTACCCCGTAGAGGGGACGTACACCGCGACCCTTGCCGTCCGCGACGAACACGGAGTCAACTCGCTGGCCGTCTCCCAGACTGTCCATCTCCCGCCGCCTGAGGTCGTGCCGCTCGACTGACCGAGCCGTTCAGGAGAAAGACTCGCGAGAGAGAGGGCAAGACTCAAGAGAAGCTCAAGCGGGGGGCGTGCCGGGAACTAGGGCTCGATCGTCTTCCGCAGGAAGACCTGCGCGCCTAGGCGCTCAAACCCGAGGCGCTCGTAGAGACCGAGCGCCGGGTTGTCGTCCGCCACGTCGAGGAAGAGCCCCGAGCGTCCCCAGTCCTGGGCCAGCTTCTCGCAGGCCGCGATCAGCGCACGGGCGAGCCCCTGGCCGCGGAAGGCCTCGTCGACCGCAAGGTACATCAGGTACACCGTCTCCCTCGCCTGCGGGAAGACGAACCCGCTCGGCTGGTTCGCCATGTCCTGGCAGAAGGCAAATCCGACGACCTCCCCTTCGAGCTCGGCCACGAACCCGGCCCAGTCCGGACAAGCCAGCCGTTCCCTGACCCACGAGGACACGTCCTCGGCGTCGATCCCCTGGAACACGGTCGTCGACACGGGCTCGAACAGGTCTGCGAGGCGAGCGACCCCCTCCGCGTCCGCGAGGACCATCGTCCGGATCCCGTACCGACTGGGAAGCTTCTTCGGCAAAAGCCGTCCTCCTCGACGCAAGCGAGTCGACCTTGCGCCCTCGCGCTCGTCGTCTTGCCGCTCCATTAGAGAGAAAGGCGACGGGGAAGTCAACTCATCCGGCGACTAGAGATCGTCCTCGGCGTAGGAGGCGACGATCTCGCCGAACACGATAAGGTGAGGGTCACCCTTTGGGTAGAACGTGGCCAGGACGTCCGCAGAGCGGAAGGACTCCCGGGAAAGCTGAGCCCGCGAGAGGATCTCGCATTCGAAGAACAGGGCGCACTCCGCGATGATCGGAGCCTTCACCTTCTTCGAGGGTTCCCACGTGAGTCCGCACGCCTTGGCCTTGTCCAGAGCCCGTCCCGACTTCGACCCGCAAAGGGCCAGTGCCTCCTCAAGCTCTCCGTGCCGCGGCACGTTCACGGTGAAGGAGTCCCCCGTCCTGATCCCGCCGTAGGTGTAGCGCGTCGGCCGCACGAGCACGGTGCACACGGGGCGGCTCCACACGATTCCGAGCTCCCCCCAGCCGATCGTCATCGGGTTGGGCTTTCCCTTCTCGTCGAGCACGGCGAGTAGGGCGCCGCCGCTCGAGAGAGCCCCCCACACGAGGTCGAGCTTGCTGTTCCATTCGATCTCCTTCCTCACGCTTCCTCCTTGTCCAGAGAGACCTACGACCGCTCGTCCTTGCGCCTGGAGTAGTACAGCACTTCCTGGTCGTAGACGTAGCCGATCGCCGAGAAGAACTCGATCGAGTTCCGGTTCCAGTCCTCAACCAGGCAGGCGATGACCTCGATCCCGAGCTCCGCGAGACGCTTCTCCACCTCGTCGACAAGGGCCTTGGCGATCCCTCGGCGCCGGTGGCTCGGCGCCACCACGAGCCGATTGACCCAGCCCTTGCGGCCGTCGTGCGTCCCCAGGATCGCCCCCACGAGCCGGCCGCCCTCCTCGGCCGCGAGGAAGACCGAGCACGGCCCCTCAAGCTCCCGCGCGATCCGCTCGCGCCGGTCGCGGCCGTCAGGCCGGTATGGGAGCCCGCCGTCCTCCCAGAGGCAAACGAGGGCGTCGTAGTCGTCGATCGTCAAAGACCGGACCCGGACCTGCGCTGCTCCTGGGTCTACCATGATGCGAAGCTTACCCCACGAGGCCGCAGCGACAAGCCGCCGCCGCGGAGGCCGCCCCGCAGTCCGGCCGCGGCAGGTCCCACAGACGACTGCTTTCCGCGGATCCGTGACAAGCGGAGGAGGTTGTTCTCTCGGTCCGCGCCAGTCAACTACCCGGGGCTGCTGCCGAGACGGCGCGTTCCACCGGCTTCGGCTGCCCGTGCGGCCTGGTGGCCGCGGCCTTAAGCCTGCCGACGGTGTCTGTCACGAGGGACCCATCTCTGAGAGGATCGACTTCCTCAATGTAGCTGATTGCCCTCTCCACGACGCCTTCCACATCGCACAGGCCGCCGAGAACCTTTGCAAGGACCTCCGGACTGCATTCGCCGTCTTCCAGCACGCGAGAAGCCAGCCACAGCGCGTGTCCGAGAGCGCCTGGATCGACAGCTTCACTCTTGCCGTGAGGTCTCGTCCTGGCAATCTGCATCAGCCCAGAGACCGCAGTCAGCGCACCTGCTGGCTGGTCTGCATCCAGATATGCGATGCCTAGTCTCTCCAGGTTGAACGCGACTGTCCGTGGCGGTATGAAACACTCATCTGACAGTCGGATCTGGGTCTCGGCCAGCGAGACAAGGACGCTCACACCACATCCTGCGGCGTTCTCCTGGCCGTTCCTTACTGCAAGTAAGGCCACCTTCCCGATCGCGTCGGTGAACGCTCCGTAGTCCATCTCACAGTGTCCCCAGTTTCTTGAAGCCTCGGTGAGCAGATCTTTGATAGCGTGGGTGGCAACGACCGCGTTCTCCGCACTGCCTGGGCTTGATGAGTCGCAGACGATATCTGTCAGCCCGGTGATAACCAGACCCAGCGATTCTACACGTGCGCTGTTTGGCTCCCGCTGAAGGAGTGTAGCGCCGATATCCATCAACGCGTCCTGGACCAGCTTCTTCTCGAACCCTGCCGCAGCTTCCCTCCCGATGTCGATCGCGGTAGTGAGTTCTGCCACGAGCCGTTGCCTCTTGCCGCGAATCGCGTGCCACCGGACTCTCTCGCAGAACAGCCCGACGACCCTCTCTGACGACGACACCCGCCGCACGAGCTTCCCGAAGAATGCGATGTAGATAACTGCGTCAAAGAGGAAGAGCCCGAAGCCGCCCGCGCGTACCCATTCCCAGGCAGCGGTCGATAGAAGCCTGCTTGCCGCAGGTTGGGACACCGTCGAGGCATCAGGAGTCGAACCCACGGCAGCGAAAATCACCAAGAGAAGAGAGGATGCTAGAAGCACGATAACGGCCCAATAGCCTGGCCCCAGGACCGTTGACGCTAGTCGACGCATTTGATCTCGGTGGGATACGGACGCAAGTACCTCGGGAAGTGTGACGAGAGACGCGAGAAAGAGGGCAAGAAGGCTTCCACACAGTATCCAGACCGCGTTGGGAACAGCACTGATGTTCAAACCTAGGGCGGCAGCGACGATGGCGGCAGCGAGTGCCGACAGGTGTGCTACCGCCGAACGCCAGCCTCGCCGCCGCACGCGGTCGATCCTGACAAGCGAATCTAGGAGCAGCCGCCAGACGGCCCTTGCCCAGCGTCGCATTAGTGGATGTCGCACAAGGCGCCCGTTGCTTCGGGATCCAGGAGGGCGAACGATGCTCGTCCGTAAGTCACGACGCAACGAACCGCCTGCGCGCTCTGTGTCGCGGATGTCACTGCCTCCAACGAGCGCCTCCACCCAGTTCTGCCAATGCCCTATCAGCCTTCTCACGCCTTCGCAGAGGTCAGGATATCGAGCAGCTTCTTAAGAGCCGTGTAGTCGGATGTTCTCTTGAGCACTACGTTCCCAACGCCGTACTGCTTGATCTCACGGTGCACCTCGCCATCCTCAACAACAGTGAAGATCCCCACTTTTCTGGGGCTCAGCCAGCGTGTTGCCTCAGAGAGCCTTGGACCTCCAAAGTTCTTAGCAAAGAGAGCCCGCACGAGCTGAAGCCCGAGGTAGGAGTTCTTGTCGTTGTAGGGGTTCCGTCGGTCCAGCTCGGTCCAGGCTTTGTCTCGTCCCGCTGTGATGATCAGATCGATAACGACAGCATCGTAGGTGTCTTGCTCAACCTTGCTTACAGCGTCGCTGACGTTGTCCACCACGTCAAGCTGATACCCGGCAAGAAAGGCGGGGTAGGCGTAGTTCATGAGCTTCGTCTCAGCTTGGTCCTCCACCCATAGGGCGCGTGCCATTCCTCTCACCTCCAGCCGAATGATGCCGAGGAAGACTGATCGCCACGGTCGTCAGGAAGGGACTCGAGTAGTCCTCAGCCGCAGCTGACTCGGCGACCGGTGTGCTCGTCACCTTCACGGTTCCGCCGTGCGCTGAGGCAATCTCACGGATGTCATACATTCCAATGCCAGATCCCATGCGGTCGCGCTCATGCGAGAATTCCCCTCGGCGACCGAACTGAAAGATGACGCCAGACTCAATCTCCTCCCGCTTAATCGGCACTCCGTAGTTGGTGGCCGAGATCAAAACCTCGTGATCTGTTGTGACGATCTTCACACCGATGACGTCATCGCGCCCTCTCCGGCCCTTGTGGGAGTACTTGATGGCGTTTAGAAGCATGTTATCGAGCATGCGCCTCAAGTGCCCAGCAGCGACTTCGGCGGTCACGGCTCTCGGCCCCGTGTACTCAATTCTACGACCTCTCTCATCGAGAGCCATGGCGGAGAATGCCTCGATACTGGCTCTGACGATCGCGACCACGTCGCTTTCTCCGAAGTCGTAGGGCACTGGCTCCTTGCCAAGATTCTGCCCAAGCCGGGCTCTGTACGCCTCTGTGTGCGATTTTATCGCCTCAAGCTCTCCAAGCGCTCCTTCAATCGAGTGGCGAACGAACCGCTTAGCAATCCTCCCCGCTACGTTGACTAGGCTCGCAACTTGCCCGGAGCGCTCTCCCATCTCTGTGTCGCGGACCACCCTGAGCACTTCAGCGGCGATTCCCGCGACCAGAATGTCCGCCAACGGTGAGCCAGCATGGTTGGCCCGTCGGGAAAGTGTGATCCTAAGCCTCTCCAGCTCTTCGCGAAAGTACTTGCTCCGTGCGTCGCCGCTGTCCGTCGCTGCCATTGCGCCCTTCATTGAGGATTCCAGCTCATCGCCATCTGTGGCGGTGTCTATCTCGTCTGAGGCGCCGGGTATGCCGGCCGTCACTTCGAGAACCTTCTCGCTGACCGCAAGCGACGACTCCACTCTCAAGATTGGCATGAGGTAGTTGTGAAGGAACCTATCCACATCCCGAGTCGTTGCTTCCAGGTCCTCCCGTAGCTTTCGCACCTCCGTATCCAGGCGAACCTCAACGTCGATGTCCCGAACCGTCCCCATGCGCTCGGCGATCGTCCCGTCGGCAAGCACTCTAACGATCTTGCAGTCGATGGCGATCCAAAACCGCTCACCCCCTTTCTTCTTCGCAAGAAGCCGCTCGCCCCGTAACGCGCCTCCGCGTTCCTGTTCAGCCGCGAGCCGCTCAAGGAACCTCGCGTGGTCTTCTGGCCGGGCATACAGCTGCGTTATGTCCACGCGGTCCGCCATGTCTGCAGGCAACGCATATCCGAACATCAGCGCAAAAACCTTGTTGCAGCTTGTAATCATGTGGCGCCCACTCCGCAGTGCGACGGTGTAGTAACCTGTCGGAGAGTCCTCCAAAGCAGACATGTAGCGCTGGGCCTGAGTCACGTCGATGAGAGCGCCGAACCTGCCCCCTGCTACGCCACTCTGAAAGGACTTCGTCCACACCTTCGCTAGGATCTCCTTCCCATCTGCCTTGCGGAGTGCGACGACGCCCTCGGCATTCTCCTCCCGGGCAATCTTGGTCTCCAGCTCCGCCAGGTCGCGAGGGTCTGAGTAGAACGCTGCCACGTCACGTCCCAGGAGCTCTTTCGGCGACCGATAGCCAAGAATCTCGGCTAGCGCTCGGTTAGCGCGCACGAAGCGCTTATCCGGTGAGAGGGAGTAAACCCCGACCGGTAAGTCCTGCAGCATGTTATAGTATGTTGCTAGATCAGTCACATCCGCAACTACGCCGAGGCAGGCCTCCTCCGTCTCGTCGGTGAAACAGCAGCTGTCCAGCACGAATCGCTGCACGCCATTGACGGAGAGCGCGATGAGCTCGGCCCTCAGCTGCCCTCCTTGTTCCCTCATTCTCTTGAGGAGCGACAGACGGGCGCTTTGGGGCTCATAGAAGCTTCGAATCGAGAACGCCGACAGGTCACGCGCATCCGGCGGAAGGCAGAAGATCGCCCGGCCGACCGGGTTGCAGTACTCGAATGTGCCATTCCTGTCGACCAGATAGAGACCAACGGGCAGTTCATCCGCAGTCCGGGCGAGCATCCTCCGCACATTCCTCTTCACAGGAATCGCCCTCCTCTTGGATGGTGCCGGCCCTCGACCAGGAATGGCTGGAACTTCTGTCTCTCTCGCTGGATCACCATCAACAACAGACTGTACACGGTGACCACGGCGATGACAACACATGAGATGTCGTCCGGCGGCGAGGCGGGTTGACCCAGGGCAGGGTGCTGGCGAAGGTCCTCAAGTGGAGTGGGCTTGCAGGAATCTGGGGACGCATCACTCATTTCGGCGCCGACTCGGAACGCTCCGCAGCTTCACCCGGCAATTGGTGTTGCGTCCCCGGATTCCCGCAGCACTCTTGCCGTTACAAGCTCACGTTCGATCTCATCCAGCTTCTCGTTAATGGAGCTGGTGAACTCGACTCGCGAAATGCCATCGAGGTCACTGTGGAGCTTTGCGCCCTTCTGGAAGAGTATGCAGACCCTCCCGCGGCTGAGCCGGCCATAGAACCACCCGAGTTCGAACAAGACGTTTGGCCGCGCCTGCGCGTAGCCCCCATCGGGTGTCTGAATGAGGTCGTCGGGCGTAATCAACACAAACGCGAATGTCGCTCTCTGTGCCTCTTCTTCGAACTTCTCGATAAGCGTTCGACCCCGCCCGGCCTGCCCCGAAAGAACCACGGACTCGAGCTTCCAGCGCTCACGAAGGAGCTCCTTGAGCCGCAGAAGGTTCAGCTCGTCGTGGCCGTGCACAATGAACACGACCGATCCCGCGGGCGGCCCAGAGGCAGTGATCGTGGGCGATTCAGCCGTTACGGGGAGTGCCGCTTTGAGGACACTCTCAGGATGGCTGCGCAACTCATCGTCTAGCGCGGTGAGGAACCCCTCATACATGCAGGCTTCATCGACAAGGTTGCCAAGCGGATCGTCGAAACGAAAGGACATCTTCCGCTTCGAAGCAAAGCGATCGCCCTCCGTGGGATGGACGTGCTGTCGAAGGAGATCGACGGTACGCGCCTTCCAGCGAATGAGGCGTTCGAACCCGTCCTCAATGCCACTGGCTTGCGCGGCCTCAACAAGCTGTTCCAGCTCCTCGATCTGTTTCGCTACAAGGTCTCTCGCTGCTTGTGCCCGATCCATATGCCTTCCTGTGTGTCTGACGTGTAGCGCATAACCTACGCGCCGATCCCTCGCAGTGCAACACAACCTCCTGCGCGTCAGGTTAATGCGCTTGTTGCATCCTCTACTGGGACAGCCATCCGTTCCAGTCAAGGCTCGACCATCCACCCAGGGGAGTCAAAGGGCTCAGAGGGGTGAGAGGAGTCAATGGCGTTAGAGGCGTCAGCGGGGTCAGCGGGGTCAGCGGGGTGAGAGGCCTAAGAGGCGTTGACTGGCCCCGAACTGGCTGCGCAGGATTCCACGCGACCGGCCTACCTGTCACGTCGAGGCAGTTGAGCCCGTCGACGGGGCCAAGCCAGCGATGAGTCGTCGCGGACCATGCGTTCCCATTCGAGACGAACGCGACCCACCTAATGCGCGAATCGAAGATATCGGAGCCATCTCGCCAGCCTACCAAGCGGCAGTTGCGGTCGAATAGCGGATCCATCGCTTCCTCCCCGAAGTAGTGGAACCTGACAGTGATTAGTGTGCAAGCCTGCTATGGTGCACACGGGTCTCTGCCCGGCCCGTTACTCCCCTTCCGCCTTTCTCCTCCTCTTTCATGAAGCTGCATACTGACACGTCTATTCCTGCGTGCCATCCTACATCCATGAGGCTTCTCGAGCAAGTGCATCGAGCATGCCGAACTGAGCACTACTCCCGCCGGACACAGGAGGCCTCGATCCTTGCGGGGAATCTGGGGAATCTGGGGCCGCATCGCTCATTCCGGCGCGCCGACTCAGAGCATTCCGCGGCTTCGGCCCGACGATCGGTGTTGCGCCCCCGATTCCCAGCAGTGCACCACGGCAGGACGACCTGGGGCGCGCAGCCATCGGGCCCGCGACGATTGCAGCTGCGGCACGAGCACCCTCAGGGCGACGGCGGGTTCTTGCTGCGTTCGACGCTCCTCCCTAGAATGAGACTCAACTGCCTCAATCCCACGAGAGGCGCTGAGGGGGTTATGCCCACGAAAAGGCCAACGTTGACGCCACAGGAGTTCGTCGCTAAGTGGCGTGCGTCGAAGCTGTCAGAGCGGTCTGCGTCGCACGAGCACTTCATCGATCTCTGCCGCATGCTGGGGCACGAGACGCCCGCGCAGGCAGACAGCGAGGGCGTCTGTTTCACATTCGAGAGAGGCGCAGAGAAGTCGACGGGCGGCCAAGGCTGGGCCGACGTGTGGAAGAAGGGCTTCTTCGCCTGGGAGTACAAGGGCAAGCACAAGGACCTCGACGCCGCCTACGCCCAGCTCCTCCGGTACTGTGATGCCCTGCTGAACCCACCGCTTCTCGTCGTCTCCGACATGGAGACGATCGTGATCCACACGAACTTCAACAACACCGTCAAACGCGACATACGCCTCAGTCTCGACGACCTCACGACCGAGGCGGGCCAAGCCACTCTGCGAGCTGTCTTCACGGAGCCGGAGAGGCTGCGGGCCGAGGAGACGCCCGAGGGGGTCACGAAGAAGGCGGCGGCCGAGTTCGTCCATCTCGCCCAATCGCTCCGCGACCGCGGCCACGACTCGGAGGAGGCGGCCCACTTCCTCATTCGCATCCTCTTCTGCCTGTTCGCCGAAGACATCAAGCTCCTGCCCGAGAAGCTCGTGTCGCGCCTCGTCGCCGACACGAGGGACGACCCGGCCACGTTCGGTCGCCAGCTCAAGGCGCTGTTCGGGCACATGGCGAAGGGCGGCTACTTCGGCCTCGACCGCATCCCTCACTTCAACGGCGGCCTGTTCGACGACGACACCGTCCTGGAACTGACGCACGAAGACCTGCGGGTCCTTCATCGCGTCTCGCAGCTCGATTGGTCGAGCATCGAGCCGTCGATCCTCGGCACGTTGTTCGAGCGCGGACTCGACCCGAGCAAGCGGTCGCAGATCGGCGCTCACTACACGAGCCGGGAAGACATCCTCCTCATCGTCGACCCGGTCCTGATGCGCCCGTTGCGACGGCGCTGGGAAGAAGTGCGTGCGGAGGTTGACAAGGTCGCTCGAGAGTGGCGCGCCGCGTCATCGGCCGGCGGAGTCAAGGGGCGTCTGCGGAACCGCCTACAGAAACTGCTGCACGGGTTTGCCGACGAGATCGCCGACACGAAGGTTCTCGACCCCGCCTGCGGCAGCGGAAACTTCCTCTACGTCGCGCTGCGCGAGCTCTTGAACCTCGAGAAGGAAGTCATCACGCTGTCGATGAGTCTGGGATTCCCTCTTTCAATCCCTACATCGGACCCGCGACAGCTCTACGGAATTGAGATCAACGAGTACGCGCACGAGCTGGCGCAAGCGACCGTATGGATCGGCTACATCCAGTGGCTGCACGAGAACGGCTTCGGCTGGCCTGTCGAGCCACTCCTGAAGAAGCTCGACAACATCGAGCACAAGGACGCCATTCTCGCTTTCGATTCGGATGGGAACCCCGTCGAGCCCGAGTGGCCGGAAGCCACGGTCGTCATCGGGAATCCGCCGTTTCTGGGCGGGAATCACATCCGACAGGAGCTTGGCGACAGCTACGTTGAGGCGCTGTTTCAGCTCTACAAAGACCAAGTTCCGGCGTTTGCCGATCTCTGCTGTTACTGGTTCGAGAGAGCGCGGGCAGCAATTGAGAGCGGAAACCTGAAGCGCGCTGGCCTCCTGGCAACTCAAGGCATTCGCGGGGGAGCGAATCGTCGGGTCCTGGAACGCATCAAAGAGACCGGCGACATCTTCTGGGCGCAATCCGATCGCGACTGGGTCCTGGACGGGGCGGCTGTGCACGTCTCGATGGTCGGATTCGACGGCGGAACTGAGGAAGCTTGGGAATTGGATGGGCAGGCCGTCCTGAACGTCAACGCAAACCTCACGTCCAGTCTTGATCTGACAGAAAGACAGCTCCTCGATGAGAACGGCGGCCTGTCGTTTCAGGGACCCTCGCCCAAGGCCCCCTTTGACATTGATGCAGAACTCGCGCACCGCCTGCTGAGCTCGACGGGCAACCCGAATAGAAGGCCGAACTCAGATGTCATTCGTCCAGTCGTCAATGCCAAGGATCTGATGCAGCGGAAGAGGGCTATCTGGACCATCGATTTCGGCCTAATGCCGGTCGAAGAGGCGTCGCTCTACGACGCGCCATTCGAGTACGTCAGGCAGCATGTCCTTCCCGCGCGCACCTCATGTCAGCGGGCAGTGTACCGGAACAGTTGGTGGCAGTACGCTCGCCCACGGAGCGAGATGCGAGAGGCACTGGCTGGCCTGATCCGCTTCATAGCCACTCCGAGGTACTCGAAGCATCGGGCCTTTGTTTGGCTTGAGGGTATTGTGCTCGCCAATGACAACACGATCGTCTTCGCCCGCGAGGACGACTACTTCTTCGGGATCCTGCACTCCAAGGTTCACGAGCTGTGGGCGCGCCGACAGGGCACACAACTTCGCGAGGCCGAGAGCGGCTTCCGATACACCCCAACTACCTGCTTCGAGACCTTCCCGTTCCCTTGGCCGCCGGGAAAGGAGCCCGTCGACGATCCGCGCGTCCAAGCCATCGCCGCCGCAGCGAAGGACCTCGCCGAGAAGCGGGACCGCTGGCTCAACCCTGAAGGGGCAAGTGAAGCGGATCTCAAGAAGCGGACGCTGACCAACCTCTACAACCAGCGCCCCACCTGGCTCGACCTCGTCCACAAGAAGCTCGACCAAGCCGTCCTCGACGCCTACGCCTGGCCCCACGACCTCACCGACGACCAGATCCTCGGGCGGCTCCTCGCTCTCAACCTCGAACGAGCCGGCGCTTCTTAGGAAGGAGGTGTGAGAATGCTTGTGTGCTCTGATCACGACACCTGCGCAGACTGCAAAACCGCGTTGCCTAGTGAAGATCCCCGTCCGAATGGTGTACCCCGGACACCTTGCCCCCGGTGTGGGTCTACAAAACGAATCAAGTCCGGGGAAGCACACATAGACGCGAGTGTGAACGTCAAGGTGGATGCGAAGCTGATCATTGGCTGGCAGGAGGTAGACAGGCTTCTAGACAAGGCCGAATACGGTGCAGCCCTTCTCGTCGCGGCCGTGAATGCCGAGTTCATCCTGTGGGAGAAGCTGCGGCTCTTCACGCCGGCGCCAGCCCTGGCCAAGGCACCCAACGAGGTTAGATCCATCTGGGGGAAGATTCAGGCGAACCAGGACAAGACAGTCACTCTCTCTAGCCTTCTCAAGATCGCGGAATACGTCACCCAATGCGACACGTTCGCGCTTTCCCCAACCTGGGACCCCCTGGTCCGCGTGATCAACGATGTGCGGAACAGGATCGCCCACGAGCGCGGCTACTTCGCGCTCCTTACGCGGCTGCGAGACCCAGACTGGCCTGAGACGAGGATCCGCCAGGTTCTGGAAGACGCAAAGCAGTTTTGTCACGGCAATGCGCCATAGGTGAGGCTGGCGTGAGCTTGGCCGACCGTGGGCGGTGCGGTTCCCGTCGGCCGTGTCAAACGTGCTCGGAACTGGAGGTACGACAATGTCGTCAGATGACAAGACACTCTGGTGGGTGATCGGTCTCGGGGCGTTGGCCGCCGTCATGTGGTGGTACGCGACCAAGTTCGTCAGAGATGTAGCCACGTCCGCCGAGGCATGGACTCCTCCGGCGTCGCCCGACTCAGAGGCCGAACTTCAAGCATCTCTGGCCGCCCACTTGAGACGGACCCTTCCCGCAACGGCTGCGGTGATGGAGGAGTTCGGAGCTGAGCGGTCGAAAGCGGACATCGTCGTCTTAAGTGCGCAGACATCGGGGACTACCTATGTTGAGAGGGTAGCCATAGAACTGAAGTACCGCTTGCGCCGCAAGGAGGACCTCGACCGACTGGTGGGCCAAGTTGTCGGCTACAAGTCGCAGCAGTACGAGAGAGTTATGGTCGTCTCAGTTGACCCAGAGCCGACCCTGCATGAGGTCCTGAAGAAGCGCGCGAAGGTCGCGGGGCTCTCAGGGTACATGATGGTTCTAGCCAAGTAGCACATGGGGGCGGGATCGCGTTTTGCTTCTCACGTTCCCCACTGATCTGGCAAAGCTCGGGCGGGACGGTACCTTCGCCGACGAGATCGTACTCGTGATCACGGGATGCGCGGCGGGATCATGAATCAATGCGGTGCAGGGCGACGTCCTGCGCGCTGGAAGAGCGTCACAACGCGGCAATCTGGGGACGCATCACTCATTTCGGCGCCGACTCGGAACGCCCCGCAGCTTCGGCCCGACAATCGGTGTTGCGTCCCCGGATTCCGACCAGGAGCGGGCCGATGTCACGGATCTCGCCGAAAGCCTCTTGGTCCCTTCGACCAAGATGGCCAGGTTCCCTCGGGGCTGAACAATACGACGTTTCGGTAGCGTATGCTGCTGCTTCCTCGCACGCCGGGGACGATGAAACCGTCGAAACCGGAACGGCAGATGCTCCGGGCGAGGAACTGCGAAAACACGTAAGTGGCGGGTCCGCTCCACCCGGGCACACATGCCTTCTCCGCTAAATCGAAGGCAGCGTGGAGCAGATTGGATGCCTCTTCGGAGGCGAGATCGGCGAGGCGAAGGGGTGGCGCGTGGATGGCGTATTGCTGGATGCAGATGCGCCCGGCGGCCACTTCAAGGCGGGCGCCTTCTTCCGAATCCGAGAGGTACAGGACCGATGTTCCGGCTCGATTGTATCGCCCATCGTGAGCGCAGCCGACTGGAGGAGGGCCCATCTGCTCCCATCCGTGGATGGAGCAATCATCAGGACAAGCTGGCCGTGATCCAGGCGAATGATCGAGTTCGCGTCAAGCGTCTGGCCCAGGCGCCGACGGGCTTTCCTGACCTCGCTGGGTTGAGGTCGAAGCTCGCCACACTTGACTTCAATGGGAAGCGGCTCGCGCTTGAGGCTCTGGCTGTGCGCATTGAAGCGTTCCGCACTGGGGAGGCGCGCCGCGCGGTGCTGACCGCCACGCTGCCTCCTTCCATCCCGATCCCAGCACTCAACCTGGACCGTTCTGGACGGGGCAGGTCACCCGTGGGCTTTGGCTTTCGCTGCCGAGGGAGGGTCGGACCAACCTGGAAAGTGGACCGTTCACCGGGCGCGGGTCACTCTCTTCTCTGGCTCATGGGCGCATGAGGCTCAACGCGTAGGCCCCCGTGCGGTTCGTTCCGTACGAGGTCACCTCGATGATGTACGTGCCCGTAGCCCCCAACGTGTAGTAGCCGCTCGTCACAGGGATCCGGGAGTTGGTGCTGCCTCCACTGTCGTCGTTGGACTGAACCACCTGGCTGCTCGGACCAATCAGGTACAGGTACGTGTCAAACGTGCCGGACGTCAGAACAATCGCTACCCGTTGTCCGGACGTGCCGCTGAACGAATACCGGTCCGCGTAGTACGATGTCCCCCTCGCCGGTGACCGGCAGTCACTCGTGCTCAACGTCCCGTTCACCGTTTGCCCAAAGGCAATCGGCGTCACTGTACAACCTGTTCCTGAGCTCGATGTCGTAAACGAAACATCTGACCCGTACTGGGTCCCGGCGCTGTTTGTCCCCACTATGCGGAAGTGGTACGTGGTGCTCGCGGAGAGCCCCGTCAAGGGAGCGGCGACACTCACGTTACTCGTCCCGCTCCCAATCGACTGCGAGGGCGTCGTGTTTCCGTAGGAAGTGGTCGTCCCCCACTGGAAGTACGCCGTGGTGGCCAGGCCGTTCGGGTTCACCGTCCCGTTCAAGCTAGCCGAGGTCGCCGCAATGCTGCTCGCTGCCCCCGTCGTCACCGTAGGGGCGCTGCCCGATGAGCCTTGCGATAGGCTCAACGCGTAGCTACCCGTGATGTTCGCTCCGTACGAGGTCACCTCGATGATGTACGTGCCCGTAGCCCCCAACGTGTAGTAGCCGCTCGTCACAGGGATCCGGGAGTTGGTGCTGCCTCCACTGTCGTCGTTGGACTGAACCACCTGGCTGCTC
>Ga0315289_10005176_pt1 | contig 19300 bp, 23 predicted proteins | sample YL17G11_40_MG_FD_203452 | JGI IMG/M metagenome (GOLD analysis project Ga0315289, IMG submission 203452) | Sediment microbial communities from Yellowstone Lake, YNP, Wyoming, USA - YL17G11_40 | ecosystem: Environmental > Aquatic > Freshwater > Lake > Sediment | place: USA: Wyoming | collected...
ATAGTATAAATGAGATAACTAAAATTAATATGCAACATCTCCCTACTATATTTCCTGTGGCTTCAGCTAATCTTTCCAATATGTCCAGTAAGTATGGAATTAGGATTAATCCAATTACAAAAGATACCACGTGGCATAGAGGAATAGATATAAGTTCTAAAAAGGGAACTCCTGTATTTGCTTCAGCGGCAGGAAGAGTTATTTATGCTAAAAGAGATGCAGGTTATGGTAATTTGGTTGTTATAGATTCGGGCAATGGAATTACTACAAAATTTGGGCATTTGAATAGTATAGCAGTGATGGAGGGTCAAATAGTTTATCAAGGAGAAATTATTGGTACGGTAGGTAGTACAGGTAAGTCAACTGGTAATCATTTACATTATGAGATTTTGAACAAAAACAAAAGTATGAATCCTTATATATTTTACTAATGAATAATAAAGACTTATATCAGAATATATTAGGGACGGCAATAGGAGTAATACTTGTGGTAATGCTTTATTTACTTTTTACAGTTACCATCCCACAGGATAATATGAATATATTGCTTTTAATAATTGGTGCTCTTATTAGTTCCTTTACTACGGTGGTTCAGTATTACTTTGGATCAAGTAAGGGGTCAGCTGATAAGGATAAAATTTTAAGAAATAAAGAGGAGTAAGAATATGGAAACTTTAACCAGAACAAGGAAAGAACCAGTTGACAGCCATAATTAAGCAATTCCTAGTAGAAGGACATGAAGTTTATTTAAACGTAGTATAATATGGAAAGACATAAAATTCCCGAAGGCAAATCCGCAGGAGCTAAGATTGCGAATTTACAAGTTCTCAATGAGATGGTAGGGCGAATGATGCTAGCCACTCAGATGGGATTACAGTATGGAGGAGATCGAGATATATACCAGGCATTAGGATATAAAACTGAGTTAGTCTTTGAGGATTACTATAATAAATATCTACGTCAGGATATAGCAAAAGCCATTATAGACCGTCCTATAAAGTCTACTTGGCAAGGTCCATTGCTTCTTTTAGAATCTCAACAAGCGGAGGATACGGAATTTGAAAAGGCGTGGATAGAACTAGATCGGGAATTGGGTATGAAGAGCCGATTTGCTAGAGTAGATAAGCTCACTAGTATAGGGAGATATGGATTATTATTACTTGGATTGGATGACGTAAAGAAAACCGATGATTTTATCAAGCCTGTTTCTACTACGGGAGAAAAAGAATTGTTATATGTAAAATCATTTGGAGAAAAAACTGCGGGTTATGAAGGAATAGAATTTGAAATAGATCCAAGGAATCCCCGTTATGGACTGCCTAAGATATATACGCTTCAAATTCAGGACGTAGCTACTAAAAGTTTATCTACCATTAAAGTTCATCATACGAGAGTAATACACATTACTCAGGATAATTTGGAATCCGAAGTATTCGGTACGCCTACTTTGGAAGCCGTATTCAATCGTTTATACGATTTGGAGAAGTTAATAGGGGGAGATGCCGAAATGTTTTGGAGAGGTGCTCGCCCTGGTTATACGGGTAAGTTAGATCCAGAGTATAAAATGGACGAACAAACCAAAAAGGAGTTAAAGGAGCAGATTGATGAATACGAAAACAACCTGCGTAGGATACTTATAAACGAGGGAGTAGACCTCCAAGCCCTGGCTCAACAAATCGCCGATCCATCAGGTCACGTAGACGTGGTAATACAGATGATTTCCGCAGTTACAGGTATTCCGAAGAGGGTACTTACAGGTAGCGAACGAGGAGAGCTTGCAAGTACGCAGGATACGTCAGAGTGGAAGGAATACGTACAGGCTCGTAGGGAAGATCACGCAGAGCCTCATATCGTGCGTCCTTTTATAGATCGTTTAATAGAATTAAAGTTATTGCCCGAACCTGCCGAAGATTACATGGTCAAGTGGTCTGAGTTATATTCTCAGAGCGAAAAATCAAAAGTCGAGATCGGTAAAGGTCGGGCAAATGCATTGAGGGAATATACTTCCAATCCTATTGCTATGGAAGTTATTCCTCCCGATATATTCAATGAATTCTTCCTTGGATTCGACGCAGAGCAAGTCACGCTGATTACTAAGATGCGGGATAATGCTATCTCGGAAGAGGAATTGAATAAAGCTATTATGGATATAGTTAATCCTCCACCTCCACCAGTAATGGCTCCTGCCCCTGGAAAATCTGGAAAAGCTCCTAATGGTAAACCCGTAGCTAAAACGAAACAATTCTCCAAAGGTACTACAAAAATACCCGCATGAGTGAAGTAGCCACATATACCGAAAAGCAACGTAGGAACTATGATCCTACGCATACAACTATGTTACGGGATGCCTTTGCCCGTGATATGCGCATTCGGTTTAAGGAACTTATGTTAGTGGTTAAGAAATCGGTTGCGGATAACGATTGTTTTGGATTGAGTGAAAAGAAACATATAGTAGTTTTGCAAATGACACCCGCAGCATCTAACGCTTTCGCTTTCGCCCGTAGCGATGCTAAGTTGGAAGCCTTTATGAAATGGTTAAATAAACAGGTAGAGGATGAAATATTAACAGTAGAAGAGGCTACTCAGATAGGAACGGGGTTTGTTTCGTCTTGGACTAATAAATATTTAACTGATTCTTATAAACGTGGCATTATACGAGCTAGGTATGAAATGCTTTTAGCAGGGTACGTCGTTCCTGCGATAGAAGAGAGTGGGGGAATTATGGCGGTAATGGGTTTACCTATGCACGTAGACCGCTTGGGATTAATCTATACGAGAGCATATAACGAATTAAAAGGCGTGACAAATGCGATGGACCAAGCAATTAGTCGTATATTAGCCCAAGGATTAGCAGATGGAGACAATCCGATATTATTAGCAAGGAAATTAGTGGCTACAATTAATGGAGAGGGTTTGGGCGAATTAGGATTAACCGATTCTTTGGGGAGGTATATATCACCTATGCGTAGAGCGGAAATGATCGCCCGTACGGAAACTATACGAGCACACCATCTAGCTACCATACAAGAATATCGTAACTGGGGAGTGTTAGGGATAAAAGTTAAGGGGGAGTGGAAAACCGCTGGAGACGAACGGGTATGCCCTTATTGTGAAAGTATGGAGGGACGAGTATTTACACTGGATGAAATAGAACCTATGATACCAGCTCACCCTATGTGTCGGTGCATAGCATTACCATATATAGAAAATTAAAAATAGGAGGATAGAATTATGCCATGGACAGTCAAAGATGTGGAAAGCCACAAAAAGGGACTTACCGATAAGCAAAAAAAGCAATGGGTAAGGATAGCCAATTCTGTATTGGCTAGGTGTATAGCCAAAGGAGGAACGGACGAATCGTGTGCTCCAGAGGCTATTAAACAGGCTAACGGGGTAGTAAATGCTAATAGTACATATTCTATATACAAGAATAAACGGGTATTGGATTATGAGGTTAAATTAGCGGTACATCAGGAGAAACCCCACTTAGTTATCCCTGTAACTATGATCGTCGAAGGAGTATTAAACGGAAATCAAGGTCCACTGCTTCATTTAGCAGAAGAGTTTGGTCGTATTCCTGATGCATGGAATGGTATTCCTATCGTCATAGATCATCCAGAAGAAGGAGGGGTAGCGGTATCGGCAAATTCTCCAGAGATAATAGACAGTCGTACGGTGGGACGGGTATACAATACCAAACTATCAGAAAATAGTCTTAAGTCTGAGGCTTGGTTAGACGAAGAAAAGCTAAACGAAATATCACCAGGGACTTTGGAAGAGATTAATGCTCGTAAGGCTATTGAGGTTAGTGTAGGCGTATTTACCGACAATGAAGATGCTGAAGGGGACTGGAATGGTAAAGAGTATGTTCAAATAGCCCATAACCACCGTCCAGATCATCTTGCGATATTACCGAATGCTAAAGGAGCTTGTTCGGTAGAAGATGGATGTGGATTAGGAGTTAATGAAGTTGAATTTACTTTTAAAGGAGATACTTTACTAGGAATCCTCAAGAAAGTAAATCGTTCAGGATATTCGGTAAGTAAAATAGGAGCTTTCCAAGAGGATGTCGAGGAAGAGGATGATGCTGATGAAGTAGGGTATAACTCCCTAATGCAAGCCGTTTATTCAGCCCTTAACTCTATGGGGAGCGAGGGACATTGGTATTATCTAGAGGAATGTTACGATGATTATCTGATCTATTCCGAAAGCGGAATGAAGACGGATAACAAAATGTATAAGCAGGGTTACGAGTTCAAAAGCGGGAAAATTGAGCTAACAGGAACTCCTGTCGAAGTCCACAAAGAAGTGGCATATGTGGTCAATAAGACTATGACCAGAAATAAAGTTAATGTTAATTTAAAAAAGGAGGTTGAAATGGCAGAAAACTGCACCCCCTGCATTAAGAAGAAAGTCGATGAACTGATCGCAAACGGTCAGGGTAGATGGACGGAAAGTGACAGGGAATTTCTTCAGGCTTTGGACGAGAAAAGGTTGGATCAACTAGCTCCCGTGGTAAAAGAAGTCGAGAAGATTGTCGAAAAAGAAGTTCAGGTTAATGGGCTTTCAGAGGAAGATAGGAATGCTTTGGCTACCTATAAAGCTGAACAGAAAGCAAAACGTGAACAGTTGATTACTGATATACAGACCAATACTTCGGTAGAAATATGGCCTGTGGAAACTCTCAATGGTATGACCGATGACGTCCTAAAAAGACTTTTCGAGTCAACGAAAAAAGTAGAAGTTGGAGATTATTCGCTAAACGGCGGTATACCTGTAAATACCAATGCTGGTGGAATTGAGCCTCTGCTTCCTGCTGGAATGGAATTTGAAACAGCTAAATAAGGAGGAAAGAAAATGGCTTACAACACAATTAAACTGAAAAAGTACCTCGATGTAATCGAAGAGTACGCTGCTGCTGCTACCTTATATCCAGGAAATCTCTTGGAAATAACTAGCGCAGGCACCGTGCAAAAGCATAGTGGAGCTGGTAAAACCGCTCCTTGCTTGTTTGCACTCGAAGATGCTCTGCAGGGCAAAACCATTGCGGATGCATATTCTGCTGGGGATAAAGTACAGGTATGGGTTGCTGTACCTGGTGAAATCGTTTATGCTCGGTTAGCCGATGAGGAAACCGTAGTCATAGGGGATTTTGTAGAATCTAATGGATCAGGACAGCTCCGCAAGGTAGCCCGTTCTGCTGAAAGTTGGGAATCTGCCGACTCACAGACTGCTAAATCGTTATACGATAAGCACGTTGTTGGTCAAGTACTTACCGCCCTGGATACTACGTCACTGTCTACCGATGAGTCTGAGGCTCGTCCTACAGAACAGTTTGTAAAAATAAGGATTGTCTAACGCTAAAAAGAGAATAGAAATGGAAAATTTGAATGTAGATATTGTTGCGAATGGACAAGCCTTTGGAGATGTTGGTCATGTTTTACAGAACAACGGTAGACTTGATCTAGGTAAGATGCGTCCATTCTTGGCACAGGATAAGACTGGTAAATGGGGTGCCTATATGACCGTTTACCGTGGGGGCGATGTTAAGAAACCTGCTAACTGGCAGACCGTTCCCCTAAACATCAACGCTGGAACTCTCCGTAGGGACGAGTGGAAAAAGCTTGATGATGCTGTTTACGATGTTTCTCGTCAGAGACTTGGCGGATGGGATGATGTAATCTCTAAAGGTCTTGTTTATAATCTTGCTAACGGTATGGGAACAACCATGCTGGAATGGCATGATATAAGTGAGGGTGGAAACGCCGTAATGACGATGGATGGAGTAACGAGAGGTCTGAACGACCGTATTCAGTATCAGTATAACTATTTACCAATCCCGATAATTCATTCGGATTATGAGATTAACGCTAGGGAACTGGCTGCCTCTCGTAATATGGGAAATGGTTTGGATACTACTATGGCAGAACGTGCTGCTCGTAGGATTATGGAGTTCAAAGAAGATATGCTGTTTACCAATACTACTTATGCTTACGGGGAACTGGATGCTAGAAGTAGGAACAAGATTTACAGCTACTTGAACTTCCCTGATCGTAACACCGTTTCGATAGGAACGCATTGGGACGATTTGGATGTCGATTCAGAAGCCTCTACAGGTGGAAGTAAAATACTGGAGGATGTTTTCAAGATGAAACAGGCTAGTATGAATGCTTACCACTATGGTCCATGGACTTTGTATATTCCGTCTGCTTACGAATTGATCATAGATAGGGATTATGACAGGACTACTCCTGGCAAAACTATCCGTGAAAGAATGCTGCAGATAGCTGGTATTACTGCTATTAAAGTTATTGACAGGCTTCCTGCTAATAACGTACTTTTAGTACAGTTGACCAGCGGTGTAGTTCGTATCGTTCGTGGTATGGGTATGCAGAATATCGAGTGGAATACTGAAGGTAACATGATTACCAAGTACAAAGTAATGACCATTGAAGTTCCTCAGTTACGTTCTGACCAGAACGGAAAATGCGGTATCGTTCATATGGCATAATTAAATTGTCTAATCAAGACATTTATTTAAAAATTGAAATCATGGATAGAAATAGTAGTGACAAAATACGTTGGAAAAAGATAGGAGGCGGTTCATTAACCCTGTTAGGTAAGTTTATCAAACCAGGAGATATATTTACTGCTTATCCACATCAGATACCCAAAGTTTTTAGGGATGTTATCGTTCCTTTGGATGAGATTAAGAGCGAAGCAGCTCCCGTTGTGGAGCCTGTAAAAACTCTTTATACAATAGTTCCCAGAGGTGCTAGTAAGTCCCTATTTGATGTTATAAATGAGGCTGTACTTGATGAAGAGGGGAAACCTAAACGAATCAACGAAAAAGCCCTTACGAAAGCGGTGGCTGAGCAACTTATTCAAGACTTAGCAAAATGATGTGGCATGTTCCTAGAATATGGGAAGAAGGAGATGTTTGGATACTTGGGGGAGGTCCATCCGTGCCTAAACAATTCGGTATTCCCGAAGCGTTGACACAGGCAGTGATAGCTGGGACTTCCCCGCCAAGCGTCTATTCTCCTTACATGTCGTTTTTACATGATAAGCATGTCATAGGGATAAATGTAGCGTACTTTATAGGTAATTGGATGGATATGGTATTCTTTGGAGATGGTTCATTCTTTAGAACGCATAAAGCCGATCTTGCTAAATATCCTGGTTTAAAAGTATCTTGTGCTCCTGCTTGTGATAGAGTACCTTGGGTTAAATACTTAGCAAGAGATACCACACATCCTACTGGAATCTCTTTAAATCCAGGGTATGTAAGTTGGAATAGGAATAGTGGTTCTGCCGCAATAAGTGTAGCAGTACAAGCAGGAGCGAAACGAATCATTCTTTTGGGATTCGATATGAAGACGGATAGTAATCATCAACATTGGCATGATATGTACGGTGGAGGATTAATAGACAATCAAAAGATAATAACAAAAACTACCGCTACTTTTAGCAGACATTTATCAGGTTTTTCTAGTATAGCGCAAGATGCTAGAAGGATGGGAGTACAAATTATAAATGCCTCTCCCGATAGTGCGATAACACAATTTCCTAAAGTACATGTAAAGGAACTTATGAAATGAATATGATACGATTAATGGGTGGGTTAGGTAACCAGATGTTTCAATACGCTTTGGGAAGAATCCAGCGTGTACATGGAATAGAGGTTATCTATGACGTCACTTGGTATGATCGTAATAGGATTCCTGATAGATTATATAATTTGGATAAGTTTGAAATATCCGTACCCATCACATTAAAGGGTAGAAGAAAATATCATACCTATGTATCGGATAGGAGGAATGGTATGGTTAGTTCAGATTTACTCTTTTTAAACAATGCTTATTTTGAAGGCTATTGGCAATACCTAGCCTATTATAAAGATTATCTCCCCATATTTCAGCAGGAGTTTAAAGTTAAACCTGTATATTACTCCAAGGAGTATATTTATTGGAGAGATCAAATTAAAACCCATACAGAATCGGTAGCGGTTCACGTACGTAGAACGGATTATATAGGGCATAAAGGCTTCCATGAACTTCCTTTATCTTATTACTTGGAGGCTTTACAAAACGTTCCTGGAAGTATTTTTATCTTTAGCGATGATATGCGCTGGTGTAAGAAGCATTTCCTAGAAACCTATTTCGACAGGGCGGTCTATTTCGTTCATTGCGTAGATTATTTAGATTTGGAATTAATGAGTTTTTGTAACCATAATATTATTTCTCATAGTACATTTAGTTGGTGGGCAGCGATGTTAAATGGAAAAGATAATAAAAAAGTAGTCGCTCCTAAATATTGGATTATCCTTGAAAAAGATTGGGCTACGTACGATAATAAGTTGCATTATCCAGAACAATGGATTAAGATATAGGATATGTATGATATACTAATTACGGCAGCAGAAAAGGATTTTAACAAACTACGGTTCGTTATAGATTCTATTCATACTAATTTAGAAGGATTTAAAGACATCGTAGTTGTTACAAACACCACTTTGCCCCCTCGTTTTCGTATGTCGGGGATAAAGTACCTTATGGATGATACGGTGCTCTGGGTTGATCCTAAGTTGTTTAAGGGCTTCGCTGTACAAAGGCGTGGATGGTATATGCAACAATTTATTAAACTCTTTCAGCAAGCAACCTCTCCTGAGTACTTGGTAGTTGATGCCGATGTTTATTTCAATAGGAAGATCGAAGTATTAAAAGATGGTTCTCCTATCTTCTTATTGGGACAAGATCAGTATCATAAGCCTTATTTTATGTACACGGATATAATGTTTGGATTTGAAAGGGTTTACCCCTATTCGTTTATCAACGAAGTTATGTACTTTAAACGGGAGTATATAAGTCATATGGTAGCCTCTAAGGAAATGACTACGGATGCTTTTATAAAGGATTCCATCAATATAATAAATTTTATTAATCATCCTACTTCTAGTTTTTCTGAATACGAAACCTATGGTAATTATGTAACTAAGTATTTTCCAAACGCTTATCTTTATCAGCATATAAAGACCCATTCCATAGGCGTAAAACGTATTTGGGAAGAGTTTGAAGTACACCGTTTTATAAATAAGTTTGAGAATGCCGATTATGATAAATTAGCTTTACATACATGGTTATAGTATTATTCCATAGCGGTAGGGGAGCTTTACCTGAGTATCAGGAAAGTATGTTTGCACAATTGCGAATATTTAATCCCACGGTGCATGTATATTACTTAACCGATACAGAGTTTGTAGATGATCCTATATTCGCCAAGTACTGGATAGAAGCCATAGATAAAAAACCGTACTATGGAGCCAAGGTAGATGCCTTACAAAGATTATACCAAAAAGGAGAACAGGACTTTTGGATGGTAACCACTAATCGCTTCGTGTACATAGAGAATTTTATTCATAGTGCAGGATTAACCGATGTATATCATTTCGAGAATGATATTATGATTTATCGGGATATAAGTACTTTACACAATCTGATTTCCGCTTTATACCCTCATTTAGCGATTACCGTAGGTGGACCAGATAAATGTATGACAGGTTTTATGTACATTAAGGATTATAACGCTTTATGGAGAATGACTCATTTCTTTATTAACCTATTACGTAGGTACGGTAAGCAAACTACTGTATCTATGTACGAATTGGATATGATAAACGAAATGACCTTGATGCGGGTTTACAGTAGAATGTTCCCCAAGAGAATGGGGTACTTCCCTATTTTACCCTTTGGAGAATGGAGTAATGGTTATCCTTATTTCGATTCGGTTTTTGATCCTGCTTCTTATGGTATGTTCGTAGGCGGTAACGCCCAAGAGAAAACGCCAGGGTGCAAACCAAAAGATCATTACATAGGACAATTATTTGAAGAGCATCCAGAGTACGATGTAGTTTGGGCAAAGGACGAAATGGGTAGGAAAATACCATATTTTAAATATGATGGTAAAGAAGTAAGAATAAATAATTTGCACATACACTCGAAGAATTTACATTTATACTTAAGTTAATGGGTTCTTATTTGGAACATACGTTTGTAAAGCACATAGACCAAAAATCTATTAATACCATAGTAGAGTGTGGTAGTAGGGATTGTTTGGACGCCATCGCTATGAACGAGTTCTTTGTTCCTGATATAATATATGCCTTTGAATGTAACCCAGAATCTATATACGTTTGTAAAGAGAATATTTCAGGGATAAAGAATATTAAACTGATTACCAAAGCGGTACATAGGAACAATGGGAAAGTACCATTCTTTCCTACGGACATGGACGCTTCTAAGGATAAAAACATAGGGGCATCTTCCTTACTTTGGCATAGGGATAATGAAAAGGAATATATACAAAAGCGTATCGAAGTAGAATGTTTGCGATTGGATACCTTTATGGAAAAGTATAATGTTCCCCGAATAGATTTACTTTGTATGGATCTTCAGGGTGCAGAATTTTTAGCGATAGAGGGTTTGGGAACAAGGAGCAAGGATGTGCATTATATTATTACAGAAGTATCGTTTCAGAGTTATTATCTTGGGGATAGATCGGCAAAAGATATATCAAGAATGTTAGAACATAGAGGATTCGTATTTGCATCTTGTAATCAGAATATGAATAAACATAGTGGTTTCGGGGATGCTTTATTTATAAATAAAAGATATGGATTGGATACAAGGTGAACGGTTTGTAGGATTAGCGGACAATAAGAGGATATTTTATTGTAATACGCACGATGCACCCAGATTCTTTGTGCATCCTCCTAAACAGGAGTTTATTCTAATAACACATAATAGCGATCATAATGTTAATTATGCATTACTAAATAAAAGCCCCAATAATTTAATTCATTGGTATGCTCAAAATGTAGATGTCGTTCACCCTAAAGTAGAATCTATTCCTATCGGTCTGGAGAATAATCAATGGTTTCGCTCTTTGAAAAAGAGAGATAAAATGGAAGCTAAGTTACGTACGGATAGACATTACCGTAATTTGGTTTATATGAGTCATAATATATCTACGAATCCTAAAGCACGAAAGGTTCCATATGAAATATTAGGAGAAAAGCCTTGGGTTACTAGCCGTAAAAGAGAATTTTTTGATGACTATTTAGATAATATGTATAACCATACATTTATGGTTAGTCCTACGGGAGGGGGTATTGATTGCGTAAGGACTTGGGAATGTTTATATATGGGAACGTATCCTATTGAGATAAGAAATGCTAATAACCAATTTTATACAGACCTTCCTATATGTTTTGTAGATAGTTGGGAAGAAGTAACCGAAGAGTTTTTGGATAATTGGTTGACCGAAAATATCAATAGAGAGTGGAATATGGATAAGATATATTTTGAGTATTGGAAAAATAAAATTTGTAATCATGCTGAATGATCGTTATTTAGACGTAGTACCTGTTCCTTGTAAATTGTCTTATACTTCTTATATGAAAGGAGAGCCTATACACGCATACAGCTCTCACCAACCCGTATTAATTCATATGTTAAATACTATTACGGAGGGAGATGTAATGGAGTTTGGTATGGGCGATCATAGTACCCCAATTATGCATATTATCTGTGCTATGCAAGATCGTAATTTATTAAGCATAGATACAAATAAAATTTGGTTTAGGAAATTTACCCGTTACATATACGGGAAACATACGGCATATTATATACCTACGAAAGTATTATTGGAAGAGCCTTTAGAATGCTATAAAGGCAAATATTCTATTATATTTGTAGACGGTGCTCCTGCGGAAATAAGACAACCTTTTATCGAGAAAGTTCAAAATGCCGCAGATTATATAATCGTGCACGATTCTGAAAGTGTTCCTGGAGGATGGGACGATGCTTATCATTATAACTTTTCTATGTTTAAACATGCCCTTCACTTTCATGGAGGATTAGCCCCTGGCACTTCGGTACTTTCTAATTTAGATGAGATAGACGAACGGATATATAGTATTTTTGTAACCCAATGAATGAGCAAAGAACGATAGTATTGGTTTTACGTAGCGGAGGCGATTTTTCGTTCCGTGACGTGGAGCTTATTGCCCGTCATATCACTACCAAATGGAAATCTCCTATTTCCCCAAGGATTATTTGCTTATGGGATAGGGCTTCTATGGAATACGATTTAGGGAATATCCATTTGATCCCTCTTACTAACGAATTGCCAGGGACTTGGTCACGTATGCAATTGTACAGTCCCGAAATGGAGAAATACCGTCCGTTCCTATATTTGGATTTGGATACGGCGATAATACAATCTGTGGAAAACATATTTGATCTAGTACCCGATCCAAGTTACTTTATTCCTATTGAAGACCTTTGGCAGAAGGGTAAACTAGCTACGGGTATGGTTTGGTTCCCTGCTAATTCCCCGAAGATAAGTTACGCATGGAAAAAGTATAGACGTCCCGAAAGTTGGCGTATGGATTACTTCTTACAGAAGCATATTAAAGCCGACGTATATTGGCAACAATTAACTAATACATTAGTTGATTTCAAACCCTTTAAAAAAGACTTAGTTACCAAATTACCCGAAGGAACTAATATTGTATTCTTCCATGGTATGCCTCGTATCCATACTGCAGCCGAGATAATACCTTGGGTTAGGGATTACGTAGGAGTGATTTGCAAGACACTTCCCGATAGTAAAAAGGTAACGGTAATAATACCCTACAAGACGGATAGAGGTTGGCTTAAAGACGCCATAGACAGTGTTCCGAAAGAGGTGCAACTTTTGGTAAGTCAAGGAGAAGGAAATTGGCCAGCTAATTTTAATAAAGTTTGGCCACAAGTTACAGGGGATTACGTACGTTGGTTACATGAGGATGATATGTTAACTCCAAATAGTATAACCGATTCCGTTGCAGCAATAGAGGCACAAGGGGTAGATTTTATACATGGAAACGCTATTGAAATCTATCAGGGGAGTGTACGGACAAAATATTGGAAACCTGTAATCAAACATCCTACCATACGGGATATGGGACAAAGAAATAGATTACATAGTGCTGCTATGTTATATCGCCGAGAGGTATTCGATAGGGTAGGGTTATTGGATGAATCACTGAAGTATTCGGAGGAGTATGAATTTAATATGCGATGCTTACATGCGGGATTAAAATTAGGGTATTGTGATTCTTTCTTAGCGTATTATCGTCGTCATCCTAAGCAGAAAATACGTAATGTGGATAAACGGGCAGTATTAATGGAGCATAATTCGTTCATAAAACGATACGTATGATAGAAAAATCACCTATATTAGTAACTGGTTGCGCCCGAAGTGGGACTAGTACCATAGCAGGGATAATTAATATGTGCGGAGCTTTCGGAGGGAATGTGGCGGTAGCGAATAGTAATAGACGGGGAATGTTTGAAAATGGTTGTATTAGAGATAATTTAGTAAAACCTTATTTAGTGCGTATAGGAGCAGATCCAAATGGACAATATCCTTTACCTGTTTCTATTTCTATTCCTACGACGTGGAAGCAATTAGTAGAGAAAGTAATGCTTGCGGAAGGGTATAAAGGAGGAGATTGGTTATACAAAGATACTCGAATGGGACTTATGTGGAGGGTATGGAATTACGCTTATCCTAATGCTAAATGGGTTATCGTACGTAGGCGTACGGGAGATGTAATTCAGTCTTGTATTAAGACGGGCTTTATGAAAGCCTTTAATAATCAAGGTAATAGGGAAGCCGTAAATGCCAATACCGAAGAAGAGGCTTGGTTATGGTGGGTTCACGAGTACGAAAAGCGATTTGCGGATATGATAATGGAAGGGTTAAATATTAAAGTCGTTTGGCCAGAACGTATGGTAGATGGAGATTTTCGTCAATTATATGAACTTATAGATTGGTTGGGATTAAAGTGGAATCCTGGAGCTATGGTTCTTATTGAATCTTTATTATGGGGGAATAAATTAAAAAGAAAGGAGGCTACATATGGCACGGGTAACGTCGGATGAAGTAAAGGAAATTCTAAAGAGTTCTGCTTTAACGGGAGATCAGATTGACCCGTTTATACTAGGAGCGCATCTATATGTTAATAAAGTATATGCAGATGATACCTCTATGGGAGAAACCCTATTAAGGGAAATAGAGAGATGGTTTACGGCACATATGATAGCTAGTAGCATAGAACGTACCACTACTGACGAAAAGATAGGGGATGCTGCGGTTATTTATACGGGTAAGTTTGGAGAGGGTTTGAAATCTACACCGTATGGACAAATGGTATTACAACTAGATGTTTCGGGACTAATGTCTAGAGCTACGGGTAAACAACCAGCAAATATAACGGCTATAACAAGCTTTGACGAATGAGTATAGGAACTTTTATAAACGGAGCATGTACCCAAAGAGCGGTCTATTGGGGAAGTCCAGTGGATGACGGGTACGGAGGGAGAACCTACGCTGATCCTGTAGAGATCGCTTGTCGTTGGGAGGATGTGGTTCAAATATCGGGAACCATTACTGCCGTTCAATTAGTAGGTTTTACCGAAGTGTCTAGAGCGGTGGTATTTGTTACTCAGGACGTAGATGAGAATGGGATAATATATAATGGTACTTTAGAATCCCTGTCTGCGTATATGGGAAGTGATGGGGAACTAGTTCCCGCAGACGTTCCCGACACGGCTAATATTCATATTATAAAGCGATTTTATAAAGTCCCTGCGTTAGGTTCGACCACTGAGTTTTTACGGAAAGCGTTTTTAACACCTTGGCTATCATGAGAATAGTAGGAGTAAGAGGCATAGAAAAGGTAATGAGAGGTCTTAATAGAGAGATACGGACTTTCAAGTATGTCTCTGTAGCAGGACTGGTAAAGGCTGCAGCAGTAATTCGTAACGCTACTGAAAGCCAACCACCCCGTACTCCTGTAGATATAGGAAACTTGAGAGCTAGTTGGTTAGTGGTTACTTCTAGAGGAGATATTAGAGTAGGGCGTAGTCCTGCTTTTAAAGCTACTCGCAGAAAAAGAAAAGGAGAAGGTAGACCTAGAAAAGTGGATGTAGAAGCATTACGTAGGAATCATACTATGACTATAACTAATGCACAATCGAAAGCTATGTCATATGGATACCCTGCCGTTACGTTCGGGTATAGTGCTAACTACGCTTCCATAGTACACGATAAGCAGGGAGTAGCTCATTGGAGTAGAGCAGGTTCTGGAGAGCAATGGTTCTTACTGGCTTTGGAACGGAATAAAGGATTAATGCTAGGTACGATAGCAAATCATAGTAGAATACCAAAAAGGAGAGGATCAAAGAAATGAACGCACCTTCAGTAGACGTAGCAGCGATGCTTACTGCCGATTCTAGTTTAAATCTAGTAATCGCTACGAATATGTTCGTAGGAAAAGAACCCGTGATACCTCATAATTGTATTACCATATTAGATATGGAAGGTCGTGCCCCTCAACTTACATACGCTGGACAAGGGGAGGCGTATTATTATCCCTTGATACAAATCCGAGTACGAAATAAAGATTATCGTACTGGATGGAATTTAACACATGATATAATGGAATCGTTACACGGTCGTGCAGGCGAAACGTGGAATGATGCTTTATATACAGTTATCTACTGTTCTGGTGGTCCCGCTCTACTGGATTGGGATGATAACGAATTAGTAACTTTTATTGTTAATTTTAACCTTCAGAGGCGACCTCATGTGGAATCCTCTGGCAATTAAAAAAGGAGGTAAATTATGGCTAGTTTAGCAGTGTCTGGTGTAAATACGCAATTTCTAAGGGGCACAGTAGCCCTAGCGGAGGTTACGAATATTACTGGACCGACTATGACTAGGGATTTCATCGATGTAACGTCGTTAGATTCCGATGATGGCTACCGAGAGTTTATTACTGGGTTTAGAGATGCGGGAACGATCTCACTCAATATGAACTTTACGGAAGACAGTTATGCTATTATTAAGTTGGACTTTGAGAGCCCAACTGCGCAATCGTACTCGATCGTATTAGGTAATTTGGAAGGTACTACCTTTACTTTCGAGGGGTTGGTAACAGAATGTCCGTTAACCATTCCCGTAGATGACAAAATCTCGGTGGATGTAACTATCAAGATTACTGGAAAAGTAACCATGGTAGGTGTAGACAGTTCTGGTGCTTAACTTTTTAAAACCTAATCAAGGCTTTTTATTTACAAACAATTAAATACAAACTAATCATGGGAAATTTTTTAGATCGTGCAAAACTTTTGCAAAAAGAAGAAATCAAAATCTTAAAGGTAGATTTGGGTAATGACAATTACGTTTTCGTACGTCAGATGTCGGGACGGGAACGGGATCAGTTTGAGCAATCCTTACTTAAGTCGGTAAAGAATGCTAAAGGGGAAACAACCTTTGAACAATCCCTAGATGACTTTAGGGCAAAATTAGCGGTGGCTTCTCTTTGTGACGAACAAGGAGTTCCTCTTCTAACAACTAGGGATATTCCAACGTTGAGTCAGAATATGACGGCTACAACATTGGATAAGATAGTATCGGAATCTCAGAAACTTAATAGTATATCAGAAACGGATAAGGAGAATATACTAAAAAACTCCGTAGCCGACCAAGTCGGCAATTCCTCTTCCGCCTCTGTAGAGATATAGGCGTATTACATCCTGATCACCTATTAGATGGTCAGGTAGAGGTTTACCATATTTTCGGTATTCCTTTTATGGCGAAAAAGAAACGGGGTTTGACAATGGATCAAATCCTAGAATGGGAAGCGTACGATAGAATGGATCCAATAGGTAATTGGAGGGAGGATTTTAGGATGGCTTATTTAGCAACGGTGATAACGAACTTGGCGATCAAGCTCCATACCAAGAGTGGTAAATTAACTACTCTTACGGATTTTCTACCTGTTTGGGATCAAGGAGATAAGTCGTCCAAGTCTACCCAGACTGCAGATCAGATGAAAAATATACTTATGGGAATAGCTAATTCCGTAAACAAGAAGATCGAAAGCAAAGAGCGTAAAAAATCTAATACTCAAAAATAATGGCTGACATAGGTAGTTTAATAGTCACGTTGGCGGTAGATGATAAGGGGCTTTATGCTGCGAGAGTATCGCTAATGAACCTTAATAAAGGAATTACGAATACTGCAACAAAGGCTGCTACCCTCGCCGACCGAATGCAAGCGATGGGTCGTCGTATGATGAACTTTTATAGTTTTGGTTATAGGGCTACCATGATGTTGACCGTTCCTATGGTATTAGCTGGGAGGGCTGCTTTTAAACTCGCCAAGGACTTCGACGCTTCCATGAATAAGATAGTAGGCTTGGTCGGTATTGCTAGAGATGTAATGGAGAAATGGAAGAAAGATATTTTAGACATGGCTCCTGTCGTAGGTAAATCGCCCAAGGAACTCGCTGATGCCTTGTATTTCGTCACCTCTGCGGGTTTTAAATCTTCGGAAGCTCTAAAAATAGTACAACAATCGGCTATGGCTGCAGCTGCAGGTTTAGGAGAAACCGCAGATATAGCCCAGGTAGTTACCTCTGCTATGAACGCTTATAAGAAAGAGGGATTAACTGCGGCACGCTCGGTAGACATACTGGTAGCAGCGGTTCGTGAAGGTAAAGCGGAAGCTCCAGGATTCGCTTCTGCTATCGGTCAGGTAATTCCTATCGCTGCAGAGCTGGGAGTTTCTTTCGATCAGGTAGCAGGGGCGATGGCTTCCATGACCTTGACGGGTTCTAGTGCTGCCAATGCCGCAGTATATTTAAAAGGTATTCTCAACATTCTGATAGATCCAGCTACGGAAACAGAAATGTTGCTACGTAAGATGGGAACGTCGGCAAATCACTTACGAAACACCCTCAAGGGACAAGGACTTATGGCTACTCTCCAAGAGATACGGGTATTAACGGAAAAGTGGGGGGTAAGTATAGCTGGTAAGGTATTTCCCAATATCAGGGCTTTGATAGGGTACTTATCCTTGACGGGAGAGAACATGGAGTATAATATGGGAATAATGGATAGGGTTGAGAACTCCTATGGTGATGCAGCGGTAGCGTTTAAAGAGGCAGGACAATCTATACAACAGCGTTGGAACGTAGCATTAGCGAAAGGACAGGTAGCAACTATATCTTTAGGTAATGCCTTATCTAATGCACTTCTACCTGCGTTTGAGTGGTTGATGAAAATTGTAGAGAGGTGCGGTAAATGGTTTAATAATTTAAGTGATACTACTAAAAATCTTATAATAGATTTTGGAGCTTTACTGGCTATATTGGGACCACTAAACTTGGCTTTTGCTTTTCTTGTAGGTAATATCGTTCCAGGAGTACTTCGTGGATTTGCTAAAATATCGGGAGCAGTGACTAAACTTAAAGCTGCGTTTACAGGAATGAGTTTAGCTAAATTTGGTGTATGGGGTTTAATAGCAGCAGCGATTACGGCAATAGGTGTTGCTTTATATAAATCCAAAACTAAATTAGATGATTATCAAAAAGCTCAGAAGAGTGTTAATAGTACTTTATTGGAAGAGCAGGTAGCTTTAGATTATATTTTTAATCGAGCCAAAAGAGCTACCATAGGTACAGAGGAACGAAAGAATGCTATTCAGGATATTAACTCTAGGTATGGAGAATACTTAGTTAATATGCTGAAAGAGAAAAGTTCTCTGGAAGATATAGCGGAAGCTCAAGCCAAAGTTTCCCGATCCCTGAGTGGTAAAATATCTTTGGAGGGTTATACTGCTGCATTACAAGATAAATTTAAAGAGATAGGGCAGACCTTTACCAAGGAGATGGGAGGGTTTGCTAACGCTATTCAAAGAAAATATAAAGCAGAAGGTCTTTCCGATTTCATACAAGAGGTTTACGATAATGCGGATAAGATTATCCAGAGTGAGGGTGGGGACTTTACTAAGAACTCGACTGCGGTATGGCAAACCGCTTATACTATATGGAAGAAGTGGGGAGAACAGATTAGTAGGAGTACGGGATTTATCAAATACGATTTTGATAGTTTTCGTAAATCGTTTCAAAAAGTTGTGGAAGTTCGGGCTGAGGCTAGTCCTATCGTAGCCTTAATGCAAGCTGAGATTGATCGTTCCCGTAAAGCTACAGAGGAACTAAAGAAATTAAAGAAAGCTAAAGCAGATACCGAATACGAAGATCCAATACTTCAGAAATGGCGTTTGGATATTCCTATGGAACTAGCTAATATTGCAGAACAAGTTAAATCCCAAGGAGGCTATTATGATGATATAAGTGCTAGAATTCAATTATGGGTAGGGCATTTAGAGGAAGCTAATTTAC
>Ga0315289_10005177_pt1 | contig 19300 bp, 14 predicted proteins | sample YL17G11_40_MG_FD_203452 | JGI IMG/M metagenome (GOLD analysis project Ga0315289, IMG submission 203452) | Sediment microbial communities from Yellowstone Lake, YNP, Wyoming, USA - YL17G11_40 | ecosystem: Environmental > Aquatic > Freshwater > Lake > Sediment | place: USA: Wyoming | collected...
CCATCTTGTGGGCGGCGTTGCTACCGCAACCCCGCCCAAAAGGGGACATTTTTACGGAGTTACAAAGGGGACATTTTCACGGAGTTTCGACAACGCGCGTTCGCCAGTCGCACCAACCGGCGGTTTGTCCGACACTTCAAAGAATTCAATCCGGATGTCGTCATTTGCACGCACTACTTGCCAATCGAAATCCTCGGGCACCTCAAATCCAAAAAGAGCAGGCCAAAGTCATTTACTGGCTGCGTAGTCACCGATTTCGAGGCACACGCGTTCTGGATGGACGACGTCGTGGACCTCTACTGCGTGGCAGCGCCCGAAACCAAAGCCAGCCTTGTGGCGCGCTGTGCCAATCCGGACCATGTCGTGGCGACGGGCATTCCAATCGCCGCGAAATTCTCAACACGCCCCCAATCACAGCTCGTCCGAAAGACCCTCGGCCTGCGTAACGATCTGCCGGTGTTGTTGGTGCTGGGCGGCGGTTTCGGCATGGGCCCCGTGGCGGCAATCCTCGGTGCACTCAACCGCGTCGAGCGCCCGCTCCAAGTACTCGTCGTGGCAGGCCGCAACGAAAAGTTGCGCCGAGCACTGGCCGGCCAAGACTACCGCCACCCGACGCGTGTCTTCGGCTTCGCCACGAACATGCACGAGCTGATGGCCGTGGCCAGCCTTGTCATCACCAAGCCCGGTGGGCTGACGTCGTCCGAGGCGCTGGCGATGGGCAAGCCGCTTTTCATTCTGAATCCGATCCCCGGCCAAGAAGCGGCCAACAGCGACTTCCTGCTCGAACGCGGTGCCGCTGCAAAAGTCAACCGCATCGAAGATTTGCCGTTCCGGCTCGAGCAATTACTCGGCTCCAAAAAATTATCGGCCATGGCTCGGGCGGCTCGCAAACTCGGACGCCCGAACGCCGCCGTCACCATCTGCCGTGAAATCCTCAAGCGAATTCAACGCTCCGGCTGGCGTAAGAGCTCCTTCACTATTCCTGTTTCACTCGTTGGCGGCTGACACGCCTTGCGCGTGCAGAGATAAACCACCGGGCCGTCTTTCGTGGGTCTTTGCCCCGACGCGGATGTTGGGGCTTCGTCCCCACAAGCAGGCAAGGTTTTGGCGAATGGCTCGACTGAACCGGCGTTGCCGAGCACGACCTTGTTCGGCTGATAAACCGAGTGAGCGGCGCGCAATAGTTCGTGAAAATTCGTGGAATTCGTGTCACCGGCGATGACGACGCGGCGCGGTTCTTCCAGCCAGAAATCCAGCGCGTGCAGCATGAACGGCACGGCTTGCGGGATTTTCTCCAGCCGCGTCGCGAACAGGCGCAGCGTGGCCTCGGCGGGCTTCCGCAAATCTTCACGGTCGGTGATGGCGGCCAGCTTCAGCAGCGCGAGCGTGGCAACAGAGTTGCCGGACGGCTCGGCGCCGTCGTAATCGTCTTTGACACGCAGAATCAGGTCCCGCGCGTCCGCTGCGCTTTGCCAGAAGCCGCCGCTCTCCGGGTCGTAGAACTTCGCGATCATGGCTTCGGCGAGCGCGATGGCGAAGTCCAAGTGCTTTGGTTCAAGCGTGGCTTCGTAAAGCTGGATCACGCCGTCGAGCAGGAAGGCGTACGCTTGGAGCAATTGCACGTGGTCGCGTTCGCCGTCGCGCCAGCGGTGAAACAACGTGCTTCCGGCATCCTGCCGGAAGTTCACTCCTTGAGTTTGTTCTGCCGGCAAGATGCCGGCAGCACGTTGCACCCACAGCTTCGCCTGGATGAACGCCAGATTTTTCTCGGCAGCAGCGCGATACGCTTCATCGCCCAGCACGGCGTAAGCTCGCGCGAATGCGCCGAGCATCAGGCCGTTCCACGAGGTGAGAATTTTGTCGTCGCGATGCGGGCGGGCGCGTTTGCTGCGCGCTTCCAACATTTTCTTTTTCGCGGAGGCGAGCAATGCGCCCTCATTATTTTCATCGTAGCCGCCGACGTGAGGAGGCGGAGTGGGCGGCTCGCTTGGATTCCGCCTCCTTACGTCGGCAGCTACGCGGAGCACATTCCGCCCCGGCAGCGGATTCGGATGGCTGTGGTCAACGAAGTTGCCCTTCTCGGTGATGCCAAAATAGCGGACGGCCAGGTTGAATTCTTCCGGCGAGAGCAGCTTTTCCAACTCTGCGCGCGTCCAGCAGTAGAACTTGCCTTCGTGCCCTTCGCTGTCGGCGTCCTCGGCGGAATAACAACCGCCGTCGGGATGCGTCATGTCGCGCAGGACGTAGTCGAGGATGTCGCGGACGACGCTGGCGTACTTCTCCGATTCTTTCGGAGGAGCAAGCCCTGCGAGTCCCCGCTCGATTTCCGATTTCGTCCTGCTATGCGGGAGGGTTTCGGATTTGTTTTCGGGGGCTCGTGGAACTCGCCCCTCCGACTTTTCTTCCTCCGATTCGTGTGCAACGAGGTAGGCGTCGAGGTAAAGTTGCGCAAGCTGCGCCTGGTCGTAGAGCATCTTTTCGAAGTGCGGCACGAGCCATTCGGCGTCCACGGCGTAGCGGTGGAATCCCCCGCCCAGTTGGTCGTGAATGCCGCCGGCGGCCATGCGGTCGCAGGTGTGCAACACCGTGCGCGTGGCTTCGTCGTCGTGGAAACGCCGCGCGTAGCGCAGCAGAAACGCGGGCAGGCTAGGCTGGGGAAATTTCGGCGCGCCGCCAAACCCGCCGTGACGCGGGTCGTAGGACTCCTCGAACACTGCGCCAGCGTTGCGCAAAACGTCCGCCGTCAAAATCAGATTGGACGCGGTTTCGCTGGTCATCGCGGCTTCGAGGCGGGCGTGGATTTCGTCGGCAGATGCAACGACATTGCCGCGCCGTTCCTTCCAGAGCGCTGCGATTTGTTGAAGCACTTGCATAAAACTCGCGCGCCCCTGGCGGTTGTCCGGTGGGAAATACGTGCCGCCGAAGAACGGCTTGAGATTCGGCGTGAGGAAAACATTGAGCGGCCAACCACCGGAACCGGTCGTGGCCTGCACGAAGGTCATGTAAATCTTGTCCACGTCGGGCCGCTCCTCGCGATCCACCTTGATGCTGACGAAATGTTCGTTGAGGAATTTAGCGATCTCTTCACCCTCAAAACTCTCGCGTTCCATGACGTGGCACCAGTGGCAGGTCGAGTAGCCGATGCTCAGAAAAATGGGTTTATTTTCGTCGCGCGACTTGGCGAAGGCGTCTTGGCCCCACGGGAACCAGTCCACCGGATTGTGCGCGTGTTGGAGCAGGTACGGCGATTTTTCGCGGCTGAGTCGGTTCATTGGGAGACAATAGACCGCAACGCCGCGTTCGGCAAAAGACGGCGCGGACTCTCGGTTTTCAATCGTCTTGAAACGGCTGGTGGGGCGAGACAACAGGCGAGCCGAGAAATACTTAGATTTCAATGTTCTCTGAGGCTCGCGAGTACGCTCGCCCCACCGGTCGGACACTTATGAAAGCAGTGATGGGTGTCCGGTGCAAATTTGCGTCGTCACTCGTGCGCCGATTCGTTAGCTTGCCGCCGTGCTGTCCGAGAAACCGTGGCGACTCGACGTGCTGGTGCGCCTGTTTGCGGGCGTGATGGTCTGCGTCTTCATAGGCTCGGTGCTGGCAGGCGCGCTGGGGTTCTCGTCGGCCAAAGCCGCGATCCAGCCACCGGTTTTCTACACGTTGACGGCGGGCGCGCTGGCGCTTGCGGTCGCGGCGTTGGCGCTGACGTTGCGCCGCGGCGTGCTGGAAGTTCTCACGCGCCGTTTTGTGTGGCTGCTGCTTTGCCTGTTTCTGAGTCTCAACCTGGCCGGCTGGGCGCAGCATCTGGCGGGCGCGAATCCGCAGGAGACTTATACGTTCAGGGGCGTCGTCGTCGGCACGCTCAGCTTTCAGGGCGCGGCCTTGATGTTGATCTGGTGGTTTCTTGGCGAGCACCGTATCGGCTGGAGGGAAGCCTTTGGTTTGGCGTTGCCGGGCGTGGGCCGGGCTGTGCTGCTGGGCTTGCTGGTCGCCTGCGCCGCCGTGGTGTTTCAGCTTGGCTACGTGGAATTGCTTTCGCTGCTGCATGCCAAGCCGGAAGAACAACACGTCGTCCAAGTGCTGCGGCTGAGAAACTCGCTGGTCGAACGAGTTTACCTGGGGACGGTCACCATCGCGCTCGTGCCGGTGGCGGAGGAAATGTTGTTCCGCGGCATTCTTTACCCGACGATCAAACAGCTTGGGTTTCCGCGCGTGGCGCTTTGGGGCACGTCGCTGCTGTTCGCGGCGATCCATCTGAACATGGCCTCGTTCGTGCCGCTGACGCTGCTGGCCGCGGCGCTGGCGTTGCTCTACGAAAAGACGAACAACTTGCTCGCGCCCATCGCCACGCACAGTTGCTTCAACGCGATGAATTTCATCATGCTCTACCTGTCACAGGTTTCCGTTCCCGTTCGCTGAGCCATGAACGAATTCGAGCTTATCGAAAAGTTGTTACGGTCGCTGCCCACAAACGAGTCCGTCTTGGTCGGCATCGGTGACGACTGCGCCGTGCTCGACATGGGGTTGCCGGAGCGCCTACTGCTGTTCAAAACCGACGCGGTTGTGGAAGGAATCCATTTCGCGACCGATGCCGCGCCCGAGAAGATCGGGCACAAGGCGCTGGGCCGGTGTCTCAGCGACATCGCCGCGATGGCGGGCACGCCGACCGCCGCGCTGGTCACGATTGGGTTGCCGCCAAAGTTCGACCTAGCCCGCGTCGTGGCGATTTATGCCGGCATGAGCGCGCTGGCGCGGCGTTACCATGTCGCTATCGCCGGCGGTGAGACCACGATGAACCCGGAGCGGATCGTGATTTCGGTCGCGCTGTTGGGCTGGGTGGAGAAAGGCCGATGTGCGCTGCGTTCGGGCGCGAAGGCGGGCGACGCGATTTTTGTGAGCGGCGAACTCGGCGGTTCGCTGGCGGGCAAGCATCTGGAATTTGAACCGCGCATCGCCGAAGCGCGCTGGCTGGCCGGGCATTTCCCGCCGCACGCGATGATTGATCTGAGCGACGGGCTGGCGGGCGACCTGAGGCACGTTTTGAAAGCGAGCCGCGTGGGCGCCGAGTTGCTGGCCGAGGCCATTCCCATCAGCCGAGCCGCGAAGGAGGCTTCTCGCAGCCGCGTTCGTGAGAGTGCGGATCATCCGCCTCCTCACGTCGGCGGCTACAAATCGCCGTTGCTGGCCGCGCTGACCGACGGCGAGGATTTCGAGTTGCTGTTCACCGTCGCCGGTGCCGACGCGGTGCCGCTGCTCGACGCCTGGAAGCAACAGTTTCCGAAACTGCACCTAAGCTGCATCGGCAAAATCGTCACAGGCGAAGGCGTCACGATTCGCGACAAGGACGGCGTGCGACCGCTGACTGCGCATGGCTACGTTCATTTCGAATAGCCCGGCGGAGACCGAGGCGCTGGGCAAACGCTGGGGGCGCGAGGCCGAAAGCGGCCTTGTGATCGCGCTGACCGGCGACCTTGGCGCCGGCAAGACCCAACTGGTCAAAGGGCTGGCCCGCGGCCTGGGGATTCCAACGCGCGTCCACTCGCCAAGTTTCACGCTGGTGAACGAATACACCGGCGGGCGGCTGTCGTTGTTTCATCTCGACCTGTATCGGCTGCAAACGCTCGGGCAAATCGTCGCCGCCGGGCTGGAAGACTATTTAAGCCCAAACGGTGTGACGGTCATTGAGTGGGCGGAGAAGTTGCCGAGGGTCGAGGGTCGAGAGTCGAGTGCTTTGAAAAATTGGCGCAACGTGAAGATTGAAATTATCAGCGAAACCGAACGGCGCATCACGTATGAAGATTCTGGCGCTTGAGTTTTCTTCGTCGCAACGAAGCGTGGCGGTTGTGTCTGCTTCGGAGGGCGGAGCGCTGCGACGCGCTGAAATCAAATCTGAAATCTTCCTGCAAAGCGGGACGAAATCCGAAATCAGCGGGAGGCTCGCGGAGCTCGCCCCTCCGAATCTTCCTGTGTTGAGCGCAACGTCTGCCGTTTCAGTTAGTGAGGTCATCGAATCATCGCAAGGCAGGGCGACGAAGCCGCTGGGCATGGTCGAGGAGGTGCTGAAACAAGCCGGACTCGAGCGTGAGCAAATCGAGTGTCTGGCCGTCGGGCTGGGGCCGGGTTCATACACCGGCATTCGCGCCGCCATTGCGCTGGCGCAGGGCTGGCAACTGGCCTGCGAGATCAAGCTGCTTGGTGTCAGCAGTGTTGAAGCCATTGCCGCTGAAGCTGAGGTAAGCGGAATTCACGGTCGGGTCAGCGTCGTCATTGACGCGCAGCGCAATGAGTTTTATCTGGCGACCTATGAAATTGGCGATGCCGCACGACGCGAAATCGAGCCGCTCAGATTGGCGAGTTTCGCGGAAGTCCAAGGCCGCGCTCAATCCGGGGAACAGCTCATCGGCCCGGAGCTCAACAAGTGGTTCGCCAGCGGACGAGTGGTTTTCCCGCGCGCGGCCGCGGTTGCGAGGCTGGCAGCGAGCCGGACTGGCTTCATGCCGGGCGAAAAGCTGGAGCCGATTTATTTGCGCGAAACGAAGTTTGTGAAAGCACCGCCGCCGCGCGTGATTCCGCCGATTGGGTAGAACGTGAGATCGCAGGCGTGTTGCGGTGGGGCGAGGCTACTGACGAGCCACCTCTTCGGCTCGCGGGTACGCTCGCCCCACCGGGCACCAAGTTAATCCGGACAAGCTGAAGCTTGAACTCCGACGCTGGAGCCACCTCTTCGGCTCGCGGGTACGCTCGCCCCACCGGGCACCAAGTTAATCCGGACAAGCTGAAGCTTGAACTCCGACGCTGGCTTTGGTTGGAGTTCAACCTTCAGGTTGTGTTGCGCTCAGGCTCGCGCCTAGCCGTTGAACGCGCGTTCGCCGTTGCGCTCCCAACGCCGTTGTGGACGTTCCGGCAGCGCAGTGTCCACCTTGGCGTAGTAGGTTTCCTCGCCGAAGAGCCGGTTGGCCGCCTCCTGCAGTTCCCGCGCGGGCGTCACTGAAAAACGCTCGTGTGTCTCCACGAAGACCACCTCGCCGCCGGGTTGGATGAAACAGAGGAACAACGGGCATTGGCCGGGATGCGCCGCGACCAACTCGCGGACCGAGTCCAAATGCTCCGCCGTCAGGTGCGCCGTGTGCAACCGCAGATGCACCTGCTTCGTGAACCGCTTCGGCGCGTCTTCCAAAGGCAGGACCTCGACCGGGAAAATTTTGGGCTTCTCGTCGGTCGTGTTCACTTCGCCCACGACGAGAATCGCCACGTTCGGTTGCAGCAGCTCGCGGTAGCGCTCGTAATTCTCGTTCAGGAACAGGACTTGGACCGAGCCTTCCAAGTCTTCCAAGGTCGCCATCAAGTACGGCCGGTTGTTCTTTTTGGAAACGCCGTGTTGCACGGCCGCGATCAGGCCGCCGATGCGCGTGAGACTGCGGTTTTGCAGTTGTCCGAGCGCGGCCGTGTTCGCCAGCGCGTAGGTTTCGATGATGGGTACAAATGGCGTGAGCGGATGGCCGGTGACGTAAAAGCCGAGCAGTTCCTTCTCGTGCGCGAGCAATTCGTGCTGCGGCCATTCGGACAAGCGGCTCAACGATTCCGGCATGGCCGAGGCGCTTTCCTCCAGCTTGCCGAACAACGAGCTTTGCCCCCGCTGCCGGTCGGCCACGATGCTGGCGGCGCGGGCCAGGGTGCGGTCAACCTGCGCGAACAGCGTGGCCCGCGTTTCGCCGAGGCAATCGCACGCGCCACTTTTGATGAGCGCTTCGAGCACCTTGCGGTTGACGGAGCGGCTGTCCACACGCTCGCACAGGTCGGCGAGCGACTGGAATTTCCCGCCTTCGCGCCGCGCCTTGAGAATGGATTCGACGGTCACTTCGCCCACGCCTTTGATGGCGGCGAGGCCGAAGCGGATAGACTTGAACGTGCTGCCAGCATCTTGCTGGCGGGTCTGATTTTCGGATTTGTCCTGCCGGCGGGACGCCGGCAGCACGTTGCCTGGTGCTGGCGCAAAGAACACCTGGCTTTCATTCACGTCCGGGGGCAACACCTCGATGCCCAGCGCGCGGGCTTCGTTGATGTATTGGCCCAGCTTGGCGGTGTCGCCCATGTCGTTGGTCATCATCGCGCACAGAAACTCGACCGGGTAGTTGGCCTTCAGATACGCGGTTTGATACGCGATGATGGCGTAGGCGGCGGCGTGCGATTTGTTGAAACCGTAGCCGGCGAATTTTTCCAGCAAATCGAAAATCTGGTTCGCCTTCGCTTCGGGGACATGGTTTTTCTCCCGGCAGCCCCGGACGAAGACGGCGCGCTGCTTGGCCATCTCCTCGGGCAATTTTTTGCCCATGGCGCGCCGCAGCAAATCCGCGCCGCCGAGCGTGTAGCCGGCGAGCGCCTGCGCCGCCTGCATGACCTGCTCCTGATAAACCATGATGCCGTAGGTCTCGCGGCAGATCGGCTCCAGCAGCGGATGTTCGTAGCGGATTTCCACTTCGCCGTGGCGGCGGCGGATGAAGTCGGGAATCAGCTCCATCGGGCCGGGCCGGTAGAGCGCGATGAGCGCGGTGATGTGCTCGAGGGAACTGATCTGGAACTTGCGGCACAGGTCGCGCATCCCGCCGGATTCAAGCTGGAACACGCCGAGCGTGTTCGCCTTGTTGAGCAGGTCGTAGGTCTTGGCGTCGTCCAACGGCAGGTTGTCAATCGGCACGTCAATGCCCTTGGTCTGTTTGACCATCTCGCAGGTGTTGCGAATGACCGTGAGCGTCTTCAGCCCGAGGAAATCCATCTTCAGCAGGCCGAGGTCGCCCACCGGCCCCATGGCGTATTGCGTGACGATGGTGCCGTCCTCGTCCGCCTTGAGCGGGAGCAAATTCACCAGCGGCTGGTCACCGATGACCACGCCGGCGGCATGCACCGACGCATTGCGCACGAGGTCTTCGAGGATGAACGCCGTGTCAATCAGGGCGCGTGTGACTTCTTCGGTTTCGTAAGCGCGCTTCAGTTCCGGCGACTGTTTGAGCGCTTTTTCGAGCGTCATCTTGAGGTCGAACGGAATCATCTTCGCCAGCCGGTCGCACTCGCCGTAGGTCAAGCCCATGACGCGGCCCACGTCGCGCACGACGGATTTCGCGCCCATCGTGCCGAAGGTGATGATTTGGGCCACGCAATCGCGCCCGTATTTCTGCCGGACGTATGCGATGACGTCCGCCCGCCGGTCGTCGTCGAAATCAATGTCAATGTCCGGCGGGCTGATGCGTTCGGGATTCAAAAACCGCTCGAACAGCAGCCCGTAGCGAATCGGGTCAACTTTGGAAATCTCCAGCAGGTAGGTGACGAGCGAGCCGGCCGCTGACCCGCGCGCGCCGCAGGAAATCCCCTTGCTGTGGCCGTAGCGCACGAAATCACCCACCACGAGGAAGTAACTGACAAAGCCGGTTTTCTCGATGACGCGCAGTTCCATCTGCAAGCGGCCCATGACGACCTGAAAGGCATTTGCGATTGGCGATTGGCGATTGGCGATTGGGTCAGCCGCTGGTGCCGCTGCCTCCTGACTTTGGACTTTAGACTCTGGACTTTGGAATTCTTGATACGTCGGCAACCTTTTCGGGTCTTGGATGCTTTCGACCACAAACTCCTTCCCCTCGACTCGCGCGTGAATGGTGTAGCGGCGCAGCAAACCTTCCACCAGCCACTGGCGCAGGTAGCTCTCGCGCGTGAAGTGCTCCGGTGGATGGAACACCGGATAATGCAGCCTGCCGAATTCGATTTCGACGTTGCACTTCTCGGCCACCTCCAGCGTGTTCCGCACCGCCTCGGGCACTTCGGCGAACCGCGCCTTCATCTCCTCCGCCGACCGCAGGTAAAACTGCTCGGCCGCATAGCTCAGGCTCAGCCGCTTGGGATCGTTCAGGGTCGTCTGGGTGCCGATGCAGACCAAGCAGTCATGCGCGTGCGAGTGGCCCTGCTCGAGGTAATGCACGTCGTTCGTCGCCACGAGCTTCAGGCCGAATTCTTTCGACCACTGGATCAAGTGCCGGTTGACGTTCGCCTGTTCCGGGTAGCCGTGGTTCTGCAATTCGAGGTAAAAATTCTCGGCGCCGAATGTTTGTTTGAACCAGTCCACCGCGTCGCGCGCCTTTTGTAACTGGTCCTTGATGATCCACTCCGGGATTTCGCTGGCGAGACAACCGGAGAGCGCGATCAATCCGTCCTTGTGCGCGGCGAGCAGTTCTTTGTCGATGCGCGGTTTGTAATAATAGCCTTCGAGGTGCGCGGCGGTGACGAGCTTGATGAGATTTTTGTAGCCGGTCTCGTCCTTGGCCAGCAGCACGAGGTGGTGGTAAACGTCGCGTCCGCCGGTCGCGGTCTTTTTCTCGAACCGGCTGCCGGGCGCGACATAGACCTCGCAGCCGACGATGGGCTTGATGCCTTTCTCGCGGGCAGCCTTGTAAAAATCAACCGCGCCGTAAAGCACGCCATGATCGGTGATGGCGAGGGCGGGGAACTTGAGTTCATGGGCCTTGTCCACCAGCCGATCCAAACGGCAGGCGCCGTCGAGCAGCGAATACTCGGTGTGCAAATGAAGATGGACAAAGTCCGCGTGCGGCATGGCGGCACTCTACGGCTGTTGAATCCTATCGTGCAAGAAGTGACTGTTGAAGAAGCGCGAGTGGCAAGGGACGTTACGAGCACTCCCTAACCACAGCGAACTCGTTCGAGCTTTAGAATGGCGACGGCGAATCCGATAATAGAGATTCTTGGCAGTCTATGAGAACCGCACAGCTTTCCAGACTCACGCCGCCTCCAATTCTCGCCCTATGATACTATGGCTTTCGGCAGATTCATCGGCTTCACGCAATAACCGGCGCATTCTGTAGTAGTCGGCCACCGTAACTCCGGTAGCAATTCTATAGTCGCCGAATTCGGAGACGATTTCGGCTGGCTGTTTCTTCTTTTCCAGTTTGTAGAGATCTGTCATGTCCATGATCTTGAACATTATTCTCACCCCCTTTCACGTCGTTACTGGTATAGATTTTAATGACATCGGGAAGAACGTTTTGTTCCAGCCACGCCAAGACATGCTGGAGAATGTTCTCGCGGTCAACTGCAGGGTCTTGCTTTGGCGCGAACCAAAGATTGAACACCATTGTCTCACGGGTAAGTGTCCGCAGATAAGAATTTACCGTCCCAAGCCCGAAGAAGGATGCCTCCTCTACATCATCCGTGTGAGCACGTACCTTCCTGCCTGTCACTCCAACGATGACCGCAGGGAGCTTTGCCTTTTCCTGAAGGTAATCTTCCAATTGATAGCGCCGCCTGTCGAGCAACCAGACGAGATCATCTCGGAAGCGATCGAGTATTTTTTTTGCGCAATCTCTGGAGGCCGATTTTGCAAGATTTCGCCGAAATCGCACAGCAAGCTCCTTTTCCCACCAGCTGTCGAAATCAGGATCCCATTTGAACACGCTGTGCAACCGTCCTCTGGATTCAAGCAACGCCTGGAAAAGCGTTTTCTTGCGTTCGTCATCGTCGCCATCGGCATGGGAAAAATCTGCGTAGCGTTCGCGGATTTTTACATCTACCCACGAATCGTCAATGTAGAGAAGCTTTCGACGAAGTTGCCCTTTTTCGATTACATCCCCCACATAGTCACCGTTCCCGAACTCCATCTTCAGAAGACCAATCAGCGCTTTGAGGAAGTCATTGAGCTTACCCTCGCTGAGGAGAACCAAGAGGCACCTTTCAAGCAGTTCATCGAAAAGGTGAACGCGGTGATGAGCCACGATATACTTGTAAAGCTGGTAGCGCTCAATTAACAGTTTGCCAGCGTCCGCGGTGCTTCTGCAAGAGGGCCGCGCTTGCCATACACCTGGGCGGCGTTCTGCGGCTTCGTAAAGATCGAACAGGCGGCGGGAATCAACCGAGCACCGAAACAAACCCGAGAAATAACTGTCCCGATGGACGAAGTCGATTCGGTCTGCATCAATGTGGCCAGAAAGCAGGCTGGAAAGAATCGGCGTGGCGCATCCCTTTTGTTTGGCGCTCGTGAGCTTGCGCGCCCAGACATCGCGAGCCACTTCCACGGCAACCCGGAGCAGCTCACGAAGAGGATTGTCCTCCTTTATTTCGACGAGAGAGTGAGCAATCAGAGTGGCAAACTGGTAGCCGAGCAGTTCGTGAAACTTGGTTAATCCGGGATTCTGTATGGTTTGATCCCAGTGAACCTTTCGGAGTCCGTCTCGTAACTTTCGGGTTTCCGCAACGACCCGCCGGCCGGGCGTGTCTAAACTCTGAACGTAATCAACAGACTCTGGCGCGGCGATCGGGGGCGACGAGGCCAGCTGCTTCTCCTTGTAGGCAATGAACGCCTCCAGCGTGTGCTCAAAGAGATGGCTATAGGGCAGATGCCCGCAATCGTGCAGGAGCGCGCCAAGGCGGACTACGAGCAGGGCCAAAGCATTGTGGGGGCGAATCGGGAAGCTGCGTGCCAAGACTTCACGCACCTGGTTTCGCAGACGCCGATCACAGCCTTTGAATCGTTTTTCGACAGCGGCAATTTCGTTCGCAAATTGCTGGCTTGCTCGCTTCGCCTTGTTACGTTGCTCGGTGCTCTCACCGGAGCGCGCTACAACTTCGAGGTTGCGTGCGATGTTGACGAAAAGTTGTGTCGCTACATGCAGCGCCCCAATCGAATGAGAGAACCGAGAATAACGGAGGGCGGGATAAACCTTGAACGTGCAAGAGTTCTGACAGATTCCGTGCAGCCGGTTTACAAGCTCGTGCCGAAACAGTATCCGTTCCCAAGGGAAGAATTCCACCTGCCCCCAAACCGGGTCTTTGATGAACCGTCGCTTTTCAGAGGGCGACATGGTTGTAGAGTGAGCAAAATCCAAGCCGTAGAACAAGGTAATTGCAATGCGGGCTTAGGCTCATAGCGCGCGTATTCAAAGCCGAAGAAGCGAATACTGCAAGCTCAAAAAAGACGTTTACTTCTCAGGTAAAAACTCCTTGATCACCGCTGCCACCCGCTGGATTTGCGCGTCCGTCAACTCGGGATAGATCGGCAGGCTCAGGCACTCGCGGGCGGCTTTTTCGGCGACGGGGAAGTCCCCAGCCTTGTGGCCGAGGTGGGCGTAGGCTTTTTGCAGGTGCAACGGCAACGGGTAATGCAGCGCGCAGCCGATGTTGCTGGTTTCGAGATGTTTTTTGAGTTCGTCACGGCGCGGATGGCGCACGACATAGAGGTGCCAAGCGCTCTCCGCCCAGCCGGCTTCGCGCGGGAGTTGCAGCGGCGTGTCGGCCAGCAACTCGGCGTAGCGCTGTGCCACGCGACGCCGCCCGGCGTTCCAGTCGGCCAGGTGCTTGAGCTTGATGCCGAGCACGGCGCCCTGGATGCCTTCCATCCGGTAGTTGAAGCCAATCTCGTCGTGGTAATAGCGCACGGTGGAGCCGTGATCGCGCAGGGCGCGGGCGCGAGCGGCGAACTCCGCGTTGTTTGTCACCAGCGCGCCGCCTTCGCCGCAAGCGCCGAGATTTTTCGCCGGGTAAAAGCTGAAGCAGGAGATTTCGCCGAATGTGCCGACGGTTTTGCCGCGATACTTTGCGCCGTGGGCTTGCGCGGCGTCTTCGACCAGCGGCAGTTTGTGTTTGCAGCAGATCGCCAGCAGCGGGTCGAGATCGCACGGATGGCCGTAGAGGTGGACGGGCATGACGGCCTTGGTGCGGGGCGTGATGGCGCGTTCGACCAGCCGTGGGTCGAGGTTGAACGTCGCGTCGTCAATGTCCACGTAAACCGGTTTCGCGCCGACGTAGGAAATCGCCCAACTCGTCGCCACGAACGTGAACGGCGTGGTGATGACTTCATCACCGGGGCCGACGCCGAGCAGCAACATCGCCACGTGCAACGCCGACGTGCCGCTGTTGAAGCCGACGCCGTGTTTCGCGCCGCAAAACTTCGCGAAATCCTTTTCAAACTGCGTCACGTCCGGGCCAAGGCAGAAAGTGCAGTTGTCCAGTGTGCGGGCGATGGCGGCGTCGATTTCGTTGCGGAGCGGGCGCATCTGCGCGCGCAGGTCGAGGTAGGGAACAGGCTCGCTCATGATTCAATCTGTTGCGCCGTGCTTGGGCCGCGTCGGCGGAGTCGCAGGTTCATATCGCCGGGATTGGTAACACGAAGCGCCGTCCCCGGCAATGAAGCTTTGCCGTCGTGGGGCCGCAACTGTGGCTTGCCAGTTGGGCCTTGGAACTGGTAGGTTGGGCGGGTGAGCAACGCGCAGAAGACCAATGTCCGTAATGTCACAACGCCGAACAAGGGCGCCCGGCCGCTGATTTACGTGGTGGACGACGAGCCGATGCTGTTGGAGTTGGCGACCATCGTTTTGGAGCCGCTGGGCTACCAAGTGCGAACGTTTCGCGATCCCGAGGAGGCCCTCCAAGCGTTCACCGATGCGAAACCGCAGCCGGCGCTCGTGATCACGGACTATGCCATGCACAACCTGAACGGGATGGACCTGGTCATTCAATGCAAGAAGCTCCGGCCAAGCCAAAAGGTCGTCTTGGTCAGCGGCACGGTGGGCCAGGAGGTTTTTGTGGATTCGCTGGTCAAACCGGACCGCTTTCTGGCCAAGCCCTACCAGGCGAAACAGTTGCGCGAAATGGTCAGCGAACTTCTTCCCCAGCGAGGGTGATTTCCCGTCAAAGACGAGCGTCCCCCTGCGCGATCTGTTCACGGGCGCCGGGTTCCCCGAGGGCGCAAAAAAAACACCCACCTGCGACTTTTAGGTTGCACGGTTAATGGGGAGCGTTAGAATGGCGCCAGTTCGGTAGCAGCCAACACAGTTATGTATTTCGGCGTGGATTATTATCCCGAACAGTGGGTTCACCCGTACGCGGGCACTCCCGAAAAGCCCGAAGCCCGCTGGGAACATGACGCCGAGTTGATGGTCGAGGCCGGCATCAACGTCGTCCGCATGGGGGAATTCACCTGGGGACTGTGCGAACCCGAGGAGGGCCAATACAATTTCGACTGGTTGAAGCGGGCGATGGATGTCATGGCCAGATCCGGCATCAAGGTCGTGTTGGGCACGCCTACCGCCGCACCGCCGATCTGGCTGGCCCAAAAGCATCCCGAGATTTTGCCCGTGGACGAACACGGCCTGATCAAGCGGGAGGGCACACGCCGCGCCGTGTGCCTCAACTGTGACGCGTTTTGGGATCACGCCAGGCAGATCGTCACCGCAATGGCCAAAGCCCTGGGGCAACATCCCCAGCTCATCGCCTGGCAAATTGACAACGCCATTGGCGGACATTTTACCGAGGCGTCCTTCAACGAAGACACGCGCCGGGACTGGCATCTTTGGCTGCAAGCCAAGTATGAGACCATCGGGCGGCTGAACGAATTGCTGGGCCTGCGACATTGGGGGCAAACGGTCACGGACTGGAAACAAGTGCCCATGCCCATGAACGCCCCGACGGTACATAACCCGGCGCTGATGCTGGACTGGTACCGCTTTTGCAGCGACACCATCGTGCAATTCGTGAAGATGCAGGCCGACCTGTTGCACGAATTGACGCCGAACTGTCCCGTGACCACCAACCTGCGCGCGCTCACCTACCGCTTCGACCACTTCGACCTGGCCGAGGTGATTGATTTCGTCTCCATCCAGGGCACGGCGTCAGTCATGACCAAATCCGCCGAGCTGGCCTGCGACATTGACATGCTCCGGTCACTCAAGAAGTCGGACATTCGCGCGCCCGACGGCGATACGGGCTTCTGGGTCATCGAACAAAAGGCGGGCAACGTCAATTGGCAAGACGTCAATTCGCTCGTCCGGCCGGGCGTGCTGCGCATGTTCACCTACCAACTGCTTTCGCGCGGGGCAAACGCCATCCTTTTTTACCGTTGGCGCCAGCCACGGTTCGGGACGGAGAAATTCCATGGCGCAGTCCTGCCGCATCATGTCCGCAAAGACAACCGGGTTTACAGGGAAATCGCCCAGCTTGGCGAAGAAATGAAACTGCTGGCCCCGGCGATCAAAGGCGCGCGGGTCGTGCCGGAAACGTGCATCCTCTTCAGCCACGAGAACGAGTGGACGCTCTCGCTGCCCAACCAGCCGAACAAGCATTTCAAACTGCGCGAGCACATCCAGCTTTTCTATACGGCGCTCCATGACCGGAACATCCCCGTTGATTTCGCGCGGCCGACGGAGGACCTTTCGCGGTACAAGCTCGTGTTTGCGCCCTCGCTGCACTTGATGGCGGCCGGCGAGGCCGACCGCCTGAAGCTCTACGTCCAGAACGGCGGCACACTGGTCGCCACCTGCAACACCGGACTGGCGGACGAACACCACATCGCGCCCGACAACGGTTATCCGCACGATCTGACCGACCTGTTCGGGATGGAGGTGCTGGAATTCGACCCGCTGCCGCCGGAAGAGGAGAATCATCTCATCTTCAAAGGCGCCTTCCCGGCCACCCACCTGCATCCGGCCCGGCTCTGGTGTGACGTCATCGAGCCAAAGGAGTGCCAGGTGCTGGCCACGTACGCGAAGGATTTCTATGCCGGGCGGCCCGCCATCACGATGAACTCCTTCGGCCTGGGCAAGGCGGTTTACATCGGCACCATCAGCCACCAGTATTTCTATCAAGACCTGGTCACGTGGCTGCGGCAAATCTGCAACCTGCATCCGCTGCTCAAAGTGCCGGACACCATCGAAGTCAGCATGCGCCAGAAGGAGGACACAAAAATCTTCTTCCTGCTGAACCACCAAAACTCGCCCGTTCGCATCCAGTTTTACAAGCCGATGCACGATTTTCTGACCGGGACGAACATCTCGGGCAACTACGACGTGCCAGCGCACGGCGTGCTGGTGCTGGATGAGCACGGCGGGGCGAAGGCCTGACGCTTTTCTGATCTCGGTGACAGTCTCGGGCGGCGTTAAAAATCAATCCAGCGCCAGCAAACTAAAAGCACTATTGGCACGAGTGTGACGATTTTTCCGCCCAAACGCCTGCCGCCGCTCGGGCCGCCTAAAGCTACGGCGCGCCAACGGGTCCTCGCGGAGTGGCGCGGACACGACTTGGCGCCGCTGGAAAAGGCGCAAGCGGTCCGCGCGCGACCGGCCAGCGACGTCATGCCGCGCGTGCTGTCCGAAATGCGCATGGATCGCCGCCGCGCCGAAGCCGAGGTGCTGCGGGTCTGGAACAATTTGCTCGATCCCAACATCGTCGCGCACGCCCAGCCCACCGGATTGAGGAAGGGGACGCTCTTCGTGACGGTGGACAGCAGCGTCTGGCTGAGCGAGATCGTGCGTTACCGGCGCAAGGAAATCTTGGACCGGCTCCAGCACAGCTTTGGCCGCGATTTCATCGCGCGGATTTCGTTCCGCGTGGGCTGATGCCGGTGACTTGGGGTGCATCTTGGAAGCACCATCAGTAGTGGCGCAGGCGTCCCGCCTGTGACTGTCCCGCCAGGCGTCTCGCTTGGCGAAGCGCTCAGCAACCGGGACGGTTGCTGGGACAGCGGCAGGCCGGAGGCATACTCCACTAAACAGTGGTGGTACTGACAAGGTGCGCCCGACGACTTGCCGGGCGGCTTCCCACCGTTGACGGCGGGCTATCCGTGGCGTAAAGCTTTCGCGGAGTTTCGTTATGCAAACCGTTCTGCCGTCCGAATTCAAACGGGGCATGGTGCTCATGCTCGAGGGCGCGCCGCAGGTCATCGAGGATTTCCACGTCTCCGGCACGGCGCAGACAAAGCACAAACTCCATGTCCGCCTGCACCACCTCAAGAGCGGGCGGGTCACCGACCGGCAGTTCGCCGAAAACGAACGCGTGCCCGTCGCGGACCTCCACTACCGGACCGCGCAGTTCAGCTACCAGCAGGGCGACACATTTGTTTTTCTGGACGCCGAGTCGTTTGAGGAACTGAACCTGTCGGCGGAACAGGTCGGCGAGCGGCACTGGTTCTTCAAAGAAAACGAGGAATGCCGGGTGATGTTCCTCGACGGGAAATTGCTCGACATCGTTTTGCCCGGCCAGGTGACGTTGCGGATCGAAGACACCGCTCCGCCAGTCCGCGGCGGGTCGGATTCCAGTTGGAAACCCGCCAAGCTCGAAACGGGCCTGGAAATCATGGTGCCGCTGTTTCTCGACAAGGGCGAACGCGTCCGCGTGGATACACAGACGCGCAAGTACATCGGCAAAGATACCGGCGACAAGGAGAAGTAAGCCAGTCAGGACGACTGGGTAGTGTTTGTCAATTGTCAGTTGGAGGGGATTTAAGGCGGGTTAGGTTTTAGGTTGAAGGGTTTGGGTTTAGTCCACCAGCGATGCCAGAGAGCCGGTTTGGCCAGCAGCAATTTGAGTTGCAGTCCCGACGAGTCGGGATTCCAACTGCGACCTTGGCGTTTGAAACGGCGGTTGATGGCCACTTCGATGTTCTTTTCGACAGCCCCACTGCCGCATTTGACCGGCGCGGCGGATCGTCCGGCGCTGCGGCGCAAGCGGGCGGGGAGTTCTTTCCAGTTGTCGATGCCGTCCCGGTTGCCCAGCAGACAGCCAAAGAGGTCACGAAATTCTTTGGGCCGTTGTGGCCGCAAGGGGCTGGCGCGCAGCGCTTCCAAGGCGGCCTCGCTGTCCGCACACCAGACCGCCGCCATGATGCGGCGATATTCATTTTGATTGCCGGCCACAAAGGCGCGCACCGCCTGGGCAATGTGCCAGCGGTCCAACAGCCATTGGGCTTGGGGAAAATGCGTTTCCCTCAGGCGCTCCAGCCCTTCATCGCCATCGCTCAAGATGACGTGGTGTTGCGGACAATAGTGGCGCTGGGCCTGCCGCTGAAAATCTTTGCCGAACAGGGCCAACGGCGCGGTGGAGGCCGGCAGTTGTTTGCCCTCCAGACGCAGGCTCTTGGAAGCGCGCGCCTGGCAGCGGCGCACCCGTCCGGTGTAATGCAGCCCCAGATGCACCGGGAAGTGTTTGACGGGGCCGTGTCGGGCGCGCTGCTGGACTTTGAGCCAGGTCGAATCGATTTCGCTGACCAGCACGGGGACATTCATGCGGCGGAGCGGTGGCGGAGCGAGTTTTTCCAGTTCCAGCAGCCGGCGCGCGCCGTGGAACTGCACACAGGCCCAGACCAGCCAGTGACCCAGTCGCTGGCCGATCCAGCGCGAGAGACTGCGGGCGGCCGGACGATAATTTTGAGCCGTCGCCTCGGCCACGGCCTGCTGCTCCAGCACGGGGGAGAGCAGGCGCGTGGCCTTATGGCGGAACAGGACTTTGGAAAGGCTGAAGTATTTGCCGGAGACTT
>Ga0315289_10005178_pt1 | contig 19300 bp, 16 predicted proteins | sample YL17G11_40_MG_FD_203452 | JGI IMG/M metagenome (GOLD analysis project Ga0315289, IMG submission 203452) | Sediment microbial communities from Yellowstone Lake, YNP, Wyoming, USA - YL17G11_40 | ecosystem: Environmental > Aquatic > Freshwater > Lake > Sediment | place: USA: Wyoming | collected...
CTTAAGCCGCTCTCCTGCCATCCTGCGCCCTTTCCTTCGGTAAGATCGCAAATGGCAGGATGATACCCTCCCCGGTAAGATCTTAGATGGCTTGATTCGCCCCCTTGATTCGTGGCCACCGGTAACGTATAAAGGATGTGCCTTCGCGTGTGCCGGGCGCAACGGACAAGGGCGCCGCACCCGAGCGGGCCTAAAGAACATGGCGCACAGGTTATGCCCGGCGTGGACCGTGGGGGCACACAGGAACGGACAATGGACGACGACCGAAGGCTGCAGGTCACCGAGTACTTCAAAGCGAGATTGGCAGAAGAGGCCCGCCGCTCGGAGCGCTACGGACGTCCTTTCTCCGTGCTCTTCGTGAGTTGCCGGCAGACGGACCCTCACGACATATTCAACAGCCTCAGGCCCCACCTCCGATGCACAGACATCGTTGAGATCATCCGGCCGCGTCCGCAGACCGTGAACGCCGGCATTCCACCGGCATCCAATCCGAAGGAGGACAGACGTCGCCGCGTGCGTGACTCCGGTGACGAAGCAGCCCGCGACCGCGTTGCCATGATACTCCCCGAGACCGGCCGCGCTGGCGCTGAGGTCACCTTGGCCCGGCTGAGGAGTCAGTGCAGCAGGCTTCGCGACCTGAACCTCGGCCTCGCCGTTTACCCCGAGGACTCGACCAACCCCCAGGAACTGGTCCCCAAAGCTGCATCGTCCGCAGGCGAAAGCTTTCGTCCTTGACCTCGCCCCTCGAGCGTCCAGCCATAGTCAGTCCCCAAGATTCCCGCGCACTGCCGCTTTGCACGCCCCACCACTTCTCTCGGATCATGGCGTTACGGCGTTCCCAAGCGGGGGCGCGGGCTGAAGGACCACCGTAAGGACGCCGGCCCGGCCCTAAACCAAGAGGAGAGCAGAATCTGCCTTGCGTCGCGTGCGATTTGCGGCAGATGGCGGTATACTGTGGTGGGTTTGGCTTCGAGGAAGCCGGCCGCATCGTGCTCCAGGCCGTGCGCATTAAGCGGGCCGGGGCTGCCGCCGGCAGGTCGGTCGGAGAGTGTCCGCCATTTAGCAGGGGAGGTCTGCACATGCGTCTAACGTCCATGGTCGTAGTCATGCTGTCCTTCTGCCTCTGCTTGCCGGGCATTCTGTCGCGGACTGCACACGGCGGGCAGCCCCAACCGGCGGCCCCGGACGTGCGCCTGTTCGACACTGGCGTCCCCCTGCCGGGACCGCTGCCAGGTGAGGCGTTTGCCCGGATGGACGGATGGGTCGAGGTGGGCAAGGCCGACGTTGGCCACCGTTTTGCCGGGGACGTGGTCGTGCTGAACAACAAGCTCGCCGTCGTGATGCGCGCCAATGGCCCAGGGCTCGAGATCTACTCGGTGGGCGGCGCGGGCCCTCGAATGCGGGCCGTGCTCGCGCCGGACGCGGCGGGGCCTCTGGCAGGGCTCTCGGCGGTGAAAGTGACGACCGTCAGTCCGGCGGCCGTCGCGCTTGAGGCCGCCTACCACGTCGCGGGGAGCGCGGACGTGGCTCTGAGCTTCGAGTTGAAGATGGGAGAGCCTCAGGTCAAGACCGCGCCGCGCGGCGGCCTGAAAGCCCTGCTTGTGAAAGCGCCCTGCCGGCTCGCTGTCCTGCCGGACTTCTTCGCCGACGACATCGTGATTGACGCCGCTCAGTTGGCGGTGGCGCAGGCCGAACTGCCCGCCGAGAACATGCTGCTCCACATGATGCCCGATCGGGACGCCATCGTTATGGCGGTGTGGAACACGAACAACCGGGACATTCAGGTGGACCTGTCGGGCCAAGGCGAGCGCCGCATGCTCACTTCCACCCGAATCTACTACGGTGAGGACCCGGGAATCTGGGTGGCCGTCCTGGACGCCCCCGGCGTCTGGCACATGCGGGACGTGGCCGCGAACGAGGCCGGCAAGGTGATCCGTCTGGACTGGCGGCAGCCCTGGCCGGCGCACTGGCGCGCGGACTGGACCCGTGACGATGGCCTTGTTGACAGTTGGGAGGTGCTCGCCCAGAGGCCGGATGGCGCGTACCTGAAGCCGAACTGGTTCGGCGGCCGCGAAACCGTGCCGGCCGACCGGAAGAGGTGGACCACCGTGCTGGGCAACTTCAGCTACCCTTGCTGGGTTGAGAAGGACGGGCAGGGCTACCTTCAGCCCCTCACCCAGCCGGGAGAGTGGAACACCCGCCAGGTGATCCGTTTCCAGGGACCGGCCTTGATCTACCCCATGAACCGCATTCAGGGCACGCCGCTGGATGCTTTCGCAGTCCTGGACGTCGTTCGCACCACGCTCGGAGTGGGGCCCTGTCAGTACATCCTGGACACCGAAGCGGGGAAGTCCAGCAACAAGGGCAGCGCCACTTGCAGCGTCAGAGACACGCTGGACGGCATATACGCCGCGGGCAAGCAGAAGGAGCGCAAGGCGCGCGTGGAGAAGGGTCTCGATGACGTCCTGACGTTCATCAAGTTCATCCGCAGCCGCATAGACACCTACGTGCAGTTCGGGCACGGCGTCCTGGAGTACGTGGCCGAGCAGAAGAAGGCCCACCCGGAGCTGGCCGGTCCCTTGGCCGAGATCGAGAAGCTGGCGAAGACCATTGACGCCCGGGTCGCCGCGCGTCAGGAGCTGATCAAGACGCCGGAGCATGCTGCCCAACTGGTCGAGGAGTTCCGGCAGACCGTGCTCGACAAGGACGACCCCCAGGCCCTGGCCAGGTGCCAGAAGATCACCGCGGCCTGGGTGGAGATGGGCGGAAACCAGGACCACCTGGCGGGAGAGTGCCGCTGGGCGGTCAAGTTCGTGCGGCAGCGAGCCGGCCTGCTGATGGCGCAGGACCCGCGGATGACTGAGATAGCCCGCGAGATCCGCAGCCGAGCACAGGTCGCCATGGAGCATCCGGCGGGACACGAAGCCATACACCACTGAGACCGAGAACGCAGCGGCGAGGGCGCTTCCCGTCCGCAGGCGCAAACAGTCGGTGCGGGAAGCGAAGGGGCGTTTGCCTGGGGTGAGCCGATTCCTGCGTGACCGCATCATGTGGGCGCGGCCGAATCAATTCGCTGCTTGCTGACATCACCACCTGGACGCCGGGTGGGAGGGGCGCGACCGATAGGGCGAGGGGACAAGGCCATGATGTCAAACGTACCCGGATGCCATGATGCAGCGCCCCGTGCGCAGCGAACGGCACTGAGGGCTATGGTGCTGATCGCAGCACTGCTCGGGGCGCTCGTACGGGCACAAGCGACGGAGGGAGGCGAGATGCCGAACCTTGTCAAGAACGGGGATTTCTCTCGCGTGCTCGAAGGCAAACCCGTCGGTTGGGAAACGGTCGGGGACCCCCAATTCGTGACGCAGGAGCTGTCAGCCGACGACGGCGGCAAGCCGTGCGCGAAGCTTGTATGTACCCGGTGCGAAGGGAGTGGGCGGTCGCGACAGGCCATGGTAGCGCAGGTCGGCCAAGTGCCGCTCGAGGCGGGGCGTTTCTACCGGCTCTCCTTGCGGGCGCGCGCAGAAGGCATAAGCAGCCAAGCCATCCGAACGGCGATCACGGACACCGCCAGCGGGGAACAGTGCGGGTTGAGGGAAAGATTGCGAGTGTCCCCGTCGTGGCAGGACTTCAGCTTCTTGTTCCAGGCGACGCGCACGGTCAGCGAGACAGGACGGCTTGAGTTCGGGTTCGCCGAGCCGGGCACGTTGTATCTGGCCGACGTCCGGATGATCGCATTGAGCATGGACGAGGTGGTGTTCACAAATACGGTTCCCAAGGGCGCGGGCAAGAATCTGGTGCCGAACGGCTCGTTTGAGATCGGCATGATCGGCTGGGGCGCGGAGGGAGATCCCATCGCATGGGGAAACCTGGATAGATTGGCCGGCCGCATCGAGTCCGCCGGTCCAGCTCACGGCGCGCGTTTCCTGCGGGTGCCGATGGGAGGCGGCGCGGGGCTGGCCCTGCACTGGGACTATTATGAGCCTGTGGCTCTCCGTTGCCGTAAGATGCTGGCTGCGAGCCTAGGCTGGATCCCCGTCGAGCGTGGGGGCCTTTACACCGTCTCGTGCAGCATGCGCGCGAGTGTAAACGGGGCGAGGGCAGTCATAGGAGTGCGATCCCAGGACCCCGGCCCGGGCGGGGCTGTAAGCGGTGCGGATCTTGTGAACACGGTTCAGCTTTCAACCGACTGGAGGCGGTACTCGTACACGTTCCCCGCCAAGCACGGATACGTCTACGCGAAAGCAGGGCCGGACCTTGCGGAGGACGTCCGCGTGGACGTGGACATAGACGCCATCCAACTCGAAAAGGGCGAGGGCGCCACGCCCTTCGAGCCGTACAGCCGGTTGGAGGTAGGCGTGGAGCCGTCCGCCCCAGGAGGCATCTTCACGGAAGGCCAGCCTGCTTCACTCCGGGTCCGGGCGTGCAACCATGCGGGCACAGCCGCCCGCCTCCGGGTCGAGTTCCAGGTGCGCGACTTCTTCGACGCGCCGGTCGAACTGCCGCCCGTCTCGCTGGATGTCCCTGCCGGCTCGCTTGCCGATCGGGACGTCCCCCTGCCGGCCGACTGGAAAGGCTACTACCGTCTGAACGCGCGCTACGAGGCGGAGGGCGCCGCGGGCACCCAATCCCTCCGACTGGCCGTTGTGCCCCCCAGAACCAGCGACGACAGCATGCTCGGGATCAACCACGCCTTCCCAGACGCCTATCTGATCCAACTGGCCAAGAAGGCGGGCGTGACGTGGTACAGGGACTGGACGCTGAAGTGGCACGACCTTGAGCCGGCGCCGGGGGAGTATCACTGGGAGATCGGAGACGTGCAGGTTGACCGGGTCCTGGCCGAAGGGGCGCATCTGATGGCACTGATGCCGCCGTACCCTTCGGCCAAGTGGAACACAACGGCGCCGCCGGAGGCCGCCACGACGGGCCGCGCTCCCAGGGAACTGGCCTGGGCGCCAAAGGACCCCGCAGAGCTCGGCAAGTTCATCGAGAAAGCTGTGGCCCACTACAAGGACCGTGTGCGCGTCTGGGAATTCCTGAACGAGCCGATCTACACACACTACGCCCTCCCCGCCAGACCGGGCAGCTACGAACCCGCCGACTACGTGCGGCTGCTGAAAGTGGCCTACGCCGCCATGCATCGGGCGGATCCCGACTGCAAGGTCATCGGCGGCATCGGCAGTTCCCCGCGCAGGCTGACCAAGGAAGTGATAGACGCCGGTTGCCTGGAGCACTGCGACGTATTCGTCCTGCACATCTACCCGGGAGGAAACGAGTCCCTGCCCGAGTCCTTCATCCCCCAGACGGACGCCTTGCTGGCCTACATGAAAGAGCACGGCGGCGTGAAGCCCATCTGGGTCACTGAGTTCTCATACTATGCAGAGGACGACCCACCCATCCAACCATTCGTGCGTGCGAGGGGCTCGTGGGCGGAGGACCGTCTCCTGGCGAACGAGCGCGAGTGCGCCGAGTATACCATCCGACTATTCGCGATCATGATGGCGCGCGGGGTCGAGAAGTTCTTCATTCATGCCGGCGTGGGGGGCCGGGTCAATGTGCCGTACTACGATTGCTGCTTTTTCAAGTACGGCGGAGCCCCGGCCAGGCTCTTTCCCGCCCTGGCGGTCTACACAGAGCTGATGGGCCCGGCGGCGCGGTTCATCGTGGAAAAGCGGCTGGGTGATGATGGTTTCTGCGTCGCTTTCGAGACGGGCAAGCGGTCGGTGCTCGTGCTCTGGCGGGCAAACGGAGAGGCCGCCGTCTCGGTGCCCGAAGGCGCGGAGTGCCTGGACCTCATGGGTCGCGCCGTGCGGCAGCGTCCGGTGAGCATCTCCCGCACCCCGATCTATCTGGTGGGGCCGCAAGGCGCAGCTCAGGGGCTTGCGGACTCGTTGAAACTGGCGGGCCAATAGCGCGGGGAAACGCCTTCTTGCTCCAGGCTCTGGCCGGCCCCGTCGAGGAAGCCCTTGATCTGCACCGTTTCCTCGATGGGCGACTTGCCCGTCTGGAGGAACGGCTCCATCTTCTGGAGCAGCAGCGCCTGCCCGGGCGGGTCGTTCGCCGCGAGCCCGTGTGGACGTTGCCACCGCCCACGTAGGCCTGGCGGTCGAGCACCATCGGGGCCGCCTGCGACGAGAACCCGATGTGGCCGACCGGGACTTTGTCCGTCGGCCGATGCTCGAGCAGCGCCCGGATCCGCTCCTTCGCAAGCATGGGCCCCTCGATCTGCCGCCGCCTACTCCGCGTCCGTCGCCGGCAGGAGGCATTGCTCAGTCTGCAGCTCCCCGCCAGGTTCACCGGCCGTGTCGAAGTCGTACTGGCTGACGTAGAACGCTTTGGCTTTCTGAGCGATCCGCCCGTAGTCCTTGTCCCCTGCCGCGCTCAGGTCGCTCGTGGCGATGTGTTCCGCACCTTGAGGCGCCTCGGACCGGGGGACGACGTAGTAGAGGCAGACCGTGCGTCCGGGCTGCCGGCTGCAGTCCCTCACGGCGGCGATCACCGCCCGAGTGGCGGCGACGTGCTCCTCGTGGTTGGTCACCCCTTTCTCCGGCTCGAGGGCGATGACGATGGAGGCCTCCCTCTCGCGGAAGAGTTCGGAGAGCTTAGCAGCCGGGTCGCCGCCCTCTTCCGTCCACCCCTCGTAGGCCGCATCGGCCGTCTGATAGCGGCCGCCCGGGGCCCTCCAGCGCCGATGGGCCGTGTCTTTCAGGTCCAGCACGGCGAGCCCCTGGGGATGCGCCCGCGACGTGCCGTTCACGTAGTCGAACGTCACGGGCGTGCCGCCGAGCGTGCGCACGGCCCAGTCGAACTCCTTCGCGCGCACCTGAGCGAGGGTCTGCGTCAGGTCCTCCATGGCCAAGTTCCATCCCGATTCGCCCTTGGTCAGGGACACGACCAACAGCTCCCGACAGTGGTCGGCGCAGTAGGCCAGCAGAGGGCCGACCAGCGTCTCATCGTCCGGGTGCGCACCCACGAATACGACTACGTCCTCCTCTTGGAGGCTTCCGACGAAGGAGTCGCGTTTCATCCTCGCCTCTCCCATTGTGCAGCCAGAACAGGTGACGGACAGCGCAACCTCCAGGAGTCCCAGGTGCCCGCAGCTCATTCTACCCCTTCTCCCATAGTCAAATCCGCCAACACGTCAGCGCGGGGCGTCGGCCCGGCCGCCAATCCAAGTCTGCCTAATGCCCGCGTTCTGGAAGAGGGTCGCGGAGCTTTACGGTTCGGTTCATCGGCTCTTATCACGGACTTTCACCCCCGCCCGTGTGCGTTGACCGAGCCTCCGGCAGCAGATGCACCGCTCATCGCGATCGGTCAGCGCGCCGGCCTCCTTATGCCTTGTCGGAGGCGATCCTGCCAAGGCACTCCTGTGTGGCGGCCAGGCATATCTCCACGACCGTGTCCACGTTCATCACGAGCGCGTGCACGTCGTCGCGGTTGCCGGACATTTCGATTAGGAACGCGGCCCGCACTCCCTGCTTGGCGGCGTAGTCGAATAGGTTCGCCTTGGGGCTGGCAGGGCCTACGATCTCCTCCATGTTGACCTGCTGGAACGGGCCGAAGTCGGGCCTCTGGCAGAGGAAGCGATCCTTCAGCCGCGCCTTGATGTTGGCGTGGATGGCGTCAATGAGCCCCTGGTCGCCCCGGTGCGGCCGCAACAGCCCATAGTCGGCGGTATGGAAGTCCACCAGGCACATGGGGCGGTGGCGGTCGAGGATGCCCTGGATGATCTGCGTCTCGCGCTCCGAGGCTGGCCGTGCGCCCTTGTAGTTGTAGTCCCACGGCGTCCCAACGTCCTGCACCTCGGGCAGCTCCTCCCAGGAGCAGTCGAAGTTGCGGTTCAGGTCCACGCCGCGGGCGTTCTGCCGTGTGAAATGGTCGTGGCCCCAGGGATTCTGGATCGGCATGAGCTTGAAGTGCAGCCGGCCCGTGTCCAGGCCCTCGACGTCGGGATGCTCGGCAAGCAACTCCCCAAGCCGCAGGACGCCGTACGAGTTCTCCCACTCCCAGCCGTGGATGGACGCGCCGACGTACAGGGTCTGATTGGCCTCGTCGCCGAGGTTGAAGCTCCACATGTCACGGCCGTCGCTACACGGGCCCTCGTTCTGGAGGCTCAGGCCGGGGTGGGCCCGCGCCAGGTCCGCCATGGCGTCGACGAACTCGTCGTAGCTGAGCCGCTTGGGATATTGCTTGCCATACCGCACGCCGCGGCCGAGCATGTTGGCGAGGAAGAGGTACTTGTTGGTCGCGCCGTGGCTGTTGAAACACGGCCGCGCTGGCGACAGCAAGTCCAGCGCGACGATGCGCCCCTTGCCGACCTTCTCCTCGATCATGACGGCAGCCTGGTTGAGGTTGGACGTCGCAAGGATGCGCACTTGGCCCGATTCGCGCACGCCCAGGACCTGGCGCTGGTACATCTGGTTCTCGTAGCGCATGTCCGCCGTGTTCCCCTCCACGGTGCCGAACCACCCTACCCGGTCGCCCGCAGCGAAACCGCGGGTCACGTCGCATTCGACGCCTATCTGCATGGCCGGCCGCGGGCGGTCAAATACGTGCGTCTTGCTCAGACGCAGCCCGCGGTTCTCAGCGTATTCGAACAGGCACGACATCACCTGGCCGCCACGCCGGGCGTACGCCGTCACCGCGCGGTAGTTGAGCTTCGGCAGGTTGGCGCGGTTCGCTACCTGCGTGATGACGCACGCGTACGGTGCCAGGCTTGCCCCGCTGATGCGTTCCGTCGTGAAGTCAAGCTTCGCCACGCGGCCGGGGTACAGTATGTCCAGGTCAGCCGCGAGCCCTCCGCCACGAGGGGCTGGCGAGTCAGCCAGGAACAGGATGTCCTTGCGTTTTCGAGCCATGTGCCCTCCTATCAGGCGTGCCGGGACGCTCCCGGTTGGTCAAACGGCTAAGGCCCTGCTAAGGGAAACACATTGTGTCTTGCCGCCAGTTCCCGCGCTACGTTCCTCGTCATCCCAAGGCCGCCTTCGGGCCCTCAACGCGGCATGGCGATGATCTCGCGCACCTTCAGGCTGAAGAAGTCCGTGGAGAAAGCCGGCTTCAGGACAATCGCGGTGTCGGCGCCCTTGCCGGTGCCGGCCACGGCGATGACATCGTCCTCGACCGAAATGAGCCCGGCGTCAGCCGCCATGAGCGTCACCTCCACGGCCACCTTCATGCCCTGGCAGAAGGTGTAGTAGGTGTGCGCGATGACCTCGACGGGCGGGAGCCCTCCGAACTTGTCTCGTATGGCGGCCTCGACGTTGCCTTTCAGCACATGCGTGGCTGTCAAGAACTTGACGCCTTTGGCGGCCGCCTTCTGAACAGTATCCGAGTCGGGCGGACAATAGACTTTCCATCGGCCGGCGTGCAGCGTAACGGCGAACAGGGAGACCCCCGTCCCGGCGAAGACCTCCGCGGCTTTCAATGCCGTCTGGCCCGTGGAAGTGGCCACGATGACGGACCGAATCCCCAATTCCTGGGCGCGCCTACGGGCTGCCTCCAACGTGTCCTGCGTGTTCTGCGGGCCGGCTTCGTCAAAGAGCACCATCTGGCGTGTGATCATCTCTGCCTCCTGACGTTCGAGCCAAGCTGCCTGCGAGATCGGCGCCCGGGCCAGCGGCGAAAGAAAACCATGTTCGCAGGTCTGGCCGGCTTAGTCAAAGGACAGGCCGGCGACGCCCGCACGGCTCACGGTCAGAGGCAACCGCAAGGCGCGCCGCGGCCAGGAGCAGTCATGCTACCCCGCGGGCGGTCGCCACCCCTATGCGGCCCGCTGGCGGCTCACGTATTGCCGAAACGAGACGTAAGGCGTATTATGGAACCCGTTCGGCGCAAGGCAACTGCGCCGGACAGCGCAAGTACCCGCATCTGACAATGACGTCCGCCGGAGTCCGCACAGACCCGACACTTCGACGTGGAGCAGAAAGATGAGCGCAAACATGGGAAGCTCGCTCGTGATCGACGCGCACGTTCACCTGGGCGATGGGCTGCGGGCAGAAGAGCTCCTTGAAATGATGGATGAAACGGGCGTCCATAAGGCCGTTGTCTTCGTCACCCCGTTCCGCTGGTCACTGCCCGACAAGGACAACTATTTCAACACCAATGACTACATAGCCGAGGCGCAGCAGAACTGCCCGGACAGGCTCATCGGCTTTGCGTGCGTCAATCCGCATTCTCATCGGGCCGTCGCCGAGCTGCACAGATGCATTGACAAGCTAGGACTACGAGGATTAAAGCTCCATCCCGAGAACCACTGCTTCACGCTGGATTCCTTGATCGGCAGCGAGTTCATGGATACGCTCCAAACACTCCAGAGGGAGACGGGGCGCAAGCTCCCCGTCCTGTCTCACGGCATGACCACCATGGGATGCACTCCGGACCAGTTCGCCTCGCTGGCCCGCAGATATCCTGACGTGCCGATCATCATGGGCCACGGCGCCGGCTTTCAGAACCTCTACTTCCCATCCATACGGCCTGTCAAGGAACTACATAACCTCTTCGCCGACACCGCAATGACCACGGTGGACGACAGCCGGCTGATAGAAGTGACGCGGATCGTGGGAGCGGAGAAGGTAATCTTTGGCTCCGATCACTGGTCGCGGGAGCAGAAGAACCTGTACGGCAACTTCTTCTTCGTGCTGGAGCGCGCTTTCCCCGACCCCGAGCAGCGGCGCCTCATCCTTGGCGGCAACATCGCTAAGGTACTGGGACTGCAAGGGTGACGAGGCAGATGGGGGCGTGCACCGCCCTTGCACTGATCGCAAAGCCGGCTTTCCCGGCACTGACTACTTCATCCGCCCCAGGTGCTCCGTGGCCTGCTCCGCGTACTTCGTCCCCGGGTGTCTCTTCACCAGCTCATTGAAGAGCACTTTGGCCGTCCCAGGCTCCTGCTGGCGCAGAAGGAACTCGCCGTGGGACAGCAGCATCCTTGCCTCCCGCTCTGCGGCCGTGAGTTCGGGCTTTGTGTCCAGCGTCGGAGCGGGAGAAGGCTCCGGAGCCTGTGCCCTCTCGGCCGGCTCCAGAGTGAGCGGGTGAGGGTAGGCATAGGGAGTGTAACCCGGCTTCACAGTGTTATTGTAATAATCCCGGTTCTCCTTGATGTGCTGCAAGAGCTCGGGGTGATCCTCCCCGCCCATGTTGAGGCCAATATCCATGTGCTTCCCACCCAATATGTTGTTCCACTCACATAGCGGGTCCAGCTTCTGGCCGGTAGTGCGCCCGATCTGGTCCTTCGCCGGATACCCGCTGGGGTCTTCGTTGCCGTCAATCGGGTTCTTGCCGTCGCACTTTCCCCAGGGGTCGTAGCTGCGCATGGACCTGTAGTTCGTAACCAGGATGGCCGCCCCGTAGCCGGTCATGGTGTTGTTGAATACGACCCCCGTGCCTCCCCTGAAATGAAACGTGGCCCAGTGATATATGGTCGGATCGGTTATGAACGTGTTCTCGTAATACTCAAAGCTGTGCGGCGAGCGATAGCCGCCGGAATCCAGGCCGTGGTGCCCCACCATCGTGTTGATCACCGTATTATGGCGGAAGACATATCGGGCGCCGCCGTAAGCATCCAAGGCCCCATCCGCAAAGGAATTGACATAGTAGAAGATGCAGTCTTCCACGTACGCCGCATTCGCCGTGCCGAGCGTGATGGGCCTCTCCCACGCGGCATCGCCGTCGCCCACAAAGCTGACGGCCTGATAAGGTGCGCCGCCGGGTTCGGGCACGACAATCACGCAGTGGTCAATGACCCCATACGAGTAGCCCCCAGCCATGACCCCACGGCCGTTCTCAGCCTGACTGGGGGTATTGCTGATCTTGCAGTGGTCCACGCGGAAGTCCTTGCAGGTTCCGCGCAGGTTTATGGTGCCTCCTATGCTTCGCGTCCCATTGAACGTAAACCCCGTGATCCTCAATGGTTTCCCCTCAACTCCGGCCACGGCCAAGGGGCACTGTTGATGCCCGGTCGCGGCGGTTATGACGGTCTTGTTTATCCCCGCACCTCTCAACGTGATGCCTTTGTTGGCGATTATCACCGGCGTTGCCCAGGTGCCGCTGCCGGCGGGCACGACCACGCTATCCCCGTCGCTCGCTGAGTCTGTCGCCTTCTGAACATCCGCCTGGGAACAGCTCGCGGCATTCACGACCTTCCCGGTGGCCGCCTGCGCGGCCGCAGCCGCAGGTTGCTCGGCAACCGCTGCATTGCTCACCACCACAGTCGCGACCAGAAATCCCGCTGCCAACTTCACCCAAAACATAGCTTTCATTGCTCCACCTACCAGTATGAGATTGCCACCGAAGCCGGGAGGCCATTATGCAGCCTGTGCAGTCGCACTGCAACCAGAACAGCGAACACGAAGAGGGAGGCTCCTGCGTTCGCGTGCGTTTGCGGCGCACCGATCCCGGGAGCAAGGTCATGATCGCACCTTGCCGAACGTGCTCTGCGTCGTATACTGCTGCGTGCTTCGGCCAACGAAAACCATGCCATAGCAGCAACGCGAGGCGCAACAGCAAGTCACATGGACAATAGCCCCCAAGAGGACCTCGTCCGCAGAGTCCTGGACGGCTACGATCTCGGCCCTCTGCGCCGGATTGAGCAACACGGCGGGACCGCCGGCAGAAACTGGAGAATCGAGACAACCAGCGGCGCGTGGCTGCTGCGCACTCGCGGGCCTCGCACCTCCTCCGACCAGGCAATCGCCTTCGACCACGCGCTCCGGCGCCACCTCGTCAGCCGGCGCGTGCCGACCGCCGCGCCGGTGCCGCGTCGCGACGGGCGGACGTTCACGCGGCTCGAGGAACGGGCCTACGAAGTGTATCCCTTCATCTCCGGCTTCTCCTGCGCCGCGGCATCAGCGGCTCAGGTGCAATCAGCCGCATGCGGCCTCGCCGCCTTTCACCGTGCCGGCGCTACGTTCCCGGTGGCGCGGACCGCGCCGCCTATGGTGCAGTACGCCACGCTCGGCATCCCGGACACGAGCGACCGCCCGGAGGACCCCGCCCTCCTCGCGAAGGCATATGACCGGCTCTGCGCCGAGGCACAGACTGGCCGGTTCGTCCAATCAGCAGACTGCTGCCGCCGTTGGCTCTCGCGGCTTCAGGACGAGTTCGGCTCGGCGACGTACAACGGCCTGCCCCACGTTCTGACGCACGGGGATTACACCCTGGCGAACCTCTTATTCGACAGCCGCGGCGAGTTGACAGGCATCTTTGACTTCGACTGGGCGCGATGGGCGCCCCGCGTGCGGGACCTTGCTGACGGCACATACTTCATCGGAGCCGTCCGTCGGACGAAGCTGAATCCGGGGGACATTTGGTCGCTCACAGATGCGTCGGACCTGAGCGTGGAACGGTGCGTTCTGTGGCTGCGGGCCTATGGGGAAACGGAGTCGCTCGCGCCGGAGGAGATTCATGTCCTGCCGTTGGCCTTCGCCGCACGCTGGCTCTCCGTGCGCGCCGAGGGGACGGCCAAGGTGCCGGCGGAAGACCGCATGCAGTTCTGCTTCCGCGATCTCGCCGCTCCCCTCGAATGGCTCGAGGAGCACTGGGGAGAGGTCGCGGCCACCCTAGGCCGACCCGCGTGCCGATGCGGCCAGGGAGTGCCGCCACGAAGCGCATGATCGCTGCACCCGACGTGCAGGGTTCCTTCCTTCAACAAAACAGAAGACCAACGGGAACAGGACCGAGTCTCACGGATGCATGCTCGGCGGCCGCTTGGCGTAAAGGCCCCAAGAAAGCCTCTTCGGACTGCCCGGGTTGTGGCATGAAGACCCCATATCGAGTGTCGCCAATGCTACTCGGCCAGCGGAACAGCACGAAGAAGAAGTCCGCCCCTTGATGCTTGTCTTTCCACGCCAGGCGGCCCGGCGCTATTACGTATGCGCAGCTGAACGGCCAATTGCAGTCGCTTAGGCCCACCACAAGCGGCTTTAGTAGTACAAGCGAGGTTTCATAGCGTTCACCCTCTTGCGCGCGTGCGCTTACGGAGTTGGCCATCGCCTTTCGCAGCTCTTGCACAAAGCGGTCGCAGGCGTATTCATAGCCAAAGCACCTGAAAAGCGCCAAGTAAGCGCAACGCACGAGAGCGATTATGGCCCGTTGGGACTTATAACCGTACGACAGCCGGAGCTGCAACTGTTGCACTTCCCCGGACTGAACTCGATGCTCCATAGAAGTGATCTGGGCCGGGTTTGATGCTTTCGCAACCACTTTAACGTGCATCCCGCTTCCTGAGGAACCCCGCTGAACCTTGACCGCCGCTCTATCTTGCTCTATACGGAGTTCGCCAGCCAGTTGCTGCCCTCCTTTCCAGAACCGGCATGCTTTGTGAAGAGCCTGGAGGTCGCTCTCGAGGCTGCTGCCGTAGGTGTTGTTGCATCGGCAGCACGTAAGCGTGGTTTTCTTACCGCCGAGCGACTCCGAGACCACGTGATCAACCGTCAGCTCATCAAGCAGCTTCTGCTGCCAACACAAGGGGCATAAGATTGCCTGCTCCGGAACCGCAATGCCAGCGGCGGCCAAACTCTTGCGGCAACGGTCGAACAGCCTGCGTTTCGTATGCGAAGTCATGGCGCTCGGTGCTCAAAGGCTTGCAGACTGGTCGGGGCGCCGGGATTTGAACCCGGGACCTCGTGCTCCCAAGGCACGCGCGCTAAACCAGGCTGCGCTACGCCCCGACCGGGTTGATCATGGCTGGCCAGCACACCGTCACAAGCTCTGCGGACGTTTCGCTGCGGATGCGGTATGCATTGCGCTTGACGATGCACTGCACGGGCACAGGGAACCTCACCACCGCTTGGAAGTCCGCCGCGCGCGATGGTCTTGCCGTGTGCAGCTCGGGCATCGGTTGGCAGCAGAACACGTATGCCCTCCAGTCATGACCGTGAAGGTAACCGAGGATCTCGGCCTCCGGCATGCAAAGCACCCACTCCCATTCCTTGCCACGCTCGAAGTACTGATGCTCAGCGGGGTCACAGTAACAGAACAAGTATTGGTCCGTCCCCAGGAGCGCGTCCAGCGCCTGAAGGTTGTGGAGGTAGTTGCGACGGGAAGCATATATGGACTTCCTGCGATCTAATGTCCCCTTGAAGATGTCGAAGCCCTTGCCTTGCCAAGTGTAGAGCAACTGCATCGGGTCCGGCCTTCCCATCGGTTCTCGAAAGTCAGGTCCGCGGGCCATCATGCTCCAATTCATAACAGAGCAATGAACTCCTCGACAGTCATGCCCGATGCGCGTACCAGCGAGCGCAACGTTCCCGGAGCCAACTCACGGTGCAGCGGAATGGACAAGCTGGCCATGTGCCCTCGCTTTATCATCACTACGTGACTGCCCCGCTGGCGATCTTGCCGCCACCCAGCGCGTTCGAAGGCCCGAACGGCTTCCGTTCCTGAAATCGCCGGAAGCTTGGGCATCAGACAGGGACCTCAATCTCCCGAACAGCAACCGTAACCGGCATGCCGTTGGCCGCTCGAGTCTCAATGCACGCCTGTATGGCCTCGCGTATGTTAGCCAGGGCTTCCTCTTCGGTCTTCCCCTGGGAGATGCAGCCTGGAATGGCGGGGCACTCCGCCACAATCATTCCTGTCTCATCGCGTTCCAGCGTCACTATCAACCGCATGGCCGTGGTCTCCGATATCTTAGAACGGCTAACCCAACGCAGCGCCAAGGTTCCCGCCTAACGGCGGGCGGCGCGGCCAACCTTTCTGTTAGCTGTTCGTAGGACAATTATACGGCATGGCACCCCAATCGCCAACCAGAGCGCAAAATCCGCCCAGCGTGTCCAATCAGGCATTTTGATGAGAAGTTTGGTGGAAAAAACCCACTCCCGCAAGAGACGGTTCAAACGAGCGCCAAGGTTCTCCGCCTCCCCCAGCTCAACGGCGCTTGGCCTGGTCCAGGAAGGTTTGGTAGGAGATTACGGCGCCGCCGTGGCGGTCGGCGAATGCCGCGGCATCCTCTGCCCGTGCAAAAGCAATGACGCTCGGCATGCATCTGTCGAAACATCCCACGGCAGGAACTTTCTCGGACGTGCCCACGATGATCTTGGCGGTGCAGCACGGACACGTGTCACTCCCCTCGACATAGGTGCACGGCTCCGCTTGAACGAGCATCCCCGTGGCGTAGTCGGTCGCCATCGGCTGCTGGACTGCTCCGTCCGCCTGGCGGAGAAACGTAAGCCAGCAGCGGGGGCAACAGACCCGGACTCGCCTCCCTTCAACAATTGCCGAAAAAGCTGTCCGCGGATGATTGGGCCGGTGGCATAAAGGGCACTGCGAGAGGTCGCGCTCCTGTACCTTGCCGTACAACCTGTAGGCGCCCAGGATGACCACTGCCAGAACCGCCGTCCCGGCCAGCGTGCGAAACACCCTTCTCATCTGCCACCCCCCCACAATTCCCGCTCGCCGTTGAGACTAACGCTGCGCGCCGGGCAAGTCAACGATGATTTGCGGCGTGGCAGCGCCGGGAGAGATCCTCCCTCGGCCGCGGAAACCGGAACACGTGCCGCGGCCGGAGATTAGACGCACAGGCGCCGGTCCCAGTTTGGGAGCCACGGCATTCTGCTATAATGCGGCCGTTAGTGTTGCCGCAGGCTGTGACGGTTAGCCATGGGGCCGCCTTACCCCCTGTGGCCGACCCGCGCCTGTGACCTGTCTCGAGGTGCAGCGATGCAGCGTCCGCTGGAAAGGGTTGACCTGCCGAAGATCCAGGAGCGCTTCGACGCTTACTGGAACAGGGAGATGGCGGGCCGGCCGCTCATCAGCATCACGTGCCCGCGAGAGGGCGCAAAGCCCCCGGACTTTCCCATCCCGGACACGGTCGAGAGACGCTGGACGGACATGGAGTATCAGTGCAGGCGCGCCGTCTGGCAGGCCGAAAACACCGCCTACCTGGGCGAAGCCTTCCCGACTTTCCTCCCGAACCTCGGGCCGGACTCCTTCACGGCGTACCTTGGCGGCAACCTCCGGTTCCTCGATGAGAGGACGTCATGGGTGGAGCCCTTCCTCTCAGAGCTGGCCGGGTTCACGCCGACGCTCGACCGGACCGGCAGATGGTGGCGCCACATGATGGAGTTGATGGACGCCCTCTGCGAGGTGGCCGAAGGCAACTTCCTCATCGGCATCCCCGATCTGCACGGCGGGGGCGACGCCCTTGCGGCCGCGCGCCACCCGGACAACCTCGCCCGCGACCTGTACGATGAGCCAGACGAAATCCGGCGCATCATGCCCATCCTGACGGGTATCTACAAGAACGTCTTCGACGAGTACGCGGTGCGCATCGGGCGGGTGCAGGAAGGCACGACGACCTGGATTCCGGCGCTCTCGCGCGGGCGTTACACGGCGTTGCAGGACGACTTCTCCGGCCTGGTCTCCCCCGCCATGTTTGCCGACTTCTTCCTGCCGGACGTTCGCGAACTGGCTGGCTATCTGGATAACTCCCTCTATCACCTCGACGGCCCGAGCGCGCTGGGGAACCTGCTGCACGTCCTCGAGGTGGACGAGCTGGACGGCATCCAGTGGGTGCCCGGAGCGGGCCGCGAGCGCATGATGCAGTGGCTTGGCGTGTGCCGGCGTGTGCTCGAGGCGGGCAAATGCCTTCAAATAGCGGTGGCGGCGGACGAAGTGGAATACATCCTGTCAGAGCTCCATCACGAAGGCTTATTCATCACCACCTGGACCGCGTCCGAGGCGGCGGGCCGGGCGCTCCTCGAACGGATAGAGGGCAGCGGCTGACGGAGTCCGCATCGGCCCCGCCTTCGGCTATTTGAACGCGCAGCAGCCTTCGCGTATAATCGCCGCTTCTATCTCCGACCACACATCGCAAGCGGCGCGTCATGCGGAAGAAGCCCGAAGAAAAGGAACGTCTTAAGCGCGACCTGCCCCCGCTGCCTGCCCACGTGCGCCGGCGGCGGCCGGAGAAAGAGGCCGAAGAGCCGGAACGCCCCGAGCACGACCCGCTGGTGCACTTCATGGGCCAGGCGAAGGCGTTCCTGCTCAAGAACGGCTTGCACATAGCGCTGGTGGGGGGCCTTATTATTGTCGGCATTGTGACCTACAAGATAGTCTCTATCGGTCAGTCAACGCGCACGCTGAGCCAGTGGGAAACGATAAGCAACCTGCCTCAAGTCGCCGCCGTGCTTTACCCACCGGAGAACTTCGCCACGCTCAGGGACATCTCGATCCAGCAGTGCCAGGCCGTCCTCGACAGCAGGCCCTCTGCGGCCATCGCTCCGTGGGTTCTTCTGAAACTCGCGGACCTGTACGCCTTCGGCGACCAATGGCCCGCGGCCGAGGAGACCTACAAACGGCTGATCGCGCAGTACCCGGGCAGCCCGGCCTCTGAGTGGGCAAAGCCGGCGCTTGCCGTGACACTTGAGCAGATGGGAAAGTACACGGACGCAGCCGCCCTGTACGAGTCGCTCGCGGAGGGCGCGCGGCCGCTGTACCTTGCGGATGCAGGCCGATGCCGCGAGCTAAGTGGGGACGTGCCCGGCGCTGAGGCGGACTACCGCAAGCTGCTGGACAGCAAAGTCCCCGAGGCGGCGAGCAATGAGGTGAAGGCTCGACTTGTGGCCCTGGCTCAGGGCAAGCCGTTGACCGCGCCGCCACTGCTCCAATTGCCGAAGAAGGCGGCAGCGGCCGCTCCCGAATTAATGGTGGTGCCGGCGGAGACCCCGGCTGCGCGTGCTGCGACTCCGGCCGCGCCGCCGAAGACGCCCATGGTGCCGGCTCCAGCGAAGCCGGCGGCCGAGCAGCCCAAAACCCAGTGATACTGTTGACAGCCTGGGGCCGCAGCCCTAAACTGCCCGCGTTGTCAGCCACGGAACAGTCAAGCTGAATGTAACTCGCTCGGCGTCGCCCTTTCTACGGAGGACCGTATGGCCAATCTGGAAGCGATCGCAGAAGCCCTCATCAGAGGCGACCGCGACACGGTTGTGAAGTTTGTCCGCGCAGCGGTGGACGAGGGCGTCAATGCCGAGGACATCCTCAACCAGGGCCTGGTGGCCGGCATGGACGTCGTGGGGCGGAAGTTCAAGAACAACGAGTTCTACGTGCCGGAGGTCCTCATCGCGGCGCGCGCCATGAACGCCGGGATGGACATCATCGCCCCGATCCTCGCCAAGACCGGGGCAAAGCCCGCCGGCAAGATCGTGATCGGCACGGTCAAGGGCGACCTTCACGACATCGGCAAGAACCTGGTGGGCATGATGCTGAAGGGCGGCGGCTTCCAGGTCATTGACGCCGGCATTGACGTGCCGCCCGAACGGTTCGTCCAGCTCGCCGAGCAGAACGGTGCCGACATCATCGGCCT
>Ga0315289_10005180_pt1 | contig 19299 bp, 19 predicted proteins | sample YL17G11_40_MG_FD_203452 | JGI IMG/M metagenome (GOLD analysis project Ga0315289, IMG submission 203452) | Sediment microbial communities from Yellowstone Lake, YNP, Wyoming, USA - YL17G11_40 | ecosystem: Environmental > Aquatic > Freshwater > Lake > Sediment | place: USA: Wyoming | collected...
ATTTGACAGCTTCGAGGTTAATGCAGAATGCTATGCGGGCTCTGAAAAGATTGATGCAAATCCAACAATCCTTTATTTTGAAAGAAGCATTGATGAGCAGCACGCTTCTGTAACATGTTCCGGAACTTCTTCAGACAAAAATTTAGTTCTCAAGTTGGAAAGACCGTCAACAGCTGAAAGCCATGCTGTTGCGTGGATTGGAGAGGGGAGCAACAAGGGCAAAATGAAATCTTCAATGGAATTTAATTCCCTTTACATGCTGTCTGTTGAAAGCAGCGATGACATGCCATTCATTCAAGATAAAGAATACCCTGTTTACATAACTCTTGCAAGGCAATCAACAGGGCTTGAATTAAAAAGAATAAATCTTCTCAAGATAGGAACAGACACAGACAAAATAACAATAATCTGTGATGGATTCAGCCAGCAAGGGACATTCTCGCAGATAGAGAATGCTGAAAATGTTGATAAATGGCTTGCTGACAAAAACAAAGGCATTTATCAGTTCCTGTGCCATTTATCTGTCGGGGAAACAACGGCGCTTGAGCAATATTATATAAATACAGAGGCTGTTTACACTGCGACACAGGAATTCAAGACAAAATTAACATGAAAAAATCACTTCATATATCAAAGTACACAGTTTCTAGTGATTTTTGCATACTGAAAACGAAACATTTATCTATATAATGGAGTGTATACTTTCGTTTTCACCATGAGAAAAGAGGCGATATTGGCATTTGCATTTTTGATTCTTTTAGTCAGCGGAGTGGATGGATGCCAGCAGCAGGGCGGCGGCGGACAAGTAACTTCAGGAAGAATGGATTTCTCACTTGTTCAGTCAATTGATACTTTGACAGCAGGAAAATCAGTCGAGCAGGGGCAGCAATTTTATGTTCAAGCGCAGGTTTCAAACCCCGCAGATGAAATAAAAACAGGGCAAATCTGCATAAGAGACAATATCGGAGAAACTTATAACGGAATTTATTCAGAATGCAAGCCATTCTCGGTTTCAAGCGGAAGCACTGAGCTGCTTTTCGGGCCTTATTCATATTCAAACATTCCAATATCTTCAGCTCAGGCAGTTTTGTTTGTCTACATGGATTACAGGCAAAAAAGCAGGATTGAATCTGCGATAAATGTCCCATTGCCTGAATTTGAAATTGTAAATGTCCAGCAAGATCAAGAGCCAGTGCTTGTTTCTGTAAACAAATCAGTAAGAAGGCAGGATCAGGGATACAAAGTTGATTTAGGAATCTCTTTAAGGACAAATTCGCCATCTGATGCAAAAATGAAAATATTCAGCCCAGACTTTTCCAAGGAAAATATCTCAGCAATTGAAATAATAATGGGGCAGCAAACTCTCGATTGTGTTTCAGGAGCTGAAAAAATATCAAGAGAAGTGAATGTAGGCAGAGAAAAATTTATAAGGTGTTCAACCATCTCTAACCTAGGAAAAGAGGAACAACTGGCATATCCTTTTGTCTTGACTCTTGATTATGGCGTAAGAGTCAGCAGGGAATACCAGTTTACAATAACAAAACCATAAGATGATGAAAATAAAAATTTTCAGCAGGCAGAAAACTGGAGGTTTTCTAGCATGAAAAAAGAGATTCTTGCTATAGCATTTCTTGCACTGCTTCTGACAGGCGTAAATGGGTGCCCTTCACAAACTCCTGCCGCAGTTTCAACAGCAGGAATAACAGCAACATTTGTTGAAAATGCGCCGCCCGCCAGCGTTACTGTAAATATGAATTTCCCGATTTATGTTGATATAAAAAACGCCGGAGGAGCTTATGTGAACAAAGGAGATGCTAAATTTTATCTTAGTGGAATAGGATACAATCTTGAAGGAATCTCAACCCCATTGACAAATATCAATTATCTTGAAAAAGAATCTGATTTTGCAGAAAGACTGACTTTTGCAAGAAATGCAAAATGGACATTTGAGCTGCAGAATATCTTTATTCTTCCATTGCTACTTACGTCATGCTACAACTACGGAACTGTATCGCAGTCGACTGTCTGCGTTGCAGCCTCAAATGAGAGCAAAATATGCTCAACAAGCGGGGAAAAATCAATCAAGAATACAGCTGCGCCAATCCAGATAAGCGAATTAACAGAAAAAGTTATTGGAAATAAATTAACTGTTTCATTTAATATTGAAAACAAGGGAACAGGGCAGGTTTACATCGCGGACTCGGACTGCGACAAACTTCAGCAGAGCGACATAAATGAAGCGTTAAAGCAGAAAAGAGTTCTGATAGCTGTAAAAACAGAGCCGGGATTCAGCTGCAAACTTGAATCAAATACAGCACCTTACGGCCCTGTAACTGGGCTTTCAGGAACAACTTCCATCGGAGGCGTGGAGTGCGAAAAACAGCTTGAAGGAGAGCAGGATCATTCCACCCCTTTCACAATAATACTGCAGTACAAATATAGGGATTCAATCAGCAAGAGCCTGAGCATACTTCCTGCGTAATTGCAAATCTTTTTATACACTTTTAATTTCTCTAAAAAATGAAAATCTTTGCAGACTTGCACATACACTCGAAATACAGCAGAGCGACTTCCAAGAACCTCAGTATTGAGCAGCTTGAGAAATATGCGCGAATTAAAGGAATTAATCTGCTGGGAACAGGAGATTTCCAGCATCCGAAATACAGACAAGAAATAGAAGAAAATCTTTCAGAGGATGGAAAAGGAATTTTATGGACAAAAAACAAATTCCCTTTTATACTTTCAACTGAGATAAGCCTGATGTACAGCCAGGATGGAAGAAGAGCTGTTCATCTTGTTGTTCTTTCTCCAAATAAAAGAATCGCGGACAAGATTATTGCATATTTGGGAAGCAAGGGAAGACTGGATTATGACGGCAGGCCTATTTTCGGAATCGCGGCGAATGACTTTGTAAAAGATTTGAAAGCAATTGATGACAGAATTGAAATAATCCCCGCGCACTGCATGACTCCTTGGTTTGGATTGTTCGGGAGCGATTCTGGCTTTGATTCCTTGAAAGACTGCTTCAAAGATGAAATTAAAAACATTTATGCAATTGAATCGGGAATGAGCGCTGATCCTGGAATGCTGTGGCGCCTTGGAGAGAAAATAAATATTGTAAGCTTTTCTGACTTGCACTCATTCTGGCCCTGGAGGCTTGGAAGAGAAGCGACAATTTTTGAAATTCCGGAATTAAGCTATGATAATATCATCAAAGCGATAAGAACAGGAGAAGGATTGGCGGGAACAATTGAAACTCCTCCAGAATATGGCAAATATCATTTTGACGGGCACAGAAACTGCAATTTTTCTTGCTCTCCGAAAGAAACAATAAAACTGAAAGGAATATGTCCTGTATGCAAAAGACCATTGACAATAGGCGTTGAGTACAGGATTGAAAAACTTGCGAAGCATGAAGAGGGATTCAAGCCGGCAAACGCGAAAAAATACTTCAAGCTTGTTCCGTTGCACGAATTAATAGCGCTGGCAAGGTCAACCTCGGTTTCAAGCAAAAAATGCTGGGAGATTTACAACAAGTTGATTGCTGAATTTGAAAATGAACTTAATATTCTTTTAAATGCTGAAAAAGAAAAGCTCGCGAGAGTTGCAGATGACAATCTTGTGAAACTTATTCTTGAGAACAGGGAAGGAAAGATAAATGTAAAGCCAGGATATGACGGGGTTTATGGAGAGACCTTTTTGAAGGAAAAGCAGGCTACTTTATCCATTTAGCCCTGAACTTGTGCAGAACAGAAACTGTCTCGCATTTGCACTTGGCGCATTCTTTTTTCAAAGTGTAAGAAGAGCACTTTGGGCATTTCAACAGTTTCATTCTTATTATTCCCTCTCTATTTTTATTTTTCCAAAAGCAGAGACTCTTTTTTCTATCTCCTTGAGAATTTCATCCAGCTTTCTGTTTATCTCTTTGTGGTCTTTTCCCTTTATTGATATTGTGTAGTTCGGAGCTCCAAGATATTTTATTTCAGCATCAACATCAAGCGCTTTTTTTATCAGCGAGATTCCCTCGGGAGAGGCTGTGTTGATTGAAAGCTTTGCCTTTGCATCAAAGATTTTTTCCTTCACTCTTTCCCTTATCAGATTAAGAATGTTTTTTGCGTCTTCCTTTTCAAAGAATTTGTCAAGCAATGCAGGATTCTCGATAGCTGAGGCGAAGAAAAGGAAAACATCCGGATGCTCTTTTTCTATCTTGTCCGAAATTTCCTTTGCCCTGTCTCCAAGAACAATATTCAGAATCGTCAAAGCCGCCTTGTTATTCTTGTATCTTTCAAGAACTTCTTTTGTCTCTTTCTGGCTCACTCTTCTTAATGACAAATCAATATGCCCTCTTGCCTTGTCAACTCTCAGAACTTTGCAGACTATCTTTTTCTTTACAATAACATAATCTCTTATGTTTCTTATTCTTCCAGCAGCCACTTCAGAAGTTGCTACTACGCCTGTCTTTCCGTAATCATCTAGGATAACAAAGACAGTTGTTCCAAGCATTTTTTCAACCGTGCAAAGCACTAAATCTCCTTCTTCAGGGTAGTCTGTTTTTATCATTTGGCTTATGTCAGAAATGCTCAGTCATAGTAGCATTTCTGAGCATCCTAAAAACCTCTGTTTTTATGAGAATAAGTCGGGCTTTTTAAACTTTAATCTTCTGGCTTTCAATTTCCTTTTCAATCAGCCTCATAAACTCAGTTTCTTTATCCTGCGAAATGAGCGCGCCGGCCGCTCTTTTATGCCCGCCGAACTCTCCGCCGACAACTCTGCAGGCATTCTCAACTTTTTTGCTCAAATCAATCTCGCTCTCGCCGCACACTCTCGTTGAAACCTTGATTTTGCCGTCATCACGCATGGCGCTGCCTACAATGACTTTTCCTTCAGGGTAAATAAAAGATGAGGCAAGAATGCTTGTTATTGTGCCTATCATGCTGTCTTTTATGTTGTCTTTTGCATTAATTAGAATATAATCCTCTTTGTCAATTTTGTTCAAGTTTGCCCAGTTCAAGGCTTCAATCAGGCAGTGCTTGTATCTGCAGTAAACGCTTTCCGCAGCCGCTTTTGCTTTTGAGAATCCAAGGCAGAATGCAAGAGCTGTATGCGCCTCATCAAGCCTCCCGCACGCATTAATTAGAGTGCTCAGCTCTCTTGCATCTTCAAGCTGGTTGAACAGTTTCAGAAGATAAATATTTCCTATGAGCTTGTCATTATCCGCTATTAATGCGATTGAAGTAACTAGCCTGACCATTTCCTCATTTGTCAAATCCTGCATTGTCCTGTAGCTTTTATCATCGCGGAGTTTTATGCCTGCTTCTCTTAAAATGCTTATAACTCCTGAAGCATTTCCAGTCACTCCGGGAATATAGATTCCTGAGCTGAACTCAAGAGCCTTGTGTATAGGTCTTGTTGATGAAAATAACTGGAGCCCTTTTTTTATAATGCACTGGGAGTCTTTCAAAATCTTATTATTTACTCGGGACATTGTCCTGTCAGCCATGTCTCCTATCATGCCTACAAGTGCGAGCTTTGCAAGATAGCTGTCCGCCTGCCCAAGAGCTTCTGAAAAGAGATAAACAATTCCCGCGGCGCTTATTTCTTCCTCTGCATAAAGGTGCCTGTTGATAAAAGTGACATTTTCTGAAGGAACAGCAGAATTTATTATCTCATGATGGTCAAGGATAAAGACATTCTTTTCAAGCTCATTTATCTCAGGGATATTGTTTGAGCCAAGGTCAAGGAAGAAAATCAAATCGAATTTTGAGTCTTCTTTTTTCAGCTCAGAAAAAACCTTGTCTTCTATCTGCCTTACAATTTTTATTTCAAATCGCTTGTCAAGCCTCTGCAGGACTTTGGCGAGAATTGCCGCCGCCGTTATTCCATCGCTATCATAATGAGAGATAATTTTTATAGAATTTGCATTCATGCTTCTGAATCTATCTACCGCTTTTTTGATATATTCTAACATTCTAATCCAACTTGGCAGCTTAGTAAGTCCAATTGGATGGCAGTTTCTTGCTTTTCTTGTAATAAGAGGAAAGCTTTCTTATTCTCGCTTCAATTATCTGCAGTCCTCTTTTAGCCACCATATCTTTTTTGTTTTTAGCAAAATGTTTTTTCAAGCTTTCAGCTTTCTTCACAAGGTCAGCCAAGTCATCAGGAACAGGCTTTTTCATTCCAAGCTTTTCAATTATTTTGCTTATCTTGTCTCCCTTGATATAAATTCCATCTTTCTTGAGCTCAAGACCAATTTTTGCAGCAGTCAATTCCTGCTTGGAAAGCTTAGCTATCATCTCTTCAATCTCTTCTTTTGAAGCTTTGCTGATTTTTTTGGCTTCTTTTTCCTTTGTTTTTTTTGCTTTTGCCATCCTTGAACATAAAGCATTTTGCAGCTTTATAAATTTTAGTATATAACATATAGCCCCGCCCGGATTCGAACCGGGGTCCCTGGCTCCAAAGGCCAGGATACTTAGCCTCCTTACAATTTTGTTGTAAGGATTTGGCCGCTATACGACGGGGCTATATTAAACATCCTAACCTTGTTAAGATGTTTAGAATTATGAAATCCAACTAGTTTTAAAAATCTTCTCAATTCTGATTTTTTAGTTATATTAAACTCGCGTTCTTTTGTAATCTTAGATGGATGAATTCCTAGAGATATTAAGGACTCCCTAGCCTCTTTTAATAAGCGCGTATTTTTATTCGAAAAACTAATTTGGTGGGAGTTTTGATTAGTTAATTTATAGATGCACCCATCAGTATCATAAAGACCGCATATGCACGATTTTAGAAAAGAAGAATTTTGTTTTATCCAATTTGGAATATTTAAATTATTTCTTATTTTATCGCCTGATTTAAATCCCTTGCTTTCTAAAAAATCTACAAGTTTTTTGCTATGGATTTCTAAGAACATAGCATTGGAAGACCTGAATTTAGAAACTCTTACTTTTGTTTCAAATAATTTTTCAATCAAAGGTTTAACATAATTAACAAGATATTCTTTATCCTTGTAAAAATCACCAATAATTCTGGCAGAATAGGTTCCTATCTTGTAGCTTTTTATTTTAGTTAAGTTTCCATCACCAAGCATAATTCCATAAAACTCCGCCAATTCTTTAGATTCATTTGGGATATTTATTTCCTTTGTTTTTCCACGAGATAATTTGCCGCCTTTTGCTTGCCCCCAATTATCTTCTTTTTTTTCAAGTATAAATTTTGTAAATTTTCTGCTATTCTTGAATTTATTGAATAATTCTTCAGGAATCAAACATTCTTCATGAAAATAGGTTAATAATCTATTTCGCTTGATTCCTAGTTTTTCAGAAAATTCTTTCCAAGACAAATTTCCTTTTTCTACTAAAATAAGCTCTCTTTGTTTTCCTTTTTTTAATCTAAGTCTCATTAGAGATATAGACATTTTTCATTTATAAACTTGCTGCTTGTCCACTACACCATAGGGCTGTAAGAAAAGAAACGGATTTTCACTATTAAATTTATCTCAATGCCGGTCTTTGTATCTTCCGCGGCTCTCAACTTTTTTAAATTGCTCAAGAACTTCAGAGCTTTTCTTGCTTGTTCTTTTATATCCGCGCAGAACAGCGTCAAAGTACTGGCTGAATTTTTCGAAATGCCTGCTTTCAAGAGCTTGCTTCATTAAATGCAAATCAACAGCTTTGTCTTCAAGCCTTTCTGAATGAAATCCCAAGCCAAAATCAATAAACCAGACTTTTCCTTCCTGCAGAATCATATTACTTGTTGTCAAGTCGCCGTGAATTATGTTCGCATCATGCAATTTTCCGATTTCTTCCCCGATTTGTGTGCAGATTGCGAGCGAGCCAGGAATTTTGTCAAGCCAGTCGCTTAATCTCTTGCCTTCAATGAATTTCATCTCTATCTCCGCTTTTTTATCGTCAGATGAAATGACAGAAGGAACAGAAATTATTTTGCCTGCTTTTTCAAGAATTCGCGCCTCTCTGCGAGTTCTTCCCTCTCTTATTTTTTTGTCAAGCTCGCTGTGGCGATAGCCTTTTTTTATCCTTCTTTTTATCAGCGAGCCATCTTTTTCTATCAGGATAGCTTCTGCCCCGCGCTCAATTATCTTTTCCATGTAGGACTGAAAAAATAAGACTTAATAAACTTAATTTATGCATGCCTCGCGCCGCTGAGGTGGCGCTCGGCTGAATATTATATTGGCGGCTTCGCCGCCTATAATATACAACCTTTTTAGCTATTTTCAACAGATAATTATTTAGAATCATTAATGACTTACAAAATTATATTCTTCTGTGAAGCAGGCAAATGTCAATACTGAATGCCTTTTTTCGCAGTCATCCTGCGCGGCATCTTTATCATTTTCATTTCATTGACATAGTCTGCGAGCTTGGCAAGGGCGCGCGGAGTGTGCCTTCCTGTCAGCACAACATCAACAGATTTTGGAATTTTTTTAATTATCTTTAAAGCATAGTTCAAGTCAATCAGCTTGCATGCAATAGCAAGGTTAATTTCATCAAGTATCAGAAGTTTTGGCTTCTTTTTTACTGCAGCAAGAACAAAGTCCATCCCCTTGTTTGCAAGAAATCTGTCTTTAATGCTTGGTTTTTTAAGATTTATGAAATTTTTGCTTCCAAACTGATAAATAGAGTAGTTTTTGTGCCTGAACTTGTATTCGCCAATGTCTTTTCTTCCTTTCATGAACTGAATGACAATAACTTTGTGATTGTGTCCGAGCGCTCGCAGCGCGAGTCCGAGCGCTGCTGTTGTTTTTCCCGCTCCATTGCCTGTATAAAGATATATCATCTTATGATTTTATTCTTGATTAAAGAATCTTTCACGCTTTTAAAGATTTTTTCATGTCCTTTTGAATTTGGATGCGCTCCGTCATCAAGCAGTTTTTTATAATTTATTTTTATTAGCCTCTCAAAAATTTCAATAAAGTAAGCATTATTTTCATTACAAATTGTTTTTATTATTTCATTGAATTTTTGTATATATTCATTTTTATAAGATTTATCTTCACTCCATGGAACTGTCTTTTTTTCATCAACAGGCGTTAATCCTAGAAAAATTATTTTAGGAGAAGATTTTTTGGCAAGACTTATGATTTTTTGAATGTTGTTTTTAAATTCTTGCAGTGAAAATCTAGTATTTTTTTTACTATGTATAAACTGAGAATCATTGAGACCTATTGCAAATATGAAAATATCTTCCTCTCCTTCTACTCTTTGTTCTGTTTCAGACTCAAATCTTTTTAATAGATTTTCCGCAGTATCTCCAGAAATACCTAGATTGTAAATCAAATATTCAGAGCTTTTTTTATTAATGAATTTTCTTAACCTTGCCACCCAGCCACCTTCTTTGTCCCAAGCGCCATAAGTTATGCTATCCCCAAAAATTAAAATTATTTTCATGTTAAAAAGTGCATGTCTTGCTCACGCAAGCTCCTCCTGTGAATTCTGATGTTGCCTTTGAGGGCTTCTTGCCCTCGCCAAGATAGAGGACTTGCTCGGGCTTGCTGCCATATCTGTAAATCGTGATGCCCTTGCATTTAAGTTTATGCGCAAGCATGTATGCTTTCTTTACATCTTCCGGCTTAGCATTGTTCGGCAGATTTATTGTCTTTGAGGTTGCGTTGTCGACGTACTTCTGGAAAGCTGCCTGAATTTTTATGTGCTGCTCCATTGGGATTTCCAATGCTGTCTTGAAAATGCTTTTTATTTTGGCAGGAACTTTTGTTCCTTTCAAGTTTCCCTGCAATGCTATTTTTTTCATCAGCTCTTCTGAATAAAATCCCTGCTTTATTGCAATTGTCTGGAAAATTTTGTTTGCCTCAAAAAGATGCTTTCCCGCAAGAACTTCGCGCATGAATGCAAGCGCGAACAATGGCTCGATGCCGGAAGAGCAGCCGGCAATAATTGAAATTGTCCCTGTTGGCGCTATGGTTGTGCATGCGCAATTTCTCATTTTTTTGCCTTTCCATATTGACTTGTTTATGTTTGGGAAATTTCCTTTCTCTTTTGCGAGCGCAGCCGAGGCTGCGCGAGCTTCTTTGCTTATGGAAGACATAATTTTTTCAGCAATATCTATCGCCTGCTTGGAATCATAAGGAATTTCAAGAAGAGCAAGCATCTCGGCAAACCCCATGATGCCAAGCCCTATTCTTCTGTTTCCTTTTGCCATATTTTCAAGCTCTTGCAAGGGATATTTGTTCGCGTCAATAACATTATCTAAGAATCTTGTAGCAAGATGAACTGTTTCTTTTAGCTTGCCCCAGTTTACTTTCTTGTTGTCAACAAACTTTGTTAGATTTATTGAGCCGAGATTGCAGGATTCGTATGAAAACAACGGGACTTCGCCGCATGGATTTGTAGCTTCAAGCTTTCCCAATCCAGGAACCTGGTTTTTTCTGTTTATTTCATCAATGAAAATCATTCCAGGATCACCGGTTTGCCAGCTGGCTCTTGCAATCACTTCAAAAATGCTTTTTGCATTTATTTTTCCCGCCGATTTTCCAGTATGTGGATTGACAAGTTCAAAGTCTTTGTTTCTTTCAACAGCTTCAAGAAATTTGTCATCTGCTGATACAGAAATGTTAAAATTGCTGAGCTGTTTTTCTTTCTGCTTTGATGTTATGAATTCCAATATGTCGGGGTGTGAAACATTGAGTATTGCCATGTTCGCTCCTCTACGCTTGCCGCCCTGTTTTATTGTTTCTGTCGCAGCGTCATAAATTTTCATGAAAGAGACAGGGCCAGAGGCAATACCTTTTGTTGATTTTACAATGTCATTTTTCGGCCTTAAATGGCTGAATGAAAATCCTGTTCCGCCTCCGCTTTGCTGGATTATCGCCATGTTTTTTAATGAGGAGAAAATGCTTTCAAGGCTGTCTTCAACAGGAAGAACAAAGCATGCAGAAAGCTGCCCGAGCTTTGTTCCCGCATTCATCAATGTCGGAGAGTTCGGCAGGAACTCAAGATTCTTCATCATTTCAAAAAACAGGCTTTCATATTTTTTTGGATTTTTTTCAGCAGAAGCGATTGCTTTCACAACTCTTCTGAAAAGCATTGTTGGAGTTTCTATTATTTTCCCTTTCTCATTCTTGAGCAAATAACGCTCCTGAAGAACGCGGATTGCATTAACATCAAATTTCAAGTCATCTTTTATTCCAAAGAACTTTTTGAGCTCACGCGCATGCGCTCTGCTTCTTCGATAAAGCATGTATGCCTTTGCAGTTCTTTCAAATTTGCTTTTTGAAAGAGTTTCTTCAACAATATCCTGTATCTGCTCAACATCAGGAATTTTGTTATAGAACTCGCTTGTTCTTTTGTTGATTTCAGAAACAATTTCTTTTGTCAGTTTGCCCGCTTCTTTGCTGTTTTCCTCTCCAACAGCTTTCATGGCTTTCTCAACAGCAGCTGTTATTTTCATAGAATTGAATGGAACTATCTCGCTAGTTCTTTTTCTAACTTGCTTCACCATCTTTTATACTAGAAAACCTTCGGTTTTCGGTATGCTGAAAATCCTCTTCTAGATTTTCATCATTTAATGACGGGAAAGAATTTTATAAACTCTTCGCTAACGCGCCCGCGGGCGCGCTGACAGTTTAAACTTTCTCTATTCGTAGCATATTAGTAGAGCCTTTTCCAGAGCAGCCCATGCCTGCTGTGACTATCACAGAGTCCCCACGACTAACATAACCTTTTTCTTTTGCCAGTCTTAATGAATTTTCAACAATATAATTTTCCCCTAGATGAGATGTTAATAGAGGAATCACACCCCATACAGCATTAAGCTGTCTTCTTATTTTTTTATCATAAGCTACTGCAATAACGGGCTTGTCTATCCTGAATCTTGCTATTTTCTGCGCAGTATAGCCTGTAGAAGTAGGAACAATGATTGCTTTTATATAATCAGCCTTGGCAGCATCATAAACTTCCTTGCTGATGGAGTCTGCAGGATTTTTTTCTTCTATTAAATTATTTAAAATCTCTCCCAAGTTTACGCCATTTTGCCTGTCAAACATGTATTTTTCAGCCTCATCTAAGATTTGATTCATGACTCTTACTGCTTCGATAGGATATTTTCCTTTTGAAGTCTCTCCGGAAAGCATAACTACATCTGTACCATCAAGTGGCGCGTTAAATACATCAGAAACCTCTGCTCTTTTCGGCTCTTTACATATCATCATTGACTCTAGCATCTGAGTGGCTGTAATAACAATCTTTCCAAGTATATTGCATGCCCTTATAGTTTGTTTTTGGAATGCAGGAACATGGGAAACTCCGCACTCTACGCCATAATCTCCTCTAGGAATCATCATTGCATCAGCCTCTTGGATTATCTCCCTAAGGTTTTCCTTTCCTTCATGATTTTCAGGCTTTCCTATTTTTTTTATGTTATATTTATTTACTATATCGCCAATTTGTTTAATATCATCAGCTGTTCTGCTAAAAGATGCAGAAACATAATCAAAATCGTTTTCAATCAAGAATTCTAAATGAGACTTGTCATTCCTGGATAAATAAGGCATGGGTATGCTTATAGAGGGCGTATTCACGCCTTTCCTGCTTTCCATTATCCCTCCATACTCCACATCACAACGAACAATTTTATCATCTACAGATTTGATTCTTAGTCCAATATTCCCATCATCAACAAGCAAAAGATTTCCAGATTTGACATGCTTATAAAAATCTTCAAACTGTATGGGGATTCCTTTCCCTTGATAAGCAGAGGCAGGAATTATTGCCACTTCATCACCACTTTTAACTTCAATTGAATTAAAATCTCCAAGCCTTATCTTGGGCCCTTCTAAATCTCCTACAATAAATATGCTTTCATCTATCTCCCTTATTCTCTTGATTATATCCGTTTTGTGCTTGTATTCTTCTGGCCTTATATGCGACAGGTTAAATCTAATCCCGTCAACTCCAGCTTCAATCAACTGTTCTATTTTATCAAAGGAAGCTGGCCCGATTGTAGCCAAAATCTTTGTTCTTGCCATGTTATTTATCTCAGAAACCGCTGAGGCCGGACACCTCTTAATATTTCATATAATTGGACTTTTTAAGCATTTCTTTTAAATCCTGAATCTTCCGCCGAAACGTCTTGCGAGCTTTTTGAGGTTTTTTTCATCAAAACCGCCTTGCATGCCTGCTCCCATGCCTGAGCCGATGAATTTCTTTATCATTTTATGCTGCTTAAGCAAATCTCTGACATCTGACGTATTTACATTCGCTCCTTTTGCGATTCTGTTTATGCGCTCGCTTGTGATATTTTCTGGCTCTTCAATCTCTTTTTTTGTCATGCTGTCCATTGCGTATTTCCATTTTTTCATTTTTTCTTCCTGAACGCTGAGAAGATTTTCAGGAAGCTTGACTTTTCCAAGCCCTGGTATAAGCTCTGCGATTTTGTTTAATGGGCCCATGTTCTGCATTGTTTTCAGCTGCTCATACATGTCGATTAATGTGAACTTGCCTTCCTCAATATGCTCTTCTATTGTTTTGCTTTCTTTTTCAGCCGCGAATTTCGCTTTCTCCATCAATGCTTCCAAATCACCCATTCCGAGAAGTCTTCCGACAAATGCAGTGGGATTGAAAGTCTCAATATCTGCTATTTTTTCTCCAGTGCCTATGAACAAAACAGGGGCTTTGGTTTCATAGCATGCTGCAAGGGCGCCTCCGCCTTTTGCTGTTCCATCAAGCCTTGTCAAGATAACTCCTGTTATATTGCAGGATTTTTTGAATTCAGCAGCCTGATGCTTCGCAGCCTGCCCGATATCGCCGGGCATCACAAGAATTTTTTCCTGTGGCTTTATTGTTTTGTCAAGATTTTCAAGCTCTTTGACAAGCTCTCTATCAAGAGCGTCTCTTCCTGCTGTGTCAATAAAAACAATGTCATAATTATCAAGCTCAAATTCAAATTCCTTGTAAACTCTCAGCGCATTTTTCTCTTCTTTGTCAATAAAACAGGCGACTTTCGCCTTTTTCGCAAGCTGCTCCAATTGTTCCGGAGCTGCAGGCCTATGAACATCAAGCCCGAGAAGAGCGCACTTGTATCCTCTCTTGCTGTAATAATTCGCTAGCTTTGAAATTGTTGTTGTTTTTCCGCATCCATACAATCCAAGAAACATCATTTTGAATGGCTTGCCCTTAACTTCTATCTCCCTTTTGTCTTTTCCAAGAATCTCAACAAGCTTGTCATGTATCAGCGCGATTATCTGCTCTTTTTTTTCAAGCTCGCTAGATTCTTTGGCGGCATTTCTTATTTGCTCGCTTAGCTCGAAAACAATGCTGACATCAACATCCGCTTCCAGCAATGCTCTCTGCAAGTCCTTGACTATCTCATCAATAAGCTTTTTGTCTAGAAAAATAGCTGACGCTATTTTTTTCATGGTTTCTTTCAGCACAGAACCGAGTTTATCAAACATTGTCTTGTAAAACAAAATAGGTATTTAAATTTACTTTAGCAATTCATTTATGTTCCAGAATTCTGCCTCTCCCTGGAATGTCAGGGTCTCTTCTTTTCCGCAGTAAGGGCAGTTTTTAGGCATTTCTTTCGATTTTGTTTCAAATTTGTATCTGCAGTTTGAGCATTGAAACTTTGTCATGTTAATCTATTATCTGGGTTGTTTATAAATTTTTTTATTAAAGCCCGAGCTTGTCAAGGACTTTTTTCTTGTCAAAGAACTCGAGGTCATCGTAATTTTGCCCTGTTCCCAGGAACAGGATTGGCTTTTTTGTTATGAAAGAAGTTGAGATGATTGCTCCCCCTTTCTCGTCAATATCTGCCTTTGCCAGTATAATCGCATCAATTCCCGCTGATTCATTGAATGCATGAGCCTGCTCAACAGCGTCATTTCCTGTTATGCTCTCTCCAACAAAGATTTTTAAATCAGGCTTTGCGACTCTGCAGATTTTCTCCATTTCTTTCATCAAGTCCGTTTTTGTGTGCATTCTTCCTGCTGTATCTATCAAGACAGCGTCAATGCCATGCGCTTTTGCATAAGCAATCGCGTCAAATGCGACAGCAGCAGGATCTGCGCCATAGTCGTGTTTTATGACTTTTACTTTCAGCCTTGATGCATGTTTTTCAAGCTGCTCTATGCTTGCAGCCCTGAAAGTGTCTGCAGCCGCAAGAACTGAAGAAATGCCATTTTTTTTCAGTAGATTGGAGATTTTTGCGATGGTTGTTGTCTTTCCGCTTCCATTGATGCCGAAAAATGCGATGATGAAGGGCTTTTTCTCCTTTACTTTTGAAATGAAGTCAAATGGCTCAAGAAGAATTTTTTCAAGAGCTTTTCTCAAAATATTCTTGACTTCCCGCTCAATTTCATTTCTTTTTATGGGCCTGTCAATAATTTCCCATTTGAGCTTTTCTTTCAATTCATTTATGACAGAAACAGCGACGCTGTTTTCAAGCAAGATAAGCTCAACCTGCTCAAACAGACTCTCGAAACTTTCTTCAGTTATTTTTGTTGTTGAAAATTTTTCCTTCAGCTTTGAGAACAGGCTTTTTTTCTCCTCTTTTAATTCCTCAATTTCCTCTTCTAGCTTTTCTTCCTTTTTCTCCAGCTCTTTCCCCTCTTTCTTTTCAGCTTGTTCCTTCTTTTCCTCTATTTTCTCTATTTTTTGCTCGACTTTGAGCTCTTTTTCCTCAAGCTCAACTATCTCTTCTTTCAGCTCCTGCTTGATTTCCTCTTCGCTCGAAAACTCACGAGTTTTCGGCGCGCCAGAAACTTTATTTCTGAGCGTTTTCCCCTCTTCAGCAGCTTTTTCGCTGAATCTTTTTACAGCATTCTTTATTTTTTCCTTGAGAAACTTGAACATTATAATAAAAACTTGAGGATGTTTAAAAATATTGCCCTGCCAAGAAAGTTTAATAAATGGCTTTTTTCTTCTTCTTTTATGGCTAAAGGAAAGGAAAAGAGAATACTTATTGTGCTTGATGGGGTGGCTGACAGGCCCTGCTCCGAGCTCGGAGGAAAGACGCCGCTGCAAGCTGCTAATACTCCTAATCTTGATTATTTCGCAAAATCTGGAAAAAGCGGTTTTATGTATCCAATAAAGGAAGGGGTTGCCCCTGAAAGCGATGTTGCTGTTACTGCAATTCTCGGGTATGATCCTTACAAATATTTTACAGGCAGAGGCCCGCTTGAAGCATACGGAGCATGCATAAGTTTTTCAGAAGGGGATTTGGCATTAAGAGCGAATTTCGGAACAATAAAAGACGGAAAAATAATTGATAGAAGAGTTGGAAGAACTCTGACAACAAAAGAGGCAGAAGCTCTTGCAAGCGCGATAAACAAGCATGTTAAGCTTGAAAAATTCAAATTCATTTTTAAGCCCACAATCCAGCATCGTGGAGTTCTTGTGATAAAAGGCTCTTTTTCAGACAATATAACAAATACAGACCCTGCATATGAAAAATGGGGCTCTTTCTCAGTTGCAAAACAGAAAGAGAATGTCATCAAAGATTCAAAGCCGTTGGATGACGATGAAATTTCAAAGCTGTCTGCAAATCTTGTCAATAGTTTTATACAGCAATCCCAGAAGATTCTTGAAAATCATCCTGTGAATCATTACAGGATAAAGAAGGGATTGCTGCCCGCAAATATAATCTTGACAAGAGACGCTGGAACAAAACTGCCTAATTTTCCAAAAAAAGAAAAATGGCTTGCTATAGCGGGCATGCCTCTTGAAATTGGCATTGCAAAACTTGCAGGCATGAAAGTGGCTGAGTTTGCTTATCCTGAAACAGGGAGGGATGCTTACAAAACACTATATGAAGGGCTTGACCGAGAAATCAAAGCCGCTGTTAATGTTTTAAGCAAAAAACTTTCAAGCTATGATAATTTTTACATACATATAAAAGAGACAGATGTTCCAGGGCATGACGGACTGCCTCTTGAAAAGAAAAAAATGATTGAAATCTTGGACAAAAAGCTGTTCGGATGGCTGAAAGCAAGAACGCGAAAAAATAAAAATATTATAATCTGCGTTACAGCAGACCATTCAACCCCTTGCGCCTTGAAAATGCACTCAAGCGATCCTGTTCCTATTTTGGTTTATGGAAAAGGGACTGACGGAACTGAAGCTTTTGACGAGAAAAGCTGCAGAAAAGGATCTATTGGGAAGATTTACGGAAAAGACATTTTGAAAAATGATAACATATTCTGAAATTTACGAATTGCTGAGAAAGGACAAATACAGCGAACAGCTTCAGAAACTGCCTAAGGAATTTTTCAAGGAAATTTCTGATTACTTGGCAGAGAAAGAAAAAATTTCCAGCAAAGACGGAATCTTTTCCGATACTATCAAAAAAACAAAGAAAGAGCTTGAAAATGCGATGACAATGGTGAAGGATTTGATGGCAAAAAGGCAGGAAAAAATTGTCAGGCTTGCAATGGTGGCTGCAAAAACAGGCATAAGCAAGAGGGATGTTGAGAATATGATGGACTATGAGCGCGAGCTGTTTGATAGTGTTGCGAGGAGCATAGAAGATTTTGACAAGAGCATAAAAGGCATGATTAGCGGCGAAGGAAAGGAGAAAGATTTAAAAAACAGGCTTGTAAGATTTAAACAAGACATATCGGAATTTGCCGGTGTTGACGGCAGTGTTCTCGGCCCTTTCAAGGAAGGAGAGATAGCAAACATTCCAAAAGAGATAGCTGAAATACTGCTCAAATCCGAGCAAGTCGAGGTGATAGAGGAATAAAATGAAAATGCCCAAAAAAACAAAAAGATACTGCCCTTACTGCAGGAAGCACACTGAGCAGAAGCTTGAAATAGCAAGCTCAGGGGGAAAAAGAGGAACATTAACATGGGGCTCAAAAGCAAGGGCAAAATTAAGGGGGCAGGGAATAGGCTCCGGTTCGCACGGCATATGGGGCTCAAAACCGGCGCTTACTAAATGGAAAAGAAAAACAAAATCAACTAGAAAAACAAATGTTGTTTATATCTGCAGCGTGTGCAAGAAAAGCAAGCCGCAGCAATATGGAAAGAGAGTCGGAAAAATAACACTTGAATAAAATGGCATCAGTAAGAAAAAAAATATTTGAAATTGACATTCCTGTAATAAACCAGACAGTATCTGCTCTTTCCTTGACGCAGGACGGGCTTGTCGGGAAATTCATAAAACTAGATTTAACAAGAATTCTTAAGGGAAAAAATGTAGAGGCATCCTTTAAAATTGTGAAGGAAGAGAATGCTCTTGTGGGAAAACCGCACAGCCTTCTTCTGCTTCCATCTTACATAAGAAGAATAATGAGAAAGGGAGTTTCTTATGTTGAAGACTCCTTTGTCTGCAAAACAAAAGACGGCGCAATAATTCTCAAGCCTTTTATGCTTACAAGAAAAAAAGTTCACAGAAAGTTAAGAAATGTGCTAAACCAGAAAACAAAGGAAATTTTAAACAATTCTCTCGGGGAAAGAACGACTGACGAGGTGTTCTCGCTGATATTCAGCTCAAAGTTGCAGAAAGTTCTTTCATTGCAGCTGAAGAGGATTTATCCGCTCTCTTTCTTTGAATTCAGGATTGCAAAGGTCGGAAAATAAACTGCCCCTCAGATATAAGAATGGGGGCAAGCATAATATTTTTAAATGAACTTAATCTTTTTCTAGCAAGCCTCGGTAGCTCAGTGGCAGAGCAAATTTTTCGATTTTATCGAAGAAGCTCAGCTGCCTTGTAAGCAGTAGGTCGGGGGTTCAACCCCCTCCCGAGGCTTTTTTCTCAGACAAAAATATCATGAAAACCACAGATTTTCAGGATGCAGAAAACAAAACATTTATTTACATGTTGAGATATGTAGTTTTGTTTTCCAGCATAAATATATAAATACACTGAAATAAATGAAGAGTTATAAAAAGAGAGCGCGAAAAACATGGAATATGCCGATATTGATGAGAAAATTCTTGAAGAAGATGAGATTATAGAAAGGGAAAAGGAAGCGAAGCTGATTAACATCTTGAAGTTCATTTCTCCGGGAACGCCCTTGAGAGAGGGAATAGACAATATATTGAGGACTGAGAAAGGGGCGTTAATTGTCATTGGAGATTCTGCAGATGTTATGCAGGTTATAAACGGCGGTTTTCATGTTAACAGTGAGTTCACTCCTCAAAAGCTTGTCGAGCTTAGCAAGATGGACGGGGCGGTTATTCTTGATTCGCAGGCAGAAAAAATAATTTTCTGCAATTCTCTGCTTGTTCCAAACCACAATATCAAGACAGGAGAGACAGGAACAAGGCACCAGGCAGCTGAGAGAACAGCAAAACAAACGGGAAAACTTGTGATAGCTGTTTCTGA
>Ga0315289_10005181_pt1 | contig 19295 bp, 14 predicted proteins | sample YL17G11_40_MG_FD_203452 | JGI IMG/M metagenome (GOLD analysis project Ga0315289, IMG submission 203452) | Sediment microbial communities from Yellowstone Lake, YNP, Wyoming, USA - YL17G11_40 | ecosystem: Environmental > Aquatic > Freshwater > Lake > Sediment | place: USA: Wyoming | collected...
GCGTCCACCTCGGCGTCGGTGGCCTCGATCTTCTCCTTCTGGGCGATCGCGTCGAGAATGAAAAAGAGTTTCAACTCGCGGGCCGCGTTCGCCGACGCGCTCGACCGCAACTCCTCGCGCTGCTTCTTGATCTCCTCGGCCGGGACGCCCCGGTACCGCAGGTTGACAATGTGGCGGACGAACAGGCGCTCCGCGTGCCGCTGGGCGAGGCCCTCGGGCAACTCGAACGGCGCGTGCTTGAGGAGCCACTCCCGGACGGCCCCTTCCTGCGCCTCGCGGTAGGCCGACTCGTTCTGATTCTCCAGTTGCCGCTTCAGGCCTTCCTGCAGGGCCTCGATCGTCTCGTAGGCTGTCTGCTCCAGGAGCCTCTTATCGTCGGCCGGCGTGGGCCGGCTGATTTCTTTGACCTGGATCGCGATCTCGGCCTCTTTGCCGCGGAGGTCTTCCTTCTGCGCGTCATCGCCGACGGTGAACGTGCCCGTCTTCGTCTCGCCGGCCTTGGCCCCTTCGAGAACGTCCGGCAACGTCGGCACGGGAACCCCCTGGACGGAGACAGCCGCCACCGGCAACCGCGCTTCCTCGCCGTCCACGACCGTCACGTCGCCGACCTTGAGCGAGAGGACGCCCGTGACGACGTCGCCCTTCTTCGCCTTCGAGCCCTTGCGCACGGCCTTCAGGCTGCCGTGCATCTCGCGCAGGCGCTCGAGGGCCTGCTCCACGTCCTTGTCGGCGACCTCGTGCCGCTCGACGTCGACCGGGATGCCCGCGTAGTCCGGGAGTACGAACTCCGGCCGGACCTCCAGTTCCAGTGAGAAGGTCATCGGCCCGTCGTCCGGCAGTTCGACCGACTCGGGGTCGATGTCCGGCTCGCCGATGACGTCGAGTTTCTCCTGTTCGAGCGCCTTCGAGAGCGTTTCGGAGACGAGGCCGACGCGGACTTCCTCGGCGACGGCCCGGCGAAAACGTTTCTCGACGAGGCGCCGTGGCGCGTGCCCGGGGCGAAAGCCGGGAACCTGGGCCTCGCGCTCCAGTTCCGCGAACCGCTCTTCGAACTTGCGGTCGATCGCCTCGCGCGGAATCGTGATCGAGAGTTTCTTCTTGCACACGCCCACGTCTTCGACGGCGACCTGCATCGCCGGCGCTTCCTCGGCCGTCGCCGTCTCCTCGGGCTTGGCGGCGTCCGTCGCCGGGGCGGTTTCGTCCCGCTCGGGTTCGGTGGTGTCAGGTTCGGCCATGGTTATCCTCTCACTGGGCTTGCCCCGCGGGGCCGCCGCTCCCCTTGCTCCAAGAGAAAAAATCGGCTCGCGCTCGCCCGTTCGCCCTGGTCGCCCTTCGACTTTCCTCAGGACGACCCCGAGCATGGTCGAGGGGCCGCCGCTCGAGCCGTTTCCGTCACAAAGAATTGGAGCGGGCGATGGGACTTGAACCCACGACATTCACGTTGGCAACGTGACGCTCTACCACTGAGCTACGCCCGCTCATTCCAATGCGGAAATCGGAATGCGGAACAGACGGCAACGTCAAGCCAGTTACGCGCCGTGCCTTTCGTTCCGCGTTCCGCATTCTCCATTCCGCGTTGCTACATAGGCCCACAGGGCAACCTTCGCGAGAGCCAATATACCCCCGCCCCGGCGGCGATGCAACCCCATTTTCGCCCGCCGTCGCAAGGCCGCGGACCGGCTACTCGAACGCCACCTGCCACGTGACCTCGCGGTTCTGCGGCGCGGCGATCTTGACGCGAACCTGCGGCCCCTCCTGCTCCATCGCCGCTGCGACGCCGGCCTGCGCGTCCTCGGCCCCCACCTCGGCGGCTCTAGCCTTCCACGGCTTGGCGGCGTCGCCCGCCAGGAGGCGCAGTTCATATGGGTCGCCGCCAACCACACGAGAGCGGCCTCGCAGCATCTTCGTCGCGGCGTCCCACTCCACGGACACAACGTCCACCGCGCCCTGTGTCACGTGCCGCGAGGTGCTGACCAGTTGCGGCCGGTCGGCTTTGCGCAAGAGCGAAATAACGCGGCACGATGAGGGGCGGAGGTTCATCTTCAGCGTCCCCGAGACCGGGCCCACGAACTGGTTCTCCCAGAAATCGAAGCCGACGCACTCATCCGCCGGCAGGCCGAGCGACACCAGGTCCACCGCCACGTCGGCCGGAGTTTTCTCGTTCCAGTTGAAGAGGCCCACCAGGTCGCGCCGCTCGCCGCACAGGTCGGCCCGCAACTGCCAGACCTGCGGCATAGTCTTCTCGAAGAGGTCCAGCGGCCGGCCCACGCCCCCGTGGTTCGGGATGGTTCGCTTGAGCACCTCCATCCGATCGGGCGCCAAGTCAGGCAGCCACTCGCTGACCACCACCATCTGCCCCGACAGCGCCATGACCGAGCCCCACGCCCGCGTCTGGTCCACCGTCAGGGGGTTGCGGAGCATCAGGCAGTCGGGGTCGTTGAACCAGACCTTCTTATGCCAGAAGTACATGTGCGACAAGGGTTTGACGCCGCCGATGAGGCTGGGCCACTCGGCCCCCACGTCGGGGCCGATGCGCATGCCGTCCACCAGGCCGATCGAGCCGCCCATCGTCCGCATGTTCTGGGCGATGTTGCAGCCGAGGATGAACACGTCGTCGCCGGCCGCCTCGCGCACCAGTTTCAGGCCGTCGCGATAGGCTTCGACGTTGGTCTTCGACGGGTCGTGGAAGACGGCGTCGCCCAGGCCGTCGTCGCCATACGTCGGCTGCGGATAGAGGATCTTGACCGCCATGCCCGTCCAGAGGCCGTCGATCTTGATGTACTTGTAGCCCCAGTCGCGGGTCATCCGGGCAATGATGGGGCCGAGGAACTTGCGGGCCTCCGGGTGCGTCATGTCGAGGCACGTGCCCCCCCACTGGACCGCGTACAGGCCGCCGTCCTCGCGGTGAACGAACCAGTCCTGGTGATTCTTGAAGATCTCGCGCTTGGGGTCCCAGCCGAACGGGATGAACCAGATGCCCCCCACGAAGCCGGCGGCGCGGATCGTATCGGCCGTCGGCTTCATCCCCGACGGGTACGGACCGTTGGGGTTGAACGTGGTGAAATCGCGTTTTGCGATCTGCCACCCGTCGTCGATCTGGAGGAAGTCGAGGCTGAACTTCGCCAGGTTCTCCTGGCAGAACTTGGCCAGCGTGGCCATGCGATTTGCGTCGAGCGCACGGGCGTGGTACCACGTGCAATAGCCGCTGGGCACACGGTCGCGCAGTTTAATCTCGTGGGCCTTGGCCACGGCGGACGCATACGTTTCGAGGCCCGCGAGGGCGTCGTCGAACCAGCCGATGGCGACTGTTTCGGTCCTGAGAGTCTGCCCCGGCGGCAGGCGCCACTTGCCGTACTCCCCGCGGGCCTCCAGCGAAGGCCGACCTTGGCCGCCCTTGACCGTGACGATGCCGCTGCCACGGAAATGCGTCACCCAGCCGCACACGACGCCCGCGCGGCTCTTCGGGTGGGCGATGGCGGCAAAGGCGTAATTCGCCCGCTCGCCTTCGATGGCGTAACACCCCTCCGGCCCGAAGGCCTTCAGCGCCGCCTTGTCGGCTCCGGCATTGATCGTGGCCGCCAGCGGCGTAAGCGTGGTGATCGTCATCGGCTCGGCGCCCGTGTTCTTCACGGCCGCCTTGACGCAGGCAAAGGGCACGCCCTCGTACAGGGCGATCGTCTCGGTGCGGCCGCTCTTGCGCTTGAGTTCGAGCGCCTTGCCCACGCCAAGCGTGTCCTTGACGTCGATGTCGCGGACCGTTTCGACCGGATCGGCCGCGTCGCCTGTGCGGCCGCACTCGACGAACCGGCGGCCGCCTTGGGAGGCCGTAAACGTGCCGGCCTTCGCGTCGAGTGTTAACGTAAGGCCGTTGCCGGAGAGGATCCACGCGTCGCCCTCCTGACGGACCTCGATCAGCCCTGCGGCGGCATGGGCGGCCGCGACCCCACTTAAGGCGATCAACATGGCAAGGACGCCTCCAACCGGGCTCCTCACAGCGCGGTGCACGCGAAGGCTCCTGAGAATGGGCCGACCCCCGGCCCGCCGACTGCTTATACCCGCCGGGTGCAGAAAAGTGACGCGTTTTTTACCGGCCCAGCGCCCCTGGCCGTTGCGACTCCGTCGGCTTTTGATGGACCGGCGAGCGGCTTCCCGCTAGAATCACGTATGAGAGCTCGTTGCGGCAACGGGCGCCGTGAGACACCTCGCATGCTCGGCCTCTTTGATTTTCTGCGTCGTGCAACGCCGAAACGCACCGCCCGGCAGGAGACCGGCCGCCAAGGCGAACGCGCCGCCGAGCGGTTCCTCCGGAAGCACGGCCACCGGATCCTCGCGCGGAACGTCGCCTATCGCCAGGGCGAGGTGGACCTCGTGACGCTCGAGAAACGGAGCAGGACGGTCTGCTTCGTCGAGGTCCGCAGCCTGACCGTCGCCGAGGGCGAGACCCCGGCCATCCGGCCCGAGGAGACGGTCGGCCGGGCAAAGCGGCGGCGAGTGATCTCGGCCGCCAAGATGTTCCTGGCCGAGCGCCGAGCCTTCGAGCGGCCCGTCCGCTTCGACGTCTTGGCCGTCGAGTTCCGGGGCGAGGACCGCCGCCGGCCCGAGATTCGGCATTATCCGGGCGCCTTCGACGCCACCGGACGATGACAGATGTGTTCTTAACCGCAAAGGACGCCGAGCACGCAAAGGACGGCCGGAATAGGGTAACTGCAAGCGGCGGAAGGTATACATTGATCTTATTGCGTTTTGCTGTGCCCCAATTTATCTGTCCTTTGCGCTCTTTGCGTACTTTGCGGTTAGGGAAAGGTTGCCCCGATGGTTGAACCCGCGATTGATACCCATGCCCACGTCCACTTCGACCGCCTGGAGGGCGACCTGGTGGGGGTCCTGGAGCGCGCCCGCGCGGCCGGCGTCGTGAAGATCATCAACGTCGGCACCGAGCCGGCCGAGAACCCGCGGGTCGTCGAACTTGCGGAGCGCGAGCCGATGCTTTATGCAGCCGTCGGTTTCCATCCGCACGAGGCCGCCAAGATCAAGGCCGTGGACTGGCCCGTCCTGGAGGACCTCGCCCGGCGCGACCGAGTGGTCGCGCTCGGCGAGTTCGGCCTGGATTACCATTACGAGCATTCGCCGCGCGCGGTCCAGAAAGAGGTTTTTGCCGGGGGGGTGCGTCTGGCGCGGCGTCTGGGGAAACCCCTCATCGTGCATACGCGCGAGGCCGACGCCGACACCCTCGCCGTCCTCGACGACGCCGCCGAGGGCGAGATGCCGTCCGGCGTCTTCCACTGTTTCACCGGCGCGGCCGATTTCGCCGAGGAGGCCCTCGCGCGGGGCTTCTACGTCTCCTTCTCCGGCATCGTGACCTTCCCGAACGCCGAGGAGGTCCGGGCGGCGGCCCGCATCGTGCCGCTCGAGAGGGTCCTCGCGGAGACCGATTCGCCGTACTGTGCCCCTGCCCCGATGCGCGGCAAGACGAGCGAGCCCGCCTACGTCGTCCACGTCCTGAGGTTCCTGGCGGAACTGTACGGCCTCACGGAGAACGACATGAGGCGCATCACGACGCGCAACGCGGCGCACCTGTTCGGCCTCCCGCTGGAGGCGGGCGGCCCGTGCTTCGTCTATCCCATTCGCCGGAGCCTCTACGTCAACGTCACGAACGAGTGCTCGAACCGATGCCGCTTCTGCCCGCGGAGCGGCGGAGAACTCGTCGTCAAGGGCCACAACCTGCGCCTCGCGCGCGAGCCGTCGGCCGGCGACATCCTGAAGGCCCTTCGCGATGCGCGCCTCGAGGATTACGATGAGGTCGTTTTCTGCGGTTTCGGGGAACCGACGCTCCGGCTGGAGGACGTCCGCAAGGTCGGCAAAGAGGTCCGCGCGCGGTGGAAGAAGAAGGTCCGCCTGGACACGAACGGCCAGGGGTCGGCCATTCACGGCCGCGACATCGTCCCGGACCTGGCGGAGTTCGTGGACACCGTGAGCGTCAGCCTGAACGCCGCGGACGCGGCTGTCTACGAGCGGCTCTGCCGGCCGACGATCCCGAACGCTTTCGAGGCGGTCTGCGCCTTCATTCGCCGCGCGAAGGAAATGATTCCGAGCGTGCGGGCGACGGCCGTCGCGGTGCCTGGCCTCGACCTCGAAGCCGTGCGCCGTTTGGCCGAACAAGACCTCGGCGTCGCCTTCCACGTCCGGGCGTATAACGTGGTAGGGTGATGCATTCCGCAAACCCTTTGACCGGGTGGAGCGCCCTCCGCTATCATAAACCGGGTAGGGTGCCGAATCAGGAGGCGTGCTTTGAGCACGATGCCGGAGGTCCAAGAGCGGCTCGACCGGTTCAGCGAGACCTACGTTAAGATCGCCCAGGAAGTCGGCCGCGTGATCGTCGGCCACGAGGAGATCCTCGATGGGGTCCTCATCTGCCTGCTGACCGGCGGGCACGCCATCCTCGAAGGCGTCCCCGGCATCGGAAAGACCCTGCTGGTGCGGACGCTCGCGCGGGCGCTGGACCTGGAGTTCCGGCGGATCCAGTTCACGCCCGACCTTATGCCGGCCGACATCACCGGCACGAACGTCATCATCGAGATGCCGGACGGCCGGCGCGACTGGGAGTTCCGCCCCGGCCCGATCTTCGGCAACCTCATCCTGGCGGACGAGATCAACCGCGCGACGCCCAAGACGCAGTCGGCCCTCCTGGAAGCGATGCAGGAGCGGAGCGTCACGGTCGCCCGCACGACGCATCGCCTCGGCGAGCCGTTCTTCGTCCTCGCGACGCAGAACCCGCTCGAGATGGAAGGCACGTATCCCCTGCCGGAGGCGCAACTCGACCGGTTCGCCCTGAAACTCCTGATGGCCGTCCCGAGCCGGGCGGAGATCTCCGAAATCGTCGACCGCACAACGGGGGCCGAAGTGCCCGAGGCCTGGCGCGTCGCCGACTCCAAGGCCATCCTCGAGATGCGAGACCTCGTGCGCCAGGTGCCCGTTGCCTCGCACGTCCGCGATTACGCGAGCGCGATCGTCCTTGCGACGCATCCCGAGGCTGAGGGCGCGGCGCCCATGGCCAAGAAGTTCGTCCGCTACGGCGCGAGCCCGCGCGGGGCCCAGGCGATCATCCTGGGCGGCAAGGTCCTCGCGCTTCGCGACGGGCGATACAACGTCGCGTTCGAGGACGTTCGCCGGATGGCGCCCGCGGCTCTGCGGCACCGGCTGATTCTGAATTTCGAGGGCGAGGCCGAGGGTGTCCGGCCCGACGCCGTCATCCGGGACGTCCTCGCGCACGTGCCCGAACCGGAAGCGTGACTCTAACCGCAAAGAACGAAAGGGCGCAGAGAAGAAATCGGGGAACAACCGAACGGAATGAACCCTGGCGTTTTTCGCCTTTTCCAGAATCCTCCGTTCTTTGCGTGCTTTGCGTCCCTTCGACAGGCTCAGGGCAAGCCTTTGCGGTTTCAGCCAAGTTCGGACAGGCGGCACCATGGCCGATCGTCTTTTTGATTCCGAATTTCTCGCGCGGCTGGAATACCTGAGGGTCGTCGCGCGCCACCTCTTTGCCGGCACCAGCGCCGGCTCGCGCGCCGGCCGGCGCACGGGGCCCGGCCTCGAGTTCTCGGAGCACAGGGCCTACGTCGCGGGTGATGATTTTCGCCACATCGACTGGGCCGCCTTCGGCCGGCTTGAGCGGCTGCTTCTGAGGCTCTGCCAACAGGAAGAGGACCTCTCGATCTACTTCCTCTTGGACGCGTCGGCCTCGATGGCGACCGGCCGGCCGCCGAAGTTCGACTACGCCCGGCGCCTGACGGCCGCGCTGGGCTACGTCGGCCTCGCGAGCCTGGAGCGCGTCGAAATCCTTGCGGTAAACAGCGAGGGCGTCCGCGGGCATCTCGCCGCCGGCCGCGGCAAGAGTCACCTGCTTTCGGTCCTCGGTTTTCTCCGGCGGCTCTCGCCGGGCGGGCCGACGGATCTGAAGCGGGCCGTGGACGCTTTTCTCCCCCATGCGTCGAAGGCGGGCCTCGCGATCCTCGTCTCGGACCTTTTCGACCCGGCGGGGTACGAGCGGGCCTTCCTCGCCCTCCAGGCGAACGGCTTCGAGCCGTGGTGCCTCCATGTGACGGACCGCGCGGACCTCGCGCCCGAGGGGCTCGGCGACCTGGCGGTCAAGGACGCCGAGACGGGCGAGACGATGGGCGTGCACCTCGGTCCCGAGATGCGCGAGCGGCTCGCGGCTGAGGCCCGGCGCTTCGGCGAAGAAGTCCGCGCCTGGTGCGCGGACCGCGGCATCGGCTATGCCGCCGCCCCGACCGATGTGCCGGTCGACGTGCTCGTCCTGGACGTCCTTCGCCGAGGGGGGTTCCTGCGCTAGCACCTGGGACTGATTTTGCTCTGTTGGAAACCCGCACGCGGGGATTCCTATCCCCTCTCCCTTGATGGGAGAGGGGCAGGGGTGAGGGTGAATACGTACAGCAACTTTATTTCCCCTCACCCTACCCTCTCCCACAAGGGGAGAGGGAAAACAAAAGCATGTCTTCAACAGAGCAAAGGCAGTTCTACTCCAGGGCGAGGTCCACGGCCTCGGCCCGCGTGATGCGCGCGAGTTCCTCCGTCGGCACTTCGAGCAGGGCGTCCACGTCGCCTCCGCCGCAGTACACCATGTCCACTTCGAGCACCTGCGGGTCCATGTACGCGGGCACTTCGCTCTTCAACGGGAACGGCGGGACGGCGCCGACGGGATAGCCGGTGACGCGAAGAACGTCGTCGGCCTTGGCGAGGCTCATGTGCTTTGCCCCGGCCGCGCGGCACAGTTTCTTTCGGTCGAGCCGCTGGTCGCCGCGTAGGATGCACAGGACGAACCCCCCGTCCGAAAGGTGCGCAAGGAGCGACTTGGCGATGTGCGCGAGGTCCGTTCCGAGGGCCCGCGCGGCATCCTCGGCTGTGTGCGTGTCCTGGGGCATCGCGAGGACGCGGGCCCGCAGGCCGTTGGCCGCGGCAAACTCCTGCACTGTTGCGCTTGTCCACGTCATTCCGGGCCTCGCAGTGCCAGGGCTTGAGCCCCTTTTACGGCTCCGCGCCGCCGGAATCAACGGAATCCAGCGTCCGAAACGGCGGGCTTGGCCTAAGCCGTGTTCCGGCAACGGCTTACGGGCGTCGCTGGGGTGGAAAGCGGGTTTCTGGCTCCCGGTGGGCTGCTAGACGCCAAAACGGCCCGTGGTTGACCGTAAGACTTTTTTGGACAAGGGGTTATCGTCGTCGGCGTGTCCGGCGGGAACGTGTGCGGATTTTCGGCTTGATTCGGCCCCGGGGGCGGGTTATTATGCGGGTCGCTCGATGTGAGGAATTGACCTCCCTCGGGACCGGCCCCGCCTCGGCGGGTGAGCAGTCGCCCGGCCCCGAGGGATTTTTTTGCCCCGCGCGATGCGCGTTCGCGGCCTTGTCAACGCAAAGTAGAAATGTCCGCTTTTTCTGGAAGGGCTGGCGCCAAGGGTGATCGGCCGCGGGACGTCGGGGGGCGGGGGCCGGAGCGACGGGGGGTGGCGTGGAGGCCCCCGCCCCCCGACGCCGTTGGCGCGTCGGCGGGTTCCTGCGTTAATCGCCGCGCCGGCGATCACTTCGCGGCCGGCGGCCTGGCCGCCTTGGCGCGGGCCTTGCCGATGGCCGCCATGACGGTCCGCTGGGCGGCGAACGTCCTGGCGAGGGCATCGAGTTGCGCAGCGGCATCGGCAGGCGGGGCACTCTCAATGGCCGCAATCTTCTCCAGCGCCGCCTTCTCGATCTGCGCCGTGAACACCTGGGTCTGTTCCTCGATGTAGAAGCGGCGCATCACGGCCAGCGCGGCCGTGCCCGGCGCGTTTTCGTGCCACCCGTAGGCATTCTCCTGGAGGCCGGCCAGGTGAGTGCCCTCATCGGCCGCGGCCGGTTTGGCGGCCGCATCCTTAGGCGGCTCCGGTTGGGGCCCCGCCGGCGCCGGTTTCGGCTCTTCCGGCCGGGCCTTCGTCGGCGCCGGCCGGGTGGGGCCCGGCCGCGCCGATCCCGGGCGTGGCGGCACCGCAGTCTTGGGCGGCGCAAGTTCCTTGATCTGCTCGAGCGCCTCGGCAAACCGGCCGCCGTCCACGAGCGGCTTGATGGCATCGATCTCGGCCTGGACCTTCTGCCGCTCGTCCTCGTGCATGCCCGTCGTCGAGAGAACAAAACAGTCCTCGGTCATCGCCGCGCTGCCGCGCGAGGGGCTGTGCCCCACGCCGGGCCAGAAGCGGACCTTGAAGTAGAAGTCGGCGGCCTGGAGTTTGCCCGCGAACTTCCGGCACCACTCCAGGCGGCCCATCGGCCCATGCACTTTCGTATCAGCCTCGCCGCACGAGATCGCAAACGGCACGGCCGCGGCCTTCGCGTTGATGCTGTCGGCCCACGTACCGCCGGAATGCGCGGAGCAACCGATCACCTGTTCCGGGTACTTCATCGCAAAGCGGTGCGCAAACTGCGACCCGCCCGAAAACCCGTAGAGGAAAAACTTCGGGTACAGCCGGAACTCCTTCTGAAGGTCCGCAAAGATGCCCTGCAATTGCTTGTCGGTATCGTGCGCCAGGAACTGGTACCCGTCAGGAAAATTCGGGCCGACCACGATGACGTTGCCCTTCTTGATCCACCTCGCCATGCCCGCGGCACCCTTGCCGTTGCCGTTGGCGCCGTGGACGCCCACGACCAGCCAGTACGTCCGGGCCTTGTCGAGGTCGTCGGGCGTGTAGAGGTAATACTTGCGGCCCATGGAGCAGGTGCGCTCCTGGTCGGCGGCCCGGGCGGCACCGGCGAGGCATGCGACTGACGCCAGCAGCGCGGCGGCGGCGAAGAAGTGCTTCGGCATGCACGTCTCCTTGCACGTGAGTTTGGCGCCCCTCATTTAACCGCGGAGACGGCAAAGAGGTAAGAGAAAAACCCGTGGTAAACGGCAAAATGCCCGGGGTGGCGCCGCGGCCATGCCTGCCGCGGCCGCTTGCTTCTTGCCAAGCCTTTCTCCGCGTTCTCTGCTGTGGCGTTGGATCGGAACCTCAAGGCCCTCCGCCCCAGCGCATGCGCCGCCCTGCGGGCTTGAACCCTGCCCCCAGCGCCGCTACACTGACGGCCATGTTCGAAAACCTGAGCGAAAAACTCGGCGGCATCCTCCGCAGCCTCTCCGGCCGCGGACGCCTCACCGAAGCCAACATTCAGGACGCCCTCGGCGAGGTCCGCACGGCCCTCCTCGAAGCCGACGTCAACTACCAGGTCGCACGCGACTTCATCGAAGAGGTCCGGCAAAAGGCGATCGGCCAGGAAGTCCTCAAGACCCTCCGCCCCGACCAGATCTTCGTCAAGGTCATCCACGACGAGATGGTCCGCCTGATGGGGCCCGTGGATTCGAAGATCCCCTACGCCTCGCCCGGCCCGACGGTGCTGATGCTCGCGGGCCTTCAGGGTTCCGGCAAGACGACGACGGCCGCGAAACTCGCGCGCCGGATCCGCGACGAGGGCCACCGGCCGATGCTCGTGGCGTGCGACTGCCATCGCCCCGCGGCCGTCGAGCAACTCCTCGTTGTCGGCTCGCAGGTGGACGTGCCGGTTTACAGCGAGGGCATCGGCGATCCCGTGCGGATCGCGAAGAACGGCGTGGCGGCGGCGAAGCGCGAAGATGCCGACGTCGTGATCGTCGACACCGCCGGCCGGCTCCACGTGGACCAGGCGATGATGGAGGAGGCGAAGCGGATCGCCCGGGCCGTCCAGCCCCACCAGATTTACCTCGTCTGCGACGCCATGACCGGCCAGGACGCCGTCACGAGCGCCAAAGAGTTCAACGCGGCGCTGGAACTGTCGGCCGTGATCCTGACGAAACTGGACGGCGACGCGCGCGGCGGGGCGGCCTTGAGCGTCAAGGCGGTCACGGGCAAGCCGATCAAGTTCGTCGGCGTCGGCGAAAAACTCGACCGCCTGGAGGAGTTTCATCCGGACCGGATGGCCAGCCGGATCCTCGGGATGGGCGACGTCGTGAGCCTCGTCGAAAAGGCCCACGCCGCCGTCGACGCCGAGGAAGCCGCCCGCATGCAGGAGAAACTCGCGCGGGCGGAGTTCGGCCTCGACGATTTCCTGAAGCAAATCAAGCAGATGCGCCGCATGGGGCCCCTGAAGGAAATCCTCGCGATGGTCCCCGGGATGGGGTCGGCCCTGAAGGACCTGCCGGTGGACGACAAGGAACTCGACCAGACGGAAGCGATCATCCACTCGATGACGCCCAGGGAACGTACAAAGCCCGACCTCATCGACGCGTCGCGCCGCCGGCGGATTGCGCGCGGCTGCGGGATGGAACCGCAGGACGTCGCGGGGCTCGTGAAATCGTTCGGCCAGGTGAAGGACCTCGTGCGCCAGATGCAGGGCTCCGGCGCCTTCGGCGGGGGCCGAAAGGCTGCCGGCCAGCAGATGGCCCAGATCGACCTTTTCGGCGGCCACCACCGGAAGAAGCGGCAGCGTTCGAAGCGCAAGAAGAAGGACCGCAAGAAACGGTCGCGGTGAAGCGTTCCGTCGCGCGATTCGGCCGGGGAAAAGCCTTTCGCTTCGAGGGAACCGTTGCCGGCTCCGGTGCGTCCAAGGAGGCGAGGGGGTTCGTCCCCATTAGGCGATGAAAGGAGTTTCGCCATGCGATGCGGGATGCTCGGTGTGATGGTTCTGGTGGTGCTTGCCTCGAGCCAGGCGGCGGTGGGTGTGGTCGAGCAGCCAACCGCTCCGGTGGAGGACGCGGCCAAGGTGGCCGAAGGATGCAACCGGTTCGCCTTCGACCTTTACGCGCGGCTCAAGGGCGCGGAGGGGAACCTCTTCCTCTCGCCCTACTCCATCTCGACGGCGCTGACGATGACCTATGCCGGGGCCCGCGGCGAGACGGCCGACCAGATGGCCAAGGTCCTCTGCCTGCCGGCGTCGGGCGAGGACGTTCACGGCGCCTACGGCGCGCTCCAGAACGACCTCAACGCCGCCGGCGCCAAGGGCGCGTTCGACCTGGTGGTCGCCAACCGGCTCTGGGGCCAAAAGGGCTACGGGTTCCTTCCCGATTACCTCGCGCTGGTCGAGAAGAAGTACGGCGCGGGGCCCGAACAGGTGGACTTCGCCCGCGCGACCGAGGCCGCACGCCAGACCATCAACGTCTGGATTGAGAAACAAACGCGCGACAAGATCAAGGACCTTCTAAAGCCCGGCGTCCTCGACGCGATGACGCGGCTGGTCCTGACGAACGCCATCTATTTCAAGGGCAAGTGGGCCGAGGAGTTCGACAAGAAACTCACCCGCGACGAGGATTTCTTCCTGACGCCCGAGAAGAAAGTCGCCGCGCCCCTGATGCACCAGAAGGCCAAGTTCGGCTACTTCGAGGGCGACGGCCTCCAGGCCCTGGAACTTCCCTATCAGGGCGACCGGCTCACGATGGTCGTGCTGCTGCCGAAGCGGAACGTCCCGCCGGGAGCGAAGGACGGCTTGGCGGCGCTGGAGACGGCCCTCTCGGCCGAGAAGTTGGCCGAGTGGATCGGCCAACTGCGCCGGCGCGAGGTCCAGGTCGCCCTGCCGCGCTTCAAGACCACCGCCGAGTTCTCGCTCGCCGAGACGCTTGTTGCGATGGGCATGGCCGACGCGTTCAACCCGAACGCCGCCGATTTCTCCGGCATGACGGGCACGAAAGACCTCTTCATCTCGGCCGTCGTCCACAAGGCGTTCGTGGACGTGAACGAGGAAGGGACCGAGGCGGCCGCGGCCACCGGCGTTGTAGTGGGCGTGACGTCCATGCCGGAGCCGCCGCCCGTCTTCCGCGCCGACCATCCGTTCCTCTTTCTCATTCGTGACACGAAGACCGGCGCGATCCTTTTCCTCGGCCGGATCCTCGATCCGACGAAGTGACACCGGCCCCGCCGCAGGGGGCGCAAACAGAAGCCCAGGGATTCGAATCCCTGGGCTTCTCTTGTATCGCATTCGCACTTCGGCGTGTCGCCGTGCGCATTCCGGGTTTTCGCCCGCCCGAAGGGGCGGTGGGTTTACTTGAGGTTCACCACGCGTCCGGTGCGGACCGACTTGTCGGCCGCCAGCACGACCCGCAGGCTGTTGACGGCGGCCTCGCAGTGCGAGGCAAGGTCCAGGTCCTCCCGGATCGCCCTCAGCCAGTACGCCTGCTCGCGGTCGCACAGGCCCTGGTGGTCCGGCTCGTCCGGAGTGTCGAGTATCTGGTCGGGTTTGGCGAAAGTGCCGCCGGGCGTAGCCCCCGCCAAGTGGACCTGCAGGGCATTCGCCTGGGTGTGGGAATCGATGTCGGCCGAGGTCCCCTTCTGTTTCGCCGTGGCGGCGACGATGCTCGCGCACCCCTTCGGCCCGATGACGTCCTTGACGAAAAATGCCACCTCGCTCATCATCGGGCCCCAGCCCGCCTCGTACCACCCGACCGAGCCGTCGTCAAAGACGACCTGCAGTTGGCCGTAGTTGTACATGTCGCGGGAAATCTCGTCGGTCAATCGCGCCCCGATGGCCTGGACCCGCACCGGCCGCGCGAGGGTCATCTGGCACATCACGTCCACGTAATGGACGCCGCAATCGACGATCGGAGACATCGTGTCCATGAGGCGTTTGTGGACTTCCCATGCCGCCCCGACGCTCTGCTGGTTCAGATTCATCCGCATGACGAGCGGCTTGCCCAGCGTCCGGGCCACCTCGATGAACCGGATCCATGCCGGGTGATGCTGAAGGATGTAGCCGATCAGCACCTTGCGTTTCTTCCGCCGGGCGAGGCGCACCACGGCCTCGGCGTCCTTGACCGTCTCGGCCAGGGGCTTTTCGAGGAACACATGCGCCCCTGCCTCGAGCGCCTCGAGGGCGAACCGGGCGTGCGTGTCCGGCCAGGTGGAGATGGACACCCCGTCGGGCTTCACCGCGGCCAGGGCCGACTCGTAATCGTCGAACTGCGGCGGGCCGCCGAGTTCCTTCGCCAGCCGCGCGCAACTCGCCGGGTCCCGGTCCACCAGACCGACGATTTCGAAGCCCTCGAGGCGATGATACGCCCGCGCGTGATGCGTCCCCTGGGTGCCGCACCCGACGACCAGAACTCGCAGGTTTTCGCTCATGGCGTCTCTCCGATTCCGTGTCCGGGGGCCATGATACCACAGGGGTCTGGGGCGAGCAAGCCCGTTTGCGGCGAAAAGGACCGCGTGCGCGTGCCGGGAAATCCTCTTGTGCCCCCTGCTGCGCACTATGCTAAAATGGAACCGGCTGGACGGTCGGATGTCTAACAAGCGCAACCAGGGTGCGGAGGCAAGCCATGAAACGCATTGCGGTCGGGATGGCGATGGTGCTGGCGCTGGCGAGCGGGGCGTGGGGGGGCGAGAAAAAGCCGACCGCCCCTCCGTCCCGGCGCGCCGGGACTGCGCAGGCGGAGGACGCGGCCAAGGTGGCCGAGGGATGTAACCGATTCGCCTTCGACCTTTACGCGCGGCTCAAGGGCGCGGAGGGGAACCTCTTTCTTTCGCCCTATTCGATCTCGACGGCCCTGGCGATGACCTCCGCCGGGGCGCGCGGCCGGACGGCCGACCAGATGGTTGATGTTCTACGGTTTCCGAAGGATCTGTGCGCGCACCCCGCCAGCCTGCATGCAGCATGTGCGGGTCTCCAGAACGACCTCAACGCCGCCGGCGCCAAGGGCGCCTTCGACTTGGTGGTCGCCAACCGCCTCTGGGGACAGAAGGGCTACGAGTTCCTTCCCGATTTTCTTGCGCTGGTCGAGAAGAACTACGGCGCGGGGCTCGAACAGGTGGACTTCGTCGCCGACACCGAAGGCTCCCGCAAAACCATTAACGCCTGGGTCGAACGCGAGACGCGAGACAAGATCAAGGACCTCCTGAAGCCCGGCGTCCTCGACGCGATGACCCGCCTCGTCCTCACGAACGCCATTTATTTCAAGGGCAAGTGGGCGAGCGAGTTCGACAAGAAACTTACGCGCGACGAGGATTTCTTCGTCACGCCCGAGAAAAAAGTCACCGCGCCCCTGATGCGCCAGACGGCGGAGTTCGGTTACTTCGACGGCGGCGAGATGCACGCCCTGGAACTCGCGTACCAGGGCGATCGGCTCGCGATGGTCGTCCTGCTGCCTAAGTCGAAGGACGGCATCGAAGGGCTCGAAGCCGCACTAACGCCGAACATGCTGGAAGGGACTTGCGCGGGGCTCCGCCGGCGGGAAGTCCGGGTAGCCCTGCCCCGCTTCAAGACCACCGCCGAGTTCTCCCTCAAGGATCCCCTCGTCGCGATGGGCATGGCCGACGCCTTCGACCCGGCGAAGGCCGACTTCTCCGGCATGAGCGGCAAGAAGGACCTCTTCATTTCGGCCGTCGTCCACAAGGCGTTCGTGGACGTGAACGAGGAAGGGACCGAGGCCGCGGCGGCCACGGCTGTCGTTGCAAGAATGACGGCTGTCGCGGAGCCGCCGCCCGTCTTCCGCGCCGACCACCCGTTCCTCTTTCTCATCCGGGATACGAAGACCGGTGCGATTCTCTTCTTCGGCCGCATCCTCGATCCGACGAAGTGACGCGGAGCGCAGCGCCTTGGTACACGGCAAGCCCAGGGACTCCAGTCCCTGGGCTTGTTTTTGCTCGCGCTGTTTGCGTTCAGAGTTCGAGCATCGGCCCGGGCTCGAACTGGCTCGCCGCCGCCAAGTGGACCGGCTTCGCTTTCTGCGCCAGGTGCGCCTGGGCCTCGAGCGCGAGCGCCGGCCGGTTGCAGTCCCGCGACAGGTGCGCGAGCACCACGTGCCGCACGCGCCGCCGACGCGACCGCTTGACGATTTCCCCGACCGCCCGGCCGCAATCCTGGTTCGAGAGGTGCCCGTTCGGTCCGGCGATCCGCTTGATGAGGTCCATCGGCCGGCCGCTCCGGGCAAGCATCACGGGGTCGTGATTCGATTCGAGGACCACGGCATCGGCGTCGGCGAAGCGGTCGAGGCTCTCATCCGGCACGTGGCCGAGGTCCGTCGCCACCGCCACCACGCGCCGCCCGCGCCGGCCGCCCAGCGTGATCCGGAATCCGAGGCAGTCGCCCGGGGAATCGTGGGGCACGGGGAAGCCTTCGACCGCCGCGTCGCCGATCGCGACCGCGTCGCCGTCGAGCGTTTCCAGGAGCCCAGCCCGCTCGAGCCGCCGAAAGCCGGGCATTGCGCTCGCCAAATGGGCGAGGTTCGTGGCCGTCGAGAACACGCGGACGCTGTGCGCCAGGCACCAGCCGACGGCGGCCTGCGAGAAATGGTCCCCGTGCGTGTGCGTTACGAGGAGCGCGTCGATCGTCTCCGGCTCGATCCCGGCCGCCTGCAGGGCCGCGACCGCTCGCCGCCGGCCGATCCCGAAATCCACCAAGAGCCTCGTCCGCCCCGACGCCACCAGCAGCGCGTTCCCCAAACTGCCCGAAGCCAGGGGATAGATGAGCGGCGCCATTCGACCCTCGGCCCTTTCGCCGTCCCGTTTCTACGCCGGCCGGAGCGTCCCGCGCTCCGACTCCGACAGCCTCACCTCCACATCCACCGCCTCGGCCAGCCGCGGCGTCCAATCTTCGAGCGGCACGCGCTCCGTCTCGTAGTGCCCGCCCAGGATAACCGCAATTCCCTCGGCGGCAAGCGCCTGCGCCTCGTGGTACTTGAGTTCCCCCGCCAGGTACGCCTGGCACCCGGCCGCGCGGACCGCCTCCACCAGGCCGCTCCCGCTTCCGGTGCAGACCGCCACGCGTTCGACGCGCGCGGACCGCTCGCCGGCGACTTGAACGCACGAGAGGCCGAGCGCTCTTTTGATATCATCGGCCAATTGGCCGGCCGTCTTCGGTTTCTTTAGCCGGCCCACGCGGCCCAGGCCCGCCTCGCCCGGGAGGTCCTTCAGGGGATACACGTCGATCGCCGGGGTCTCGTAGGAATGGGCCCGCCCGATGGCCGCCACGACCGCCCCGACGCGGCTTTCCGCCGCGAGGACCTCCAGGCGGTGCTCCGAGACGGTGCTGCGCTCGCCCCGTGCCCTGCCCGCCGTAGCCTCGGCGGAGGCGGGGCCGACGGCCGGGCTGGTTCCCTCGCCGGCGAAGAAGGTCCCCTCCCCCTCGGCCGCGAAACTGCATTCGGTGTACGCCCCGATCCGCCCTGCCCCGGCGTCGAACGCCGCAAGGCGCACCGATTCCACGTCCCCCGCCGGGACGAGGACGACGACCTTGTAAGTCCGTTCGAGCGGTTCCGCGCGCAGCGGCTCGAGATCCGCGAGGCCTGCGCGCTCGGCCAGGAGGTCGCAAAGGCCCCCTTGGGCCGCGTCCAGGTTCGTGTGGGCCGCGATGACCGCCCGCCGACCCGCCGCCAGACGAAGCGCGAACCGGCCCGCACGCGTCTCGGCCGTCACGCGGCTGACGTCCTTGAACAGGAACGGGTGATGCGCGAGGAGACAGTCCGCCTCGAGCCGCTCGGCCTCGTCGCATACCGTTTCCGTGACGTCGAGGCTGACGAGCACGCGCCGGACCGGCCAGGCCGCATCGCCCAACAGGAGGCCGACGTTGTCCCACTCCTCTGCCAGCCGAAACGGGGCGAGGTTGTCCACCGCCCTCACGATGTCGGCGATCGTTGTCATCGAGCCCCTGCGATGCGAAGGACCCCACGTGCAGGACAAACCAGCCGCCGCGCCAGCACTGGCCTCCCTTTTAGGATGACGGCTATTGGCTGTCGGCATCCTTCGGCGTCGGCGGAACCAAGGGCTCCAGCGCCAGGATGAGTTCAGGAATGTGCCGCGTGGCTACTCGCCACAGCAATGGGTCTTCAATCTCTCCGTACTCGTGCGCCAGGACGTGGCGCTGCGCAATGATCTGCTTCCGGGGGATTTCAGGATGCGCCTCGCGGAAGGCTCGGCTCACCTTGCCGGCCGCTTCCCCAATGATCTCGATGTGCCGCTCCACCGCTCCCCGCAGTTTCCGGTCCGCGGCGTAATCATCGAACGAGCAGCCGGCGACGAATTCCCTCACTGCTCGGGCGGCATCGAGCATGTCCCAGAGGAATCCGGCGTCTTCTTGCTCACGCCCCATACACAACCTTCCGCGTGCTCAGAATGGCGCGCCGACGGAACGGGTTCCGCAATCCGCCTTTCGACACCAGGTCCACCTCGCACCCGAAGATGGCCTTCAACTCCTCGATCATGTCCACCCACTCAAACAGGCTCCAGTCCGCCTCCTCGCAAAACTCCACCAGCACGTCCACGTCGCTGGCCGGGCCGAAATCGTCGCGCAGCACCGACCCGAACAGGGCCAACTCCTTGACCTTC
>Ga0315289_10005182_pt1 | contig 19292 bp, 26 predicted proteins | sample YL17G11_40_MG_FD_203452 | JGI IMG/M metagenome (GOLD analysis project Ga0315289, IMG submission 203452) | Sediment microbial communities from Yellowstone Lake, YNP, Wyoming, USA - YL17G11_40 | ecosystem: Environmental > Aquatic > Freshwater > Lake > Sediment | place: USA: Wyoming | collected...
TCGGCACGATCGCGTCGTCGCAAGCGCAGGTCGCAGTGAAGAACCTGCTTGACTACTTCAACGCGAACCAAGACGTTGTGATCGGTTGGAGTTGGTGGACTTACGGTCCACCGGCTTGGTGGGGAGGCTACCAGTTCACACTGGATCCGAGCAGCAACTACACGGTTGATGCGCCGCAGATGGCCTGGCTGACTCCGTACTTCGTCACAGTCCCTACTCCTGAAAGCTCTTTTCCGACAAACCCGATCGCGTACACCAAGAACGCCAAGGGGACGATCGTCGTCAACGGAGTGACCAGCTGGATCTTCGTGCCGCAAGGGTATGACAGCACTCACAACACACCCACCAAGCTCTTCGTCTGGCTGCACGGCTGCGGTGGACAAAGCCAGTACGATGCCGACATGGTGTCATGGATGCCCAACCAGAGTTGGATCAGTCTCGCGGTTGGCGGACGTGAGACCACGTGTTGGTCGAGTTACGCGAACGACGGTGCAAAGATCCTTGCGGCTATCGCTGGCATCAAGACACACTTCAACATTGACCCAAAGCGTGTCGTGCTTGGTGGCTACTCCTCAGGCGGCGACATCGGGTACGAGCTCGGGTTCAAGAACGCAAGCCTCTTCGCTGGCATGATCTTCGAGAACACTGGGCCGAGCTCGGCCGCGTTGACAGCGTCCAACACAGCATTTTGGAAGCTCAACATCGCACATCTCGCACACACGGGTGACACGACGTACCCCATCGCGACCGTGCGAATCAACATGACCACACTACGCTCACAAGGTTACCCGGTCACTCTCATCGAGAAGGCCGGCGGCCACTACGACAACGACTCGGGTGCAAGTGGCACACAGTTTGATCTCAGGAATTTCTTGCTGCCGTACCTAGACGCCGGTTGGGTCTCTGGCGTCGCTGTCCCACCTCCTACCCCGGCGGCTTGCGTTTACGCCTACTCGGCGTGGTCGGCTTGCCAGTCGAGCGGCACTCAAACGCGCACGGCCACTTCCTCACCTGTAGGATGCGTTGGGACCCCAACGTTGTCGCAGACGTGCACCTACGTGCCACTCGACACTGACGGCGACGGGATCTCTGACTCGCTAGACAAGTGCCCAACCGTCAAGGGTATCGCGACGACCGACGGCACGTCAAACGGCTGTCTACCGCTCGTTGTCACCTCGGTGAAGACGTACGACTGGGGATCTGGTTACTGCCGCCAGTACTACTTCAAGAACCCTAACACGGTCAACATGTCGTGGAAGACGTTCAAGATCTCCTTGGGTGACGGCAAGTTGCGTGGGACCGGCGCGGTGTGGGGCGCAACGTTCCCTAACGCCACAGCAACTGGCACCGTGAAGGTCACACCGGCTGGCAACGCGATGATCCTCCCAGGCCAGAAATTGCAGGCTGTCGGGTACTGCGCGGATTACGGGCCAAGCAAGAGTGCCGGCGTCAGCGGCGGTCTCACGTACTGAGACAAGCTCTTTCTTAGAACGCTCAGGAGCCTAACAGTTCTCGGGCGTTCTTCTTTTAAGGTTCACACGGTAACATTGAACACAATGAAGCTCAGTGTCGTTGCGCTGCTTGTGCTTGCGGCATGTTCATCGTCTCACCACGAGAGTGATCTGAGCAACATCGTCACGAACGTTCCTAGCAGTCCAGATCCTCAAGATGGAAGCATCATGTCACCAGATGCTGTCGTGGTGTCAGGATCAGACGGTGGCATTGACTCCTCGCCGCCAATCACCACTGAGACGGATTCTGGATGTGGTGGTCCAACGGCTCCGAAGTGCGTTGAGGGTAAGAAGTGCTTGATCGATCGCGATTGCGAGATCGCATGCAACTACGCCCTGAGATGTGTGGGCTCGTTGAGCTGCAAGCCACATTTTGGCGGCGACACCTGTGGCGCAGGCGAAAGCGACTTGGGTCACGAGAGTTGCTGCCGTTCGCTGCCGGTTCCTGGCTTCGTAGACGATAACCACCCTGGAAAGACAGTCTATCTCGACAAGTACGAGATCACGGCTGGTCGCATGCGAGCTTTCATTGTGAGTGTCACCCAACAGATGGGCAAGCCAAATGTTAAAGGGTGGATCGCTGCGAACAAGCCGATCGTCTGGGATGACGCCTGGAGCAAGTTTCTACCGACCAACGTGAGCGGCGACATGGTGACGATCAACCGTCTGCTGCTTGGCGATCCACGTCACGATGGAGAGGTCAACCCGGGCCCTGGCGTCATCGTCCCTCCGACGACAGATCAGAGCGTGGACCTCGGCGCAAACTCTCAGTTCGGTGCGCAGGTCTACGCGGACGTGCATGGCAACAACTGTGGACTATTCCCGGGAGCTTACGGGTTCCCAACGTTCTACTACCCAGCTGACATCTTGACACACAACAACGAGATCCCGCGCGACCCTTCACTGAAGGATGTTTTGGACTCCAAGTCGATCAACTGCGTCACCAACGTGATGCTCGCTGCCTTCTGTGTGTGGGACGGTGGACAGCTGGCGACTGCCGAGGTTCTTGACTACGTGACTGCAAGCCCTGGATTCCCTGACAGCGTGTCAGGCTGCGGTTCGCAGTACGACAACCACGGCGAACTGCTTGGCAACATCTTCACACACACAACGCAGTCAGGTGGTCGTTGCGCCCCTGTCATCGAGTTGAACGCGACCTTCGACGCTGGTGACAACCTTCCGCTTCCTGGCAGTCCACTCAACACACACAACTACAACTACCCCGACCTCGGTGGTTCGACAAGCGACAAGGTTTGGCAGATCGCCGCGCCTGGTCGTGTCACACGTGACACTGTGCGCATCAACCCGAACGACGAGCCGTGGATGGATCTCGGTGGCAACCTCAGTGAGTCGGTGCTCGTCGCATCCACGAAGTTGTTTGGGTTGAGGCAACGTGGCATCGGGTACGGAAGCTCTAGATCCGACCTGAACGTCACGTTGATGCCAGGCGAGACCATCCTGCGTGTTCAACGACCAGAGGTCAAAAGTGGCCTCACCGGCGGTCGCTGCATGCGCTTCAAGTGATCGAAACGTTCAGATCTCAACGCCGGAGTTGACGACCCAGAAATCGTTGCAAAGGTTTGCGTCGGCAACGTAGTTGTAGTCCATCCAGAAGTAACCGTCAAGGCCCCAACCTTTGCCCCACGAGTTGCGAACCTTGAAGGCTTTACGTGCGTCGTCGTAACCGACAAGCACAACAGCGTGACCACCTTGGAGAACATCGTGAGAACCAGGCCTGTGTAACTCACCAGACGTCGCCATCTGTTGAGTCATGAAGTTGCTGTACACCTCGAAGCCAAAGCCGATGAGGTAGCCAGCAGCGAGCGTGTCCTTCATCGTCTCAACATCACCGTCATCGATGCGGTGGTAAGACACGACCTTGTGCTCGCCGGCGGACGTCCACAGCTTGGCGGGTGGGTTGATCGTGAACTTGGAAACATCGTACTTCCATTGGCGTTCCCACACACATCCGTACTGAACGCCTGCCTTGATCGTGTCACGGATGTAGCAGCCAGAATCCTCGTTCACTGTGCCTTCAAGCAGACGAGTCGCGTAGTAATGAAACAATCGAGAGATCTGCTTCTTCTTCGGCCAACTACGCCACCGAATATTGTTGTACTCGATGATGCCAGCGAACATGTTGGCTGTGCATGATCCAAGGTCGCCTTGATCCTCAACACTTGAGCATTTCTTGGAGTTGTCAACGCTGCTCGATCGCGCGAGCGCTGCGCCTGGCAGGGTGTGAGAGATGCCTCTCAGCTTGAAGTCACGTGTGTCTGGCTTGTCTTTCTTCCACCCAGCAAGGTGCACTTTCTTCGTTGTGGAGTCACCGAGCGTGAGCGTCTTGAGCATGTCGTTACGTATGTTGAAGAGTAAAGCTACCGTGTAGATTCGCTAGAATCAGCGTTATGAGATACATTCTGGCGTTGATGCTGACTGTCGCGACGATCGCATGCGTTCCGGACAACTACCCCGTGACGTACCCACCCAACGCAACGCTCTGTCGATCGGATTACGACTGTCAACATTGCGGGTACTGCGGGTTCGTCCCTGGGTACACCGCTGCGGTTTGCAGAGGCGAAGGCGGCGCTTGCGACACGTGGAAGTAGAGACTCGATGAACGAGGGTGATGACGTCACCGTTACGACAGAGCTTTTAGCCGCACGTGAAGAACGACGCAGGCGCGTGTGATGTGGGGTCTCGCCGACAACGCGTGCCCGTTGTGCGACGCGCCGTACAGCCTCTGTGATTGCGCAGATCAGCTGCTCGCGATCAACAAGGATCTCAAGTCGATCCGCGACACTCTCATAAAGAGAGCACGCGTGACGAACCAGGATTACGTCAGCCCCGAGTTCCTCACAAGGTTACGTGAGCAAGGAGACGCGCCAGACGAGCTCGTCAAGTCGCTTGCTGTCGAGATCCCTGAACAGGTTGTTCTGAACGCCTTCCTCAACGGCAGCATCACGAACGAGCAGTACATGCAGATCCTACGTGTGTGTGACACAGCGAAGGAGTCGTGGGTCGTGCGATCCTGGCGAAAGCTGTGGAGGTATTAATAGCTCTTGCCATCTCGGTAACGTTGTCTTCGATTTGCACGACCGTTCCCACGATTCTTCGAGCCAAAGAACGGTGTGAATCGATCACAGTTAGGACAAATGATTCGCAAGTTCGTCAACGAGTTATCTTCAGAATTGCCGTCGATGTGATCAAGTGTTAATGGCATGGGGTGTCCGTACCATTCGGTGCCTTTGCAGATCATGCAAGTGTGTCCATGAAGTTCGATCAAGTACCGTTTTGCGTTAGTGCCGGCTGGGTTCTTGTCAAAGCCACACACGATCATCTCGTCGCGATTCGTTGTCGAACGCTCAGCTGCAAAACATTCACTCGAGCAGAAATGGTTGTTTCGAAGTGTTCTGACACGATCCAATGGTTTCAAACAGAATCGACAAGTCGTAGAGAGGATCTTGCTAATCTTCTTGGGATTGTGAAAGATGGCCGAACATGAGTGACTACAAAACTTGTTGTGTCGTTTCTCGTACGATAACGATTGCTAACATGTCAAGCACAGTGTTGGAGATTCCGCGTAAGCAGCAATGCGTGCCACTCTTTGTCTCTCAGCGGTTTTGCGAGATGCAATGAAACCCAGTTTCCCAGCTTCTGATTGATTCACATAGACTAGATATTGACTCACATAAGCCGCTGTCGTCTAATGGCAAGACACGAAGCCTGTACCTTCGTTATATCAGTTCGACTCTGTTCGGCGGCTCCAGTGTTCGAGTTCGAGGTCGAGCGACAGACAATAGAAACACATGATCAAACCGAAGCGCTTCGTCGGTCTTCACGCGCACACGTCCAAGAGTTTGTTTGACGGATTCGGCAGCGCAGACGAACACCTCGAGTTCGCGCATAGCAACGGTCTCGACGCCTTCTCCTTAACCGATCACGGGACGATGAACGGCTTCCCTGAGGCCGAGCAGAAGGCTCGCGAGATGAACGGCAAAGGGAAGAAGATGAAGCTCATCCCCGGCGTCGAGTTCTACTACACGCCGTCGCTTGACGACTGGCGCGTCGCTAAAGCCGCCCGTGACGCTCAACGCAAGGAAGCTAAAGACAACCCGGTCAAGGGTGAGAAGGTCGTCAGGCCCGACGACGACGACGCGGGCGTCTCGATCGAGGACGAGGAGGCGTCTAAACGCATCGACAAGTTCATGGATCCCGTCAACCGACGGCACCACCTCGTCGTGCTGCCGAAGTCTCGCAAAGGGCTTGAAAACATCTTTAGGCTCGTCTCGCGCTCTGGCCGTGAAGGCTACTACCGCTACCCGCGCATCGACTCCAAGATGCTCAAAGAGCATGGCGAAGATCTCGTTGTCTCCACAGCTTGCGTCGCTGGCGTGCCATCTTGGGCGACGTTCTCACAGTTCCCCGGCAAGACGTTCGACGAGCTCACTCCAGATCTGCTCGACGCGGATGGGAAGTTTGATGCGGTGCTCGGGGCAATTGGCAACGAGGTGGATCGATTGACGGACGCGGTGGGCGTCGACAACGTCTTCATGGAGATCCAGTTCAATCGACTCGCAGCGCAGCATCTCACCAACCGTGCCTTGATGACGTTCGCCTCGATGGAGGGTATCAAGCTGGTCGCGACGGCCGACTCGCATTACTCCAGCCCCGACCTGTGGCGCGCGCGTGAGGTCTACAAGTTACTTGGCCGCATGGGTCACAAGGGGATGGAGGTGGGGCCTGACTCCATCCCTTCTGACGTGAAGCAGTTGAAGTGCGAACTGTACCCGAAGAACGCGGATCAGATGTGGGACTCTTACAAGGAGTACTGTGTCGGTCACTCCTTCTACGACGACGCGACAGTCAGCGAGGCGATCGAGAACGCGTGGCACGTCGCGCACGACGTCATCGGGGACGTCAGCATCGACACGAGCGTGAAGCTGCCGAGCTTCGGCGTAAGGCCTGGGATGACGCCGTTCCAGACGTTGGTTGAGCTCTGTAAAGAGGGCATGCGTGGCAAGCGGCTCGCTCACAAGGCCGAGTACGTCGCGCGGCTCAAGAACGAGCTGAGCGTCATCAAGAAGCTTGACAACTCGATCTACTTCCTCACGCTGAAGTCGATCCTGGATGTGGCTCGTCGAGAGTGTATGATCGGTTGTGGTCGCGGTTCTGGCGCCGGCTCGCTCGTCAACTTCGTGCTTGGCATCACCGACGTGGATCCGGTGACAAACAAGCTCATCTTCGCTCGTTTCATGTCGCTCGCACGCACTGACGTGCCAGACATCGATGTCGACGTCTCTGATCGCGACAAGGTCATCGAACTGCTGAAGACGGAATTTGGAGAGAAGACGATCGTCCCGATCACGAACTTCAACGGTCTGCAGATGCGCTCTCTCGTCAAGGACGTGGCACGTCTGCATAACGTGGAGTACGAGGAGGTGAACGTCGCGACGCGTAACCTCGACTCCGAGGTCAAGCCACATCTGCAGACAGGGGACGACACGAAGGGGTCAGTCCAGCTGACTTACGAAGCGTGCGTCGAGCACTCGCCGGCCTTCAAGGCGCTGATGGAGAAGTACCCGCTTGTCGACAACGACGTGCGCATCATCGGCCGTCAGCCGAAGGCGGTCAGCAAGCACGCCGGTGGCATCATTGTGCACGACGACCCTGATGGCATCATGCCGCTGATCTGTGTGCGTGGCGAGATGCAGACGCCTTGGAGTGAAGGCATGGCGATGAAAGGCCTCAGCCCGTATGGTCTCATCAAGTACGACCTGCTTGGCCTTGACACGTTGCGCATCATCGAACGATGCATCCGTCGTATCCTGAAACGTCACAGCGGCATCCGCAACCCAACCTTCGCGCAGGTCAGCGCGTGGTACAACGAGAACTTGACACCGAGCTGCGTTGACCCAAATCTCAGCGACGTGTTCGATCACGTGTTCCGTGGGTCACGCTTCGCCGGCATCTTCCAGTTCACGAACCCGAGCACGCAGCGGTTCATCCACGACCTTGACCCGCGCAGCGTCCACGACCTCGCGGCCGCCACCGCGATCTACCGACCAGGGCCGCTCGCGGCGAACGTTGACAAGGAGTTCATCAAGGCACGTCGCGACAACCACAAGAAGGACTACGGCCACCCGGCTGTCAATGAGGCGCTCGACGACACGATGGGGTTCGTGATCTACCAGGAGCAGATCATGGAGATCTCGATGAAGCTATCAGGCTTCACAGAGGAGGAAGCTGACAAGCTTCGCAAGGCCATCTTGAAGCGCACGACGAAGGACGTCGCGAAGGGTAAATCGCTCACCGAGGAGTTGTACGAGAAGTTCGTCGTTGGCGCTGTCGCCAACGGCTACCCCAAGGCAAAGGCTGAGGCGCTCTACGAGGATCTGAGAGCCTTTGCCGCCTACGGCTTCAACCGAGCGCACTCCTACTCGTACGGGTACATCTCGTACCAGTGCGCCTGGCTGATGACGTACTTCGAGCCGGAGTGGCTCTGCTCGTACGTCGAGTCGATGCTCGGCGATCCAGACTCGAAGCGACGCGCTCTTGCAGAGATCAAGGCGATGGGTTACGACGTCGCGAAGGTCGACATCAACCGCTCAAACCGTGAGTGGGAGATCGCGGATGACAACCGCACCTTCTACCCATCCTTCCTCACCGTCACAGGCGTTGGCGCTAGCGCGGTCAACGAGCTGCTCGTGAAGCGACCGTACCGTAAGCTCGAGGATCTGCTGTGGGATGACAAAAGCGTCTGGCGACACAGCAAGTTCAACTCGAAGGCGCTCGGCGCGCTCGTGACGCTCGGTGCTTTTGACTCGATGAACCTCGTTGGCCCAGGCAAGACGTTCGAGAACTACCGACAGCTGCACCATGTTCTCATCGACGGGCAGGCTGACCTGAAGAAGAGGCTCAAGACCGATCCTGAGCGTCATGTTCGTCGCTTGGCTGAGCTCATCGAGGAGGCGAAGGCTCTGCCCGATTGGACACGCGATGACATCGTGAGGTCGCAGATCGAGCTCTACGGATCCATCGACCCTGATTCGTTGCTCGACGATGACGTGCGTGCGCAATTGAAGGCGCATGACATCCCACCGCTTGAGGAGTGTGACAGCGCAAAGTACGGAACGTACTGGATGGTGTTGTCCGGCGGTGTGAAGAAGACGGCTCGCACTGGCAACAACTTCTTCCAGCTCGCTGTCTACGGATCAGACGGCGCCACCCACCGCATGTTCGTTTGGAGCACCGGCGACGTTGGCCTTGAGTCGCTCAAGAAGTACGCGTGCTACGTCGTGCGCGTGAAAAAGGATAAACTGGGTTACAGCACGAACTTACGCGACATGCGAGAGCTTGAGCCTGTTGATCGATGAGTCTCAAAGGAACGACGATCCTGTACACCGATCTGGTGTTCAACTTCCAGAAGATATCTCTTGTGGTTGTTGATGATTACGGTGGCAAAGCCATCGTGATCGAGGCTGTCGCGTGCGAGCCAAGTTACGATCGTCACGTGGGGGAGCAGCTAGACGATCTTGATTGGACCCTTGATGAGTGGGAGAAGTACGGGTGGGAGATCATCCCACCGACGATCAGCTAGACGAGTCGAGGTTCGTGCCAACCCAGTCCATCGCCGTCGACTCCAGGTCAGGGTGCTGCGTCTTGATAGCGTCGATGTCGACCTCCAACCCCGACGACGTGTCGAACGCCTGCCAACACTCAACCTCGAACGGTCGACGTGGGTCGTACGTGGCCGTGACTGTGACCTCCTCGTCGTTCCGCCCGTAGACTGGGAACTCGAACGTGAACTCTCCCATGTCCGACTTCGTGTACGCAGCCTCAGCGAGGATGGAGCGAACGGTGGCGCGCAAGAGTTTCATGTCGTATTTCATGAGTGGCTTCGTTTAGGTATGAGAGGACGTGAGTCATGTCGAGTGAGGTAGAGTCTGCTTCATGAAGAAGCTCAACGATATGAAGACCCGTCTGCTCGTTCGCATGTTCTGCAAGATCGCGAAGAGCCGTGGCCTGGAACTCGAAGCCGTCGTCGACATGGTGAACGAGGAGTGGGAGAAGGCCTGATGGGTCTTGTGAAGAGAATCTACAAAGCTCTCTTCGGACCGAAGACCGAGATCGAGAAGGTGGAGGCTGCCCTTCGTCGTTACCGCGACGAGTACGATGACATGACACGTGAATTCTGGCGGGCGGGTGGCGGATGCTGCCCTGACTGCGCTTACGGATCGCGATACTTCAACCTCGGTGAAAAGATCCATCGCGTGGATGCATGGCTGAAGATCCTCAAGGCGCGAAAGAACAAACGATGATCCTGTACGAAGACCTCTGTGGGTTGCCGAAGGAGCTGTGGATGGCTGCCGAACGTGCCGTCCCCACTCACAACGACGACATGCGAAACGCGCTCGTTGGCTGCGTCATCCGACGTGACGACGGCGTGCTCGTCTCGTCTCGCAACGGATCCTCACGCGGTCAAAAGAACAGCTCGTCCCACGCCGAGGCTCGGTGTTCACGCAAGGCAAACGTCAACAGCGTGGCGTACGTCGCTCGCGTGCGTCGCGATGGCAGCGTGGGGTGCGCTAGGCCGTGCAAAGCGTGTCGTGTGCAGATGCGTTCGCGAGGGGTGACACACGTGGAGTTCACGCTTGGCCCGAATTCGTGGGGCAAGATGCGCTTGAACGACGAGGCCGAGCAGTCCTGGACGAACACGAGGCCCGTGTGAGTCAAAGTCAAATCAACGAACGTGACCTTCGCAAAGCGTCAGAGGTCGACATCCGTCGGTTGGCACGTTACTGTGGCATCGAGAAGTGGGACACCCTTCCCGTGCCACTCCTCATCGATGAGCTCGGGTGGAAGGGGATCGTCTCGTGTTCGTGGCCGAAAGGATGCTACTGAATGAGTGAGAGTTGGCGTCAGTATTTCCCGCTCGACTCCGAGCCTCGTGAGGGGCAGGTTGTCGCGATCAACAAGATCCTCGAGGCGTTCGCCGCTGGGAAGAACACCTTCCTGCTCGACGCCCCAACCGGCGTCGGCAAGTCCGCCATCGCCGTCACGGTCGCTCGCTACCTCTCCAGTCAGATCCGCAGTCACTCTTCAGAGGACGAGTTCGACGTTGGCGCCTACTTCCTCACGACACAGAAGATCCTCCAACAGCAGTACCTGCGCGACTTTGAGGATGAGAAACGCGGTGGCATGCTCGAGCTGAAGAGCGCGACGAACTACGTGTGTGGGTACGACGCTAGACAGAGCTGCGGCGAGTCGAAACGCGCGCTCACAGCGCTCGGCAAGTCAGCCGATGGCACGAACTGGAAGAAACACTGCAACTCGGCGTGCTCGTACAACGCGGCCAAGCGTGCCTTCATCCAAGGCCACCTCGGCATCACGAACTACTCGTACTTCATGGCGGAGACGACCTACGCAGGCAAGCTGACACCACGCGAGCTGCTCGTCTGCGACGAAGCGCATAACGCTGAGTCAGAGGTCTGCAAGTTCGTCGAGATCGAGATCACGGATCGCTTCTGCAAGAAGCACCTTGGCATGACCATCGCGAAGGGTGAGGACTCTGAGAAGCTGTACAAGTGGGTCAAGGAGACGTACCGACCGGCGCTCGGGCAGATGTTTGAGCAAGTGAAGGGTTCGCTCGCGCTGTTCGCTGACAACAAGGGCGTCGGCGGTGAGGAGATGTTTCGCTCGCTCATCAAACAGAACGACCTGTTTGACAAGCACATCTGCAAGGTCAACCGCTTCATCGATAGGTTCAAGCCAGAGGAGTGGGTCATCAACCGCGAGAACCGCAAGGATCACCGTGGCGATCGCGTGACGCTCCAATTCAAGCCGATCGACGCTTCCATCTGGGCTGAACCGTACCTGCTGCGGTTCGGCGAGAAGCGTCTGCTCATGAGCGCCACCATCCTTGACAAGCTGTCGTTCTGTCGCTCGCTTGGGCTCGACGCAGACAAGACGGAGTACCTCGCGTTGCCGTCTAGCTTCCCAGTTGAGAACCGCGGCATCCATTACATGCCTGTTGGCAAGATGTCAATGCGCGATCTGGATGACACGTTGCCGAAACTCGTGCAGGCCGTGAAGGCGCTGCTGGAAGCCCACCATGACCAAAAAGGAATCATACACACAACAAATTTTCGCGTGGCTAATCACTTGCGTGATTCTCTGCGTGATCCTCGGCTTCTTGTCCATGGCAGCGATGACCGTGATGCTGTACTACGACTTCATCACGACAGTCCTAAACCAACAGTTTTAGTGAGCCCGTCGATGACAGAAGGCGTCGACCTCTCAGACGATCTGTCACGTTTTCAGATCATCGCAAAACTGCCCTACCCAAATCTTGGTGACAAGGCTTTAAAGAAGCGTTGCGACCGCGACCCATGGTACTACGACTACTTGACTGTGCGCTCGTTCGTGCAAGGAGCCGGTCGAAGCGTGCGTCACGAGAAGGATCACGCTGTCACCTACGTGCTCGACGGCTGCTTCGAGATGTTCATGCGAAAGAACAAGAAGATCCTCCCTCAATACATTCTCGACGCGATCAGGTGATCGTGTGCTGCGAATCGGGCCTCCTTCGCTTCCCATGATCGGGACGATCGTGGAGCACGTTTACTCCAAAACGTTGTGGATCATCCTTGGTGAACACGACGACGGTTACGGTTACCACGTTCAAGCCTTCAACCTTGACAGTCACAGAACACAGATCATGTCTCGCACGTACGTCTCTAACTTCACGAGGCCGTTGTGATCGGTTCGATCGCAGCTCCTCGTCACCTCGTGACAGACGTTGAGCTCAGCGAAGGCCAAGCACGTGTGTTCAACCTCTGTTGGTGGGACGTCTGGTCCGACATGACGCACTGCTGGTCGGGCTGCGCTTTGTCGGTGCGTTGCATCGAAGAAGACGAGATCGGGTTCGTCGTCAAGCTTCCAACCCACACTGACGGCGAAGCGACGTTCTTGTTCAACAGCAACCGCATCATGGACGTCCCATCGCGGGTGTGGCGTCAGCATTCGAGGGTGCTGTGATCAAGAAGGGCACACGCAAGGCGAGCTTGAAGCCCGGCGTCATCGTCACTATCGGCTACAGATCAAAACCCTATTTTGTCGTCTTAAGTCAAGTGAATCATAACGTTCGCCTGCTCAACCTGATTACAGGGGAGGTTGAGTTGAGAACTCGGGAGTCGTTCATGTACTGGTGTGTCGTGGTCAACTTATGAACATCCAGGTCGGAGACGTAGACGTTGTGCGCAATGATGGCTGTTCTGGCTGGTGTCATGAAGTGTATGACAAACTTTGGCTGAATGAAGGCACCATCCTCGTCGTGATTGATGTCTCTGGGTACATTGAGGTGTTCTGTCCCGACGACGGTTGGCGTTACAACCTGTATCGCTCGGAGTTCGAGGATTTCACGATTCCGATCGAGCAGTATGACTCGTCTGTGACGAATCAGGTAATTTGCTAATAACTAATGCTTACATGCCTGCAAACAAAGTAAAGCGCGCGTCGACCGAATCTCTCAAGGAGATTGCTCTCTTGCGTAGGATCGTGCGAGGGCAGCTCAATGAGCTGCTCGGTTTCTCCAAGGAGGAGAAGGCATCGAAGAACGTTCTGCCGTACGTCAACCAGGCTTCGCGAGGCGAACTGTCGCTGAATCAACTCATGTCTTCGGTCGCGAAGTACACATTCAAGCCGGGGTCGAAGTGGGAAGTAGCGTCGATTGGGCCTGAAGACCTCAGTTACGACACCGCATCCAAACTCTATTCACTCTCGTCTGAAACCTTCAACGCCGCCCTGGAGGAGCTTGGTTTCGGCTCTGACGTTCGTGGGCTCATGGCGTTCATCTCTAAGAATAGCGGGAGCGTGGTTAAAGCCGCTGGGGTCATCCTCAAAGCGATGGAGCCAGGCGCCCCCGAAGCTCAGGCCAAGCACACGGCTGAGCCGGTGTCTAACGAGCGGAAGGCTGCCAATGCGAAGCGAGAGATGGATCACGCAATTACGTTGTGCGACGAAGCCATCAGTCGTGGTAACAAGCGGGAAGCCGAAAACGCCCATCGCAGCGCTAAAGCAACCATGGAAAACGACCGCAGTTTCCACCTGTTGCCGACCGAGGAACGCGATGGCTACACTCAGAGGCTCGCTAGTCTGAGTACTGTCATTAATCGCATGCCACGAGACTGAGACTCGCTCATCGAGACGGTCTAAGCTCGATGCATGAAGATTCTCGTAACCGGTGGCGCGGGCTTTATTGGTTCTCATCTCTCCGAACGCCTCATCAAAGAGGGTCACCAGGTCGTTGTGGTCGACGACCTTTCCAATGGCAAGGTCGACTTCGTCCCGACCGGTGCGGTCCCGCTCTACAGCAACTACGCTGACCCAAGCGTGCTTCGTTTCATCCAGCAGACGAAGTTCGACACCGTCTTCCACCTCGCCGCCAAGCCTCGTGTGTCCTACTCGGTCGAGCATCCGGCGGAGACGAACGATGAGAACGTCGGCAACACCGTCAAGCTGCTCGAAGCGTGTCGCGGCAACGTTGGAAGGTTCGTCTTCACGTCCTCAAGCTCGGTCTACGGCGGCGCGCAACAGCTGCCAACCAAGGAAGGTTCACCGCGTGACCCGAAGTCGCCCTACGCCCTTCAAAAGATGATCGGTGAGGATTACTGTGCCATGTTCAGCGACCTCTACGGCATGGACACCGCCTGCGTGCGACCGTTCAACGTGTACGGCCCGCGACAGTTGAACAACGGCGTGTACGGGACGGTCGTGGCCGCCTGGCTCGACGCCGTCAAACATGGCGGCGAGTTGCGGAGCGACGGAGACGGGAGTCAGACACGCGACATGACGCATGTCGACAACGTTGTGGACGTGTTCTGTCGCGTCGCAGCTTACCAAGGAAAGCTCAGCGGCGAGGCGTTCAACGCGGGCACCGGATCGAGCGTCAGCAACAAGCAGATCCTGAACTGGTTCGCCTCCAAGCACCCCGAGATCCAGTCGCGCGTCAAGCACGCGCCGTGGCGCGCCGGCGACGTGCGTGCGACGTTGGCGGACACGTCGGCGTGTCAGAGGCTGCTCGGTTACAAGGTGATCACAGACTTCTGGCCTGGACTCGAGCAGACCCGTGATTGGGCGCTTGCTTCACCGTTGTTCTGATGAAACAGAAACGCAACAAAGTTAAGCGCGGTGACATCTGGGAGGCCATCACTGAGTTCAACAACCGTCGCATCTTTCTGATACTCGGAGTCAACCACCAATTTGAAGATTGTCGTTACGATGAGTACCGCTACGTTGAGCTCACGTCGAACACTCATGATGTGCGAAATTACCACCTTTCGATCCGTAGAACCGATGAACTACCAGAGGCGCCAAAGAAGCGTGAACATGGTGGGACCGTATGCACTCACTACCACCACATCTGGAAGAGACTCAATTGATGCATGACCCGCAACCAGGCCAGTTGTGGGAGGCGGACAACCGCCTGTTCTACATCTTGGAGTTGGTTGTGAGAGACATGATGTGTCCCGCCCGCGACGTTTATCGTTGCATCGAGTTTTACAACCCGAACATGATGTTTGAAGGCCACCTGACGATCAGACGTCAAGACACGTTCAACAGCCCAACCGAGTCTGGCCTCCCATTCCACGCGATCTGGAAACGTCTCGTATGAACACGCCTAAGGCCAAACAGTTGTGGTTGTGGATGGGTGAAGATCTTGTGTACCTTCAAGCCAAGTTGAGAACAGACAAATACGGATCTGTGACTTGGAGGTGGCTGGATTTGAACAAAGGCGTGTGTTTCGTCTCTCAACTGAGCGTGCCTCACGTTGGGTGGGAGTTGCTGGTTGACGTGTAGAGCGCTACAGTGAACGCATGTCAGACAAATTCCACAACATCCGCCTCCAGCTCACTTCAGAGCAGCTCATTGAGCTGTACACATGGTTGCACGACAAGCGGAAGGCTGCCGCTTCGGCAGGTCGAGTCTCGTTCAGCGAGCATCCGTCCGAGATCCTGCACACAACGCTGCTCGCGCACATGCTGGCGAACCTCGACTCATGCAAGAAACCGTACGTCGCAGTAGGTGAAGATCTCATCATCCCAATGACAGAGAGTCGTCTCGCGAAGATGGCTTTTGGCGGCGACGATTGCCTGCCAACGACGAAGTCGTCTCCAGCTGAGCATCTCCAAAACCCTGGGCCGTACGCGCAGAGCGGACCCACCGCGTTCTCTGATCCAACGCTTGACAAGGCGATCGATGATTTCTACGAGAGCGCTCGTGACACTCTCTCAGAAGACGTCAAGTGGGACGAGACGGCTGACCTCGACGAGCAGCAGGCGACGGCGTACCTTGACGAACTGCACAAGGACAACTGATGGGCATCAAGTCAACGACAACCTTGCATCGCTGGCAAGCGCTTGAGATGTACCACGATCTTCGCCGAAAGCTGTTCAGCGTGGAACCCAACCTGACGAACCACGAGCTCGGGAACGTTCTTGACGATTTGTCGGAACTGTGGGCTGACCGTAACAACACGACCTGTTTTGATAACTTCTTGGTCGTCGACGACGATGTGTCGATCGACGACTAAGACAGGCTACGGTAGGTTCACATGATCGCAGTGCAACATCGCGTGACAGACGTCAGAAATTGGTTCCTTGATCTCAAAGAGGCAGGGGACTACGTCACTGACAAGACAGGATGCAAGATGCTGGAGGTGGCGGGGGCCACGTTCCTGGCTGATGAGGCGGCCATCTTCGGCACCGTCAACGTTGACTACGTTGAGCGCGAGATCGAGTGGTACAAGTCCATGTCACGTAACGTCAACGACATCAGGGGTGGCGCGCCGAAAGCGTGGGTCGGGTGCGCGAGCACAAGCGGGATGATTAACAGCAACTACGGATGGATGGTGTGGAGTGACGAGAACCACAAGCAGTATGACAACGTCAAGCGAGAGCTCACAAACAACCCACAGTCGCGTCGCGCCAACATGATCTACACACGTCCGAGCATGTGGAACGAGTACAACATCGACGGCATGAGCGACTTCGTGTGCACGAACGCAGTCCAGTACCTCAACCGCGACAGCAAGCTCATCGCCATCGTCCAGATGCGTTCCAACGACGTGGTCTTCGGCTACAAGAACGACAAGGCGTGGCAGGATCACGTCCACAAGCAGCTCGCGTTGGATCTGGGGTTGGAGCTTGGCCAGATGGTCTGGCACGCTGGCTCCCTTCACGTCTACGAGAGGCACATGGAGCTCGTGAAATGAACGACAAGAAGGTCTACGACTACGACGACGTGAGGGTCTTTATCGATGACAAGTACGTCTCGTACGAGCAGGAGGTGATTGATCCCGATTTGTCGTTCACGTTCGGTTCGCTCAGCTCGAAGCTTCCGCTCATCGTCTACTACGAGGATCCAGACAGCATCTCCAACATGGAGGAGGTCTGTCGTAAGCACGGGATCATCACGGCGGGAGCGCCAGGCTCGCGCATCCCGCTCGCGCTCAAAGGCGATAGCCTCGGATGCGAACTGTACGAACGTTTCGATCCGCTCCGCGCAGTAAGCGTGTCTGAGATGCGCGATCTGAGCAAGGACGGGGTCAAGCTGCTCGTTGGTTGCTCGCTGTCGGCACGACACGCGATCGCTCTCACCAACGAACTGCAGCTTGCCACAGCTGTGCTCGTTGGGCCTACTCAGGTTGAGACGACGAAACGCATCGAGTCCATCGGTCTCACAGTCCCGCGCGTGTCGCTCATTGAACAGATCTCTCGTGCCACTGACGTGCCGCTCGTTGCGACAGCGAGCAGTTCGGTCGACGTGTGCAAGGCGTTCGTCGCCGGGGCTGACGCTGCGCTCATCCACTTTGGTGGGCCGTTCGAGCAGGGAGACGATCTCGATTTCCTTGTCAAGACGGTCACCGACGCGATGCGAGACAACCTCGTCGAGCTCTGTCGTTCGTCTGGCGCGAAGACCGTGCGAGACCTGGCTATCCGTTGCAAGCTGATCCCGTAAACGTGACCGTTCACGAGAAGTACCCGGCTGGAAGCGTTTGGATCAACCCAAACTGCAACGCGATCGTCATGGTGATTGATCCAAATCGCAACGAACATTGGAACCCGATCACGTTTCTGTTCCTTGATCCAGGCAACTGGGGTCCTGTGTCCCACAACGAATGGTACTCGAGTGTGTTCGATGAATGCGAACGGATCGCTTAAGGTTGACATCATGAACCAGTTGACAGTCTACACAGGACCCATGTGGGGAGGCAAGACATCTCGGATGTTGCTTGAGGTGGAGAAGCATCGACACGGCGGACGTGAGGTGCACGCGTTCAAGCCAGCCGTGGACAACCGCTACGCCTCTGAGGAGATCGTCACTCACATGGGTTGGTCGATCCCCGCCGTGTGCGTGAAGACCGGCCTCGACATCGAAGCTCACATGTTGGAGAACGCCAAAGATCTCAACAACAGCCTCATCGTCGTCGATGAGCTGTTCATGTTGGAGAACGTGACCGACACGCTCATCTGGTTCTACAAGCGTGGGGTTGACGTTGTCGTTGCAACGCTTGACCTGTCGTACGCATGCAAGCCGTTCCCCGAGGTTCTAAAGATCTTGCCGTGGGCCACCCGCGTCGAGAAGTGCCCGAGCGCTTGTTCGGTGTGTGGGCAAGACGCCTTCTACACGTACCGCAAAGTGGATGACGTTGTCGCTGACGACGGCATTGCGGTTGGCGGCAAAGAGAGTTACGAACCGCGGTGCCGAAAGCACCACCCTTGCCTAGAGGACGCGTGAAGCATCGAAAGTGGTAAATTACCTCATGAAGACGTTGATCGTTCCTGAAAAGTTCATCAAGTACTACAAGCCACTCGGCGGTTGGGCCACACGCCCGATCCGTGAGCAAGCGTACATGATCCACGCCGTTGAGATGTCAAAGCAGGCCACCTGTGACCGTCTGCATGTTGGCGCTGTCTTCACAGACGCAAAGATGATGCGTGTGCTCTGCTCCGGCTACAACGGCAGCTACTCCGGCGGCCCGAACGGCTGCGACAGCAAGGAACCGGGTCAGTGCGGGTGCATCCACGGCGAAGTGAACGCCCTCACCAAGTCACGCGACGACCTCCACGACAGCGTCTGCTTCGTGACGACCCAGCCATGTAAGATGTGCGCCAAGATCTTGGTCAACCGTGGCGTCAGTCGTGTCGTATACCTCGAAAGCTACCGAAATGATGATGGGATCGTGATCCTGAGTGATTCTGGCATTGAGGTCGTGAAGTACGCTGACCTGCCTGGCTGAGGGCATGCTATCTATCGGTTAGCATGAACAAGCTTGATTCTTCGGTGATCCTCAAACTCCTGCGAGAAGAGCGGCTAAAGCAGCTCAATTCGCTTCGAGGCGAGCTGTCTCCTGTTGTCACAGAGAATGTTGATGTCGTCATGAACGTTGACGGCGTCCCAAAGAAGGTTGTGACTCCTGGCTTGAAGCTGCGTGACAAGCAAGGCGGAAAGCTCTACACCGTGAAGGCAGTTGGCGTCGACTCAGTGGTTCTCACAGATCCCACCGGACAGACCGTCAACGTGAGCGACAGCCAGTTGGAAGGCGGGTTCGATCTTGACTAAGAAGCTTCACATCCCCACGTTCAGTGACGACGACATCTCGCAGTTGGCAACTGCCGCTGTGAAGCAGGTTGCGAACCAGATGCGCGCCGAGGCGAAGCCTCACACGCCTAACGCTGATCCGATGCTCGGTCAGGTCTTTGAGGAAGCTTACGTCGCGCA
>Ga0315289_10005183_pt1 | contig 19288 bp, 26 predicted proteins | sample YL17G11_40_MG_FD_203452 | JGI IMG/M metagenome (GOLD analysis project Ga0315289, IMG submission 203452) | Sediment microbial communities from Yellowstone Lake, YNP, Wyoming, USA - YL17G11_40 | ecosystem: Environmental > Aquatic > Freshwater > Lake > Sediment | place: USA: Wyoming | collected...
AGGTCAATGAAGACATCGTTAAAAAGTACATTCGTGACCAGCGTAATAACCCATAGCCAGATTATGCCAGAGAGCCGAAACCCCGGGCTTTAGCCCGGGGTGTGGCTTCATTTATCTGCAGAGAGTTTTTCTGAAGGAATTCCCCTAAGGAGGCAAAAATGAAAAAGCTCTCGACGCTGCTTTTCGTCACAATGTTTGTGTCATTCTCGGCGGCTTCAGGCGCCCCTTCCCAGGAAGGACAGGCCGTGGTCGGGCAGAAGCCGGGGACAGGATTCTGGATGAGGGTCAATCTCGGCGCCAGCCCCCTGGCCAAAATGACTTCAGCCGAGGATGACAAAATCTCGGGAGCCGCTGGGGCGTTCGTGCTCTCGATCGGAGCGTTCTTGAGTGATAGATTCACGCTCTATGGTGAAATGATCGGCGATTCGATTATCGGACCGGAGCTGACCTCGGGAGGGTTCACCTATTCTGGGGATGAAGATATGAGCGCCACCGTGGCAGGCATAGGGATCGGGGCTGGCTATTATCTCGTGCCGAGGAGTGTTTTCGCGGGGGTTTCCGTTTCGATGGCACAGATGATGACGGAGCACAAAACGCTCGGGTTGGAGGGGAATACGAACCTCGGAATCGGTGTCAGCTTCCAGCTGGGAAAGGATTTCCGAATTTCCCGCAAAGTCCTGTTGGGGATTGCGGGCCATGCGTTTCTGGCCACTATGAAAGACAAAGGGAACGGACCTCAATGGAATACGAGCGCATTCGGGATCACGGCCACGCTCACTTATGCCCCGAGGGGATGGACTGCTCAGTGAATCCTGCGCAACAGAGGACTTCCGTTTTAGCCCCTGTTGGGGCCAGATGGCGAAGCCTGATGGCCCAGGGGCTAAACGTAAAGCCCGGTCTCATGACCTGACGAATATCCAAGCGGAAAAGACGGAGGGTTCTGTCCTAAAGAAGCCCTGACGAATTTATAGGAATTTGCTTATGCCTGGCCAACGATTTATCCTCCCACAAGCTTGGCTCAGAACCCTCCTCATCATGAAATGATAATATTCCCGGCCGAGCATCGATGTCACGGCATGCCGTAAGTGCCATCTAAAATCATATGCCCTTCAGACCCGCCAGCCTCTTCCTGGCATCCTCAACCTCGGGGAGGCCGGGGTCGGCGTCTTTCCAGAGGTCGAGGTGTCTCTGATAATGCTCTATTCTTTTCTTTATAGATTACTTTTCCAAGCCTATCTTTCTCAGGCAAAATTTATCGCTTGATGGTTAGGACATTCTTTTACATTCTTTTACATTCCCTTGACACATATTTGACGTCGTTTCGTTATTTTAATCATCGAATAGGAATCCATGAGGCCTAGGATAAATAAGGAGGGGAGAAACATGAAAACAAAAATTTCTGGGTTACTTACGGTTTGCCTCTGTCTTTATCTAATCGCATGCAAAAGCCCTACGAATCCTTCAGATTCGACCACTTCTGTTTTTCTGCCAAAATCAGGTGAATGGACATCTGCGATATCTATTGGTCGGTTTGATTTTACTGTGAGTTCTGATAGTACTGGTATACCTAAAATCTTAGTATACTTTTCAAAAACTTCCGGTAGTGTCAGTACGACTAGAGAACCGCCTTGGCCTATTACTAATCGGGGTTTTAAAATTGAGACTACCTTCTCGGGCGCTCAATGGACCTTTGAAGGCACTTTTGCAGACAGTGGGGATAAAGCATCAGGAACCTGGAAGTTCGTCGCCTTAAACACTGAATCTGGCTCCTGGCAAGCATCACCGAAAAGCTAAACAAAGCAGCAAGACCAGAGAGACGACCAAAAGTGGGTTTTTCATTTACCCCTCCTTGCTGGATTCATTGTATCTCCCAGCATTGACTCTTTGACTTATAATATAAATGGGATGGCGATTCAATGGAGATATAGACCTCTCCCAGTGTGGACGCGATGTGGACAAAATCGCTAAAAATGGCTCGGTTTTGCTTACTCAGGCTTAAAATTAAAAATCAGGAAAGTCGGGAAAATTCCTTAAATATCAGGGGAGAACGGTTGGCGGGAGGGTATGGGAGTCGAACCCATCCGGGACCTTCGTCAGGCCCCATACTGGATTTGAAGTCCAGAAGGCCGTTTTTTTCGCTCATCCTAATTGACTGAAATCATTAACTTTGCAGGAAGCGATGAAGCCTTGTCCCTTTCCGCGTGCCAATTCTGTGCCAAATTTTCCCGATTTTCGGCCGGTATTGAGGCTCCTGGAACGAGAAGATCGACGGCCTCCCTGCTGAGTTCGTCGCGTGGATGAAGATAGTTTTGAGTCACCAAGACGTTGCTATGGCCGTAGAGACGCGAGATCGTGACGATGTTGACCCCGCGCTCCAGCAGCCGCGTCCCGAATGTCCTACGCAGATCGTGAAAGGTGAAGTCCTCGACCTTGGCCTTTCGGCATGCGCTCTTAAAGCTGCCCTGCACAAACTTGAACGAAAAGACGAGCTTTCCTTCCCGATGCTTAGCCTTCAGCCTTTCGAGTTCTCCATGGAGGGTGACATTGGTTGGGACGAAACGTACCCTTTTGCTTTTCGTATGTTCAACCTTCAGCGTCCTTCGTTCGAAATCCACGTCACTCCATCGGAGATTGAGTAGCTCACGATATCGGAGGCCCGAATGAAGCGCGGCCAAGATGAACGGGCAAAGATACGGCGGAAGCTCCGCGAACAGCCGCCCCTCCTCGTCCATGGAAAGAACGCGGTCCCGGGCAGTGTCCTTCTCCGAAAACTTCCGCACCTTAGATGTCGGATTCTCGCTCATAAGCCCTTTCTCGATGCCGAAGTTGAACATCGCCGAAAGTAAGGCCCGTTCCCGGTTTGTGGTCAATTCGGAGATCCCGGACTTGAGCCTTCCTTCCCGGTACTCCAGGATCGCGGACGTCGTGATCGTTCCAACCTCTGTCTCTCCGAAGTACTCCCGGATGCTGACCAGCCTGTACTCGTCCGTCTTCCACGATCGCTTCCCGGCCTTCCTTGCCTCCTCCACGTAGAAATCCGCAAGCTCCGAGAATTTCAGACGGCCGGGATTTTTCTTCGGATGATACCGCGCATTGAAGACTTCGAGCATTTTCTTTTCGAGAGCTAAGCGGGCCTCGTCCTCATCCCGGCAGCCCTTGATAACTTCCCTTCGCCTTTGTCCTTTGTCGTCCCTGTAATCCATGCACCAGGTTTGACCCTTCTTTGTCCGTCGGCCGAAAACCCGCCAGCCGACGGCATAACGACGGCGCCTGGTTTTCTTGCCCAAGCGATTTTTTACCTCCTTGCCGGGTATCCTACTCCAAAAGAAATCGCTCGGCAATACGATCGACTGGGACCTCTCTAAAAATTCTTGAACATCGTCCGGATCAAACCTGTACTCTCCGCCCAGCTTGATGAACCGAAGGACCCCCTCTCGCGCCTTTCGGCGGACGCTCTCAGGATGTTGAGAAAGGTGAGCAGCTACTTCCAGGGAAGTTAAAAGCCGCTTCATGGTCCCTCGATCCGGCCCCTATCCTTTCGCGTTCATCCCTTCTTGGGCTCCGGCTCGCTAATCCAGTCCGCCTTATTGTCGGGGACCTCCGCCGCGCCCTTCGCCATTCGTCCCCGAAGCTCCTGTAAGGTGACTAAGTTTTTGACAAAGCCTGTGTCCCTGAAAAGATTCATTACCTGCTTCGCGGCTTCGGCCTTCGCCTTATTGTTGGACGCGCCGAGACATATCTTGCGAAACATCCTGACCGCGCCGAGTCCGACAGTGAAAAACTCCCGTGAAAGGGAGGCGACAAGCTGAGGCGTTGTTTTTCCTTCAATTTCCTCGAACATCTCCCGCACAAACTTTAAGTCGCCGGGTTCGGGTTCAACGGTCGCCCCCATGGTGGAGGTGACCTTCTCCTGTTCCTTCGGTTCCAATTTTTCGTCCGTCATTTTTTTTCCTTCGCTTAAAAAAGCTCCATCTGCAGGGTCCCGTCGATAGTCTTTTGACGGCCGTTGACCGGCGCCATCCGTCTTCGACCTTCCCGCGGGGCCGCCGCCATCCGCGCCGAAAGCTCCTCTAAACCGAGCCCAATAACGGAAAGTTCCAGCAAAAGGAATGTGATGAGTTGCCTTGTCGTCTTTCCTTCGATCTCCTTGAGATCGCCAGGTTCGATCGGTTGGAAAAATACTAACGTCGAAAGGGGTTTCTCGTCGTCTGCCATTTCTTTCTCCTTCCCCTGAATTTCATTCTCAATGTCTCCTGGGGACACTGATAGTGTCTCCTGGAGAGAAAACTCGGGCCTCACAGTGTCTCCTGGAGAGAAAACTAAAAATCTTCAATGTCTCCACGCAGCATCCTTTAGTTACTAGTAGCCATAGTAAGAGAGCACTTAACCTTAAAGAGCGAAGAACGAAGGGCGGTCATGCGTTCGCGCTTTTCGCTTTTCCTTCCTTCTGGCCATTTTTGCCTTTTAAGGATTTCGATCTCCTGAAGCTGGCCTGCGATTTTATCCAGTTCCTTTTCGCTGTCGCTCTTATTGAACCGGCGCCAGCGATCGCTAAGGCCAAAAAGAGTAGCTTTCTTTTCGAGCCGTCCCCATTTCCGCACATCGACAAAACCAAAGCTGAGGAGTTGCCAAATCGCCCTGTTGAAAATCGGGGTACTCATGACTGGCCGGACCTCGCTATAACTGAGGGATAAATCTGAGCGATTGTATCCATTAAATTTCTCATAAAACTTGACCAGGACCCATACAGCAAAGGGCGAGAGTCTTTTGAAAGGGGGTGTTCCAACGCCTTCGACAATCCCAAAGGGCGGCTGCGGGCGATAAGCTTTCCGTTCATGTTTTTGCTTTGCCATTATGCCCCTCTATAACGCGTGGTACTCATGGCCGTTCCCCTTCCCGGGACTCGAAAACGAGCTGCTTAAAATCACGAAGCGCGTTTTTATAGTCCTGGACCTTGACCAGGGAATTATTGAAGTATCGCCGGATCAGCTCTTCAACGTCGTCCCTGCCCTCGAAAATGAACGTGATTTTTCGCCCGGCTCTTTCTGCCCGAAGGAAGGAAAGACCTTGAGCCCGTAAAAACGAAGCTAAATATAGGTCTTGGACGAAATAAGGTGGGAGATTACTTTTGGATAAATCCTCGGGCTTGTTTTCCATTCGTGTTTCCTTGATTTAAAAATTTATTGTTGATCATTTTTTTCACGAGTAATAGCCAGCCGAACCGGAAGGAGTCTTTTTCGTAAGAGCCGCCGCGCCAATCTGGCCGCCTGCACTGAGTAGGGCCGCGAGAACATTGCCCCATTGAGATTGTTGCGGCTGTTGCGCTATCGGTTGGAACGCCTGGTATCCGAGCAGGTTCGCCGCATTACCGAACACCGCCTGATTTTCCTGTTGTGCGCGGAGCCAATCGTCATAGGCCCGGCCCCGAGCTTCTTGGCTCTGCTGACGGTTGAGGAGGTCTCGCTGAGTTATAAGATTTCCGCCGCCGTAGATGTCCTGGAGGATTTGGCTTGAGATTCCCTGCTGTGTCGTGCCGAGTCCGGCAAGTCCGCTCGCCGCACCCTGTCTTGCCAGCACGTCCTGATTGAACCCTTCGAGATTCAGCCCGGCCAAAATTTGGTTGAGTGAGGTCGACGTTTCGTTCGCCAGCTTCGCCTGAGCGATGGAATGACCGCCCCCAAAATAGCCTCCGCGCTCTGAAAACTTCGTAGCCAAATTCCGACGCATTGTGTCGTAGTTCTGCATGGCCCCGGCCTTCGTCGCGCCATAGACACTCTGTCTGAACGGTTCGCCTGTCGCACCGACAGCCCCGCCGAGAACGTCCTGATAAAATTGGTTCGCCGGTTGGATCGTCTGAAGCCCGGTCGGTTGCTGCGTATAAAGCTGCTGAATCGCATTGAGATACTCTTGTTCCATGGGGTTGATGGGGATGTCTCCCGTGTAGCCGAAGGTTTCGAGCATATTCTCGGGAAGGTTTTGGGACTCTTCGCCGACCGGGGTGCCGTCAAAATAGCCTTCAAAGCCTTCCGTGCCGCCCGCCCCGGCTACGCCTGCCTGTTCCTCAAGCCACTGGTCATAGTTGCTGCCGGTCCGTTGTTCAAGCGGCCATTGTTTGAATTGCTCAAAGGTCACGGGCTCGGTCGCTTTTCGATAAAGATCCTTAACTGCCGCTATGTCCTGCCATCCCCAATAGGGACTGTAGGCCGCAGCTTCGATGCCGCCGCCCATCGGCCAGTCCGGAGAACGGTACCAATTTTGTTTGACGTTTCCGGCAGCCGGGTCGCCCGACGCCTTCCAGACGTCGCTGATTTTCTCGACATTCGACGGCCACCAGGAATAACCGCTGTTGGCCGGGTCCCACGGCATATCCCACGGATCAGTCGTTATATCGGGCGGTGTAATTGGAACTTTCCTTATAATCTCACCCGGGCCTTTGCCGGTAGTGACGCCGCCGCCCCCCCTGCCGTACATCGAATACGGATTGTATCCACCGCCGCCGCCTCGGTATCCGCTAAGGACACTTGCTGCTGAGTAGGCCATCTTAGTACCTCCCGCTTTTCTTATAGGAGTAGAGTGGATTTACAGGCGGTTGCGTATAGATGCCGGAAAGTAGTTGCGTTATCGGCGTCGTCTTTTTCGGTTTGTCCTTGTCCTTATCTTTATTCGTTCCAGTATCCCCATCGCCGTCGCCGCCGTCGCCGCCATCGCCACCTCCGCCCTTCCATTTCCAACCGCCTCCGGCACCTGTCTCGCCCGGCTTACCGGGTATAATACCGCTCATTGCGCCGGGATTGAACGTCTTCGGCGTATAGGCCGACCGTGTAGGTCCGGGATAGGCTTGCCCGAATGTAGTCCCCTTCATCATGGTCGCATACCCGGCGAGCAAACTGTTCAGCATCGACTCTTGCCGCGGCGTCATCAACGGCGCGTTCTGGATTTTATAATCAGATTGATCTGGAGCCATATCACACCTCCGTCGCCAATCGGTAATAGAGAGCCACGTCCCGATATTGACCGTCGGCGAAAACATACTTTTCTTTTATTCCGACTTTCTTGAATCCGAGCTTCCCCAAGATCGCTTCCGATGTCTCATTCGGCCAGAGCACGAAACAGGAAAAAGAATAAGAAAAAAATCTTTTTACAATACAGAGCTTAATCCGATCGAAAAGAAGACTGAGTTTGTGCTTTGCCGAATTTTGGGGATCAAAGATGACTGCGTTCAAAGTTGCATTCCGAAAGAAGGGGATTACACTGTCAAACCAGACAGCCCCGATGGGCTCGGATTCGGGCTTACCCTGCTTGAATATTCCATAGATCGCGGTTTTCGGGTCGTACATCAGGATCGAGACTTCCGGGATCCCGGCGGCATTGTCAAAGGATCGTTGAAGTTGGTTTATGATGTAGTTCACCTGGAGCATGCTCTTTTCTAAAAAACCGAGGGCCATGATTTATCCTTTCACCGAAAATTGAACGGGCTCTAGATAAGCCCCCGCGCTTGACTTGTCGCCGTTTTCTTTTTCATCGTCAAAGAATACTTCCTCCATTCGGGCCTTTAAAATTTTCGCAATCTTCTTTTTCTCGCGTAAAGAAAGCTCAGCAAATCCGCGCTCATAGCTCGATAGACGACTCACCGAAACGCCGCTCTTTTTCGATAGTAACTGAAGCGTCACTCCCGAAAAAAATCTTGCGCGTCTTAATGCGTTCATGCTATGATCTCCATGAGAATAATTTTTCCACGACTAGATTAACACCAGGAGCACGGGGCGCAAGATGAAAAATGACGGCGCGGTTAAGTCGTTTATTATACTAGGGTTAAACCATGATGTTTCGCATAGATTTTTATGGCTACGGGCTCGTAACCTCCTTAATATCCGTGACAGAATATCAGGGGAAAAATGAGAAGAATCCATGAAAACGTGACGGTTTCCCCTGAAGAAAAATTGAAAATTTATAAGATGCTGCGGCAGTTTAGAAAAAGCAACGGAAGGCCCGATTTGGAGAAGGCCCTTAGAGAGCGTCAATTTATCAGAACGATCCGCGATCGCTTATGGACGCTTGATAAAAAGGAGTGGGAGGCCCGGCGACAAATTCAGAATATTTTCTGCGAGATGGAAAATGCTATTGCCCAACTTCGAAAGGACGGCCTTCGGATTCTTGAACCGAAAAATCATCCGGTCGGATTCGCGCCGAAGGAACTCATCCTTGGAGGCTGTGAAACGATATACGAGCTTTTAAGAAGCCCCCTTCCGCTCCTGGTCGAACTCCAATCAAGTGAACCCGGCAGCCCAAAGGAAGACGCCTTGATCGAACGTGTTCTGCGCTCGAAGAAAGAATTTTATCGCCTTAAGCGCAATCGCATCACGAAATCAATGTTGAGGGGGCTTTTGAAATCAATGCTGACGGACATCAGACAAATGACCGTTGAGGACATCAAGATGTGGAGTAAGGTCCGAAAGCCCCACCATAGAAAAACGACCCGGGAAGAAAGACCCCGGGAGATATCGCCCGAAGAGTACAAAGAGAAATTCGGCCATTCCCTTGATCCGGGAGAAAAAGACGAAAAGGAATTTGAGGCGAGAGGGTGGAAAAGAATCCGGCCAGGTGCGAGGGTATTTATTTTTTCTGGCCCTTGCCCTTCGCCGGTTTGATGAAGCCCTTCAAAAAAAATTGGTCGATCGCGTTCTCGCTGACGTACCAGCGAACACCCATCCGCTGCCCGGACAGTTTCCCGCTTTTGAGATAGCGGCGGACTGTGGCGGTCGTGATCCCGAATTTCTTAGCGATCTCCTCGATCGTGAAAACTTTGATGCTGCCAATCTTGAACATTTTTCCTCCTCAAAAGTCTGAACCTGTCGACCTTCAATTCTGTGGGAAGCGGAAGACTGGCCCGGTCCCACCATGCTATAAGTCGGTCCTTGACGAAAAAGACCCTGGCCTTCGGTCCCGTCTGCCTGTGTGGGATATCCGATGTCTTGACCAATTCGCGCAAGTGTCTTTCGCTGATCCGCAGGAACACCGCGGCTTCCTTGAAGGTCATGATCTCCATGGTCTTCCCCTCTTGTTATGCCAGCCGCGCCGTCTGCCTCTCTCGTTCTACCTCCACGAAAGACATGAACTTCTTCATGGACTTTCTCGATCTCGCTTCCCCTTCTTCTGCGTTCTTCTTCCAAATGTCCTCGATATGGGCTAGCCGCCAGACCTGTTTTGGTCCCTCTTTGGCGAAATAGCGATTCAACTTTGCCTGGATTTGTCGAGCAACCTTTAAGCCCAAATCAAGGTATAAGCTGCCGCCCCGCTGATCTTTCAAGAGGAGAGAGCCAAAGGAAATGTCGTCCGGCTCCGGCTTCGATGCCACAACGGAAATTTCCGCTTGGGTAAGGTCAAGGCTCACCTCGAGGCTCAGCCGAAGCTTTTCCTTTCGACCCGTTTTCTTCGCGCCGTCGCCGACCTTCTTGAAAAATTCCCCGGCCTTCGTCACCAGGTCCCGCATCGCGTCACGGGAAAACACTAGCGTAACCTCGCCCAGCTCGTTGTGTCCATAGCATAGGACTCCGACTTGGCCCCGGCGCCGCTGCCAGACCGAATCAACGGTTTCAATCGGGACTTCGCCAAACAGCAAAATCCTTTCTCCGTTTTCGGGGATCGTCCCCTTTCCAAGTGAACTCATAAAAACCTCCTTACCATAAAATTTATTTTGAGTCTCTCGTCGGTCGTCCCCCCAAGGAGATTCCAGCGGAGACTCTTTTCTCGCTCTCTCGTCATAGATCGTCCGAAGCATGACGAATCTCGGGCTTGTGTTCGATCAGGCTTTTCTCCCTTTCGATGATAGAGAGGACGCTCTGGGGATGCCAGCGAGTCCCTCCAGACTTTCGCTGATGTCCGGCGGCCTCCAGGTCCCGGCAGATATTCCGGAGAGATTCGCCTTTCTCGCGTCGGTCCAGGATCAACCGGACGGCCTCTTGTTCTTTCGGATCGGCGTACAGCTTCCCGGACCGAGCCCGATATCCGAAAGGAACGTCTCCGCCGGTCTTCTCGCCGTTCTGCTTCTTGTACTGTAAGGCGGCCTTGGTCCGGTCGCTTATCTGATCTCTTTCAAACTCGCTCAAGACGGCCAGCAATCGGAATACCATTTTCCCGGCTGCTGATGTCGTGTCGATCTTCTCGGACAGGCTCACTAGGTCAACGTCCTTTTTTTGAAGGACCTCTGAGAGAGTCAAGGTTTCCTTCGTGGAGCGAGATAGCCGACTCAGGGAATAGACGATCAACACGTCACCCGGGGAGACGGTGCCCAGCGCGGCTTGAAGCCCCGGCCGGTTATCGGCCCGACTTCCAGAGATTCCCGCATCCTTGAAGATTCGGACCTCTGCTCCGTTCAATTCGGCCCAGGCCCGGATCTTCGCTTCCTGGGCGTCCAGGCTTACTCCGTCCTCGACCTGGCCTTCCGTCGATACTCGAACATAGCCGATAGCTCTCATGGTAGCCTCCACTAAGAAGATAGGTCCAGGATGTCCATTTGTCAAATACTCCTTAATTCTTCCCTGATATTCAACGTTTACCTAGAGATATTGTCACATTATGACAATGCCTTTTTAAGCCAATAGCATAACAGCCCAAGGTCCGGCTGGGGATGCTCGAGTCCTCGATCTCTAGGCCCGTCTTGAGGATCATCCGAATCTCGGCGGCCGTCGAAACTTCGCTTTCTTGGCTCTGGCTGGACGAGGAGGCTCCTGCGGCCGCGCCTAGGCCCGGCGGCCCAGGGGGGGGATGGGACTCTAGGAGTCTCACGCCGGAGCGTCCAACGATCCCTTCCTTCACGAGTTGGCAAACGACCCCGGGGGGTCTCTGTGAAAACGATCCCTTGTCCGAAGTACCCCCCTATGTTTTTTACCTCCCCTAGCTGCTTTCTCCAAAACAATCCCTTCCCTCCATGGGGATTTCGGCCAGCTTCCGAAACTCGGAGAGACGCTGATGATCGGGAAAGGCAATAGCCGAATCTCGGCCTTTGCTTCCCCTGTCCGGCTTACCCCCTGTCTTTTCCTTCGGCACAAGCTCCCCGATTCGGCGGGCGGCCAACAGTTTAATTTCCCTGGCATGATTCTCGGCCTCGATTCCTAGTGGAAAACGATCCCTTTCCTTCCAGGCTACTCCCTTCCCGGACTTTCGCTGATCTGCCCATTCTTCGCGTGAACCCTCGTTCCAGCTGCGCTTTTTCTATGGATCTCCGGCCTCCCTACCTCCTTGCCCTTGACTTCTTCACGATCAGAGACGATATTAAGGACAGAGGGGAAAATGAGATTTCTAGCGACCTTCTTCGAGGTCCTCGGCTTTCTATGGTTGTTTGTTGCGGGAGGCGTGATCGTCCTCGGGACTGTCAACGTCGGGATGAGGAACGGGCTTTCTGCTGGCGAGGCTTTGATGGGCCCGTTCAACATTGAGGGTTGGTTTTTAATCTTTCTCATCCTGGTACCCGGAATCCAGCTCTTTTCCCTTGCCGATAAACTTAGGCAGAAGATAAAACCAAAACGCCCTTTCTAGCCATGATCTCCCTCCCCGGCCATACTGCCCACGGATGGCCGTTTCCTTCTTGTTATTTAATTGCCAGGATGCCCCAGGACGGCCTTTCATCAAGCTCCGCGTGGATGTTATAGCGCGGATATATTTCCCTTCAGGGAGAGGGATTCGCGAGACAGGCCGTTTGAAGGCTGCGGCTGCGTAGTTGAGGTAGGGGGATTGTGCTTTGAGGGATGGTGCGATCGCGGAAGTGTGGGATAAGAGAATTGTGCGAAAAGGGAATGACGGAGAAGGCAGGAATAAATCTATTGCCCGAGTGTTCAAATACTGAACACTTTTCAGGATGAGAGAAAAGCCCCAAGATGAGCCTTTCCCCCTTATGGCTCTATCGAAAGCCTAAAAACCCGGCGCTTCTCGCCTCGGGGGGATATAGACCCCTGAACATCGTAGCCCCGAGGGGTTCTTTGACTTGGGCTCCCTTTTATGCTACAAAATCAGGCGGGGAATAATAGTATCAAGAAGCGCAAAAAAGGAGGGAATTATGATATCTCGATCTATCTATCCCTACTATTGGTTTGGGACTTGTGTCAGATATCTGCAAGACTCCAGAATGGGATATCGAATAGGCGATGAGAAATCTGAGGAAGTCCTCTACAACCTTGTTGCGTTTTTTTCTTACTTGGACAAACTTAATTTACAGGTTACCAAACGAGCTGCCGACGGCCTCAAGGATATTTTAAAAGAATTTCAAAAGGCAATACAAAACGAACGCCTTACAGAAGAACAGGCTTCCCGCTTGAAAACACTTATAAGGGATATTCGAATGACACTCGCTGCTGAGCTGCAGGGCTTCACGGCATATATCACAACCCCGAAGCGCACCGACATTAAAAGGCTGACGGAGGATGTTGCCTCACTCTTCTCACCAGCTACATTCAACAAGCTTCCCCCGATCGCACAATACGACTTCGCAGAAGCCGGAAAATGCATAGCTTTCGAGCGATCCACTGCTGCCGCATTTCATATTCTCCGTGCTACAGAGGCTGTTCTTCGAGGATTCTACTGTAGTCTGGTCCATCAGAAACGTTGCGAACCAATGTGGGGGCCAATGATCGCTGACTTACGCAAGCGCAGAAAAGGTAAGTCGCATAGCGTCCTCCTTGATAACCTCGATAACATTAGAAGGTCCTTTAGAAACCCAACCCAGCACCCCGAAGCTACCTACGATATCAACGAGGTTCAGGATCTATGGGGTCTGTGCGTGGATCCGGTCAACCGCATGGCCAAAATTCTACCTTCATCAGATTTCCCACCGTCCTGAGCGTCCCCGCGGGTAATTTTGACTTCACTTTCTTTTTGTGCTACACAATCAGAAACGGACCGACAATTTGATCTGAGGGTATGATGGAAAACACTCTTTATTATGGGGACAACCTTGACATCCTGAAACGGTACATCAAAGACGAGAGCATTGACCTGGTTTATCTCGATCCACCCTTTAAGAGCAGCCAAAACTACAACATCCTTTTCAAAGAGCAGAATGGATCCCGGGCCGCAAGCCAGATTCGAGCCTTTGAGGACACGTGGACCTGGAGCCAGGACGATGAAGCCGTCTATGCCGACCTGGTAACGAAGGGTGGGAAGGTTGCCGATTGCCTCCAAGCCTTCCGCACGTTCCTCAGTCCCTGCGATATGCTGGCCTACCTTGTGATGATGGCGCCGCGGCTGGCCGAGCTCCGGCGAGTAATGAAGCCGACTGCCTCAATCTATCTTCACTGCGATCCGGCGGCGAGTCACTATTTGAAGATGCTGATGGACGCGGCATTCGAACCGGGGTCATATAGAACAGAGATCATCTGGCGAAGGGGAAGCGGATTTAAAAGAGCGTCAGCAAAGAGGTTCCCGCACAAGCATGACACGATCTTTTTCTATTGTCGGGATGAATCCCATCTGGTGTTCCACCCCCAGTACAAGCCGCATAAGGCTGAGTATATCAAGCGATTCAAGAAGGATGCAGAAGGACGATTGTACAGAGACGATGTTAACCCGACTGGCGGAGGTCGTCGGATCATTTACCTAGATGCAGTAGAAGGCGACCTGATCGACTCCATTTGGGATGACATAAATCCGCTAAATCCAGTCTCGGCAGAACGCCTGGGCTATCCAACACAGAAACCGGAGGCGCTCCTTGAACGGATCATCCAGGCAAGCAGTAACGAGGGGGACCTCGTCCTCGATCCCTTCTGCGGCTGTGGTACTACGATCGCAGCAGCCCAAAAGCTCAAAAGATGGTGGATTGGAATTGATATCACACACCTTGCGATTACACTGATAAAGAAGCGGATAAGCGACACCTTCGGAAATCTGGCTCTATTCAAGGTGATCGGAGAGCCCGTCAGTGTACCGGATGCTCGAGCCCTGGCGGAGTCTGAGCCATATCAATTCCAGTGGTGGGCGCTTGGACTTGTGGACGCGCGGCCAGTAGAGGGAAAGAAGGGTGCCGACAAAGGGATTGACGGCAAGATCATTTTTCAAGGCGAGAAACCCGGCCAATTCGAGACTGTCATCATCTCCGTCAAGGCCGGTCATCTACTGGCCCATTACGTCCGGGATCTCCGCGGCGTCGTCGATCGAGAGAAAGCCGCCATTGGCGTCTTAATCTCTATGGAAGACCCGACGAAGCCGATGCAGACCGAAGCTGTTACGGCTGGCTTCTTCGAGTCGAAGACCTGGGGAAAGAAATATCCGAAGATCCAACTTCTGACGATCGCCGAACTCCTGGCAGGAAAGAAAATCGATATGCCTCCGATCAAACAGGTCGGGGCGACTTTTAAGAAGGCAGAAAAATATAAAGGCAAAGAGCCAGAACAGCTGAAAATAAAGGAGCATAAATAATGATCTCAATGAGCGAGTCCTTTTGCCAATCAATTTTTGACGACTATTTAGGGGAAAAACTGCACATTCAAAATAAAGTTTGGGTTCCATACCCGAATGGCAAAAATAGACCGCCAGATTTCGATCTCACTATCGATGGGAATAAATACTCAGTAGAAGCAACCGATACTCAAATAATGTTGGACGACAGGTGGGGAACCGTTGAGAAGCAGACATTTTTATCTAGCCGAAAAGAATTTATAATGCAAATAAAAGAGGAGGCTATGAATGCCGGTATCTTGAACGGATTCTACTGCGTATTTTCATTAATTCCCTGGAGTTTTCCGTTGAAAAAGAAAGTGAAGCAAGAGATAAAAAAATCCATCCTGGATTATATAAAAAATACTAAAGCAATGACTGATGCCTCACCGAAAACAATTATGAAAGATAACAAGTCGTTGTTTCAAATATTCAAACAACCTGTATCCCAAAATGGCCTATCTTTTTCTTATGCAGACGGGGCTTGGCCTGATTCTACTAAGAGTCAGGCCTATATATGCCGAATTCTTCAAGACGCTATCGATAGGAAGTATTCTAAGTTATCGGAGATTCCTTCACCTCGGATACTTCTTGTCAAAAATACTTATCCATTTTCAACTCGCTCTGCATTTGAGAAGTGTTTGCCAAAATTAGAAAGACTATCTTTTTATCATTCGATATATATCGTCATGGATGATCTCAAGTCTAGTTTTTTTTTGTATACAGGTAATGACGATTGGAATAAATGAGGCGTGGGGGTCCGAAGACCCCCGGGTCGATATGACGCTCTTCGCGATTGATAGCCTCATGAAGATAGACGACAGATATTAAAAATATTCTCATAAGATATAATCGAATAGAAAATTTATTTATCGAGGACGCATGACACTAGGATGACCATAGCAATAGGAATAAATTTCGGTACTTTTATTTTGCTTGCAGCAGATACCAGGACTATATATATGGACGCATTAGGAAATAAGACCAATTTTTCCAATGCATCACAAAAAATAGCCAAAACAAAACTTGGCCTAATAACGGGAGCGGGAAGTTCAATTTTATTAAATTCGGTAAATAAAAATCTCGAAGAAATTGAAACCAGACATACAGATGAAATTCTTAATATCATTAAAAAAGAAAAATCCAGATTATTTAATTTATATAATTTTCTAAATCTTGATTTATATAAAAAAACCATAGAATCTACAGGATGGATTTTCACCTATATTACCCTCAATAATAACAATCCACTTCTCAGATTGGGAATTTATCATCCCTCTTTAGGAGAGGAAATAGGTTTCTATGCTGAAAATTATCCGGCTGTAATTTTCCCCTTTGAAGCTTCAAGTCAAGAGGCAAGCGAATTATCTTTGGCACTAAAAAGCCTTGTCAAACCAGCAAACGATTTTGGGGGTATTTCAGACTGTATCCAATATCACATTGAATCTATCGGAAGTTTTATTGACTTTATCGCGCCCAGTTACGCAAGCATTAGCTCTTCATCTCAGTTTGCTGTGCATGGACCAGAAGGGATGTGGATTTCTCCTATCATCAAACCAAGAGAAGCAGTGCAGTTGACAATAAAATTCGAATTTTGACGCCGATAAATCGTTGGGCTTTAACCTAGCTTATATAATCCTAAGGGCAGACCAACCTCTTATGTTGAATCCTCGGGAGCGGATGTATCGCCATTCTTCCGCCGTTCTTTGCGGTCCCCGTCGGGCGGCTCTTGGGAAGAAGGCGGGAGATTTATGCCAGTGAGGGCCAGCCACTCGACCTGAGCCCTCCAAAGCGTAAGCATTGCTCCGCCTTCTTTGCCGAGATAAGAGAGGACAATCGACGTATCAAGGCTTTGATTCGGATTCGATCCACTCATCACAAACCTTCTTAAGCTCCTGCTGTTCTTCGACGGTTAGAGAAGGTTTCTCTTTATGAGCCTTCTCAAGAGCATCGAAAATAGCCTGTTTAGCAAAAATCACTTTCCCGGCTTTGATCACTGCCAAATCAGTAAATTTGTTGCCGACGCCCGGTGATACCTCAGCGGCCTTCTTAGCCTCATAAACATTATAAACGGTATCTACGAGCGAAGCAACCTTGGTATGCTGCGCCAATGATAGGCGCACAGCTGCGTGAAGAGCACCCGAACCAATGGCAGCATAGCCAGAGGTATCTAGTGGAATCAGGATGCCAGGATGCCCCACTATGAATAAGTGACTCCCCGAGTCGTCTATGCCCGCGATGAGTGCTTCGGATTGCAGATTGTGCTGCACTATCATGCCGATGACCTGTTGAAGGATTTGCGACGCGGCAGACTGAGCGGCGAGAGTTTGGAATTGAGCGAAATCTGCTCCGAGAAATGGCTTCAATATTGTCTCTTCGACCCGCTTTCTCTTTAGGCCGATATAGGCTATCTTGACGGCTTCCGCGATCTCCACTATTGGTTGTCGTTGTCCCTTTCCAATCCTTGAGAATACTGCCGATAGAATCTCTTCGCCGTCTGGAACGGAGCCGGAAAACAGGAAAACTGACTCATCTGTGATCTTGGTTATCTTCTTGAGTGTTGGGGGTTCCGTTTGTAAGCTCATCGGTGGTCCGAACGTGACCATCTTATCCGCCGCCACCACGGCAGCCCCGCCATTCTCACAGATAGTTCCGACGCAAATAGTCATGAGCTCTCCCTCTGTGCTTTTTAAAATTTAGTTCGTAAAGATATCACGGATTAATTAATAATGCAACCATGCAAAGCGTTTCACGGGCAGGGAAATAGACCTCTCTCCGTGTGCCAGATCTGTGCCAAAAAATGCTGTATTGCGTCGTCGTTAGTCGTCTAAAGTAGCAAGACAAAGAAGGGTCAAGAGGTCAAGGGGTCTCGATATAACTCACTGAAAAACAAGGGACATATGGGTTGGCGGGAGGGTATGGGAGTCGAACCCATCCGGGACCTTCGTCAGGCCCCATACTGGATTTGAAGTCCAGAAGGCCCACCGGAACCTAGACCCTCCCGGAAAGGACCGCCCAATATTACCTTAAGACATGGCGGTCTTCAACACGTTTTGTCAGCCCGATTTTGTCGAAATATTCGAGAACGGCATGGGAATATTTCCGCGACGTCCCGAGCTTGTCCTTGAGCTCCGCGATCGTGATGCTCTTGGATTTTTCGAGCTGGCGCGTGACGACGTCTTTGGCCGCCTGGAAAGCATCCTTGTGATAGACGACTTTGATGTTGAGCCGGATGAGCTTTCCCTGCTGGAATAGGCTGTTCATCAGCCTTTTGAAGACGGCCTGCTCCAGCCTCAATTTCTGGCAGACGTCATCTTCCAAGGGCGTCTCGAACCGCGCCCTTTTGAATTCCTGTTCGATCCGGTCGATGAGCTCCTGGTCCTTCGGCTTGAGCTTCATCTCATGGCCGACCAGCCCGATCTGGGAATCTTTCCTGTAGATCAATTTGCGATTCACAAGGTCGTCCAAGAGCATTTTGAAAGTGGGCTCGTCCGACACTTTCAAAAAATGAGCCCTGAGGTCGGAATGGGGGATGTAAAGGAACGTCGGATGGTCCTCTAAATATTTTTTGATAGACTCGAGCAGCTTGTCGCGCAGTTGATTATAAGATTCTGCCAGAATGTATTTTTCTTCTTTTTCTAAGCCGAGTTTAGCTAATCTGCCGCGGCTAAGGAGGCCGAGGATAGTGGCGTGAATTTCTGCCTCCGATCTTCCCAGAGAAATCGCGATTTCCTTTTGGCTCAAGGGCTTGAAGGTCGATTTCGTCAGGGCTTGTTCGACGATGTCTTCTCCAGTCCCTTCCCACCGCTTCAGGCTTTCAATGACCTGCGCATCCTGCAGCTTATGCCTGGCTGGCGTCGCGTCCAGGATTTCTCCTCCGCCGATTGTCATCAAAGGAGAAAACGTGCGGATGATGAAGCGATCCTTGAGCAGGCAGATCGTCGGCGATTCGAGGACGAATTGGACAAAGGTCGATTCGCCCGGCAAGAGTTTGGGCTTATCGAGCAAGACGACCCGGGCGATGATTTCATCGGTCCCGATGTGAAGCCTGATTCGTTCCCGGTTTTTCAGCTCGACGGAGCTGTCGCCGAGGAGGCGCAGGCGGGCGTCCACTCTTTGGGTCGGCATGAGAGAGCCTTCCATGGCCGCGCACTGGCCTCGCCGGAGTGCTTCTTTATCGACATCCTGGAGGTTGAGGGCCGTCCGCTTGCCGATCTCGGACTTCTCCCGCTGCGCTTTGTGGACTTGGATCCCTCTGACCTTCGCCGCGATTTTCTCCGGATAGATTTCGATGCGGTCGCCCACGCGGACCTCGCCGGAGAGGACCGTCCCGGCGATAACCGTTCCGAATCCATGGATCGTGAACACGCGATCGACCGGCATCCGGAAAAAGCCGCTGTCCTGGCGCTTCTCGACGCGGCGTCCGATTTCCATGAGCGTAGATTTGACTTCGGGGATGCCGGCTTTTGTCACGGCGGAAACAGGAATGATCGGCGCCTCTTCGAGGAAAGTACCCTTGACGAAATGAACGATTTGGGACGTCAATTCCCCAATTCGCGCCTGATCCACCAAATCGGCTTTGGTCAAGGCGATCATTCCGAGGGGAATGCCGAGGAGCTGGAGGATATCGAAATGTTCACGCGTTTGGACCGAGATCCCCTCGTCCGCCGCGATCACGAAAAGGGCGGCGTCCACACTGGCTGCGCCGGCGACCATGGTTTTGACAAACCGTTCATGACCTGGGACATCGATAAAGACAATCTGTTTTTCATAATCCGGGATGTCCATGAAGACAAAGCCCAGCTCGATGGTCATGCCGCGCTCTTTTTCTTCGGGGAGTGTGTCGGGGTCGATTCCAGTCAGC
>Ga0315289_10005184_pt1 | contig 19287 bp, 16 predicted proteins | sample YL17G11_40_MG_FD_203452 | JGI IMG/M metagenome (GOLD analysis project Ga0315289, IMG submission 203452) | Sediment microbial communities from Yellowstone Lake, YNP, Wyoming, USA - YL17G11_40 | ecosystem: Environmental > Aquatic > Freshwater > Lake > Sediment | place: USA: Wyoming | collected...
GGGTTCCAGTCCGTGAAGATGCGGGGTTCAGAGTACAATGATCCTCTGATAGTACGTGAGGGTAAAGTTCAGAGCCCAACCAACAACGCTGGGGGAATCACTGGCGGCCTCAGTAACGGCCAGCCCATAGTATGCAGAATCGCCTTCAGACCGCCATCATCGATAACGATTGCACAAACCACCGTCAACCTTCAGACGATGAAGGAACAGCCACTATCGATCAAAGGCAGGTTCGACGCTTGCGTCGTACCTAGGGCAATTCCTATTGTTGAGGCGATGATGGCGATTGTCCTAGCTGATCATTCACTACGAGCTGGACTGATTAGACCCGTTCTGGGGGAAAGTTAGGACGTCGCGGTTGGATAGGATCCCAGTATCTTCACGAAAGTCGACCGCTCACGCAGATCTCTCAAAGCTTCACGGCATGCCTTGTCGCGCTCGTGCCCGTGAAAGTCGACGTAGAAGTTGTATTGCCAAGGCGTATCCTTGACAGGCCTGGATTCGATCTTCGTTAGATTGATACCGCTCCTAGAAAGCGCTTTGAGAGCTCGGTACAAGGAGCCGGGTCTGTGTTCGACCCCGAAGATGATTGATGTCTTGTCGTCTCCCGATCGCGGGGCAGTTCTCTTCCCCAGTATCAGGAAGCGCGTGTAGTTCACGCCGCTGTCTTCGATTCCTTCTTCAATGATTCGCATGGAATACAGTTCTGCGGCGCGTCTGCTTGCAATCGCGGCCACTTTTCGTGACCTCATCCCCTTGATCAGTTTCACGCTGCCCGCTGTATCGTAGGTTGGGACCGCTTCGATCTTGTGGGTGCGCAAGTATCTCGCGCATTGTGCCAAAGCCTGTGGATGGGAATAGACCGTGGCTATTTGGCTGGCCTTAGTTTCAGGCTTTCCAATCAGGCAGTGCCTCACCCGAACTTGAATTTCCCCGCAGATCTTCGAGGTGGTGCCTGCTAGCAGGTCATATGTCTCGTTGATGCTTCCCTCGTATGAGTTCTCGAGCGGCACGACACCGAATACGTTGTGTCCGCTTTCCACAGCATGGAAAACATCCCTCAGGGTCCTGAGCGGCTTGACTTCAGCCTGAGCCCCGAAATAGCCTTCACACGCCTCGTGGCTGTAGCTTCCCCTTTCGCCTTGAAAGGCGACATGCACTCCGGATTTTCGCAAACACACATCTCCAGAACTTGCCCTTTCTCACGCCATCTTAGGAGATCGCGGATTGTGCCTCTGTGACCTTCTCGAATGCTGTTCGTGCGACTCTGAACTGCGGATCACTCAATAGGGCTTTCCTGATTTCCTTGTAGCGGGCTACGAGCTTCCCTCTATCACGCTGGTTCACAATTCTTGCGAGCGACCGGATGTTTCGCTGCAAATCTCGCAGGACTCTACGGAACTCCCTGTTCATTATCTGGATGTCCGCAGTTGTTTCAGGCTCGTCGGCAATTGCTTCCGCAAGTAACATCTGCAGATTGAATGTCCTGCCGGCAAATCTTCGGATCTCAGCAAGATTTCTTCTCTTGGAGAGAGTCATGGCGAAAGCCATGTTGAGAAAATGCGGTAGGCCCAGTGTTAGAGCCGTGTGTTTGTCGTGGATGTCTTGATCAGTCAGGAAGAAATTCGCGCCTTCGAGCAGACCCTTCATCGTCTTGTAGCCTTGCGTGTCCTTTCCAGTTCTGATAGCGACAACTCTTCTTCCGCGGATACCGTGCGCGAGAGACCCGAACATGGGATGAATGCTGGCAACCTTGACTCCTCGCCTCTCTGCAGAACGAAGAACCGGCATAACAATCGATTTTGTCGCTGAAATCTCACAGAGGAGAGCGTTTCTGCGCAAGACTGGAAGGATTTCCTTGATGACTCTTGAGATCACGTTCGCTGGGGTGGCAAGGATGACTATGTCGCTTCCTCGTGCTGCCGCCACATTGCTTGAGGCATATTTCGCATGAACTTTCAGGACAAGACGTTTAGCTCTCTTCGCGTCGCGATCCGAGACAATGACGGAGTATCCTCGCGACTTGAAGAAGCGAGCAAACCATGTGCCCATTCCTCCTGCTCCGATGATGGCAACTCGTGTTACCAACTATCCATCGCCTTCACAATTCGCCTGATTCCCGTCCTTACAGCGTCCTCGGGCTCTGTTATCGCCAGTCTCAAGAAGTCCTGGTAATCTCCGAAAATGGTTCCAGGTAGTACGCCAACTGCGTATTTCTCGAACAAGTACTTCGCGAACTTCTCAGAATCAATGCCTCCTCGCACAATTCGCGGGAAGATATAGAATCCCCCCTCGGGGGGATGAAATTCAAACGCTCCCTTTCGCAATTCCTCGCACGCCATGCTCAGACGCTTCCTGATTGTGTTTCTGCCATTTGCAGCGTCCGCGCTTGTGTCCTTCAGTGCAGCAAGTGCGGCTCGCTGTATCAGTTCGGGAACGTTGGTCAGCGAGGTTTCCACGATTCTGCGCATGCGGGCGATCCTCTGCTCGTCTGCTACTGCGTAGGCGACTCTCCAGCCTGTCATGCTGAACTCTTTCGAGAAACTGTTCACGTAGATCCCTTCAGTGTCAGGATATTCAAGCACGCTCGGCACCGGCACGCTGGAGTAGGTCGTGTAGACCTCGTCTGAGAGAACGACGACGTGATACTTCCTCGCCAGGCTCATTATCGCTTGGAATATCTTCGCCGGAACCACTTTTCCTGTGGGGTTGTTTGGGTTGTTGAGGACGATCATCCTCGGACCGAGTTTCAGTGTGTCCTCAAGAGCGGTCAAGTCAATGTCCCATTGATCCTCTAACCACGTTGAGACAGCCAAAGTCCTGCCGCCAGTGACGGCGATACATGACTCATAGGCCGGCCATGCAGGTCGGCATATCGCCACTCTTTCAAGGCTTGACACTGTGGCGAGTATCGCAGCGAAGATTGCGAAACGACCGCCTGGAAAGATGAGTATGTTGGATCTGCCGAGCTTGGTCCCATACTGACGGTTCAGGCGCTCAGCAACTGCGTCCACAAGAGCTGGGAGGCCTGCGCTTGATCCGTAGAGCATCATGGGAGTCTGGTCAAGGTACCTTTTCGTTTCACGGATCACAGATCTTGGAGTTCTGAAGCGAGGCTCGCCTATGTCGAGCCTGATCAGCTTGCGCCCCTTTCTTTCGGCCTTCAGCATCATTTCCGAAAGTTGCTTGAGCATGGAGTCTCTGCCAGTCACTGGTCGCCTTGACCGCGTCTGGACCTCCACGGACCCCTCTATGACTAAATTGACGAGACGCCTAGCGTAGGACTGGTCAATTCCCGCCTTGGCGGCAGAAGCGACGAAGCTGTCAACAACAAGCCTCTCAGTCGCCGGGTCGACAACCTCCAGATTCAGTTGTTTCTTCAGTCGCCCGATCTTCCGGGCGAGCTTGAACCTTCGACCCATTAGGCGAACGAGTTCGGAGTCAACAGCACCGATGTCTGCTCTTAGCTTTCTCAGATCCTTTTCATCCATCTCCATTCCGGCTCCAAACGACCAAATCCGATGTCTAATTGATCGCTACGGGTCGCAGAGTCGCCCCTTCGTCGGCTGAACTGACCATGGCCGCGTACCTTGCCAGGTACCCCGATGTTACAGGGACCCGGGGGGTGGGAAGGTTCTCAAGACGACTCTTGATCTCGTTCGAGTCAAGATCGACGTTCAGGTGGCGGTCTTCCAGATCGATCTCGATAGAATCTCCGTCTTGGAGGCATGCGATCGGTCCGCCTGCTGCTGCCTCTGGACATACATGCCCGATGCATGCGCCGCGGGTTACTCCGGAGAATCTTCCATCCGTGATGAGCGCGACTTTCGCTCCAAGCCCCATACCTACCAAGGCGGAGGTTGGAGCTAGCATCTCCCGCATTCCTGGGCCGCCTTTGGGTCCCTCGTAACGAATCACGACGACATCGCCCTCTACGATCTTGCCATCGAGAATCGCTTTCGATGCGTCTTCCTCGGAATCGAAGTTGCGAGCAGGTCCTGTATGTTTCATCATAGCGGAGTCTACGGCAGCGACTTTGCAGACAGCCCCCTTTGGGGCAAGGGATCCGTACAGGATCACGATTCCTCCGTGATGACTGTACGGGTCTGAAATGGGCCTGATCACTTCTCGATCCGTGACCTTGGCGTTGGAGATATTCTCGCCGAGCGTTTTCATCGTAACAGTCCTCTGCTCCAAGCGGAGCGCCCCAGTCTTCCTGCTCAGCTCTCTTAACACCGCACTGACTCCTCCTGCGCGATGCAGGTCCTCCATCCTGAAGTTCGAGGCCGGACTCAACTTGCAGATGTGAGGTATCTGATCACAGACTTCATTGACGCGACGCAGCTCGTAGCCAACTTGCGCTTCTTTGGCTATTGCAAGAGCGTGGAGTATTGTGTTGGAAGATCCTCCCATTGCCATGTCGAGAGCAAGCGCATTGTCGATAGCTTCTCGCGTGACGATATCTCTGGGCTTCAGATCAGCTGCGACTAGTTTCAGAATCTGATGCCCCGCTTGTTTGAGGAGTCCGATCCGTTCAGGAGACTTGGCAAGAATCGTTCCGTTTCCGGGTAGTGCAAGTCCGAGCGCCTCGCAAATGCAATTCATGGAGTTTGCGGTGAATAATCCGGCGCAGCTCCCGCATGACGGGCAGGCGAGCTCCTCGAGTTCAGTGAGTTGTTGTTCAGTGATCAGTCCGCCTCGATAGCGGCCAACGCCTTCGAAGACTGAAGTTAAGTCGATTGATTCGCCTTTCCTTGTGCGTCCGGCTTTCATGGGTCCGCCGCTGACAAAGATTGTTGGAATGTTCACGCGGACGGCGCCCATCATCATTCCGGGCACTATCTTGTCGCAGTTGGGGATACACACGGCGCCATCGAATTGGTGAGCTTGAAGCATGGACTCCAGCGAATCAGCGATCAGTTCTCGGCTTGGCAGAGAATACCTCATGCCAGAATGGCCTATGGCGATTCCATCGTCGATCGCAATAGTATTGAACTCAAATGGAACTCCCCCTGCCTCTCGGACTGCTTCCTTCACAAGCCTGCTAAAGTCGTGCAAGTGAATGTGGCCAGGCACTATGTCCGCTTGAGAGCTGGCGATGGCGATGAAGGGCTTCGAGAAATCTTCCGTCCCTAGCCCGCATGCTCTCAAGAGACTTCGGTGCGGAGCTCTCTCAGGCCCTTTCTTGATTGCGTCTGATCTCAAGCGAGCGGCCCCAGTTGAATCTCATGCTTGAACTGTTTCTTGTCGATCTTCCCCGTAGGTGTCATGGGGAAACTACTCTTGATCACGATCTTGGAAGGCCAGTATGGCTCGCTCAACGCAGACCTGCAATGCGAGAGCAACTTCTCTTCGCGGGCAGTCTCTCCCGGAAATAGCGTAACGAAACCCGCTGGAACCTGATGACCGGCCTCTCCCACGCCCACGACGCTCGCCTGACGCACGGACTTGTGAGCAAAGAGGGCTTCCTCGATCACCCTAGGATAGATCGGCCCCTTCTCGGTGTCAATGACGTCCGTCTTGCGGGCAAGCCAGTACACATTGTCCAACTCATCCATGAGCCCAATATCGCTCGTGTGAAGCCACCCTCCACGAGTAGCCTTCTCAGTCTCCTTTGGCATCTTCCAGTATCTCCACATGAAGCCTCCACGGATCAGTATGTCACCTGGAGTGCCAACCGGCACTTCTCTTCCCGCTTCATCTACGATCTTGACCTCCTTGTCAGGCAGGGGAGGCCCGATGGCAGGGATGTTCTCGAATGGCTTCACTGGCTTGGATCCGAATCGTCTGGGATATCCTGTGGCGACTGCTCCTCCGAGCTCGCTCATTCCGTACGTTTCCGTGAAATGGACGCCCAGTCTCTCCCACTTCTCTCTGATCTTTCCTATACCCGCGGAACCTCCGGAGAGTATGAGTCTAAGACGGCCCTTGCCGACGCTATGCTCGTTCGCGTAGTCGGCTAGCTCAGACAGTCGTATCGCGGTCCCGGACATCAATCGCACTTCGTGTTCATCGGTCATCTTCAACGCAAGTGATGGATTCCATGTCTCCATGATTCCTGTAGTTGCGATCCGGTGCATCTGTGGCAGTATCGCATAGACTAGGATGTGTGAGCTGCTTAGAGTCGTGATTCCCATGCTCGTGTCATCGGAGGTCAATCCTAAGCGTTCCGCTATGCATCGGGTAGCTCGTATGGTTGGTTCGTGAGAAAGCACCGCAGGCTTCGGCTTGTAGGTCGTCCCGGAGGTGAAGCTGAGATGACATGGAGCATCCTCCTTGAAGTCAGAACGTACCGTTCGCTGCGGATGCGCCAGCAAGGCTTGCCATTTGTGAGCGTGTTCTGTGCCTTCGTCAAACGAAATGAACTTCGCTGTCTTCGGAGACGACTTCCTCAGCTCGTCGATATGTTCGGAAGTAGAGACTACGAGCTTGGGCGCGAGACGTTTCACGTTCCTCCGATAGCTCTCTGGGTCTAGCACATCTATGAGTGATGCAATAGCACCGAGCTTGAACACTGCGAACATCGCGATGACATAATCAATTGAGTTGGGTGCGAAGACCAGCACTCGGTCTCCAATCTTGATGCCCAATGAGCGGAACGCCAAAGCCGCCTTCTCTACGGCTTCCAAAGCGTCCCTGTTATTGATCGATCGAGACTCGGAGAATAGGAACGTCTTTTCAGGTGCCCGTAGAGCGTTTCGTTCCAGAAGCTCATGCATCCTCATGAGTCAAACCTTCCATCACGGATATTATGGCATATCATCAGACTTCTTGGTAATTTGAGTTAGCCTTCGGATTGTTTCCTCATCCAGCCTTTCAGGTTGGTGTTCTCTCAGGATCTTTTCGGCCTTCTCCCTCGCGACGGTTACGGTGTCTTTTCGGCCGCGCCGTGACCATCGGGCATGTGTTGAACGACTTGATATTGAAGGCATCCAGTGCTCCAGCTTCAGGTTGCGCAGTGTATGGGCTTCCCTAAGGAAGGATGCCGTTGGTCCAACTCGTTCAATTAGGCTTGTGGCGACCGTCTCGGGGTTGACTTCAATTCCCCTGGCCATACGGTAGATGTATCCTAGAATCTCATCATCGATCACAAGCTGCTCGTAGCTTACGGTGAGTCCTGTCGCGAACATTCCTAGATTTATGATCATGTCCGCGCCTGACATGACCGCTGCCTGAGTTGTCGTGATTCGTTCCCAAGCGTTCTGTTCGTCATGACAGTGTGCATCAGTATCCGGCGAGGTTGAGTGAGACGGAAGCTTGTAGAAGTCCGCCAGCTGCACGCTCGCGATACGCATGAGGACGCTTTCAGGTGATCCAATTATGGGAGTTGCCTCTCGCATGTCGAATGTTGTTCCGGTACATGCATAGATGAACGGGGAGCTCCTTTTCGCCAGCTGTGAGATCACTAGGCCGGAGAGGTTCTGAGCGTTGTGGATGACCATCGTGCCTGCTATCGTTATTGGCGATGTAACGCCCGTAATCGGTTGTGGAAGTAGGAGAATTGGAACTCCGTTCTTGGCGGTTTCTATCAGAGCCTCGACCGCATTTCTCTCCCACATCAGAGGATTTGTCGGAGAAAACTCGCAGCTCAGCACAGGGGACCGTTCCAGTACCGCCTCCCCCGTGGCAATTTTGGCCATGTCAAAGATCGCTTTGGCAATCGCTGGGCTTGTTGGACAAAACACCAGATGCTTCACAGTATTGGTGAACATCACTTCAGCAGCGTGCAACTCGGCAGAGCGTTGGGGCACGTCCTGAGGAATAGCCTGAGTTGCCACACCGTGAATGTTCGGCAGTGCATCAGCAAGCTTCGAGAAGTTGGCCACATCACTCTTTGTGGCCGGTCTCCGCTCTCCCATCTTCGAATCAAACACATATGTGGCATCGAAACCGCTGAGAGCGTAGGCGAAGCCAGTGCCTAGTTTCATGGAAGGCTTCCGATTTCTGTCGTACAGGACAACTTCTGACGGACGTGGGGCAGACCTCAAGGCGTCTTTGACCATGTCCTCGGAGATCTTCGCAACCCTCTTCTCGGAATCCACGGTTGCTCCGCCGCGTTTCAGAAGTGCCAGAGCCTCTTGGCTGTCAATCTTCATTCCCGTATTCCAGAGCACATCCAATGTGGCCTGATGTATCTGGCTCAATTCGTTCTCGGAGAGAACCCTCAGCCGACTCAGCTTCAAGTTGCCGCGACTCCCACACACGCTAGCGGATCGCGTAGGGCACTTTCATAGCATTAAAGCCTGACACTCGTTGCGGCAAGAGTCCTGCCGGGCAAGTTGCCATAGCATCTGTCTGGAGTTCTGTCTTTCCTTACATAATGACCGGTGATTGGTTTCCCAGTCCCACACGCAGGGCACCTGTTCTCTCTGGTCAGTCTGTAAGAGAGAGGATTCACGAACACAAGGCCTTGAGACAGGCTCCGAAACCTAAGTTCACTGTTTGGCCATTTTCTCTTGCGCGTGCGTGCAGCATCCCATGGCACTAAGCTTGACGCTCCGGGTGACTTGATCAGGAATCTCGTCTTGCTCCATGCCGCTGCGATCCACGATGTCTGCCATGAAAGCTTCGAACACACGCTCCACGGGCTCACCGGCCTTCACTGCTTCAGCAGCTACTATTCCCCACCGTCTGGCTATCTGAACGTTAGTTTCGAGAAAAGCTCGTACCTTCTCGCTTACGGGCCCAAAGTGAGGTAGCAGCAGCGCCGCTGGATCCATATTCATGAATTGCTTGAGGGTCTTCACGTACTGCTCTTCGTCGTAACCGGGTGGGGGAGTAGCCGGTATAGGGAAACCGAACCCTGGATAGCGCAGTCCAACAGCGTCCCCAGTAATCAGAAGATGTTCGTTCTCTAGAAGCACGGACATGTGGTGCCATGCATGGCCTGGGGTGTAGAATAGCCTAAGCCTCTTCCCGGCTCCGAGATCCAATCGGTAGAGTTCTCCGACCGATTGCAGCCGTTCTCTCTGCAAAGGTCGAGGTGTCCCGTATACGGACATGGCCTTGTCCCCAAAGAGCCTCGCAGCAGTCTCAACTAACCTGGATGGATCAATCAAATGTTTGAACCCGTGTTCGTTCACCAGGATCCGTGCATCGGGTATTGCCTCCGCGAGCCGACCAACGGACCCCGTGTGATCCAAATGCACGTGAGTGGGGATCAGAAAGTCAACCTGCGATCCGCCGCCCAGCACCTGCAACTCAGTGAGGACACTGTTCGCGCTTGACGGATATCCAGCATCTACGAGAGCTGATCTCTCTCCTTTGATCAAATAGCTGGCGACCAAGCCTGGAGTTCCGGCCGCCAAAGTGTCGATCAGGAAAACACCGTCGGAAATCTTTGTGTGCATATTCTCATCATCAGTCTCAATATCGTAACCGCAATTCGCAGTCCGGTGACCGAGCTACGAGAACGACTTGAGCGTGTCCGCCAAGTGTATCTGGTAGGGCCCGAGTTTGCCACCGAAGTTGACGGCTGTGATCTTCACCACGCCAGGGGTCTTGGCGGCAGCCGTGACGCCAACCCCGGTCGCTCTCTTGACGATTTCAATGTCGAGCCCATTGAATACAAGCTCGTACGCACTCTGCACACTCCCCGGAATCTTGGAATCGGGAATTGAAGCCTTGAGTGTGGGGCAGAAGGGGTGGTTGGTTGATGCTGGTAGCTTGTATTTCATCGAGCCGACTTTGGACCCGGACCGGCAGATGCCTCCTGGAAACGGCAGCACAACTCCTTCCACTGTCCCCATTGCCTGGACCGCTTTTTCTGCGGCCTCCAATGCCGAAGCCTGCGAATTGGCCATAATGATGAAATTTCCTCCCGCGACGCCCTTCTTGACTCCGAACTTGTCCTCAATAATGAACTCGCCTTCCATGACAGGTATCCGCCACACACTCCGATCACCGAGCCTGTCTCGCTTCTGAAAACCATCACCGAATTTTCGAAGCGCCAGACCGATCTTCAGCTTGCGTACTGCGCCAGGCAGCGCGTCAAAGGCAGCGGTCGTTGGGCAGGTCAGAATACATTGGCCGATGCGTGTGATCATCTGCGGCTTCAGCTCTCTCCTTGACCGATGCCAGATCTGAATGAGAACTCCCGTGCGCCCATCCGGGGTACTCTCTGGAGGAACGATACTGCCCTCAACTGCTGCTTCTGCGGGCGACATGATTATCGACGAAGCGAACCCTGTCGCAGTCTTGCCTGCAATCATAGCCCAATTTGGATTGGCTGCTGTCACAAGCATCCTGCCGACTACCATGGGGAATGCTTCTGCAAAGGTTTCCTCAATTTCGACTCCGTTGAATTCCACGATACATCACCAAGAGTGCCTAGATTCCATTGCCGGACAGCTCAGCGATTGCCAAGCGATTTAATCATTACTTGCGAACAACTCGGCAATCTTGAGCCTCCCGCATGCCAACAGTTAAAGACGCCGACAGCAATTCCGTTTCGGAGCCTGATGGATCATGGCAGTCAAGGTCGGCTTCCTCAAGCTTGGATGCATCGGGTCAGCGCTGCTGCTTGAGTTCATGCTAGATGAAAGAGCTGAGAGGGAAGACGTCGACGTAAGGGTCGTTGGCACAGGAGCGAAACTCGGAACAGAACAAGCCGAAGAAGCAGCCCGCAGAATGCTCGAGTTCAAGCCTCAGATCGTAGTCGTAACAAGCCCAAATGCAACGCTTCCAGGGCCAAAGAAGGCCAGGGAGATCATCAAGACCGCCGGCATTCCGGTGCTGGTCGTCTCTGACAGCCCAGCAAAGAAATCGGCTCAAGAACTGGAGCAGCAGGGGTTCGGCTATCTGATAGTTGAAGCTGACTCAATGATTGGCGCAAGACGAGAATTCCTTGACCCCCTCGAGATGGTGCTATTCAACTTGGATGTCACGAGAGTTCTTGCCATAACAGGGGCGCTGAACCTGCTGACCGCCGAGATCGATCACATGATAGAGTCGATCAAGGATGGAACCCAAGTCTCGCTGCCGAGGATAGTTGTGGATAAGGAGAAAGCCATCAAGGCAGCATCCTTCTCAAACCCGTACTCCGCAACTAAGGCGATGGCGGCCTACGAGATGGCGCGTAGAGTAGCAGACCTGAGCGTTGAAGGATGTTTCACGGTGAAGGAATGGGAACGGTACACACAGATTGTGTCAGCTGCACATGAGATGATGCGGCAGGCCGCTCGACTTGCGGATGACGCAAGGGAGACCGAGAAAGCACAGGACGGCGTGTCTAGGACTCCCCACTACGATGATGGCACTGTTCTCAAGAAGAGAAAACTCATGGAGAAACCAGGCAAGCCCTAATCTTCTGCGAGAGGCCAGCTCAGTATCTTTCCCTTCTCAAGTGCAATGAGCACTGGAACACCGATGAGTGTGGAGCCCAAGATGCAGTATGCTGCTTCGAGAGGCGTCTGAAACGCGCCTGCGATGAATATTCCAGCTAGAAGATTCGTCGGAATTGGATAGATCTGATAGAGCCCTCCGACTATCAGCATGAACACTCTCACCGCTACGTCCAACTCCACGGAGACGAAAGCGATGAGAGCAATTGCAGGAACCAGGAACGAAGCATTCGCCTTCCTGTCGCCGATCCTGCGCACGAAGAAAGCTGCGGCGAAGACAGCCACGAACCCGAGATACGTATCCCAGAGAGTCCACAGGGGTATCTGTCCAGCCAACGGATGGGCTAGGAAGGCCAACAACAAGAATGCATAGACTGCCGCTGTCAGATACCATCTTCTCGAGATCAGGAACCCTGCTCCGAGAGCTCCGACAGCTTCTGCAATTCCAAAGAGATTCTCAACCCAGAAGCCGTCGGGCCTGATGAAGCGACCTCCCATCCATCCAATCGTGGCTGCGAGGAATCCGAGGTAAGGCCCGGCGATGATCCCTTCCAACGGCTCCAAGACTATGCTCATTCTTCGAAAACCAAAGGGTGGCGGCAAGTATGAGAGAACGATGTGAAGGGCTGCCAACACGGCAACAACGGTTAGGCAAAGGCTTCTTCGAGGTCTTGTGATCATCGCCGCGGTTCTGCCACCCAAACATACTGTATACAGGACACAGAACGGATGTAATATACCGATGACCGGCGCTATCTTGCGACTAGATCGTTGAAAGATGCCCGCAATCGAGGTCAACGTGGTTTCCGGGAGAAGCCTCTCACAGGCTAGAAGCCGAGAGCTTGGGAAGTTCTCAGACGAGTATTCTCGAGCGGTCGCCATTTGCGAACTTGACCCGGATGATATGATCGAACTTGGTGCCTTGGAGGGCGAGAACGTTCGCGTCAAGACGAGATTCGGAGAGGTAGTCCTCAGGGCAACTGCGTCCAAACAGGCTCCGCACAGACGGGTCGTTTTCATTCCCTATGGCGCTTGGGCAAGCATGCTCTTTGGAACCTCAACCCACGCCTCCGGCATGCCAACTCTGAAAGGAGTCAAAGCGACTGTCGAGCGAGCCCCGAACGCCAAAGTCGCAACCCTGCAAGAGATCACACGCATGAAGGCTGAGTGAAAGTTGCCGAAGTCAACACTGCACGACGTTCTCTGTACTTTTTGCGCATCTGGCTGTGACAACCTCGAGATTACCCACGACGGACGCATTGTGGACTCAGTGCGGAATGGCTGCGCAATCTCTGTAAGTAGATTCACGACATCTGACAAGAGTCGATTGCTGAAGCCGCTCGTTAGGAAAGGGGGGAAACTGCGTCCGACCACCTTCGCGAGAGCCGTAGATCGAGCGGCACGGATCCTGAACAACGCGAAGTATCCGTTGCTCTACGGATGGAGCCAGACATCATGTGAAGCGATATCGAAAGGGATCGAGCTTGCCGAACTTGTTGGCGGCCTGATCGACAACACCACAACCTCATGCCACGGCCCCACGATACTGGGCGTTCAGGACGCAGGCGAGGCAACGTGCACACTTGGTGAGATCCGACACTCGGCTGACCTTGTTGTGTATTGGGGATGCAACCCGGTCCATTCACACCCACGTCACACAAACCGGTACACGATCTTCAGCAAGGGAAGATTCCGAAAGACGCGGAAAGACCGAAAGCTCATCGTCGTGGACGTTAGGAAAACCGACACCGCTAAACTCGCCGACCGGTTCATCCAAGTCGAGCCGAACGGCGACTACGAACTTCTGACGGCGTTGAGGACAGCCATTAATGGCGAGGAGATCGAGCAGGATACCATCGCGGGGGTCCCGGTCGAGACCGTCGAAGAAATTGCGAACATGATGATGGAATGCGAATTTGGAGCGCTATTCTTCGGTCTCGGCCTCACGATGAGTGCGGGAAAGCATCGGAATACTGAGGCAGCGCTGGCGCTTGTGAGAGATCTAAACTACGTGACGAAGTTCGTGATCGTTCCTATGCGGGGATGGTTCAATGTGACAGGCGCCAATGAGGTTTCGACTTGGCAGACCGGGTACCCCTACGCGGTGGACCTGACGCAGGGATATCCTAGGTTCAATCCTGGTGACACCTCAGCCATCGACGCGATCGCTCGAGGGGAAGTCGATGCGGCGCTCGTTGTGGCGTCAGATCCGGTTTCGCATTTCCCGAGAGAGGCGGTGAAGCACCTCCTCAAGATTCCGATCATTGCAGTGGAGCCGAAGAGAACACCAACCTCCGAAGCAGCCGAGGTCGTCATTCCATCAGCAATTCTGGGAGTTGAGGCAGCCGGAACAATATATCGGATCGACGGGGTCGCACTCGAAGCAAGAAGAGTGATCGCTCCTCCCGTTGGCGTGCGACCTGACGTGGAGATCCTTGACACAATGATCAAACGTGTCAAGAAACTAGGAGTGAAACACTGATGCCTGAACTCCTCATTCGCAATGGGTACGTCTTTGATCCGCTGAATGGGATCGAAGGAGAAAGGATGGACATCGCAGTCAAAGATGGCAAGATTGTTGAAAGCGTGGGTCGAAAAGCACGCGTACTAGATGCGTCGGGTATGACTGTCATGCCGGGAGGCGTCGATATCCACTCGCACATCGCCGGTTCCAAAGCCAACTGTGCGAGGATGATGCGTCCGGAAGACCATTCCAAGGACCCAGAGCCCAAGACGAGGCACACACGTTCCGGGGTCGGGCATACCATTCCGTCAGTGTTCACTACCGGCTACCGGTATGCAAGAATGGGATATACGACCGTGTTTGAGCCGGCCACTCCGCCACTCAAGGCTCGCCATACCCATGAGGAATTGAATGACATTCCAATTATCGACAAGGGATGCTTCCCACTTTTCGGCAACAACTGGTTTGTCATGGAATATGTCAAGCAAGGAAGAATCAAGGAGCTTGCAGCCTATGTAGCTTGGATGCTTGAAGCGACAAAAGGCTACGCGATAAAGATCGTGAACCCAGGTGGAATCGAGGCTTGGCGTTGGGGAGGTAACCTCAGACACCTTGACGACACTGTTCCGAACTTTGATGTGACCCCAAGAGAGATCGTGAGGGCTCTGTGTCAAGTGAACAAGATCCTTGACCTGCCACATGCGGTTCACATTCATCCTAACGGGCTCTCGGAGCCCGGCAATTACCAGACAACGCTCGACACAATGGAATGTGCACGGGACTTTCGAAGAGAAGGACGTACAACCATGCACGTGACACACGCGCAATTCACTGGCAGGAAAGGGTGGTCTTGGCCGGATGTGAGGTCAGGTGCGCCGGAGATTGCAGACTACGTGAATGCACATGACCACGTCTCCATCGACCCTGGGCAACTGATCTTCACCAATGTGACGTGGATGACCGCCGACGGCCCAGCCATGTTCGCGCTGTATAAGCTCGCGAAGACGAAATGGTTCAACGCCGATGTGGAAGCAGAGACAGGCGCAGGCATAGTGTCGGCAACATACAAGAAGAGCAACTATGTCAACGCGATGCAGTGGGGCATCGCCCTCGAGCTTGCGCTCCTCGTGAAAGATCCATGGAAGGTCTACCTGACCACGGATCATCCAAACGGAGGACCATTCACATCCTATCCACGAGTCATATCATGGCTTGTAAGCAATCAAGCGAGACAGAGACTGCTCGACAAGATCAACAAGACTGCCAAGAGACGACTCAATCTACCTGGAATCGATAGAGAGTACTCACTCTATGAGATCGCGACAATAACCCGAGCCGCGACCGCCAAATCCCTCGGCCTCGTATCCAAAGGACACCTAGGAAGTGGTGCAGACGCAGACATCGCAATCTACGATATCGAGCCAAAGAAGATCGACCCAGTGAAGGAATACAAGGCAGTGAGGAAAGCCTTCGCTCATGCAGCCTACACCATCAAGGATGGACGCACCGTTGTCAAGAAAGGTGAAGTGGTAAGAAGCGTTCAGGGCAGAACCTTCTGGACCAAACCGAAAGTCTCGGATGACATCATGAAGACAATGATCGCTGATCTGGAGGCAAAGTTCGACGACTACTACACTGTCCGGATGGCCAACTACCCAATTGAGGAGCGTTACCTGACAGCATCGCAGATGATCACGACGAACGCAGGTGTCTAGAAATGGCTGATCTACTGATCACTCCCGTCAAGCATTTCAAGATTCCAATCACGGCCGAATGCATCAGTCCAGACTTCGTTGCGGGAAAGTCGCTGAGAGAGATTGAACTGACCCAAGTTTGGGAAGGAAACCGGAGAGTGAAACTGGGCTCGCTTTTCAAAATCGCAGGCGAGATCGGCCGTACCCCCAGTGACTGCACCATTAGGATACGCGGAAACATGAGCGCAGTGAGACGAATAGGCTACGAGATGTCCGGCGGATCGATCCAAGTCGACGGCGATGCCGGCATGTACTTGGGAGAACGAACGAAGGGAGGAACGATCACGGTGGCCGGCAACGCGGGATCGTGGCTTGGAACCCAGATGCGCGGCGGCCATATTGAGGTGAAAGGCAACACGGGGGACTCTATCGGAGGCTCCGTGCGGGGAGGGACCAAAGGGATGCGAGGAGGCATGATAAGGATCCACGGCGACTGCGGCACGGAGGCCGGAGCTTGGATGCAGAATGGGATGATCAGGATAGGGGGAAACTGCGACCTCTATGCGGGCATGCACATGAAGAACGGCACAGTTGTTGTCGAGCGTGACTGCCAGGGCCGTGTGGGCGCACAAATGACAGGTGGAAAGGTTATCGTGCTCGGCAACGCAGGTGGCCTCCTGCCTAGCTTCCAGTTCGAGGAGATACGCGAGAGGTCAAAGGCAGATGATGAGAAGATCGCCGGCCCGTTCTACGTTTTTAGCGGAGATGTTAACGAGGGAGGGAAAGGTCAATTCTTTGCACGCGTGTCCGATAACCCTGACCTGAAATGGAATGAAAGGTATCTTGAGAGATAGATCCAGATGACAATTAGCGTCAACAGACATGCAATGCAAATCGTGAAGGAGATTGTTGCCCGCAGAGACGAGCTGCAGGTTAGGGTTGAGAAGCGTCCGAAGGGAGCGACGATCATTGATGCAGGCGTTGGCGTTCCCGGGGGATACCAGGCCGGCCTAATGGCTGTGAGGCTCTGTATGGCCGGATTGTGCGAGGTCACCCTTTCCAGTCGAACATACGGTGATTTCGACCTTCCAACCGTGAACGTTGCGACCGACCAACCCGTGATCAGCACATTGGCCGCCCAGTTCGCTGGGTGGGAGATCAAGGTGGGAGAATACTTTGGTATGGGCTCAGGACCGGCACGGGCGCTCGCTCTGAAACCCAAGGACATCTACGTCGAGATCGAGTACAAGGATAGAGCAGATACGGCAATCATAGTGCTCGAATCCGACAAGCTGCCCCCAGATGATGCCATTTCGTACGTTGCCTCAGAATGCGGAGTCAAGCCGTCAAAAGTCTATGCCTTTGTGACGCCCACGAACTCGCTTGCGGGCGGTGTTCAGATTTCGGGGAGAATAGTGGAGACCGGCATCTACAAACTGAGAAGACTCGGTCTGGACCCGAAAAAGGTCATCTATGGCTTCGGTTCGGCTCCAATTCCTACTGTCCATCCAAAGTCGACTAAGGCAATGGGACGTACAAACGACGCGCTATGCTATGGCGGTGAGGCGTACTACACTGTGAACTTCGAAGATGACGAGAAACTGAGAGAGATGGTCGCAAGGGCTCCGTCCTCAACAGGCAGGGACTACGGGAAGCCATTCTATGACGTGTTCAAGGCGGCAGGATTCGACTTCTACAAGATCGACCCTAACCTTTTCGCACCAGCAGTAGTCTCGGTAAACAACGTCAAGACCGGACAGACTTTCAGATCCGGTCAGTTAAACGCTGGCATACTGAAAGAGACTATGGCAGTCACTAGTACATGAGCAGAAACCCGCACGTTTCTACTTGACTATCTTCGAAGCGACCTCTATGGCCTTCGCTGCGTCTTGGGCAGTAATCTTTGGTTTCTGGCCTTTGAGTATGCACTGAACGAAGTATTCGTCGAGTTGATAGTGCCCCCAGACTTTGGTGCCTCCCTCTCTGAATACCCATTCTTGACGCTCAGGATCCTGTCCGACCAATGTCAGGGAGTCGTTCCAGTTCGCTAGTAAGTTGTAGGTCTTGTCTCCGAAAACTTCAAGCCTGCTTGTGCCAGCGACGGGTGACACCATCGAACTGAAGTGCAACGTACCAACGGCGCCAGTTGAGAACTTGACCAAGCCCATCGTGTTGTAGGATTTGATTCCTCCGTATTCTTTCAGCGGAGCATAACTTGATTTCCATTCAACCTCAGTGATCTCCGCGTCGAGTAGCCACCTTAGGAGGTCAATTGACCACACGGACAGAGTGAAGTCAGGATAGCCCCCGCTCTTCTCAATGTTCCATGCCCATGAATCGGCCGGCCACTGCATAGCAAGATCCTTCGCTGCGATGAATTCTCTAAACGAGACGGCGGCAGGTTTACCGATCTTTCCTGCATCGATTACCTCCTTCGCCTTCACATAGTTCGGTGTGAACCGGAAATTGCAGACTGGCATCAGCGTGACGCCGGCCTTCTCGGCTTCCTTTCCTAGCTTCTCAGCTTCAGATGCTCGAGGTGCTAGAGGCATCTCGCAGAGCACATGCTTTCCTTTGCCTATCGCTTTCATAGACATCTCAAAATGGAATGGTGTCGGAACCGCCAACACCACAGCTTGCACCTTCGGATCATCGAGTAATTTATCGTAGTCGAGATAGTACTTGACATGGTATTTGTCCGCGTACTTCTTGATCCGTTCTTCCACCTGATCTCCAAGTGCCACTAGTTCTGATCCGGGGATCTTGTTGAATGCGGGGACGTGCGCCTGTCCCCCGACAAAACCTGCGCCCACGACGGCAACGCCGACTTTCTTGTCCAACGTATCATCCTCTTGCCAAGTGGCAGAAAAGGCGCAAAGCGCCTCAACGGTATTAAGCCTTGTCAAATACGATACTTCGGCAGGAGAACCGCATTGAGACTAGTATCATTCGATTCTCACGGTGAACAGAGACTCGGCGAGTTGCAGGACCAGGGCATAATCGATCTTGGTCGAGCACACGAGTCGTTTCTTTCTGAACTGGCAGGAACACACAGGAAGATCCCTGGGTCCTTTCCGAAGAGAATGATCGATTTTCTTGAAACTGGAGAAGAGCTCAGGAACTACACAGCCGACCTGATGGATCATGTCCACGGATTACTGCCAAAGCGCTCTAGAGAACTGCAGCAACAGAATATCTTGCTCAAGACGGCCGACGTGCACATCTTGCCCCCTGTTGCCGTTCCTCCCAAGATAATCTGTCTAGGATTGAACTACAGAGACCACGCGGAGGAAGCCCACGTTCCCTCACCTGAACGACCCCTGCTATTTTCCAAACCGAGCACAACCATTGTGGGTCCGGAGGATCCAGTAGTGTATCCAAAGAGCTCAACCCAAGTTGATTATGAAGTCGAGCTCGCGGCCATCATAGGAAAACGGGGCAAAGACATACATGAATCAAACGCCTTCGATCACATCGCCGGGTACACTGTCTTCAACGACATAAGTGCAAGAGACATCCAGTTTGCTGACAAACAATGGTTTAGGGGAAAAAGCTTCGACACATTCGCGCCCACAGGCCCTTCCTTGGTCCTTCGTGAAGAAGTAAGCGACCCACACAATTTGAAAATGGAGCTAAGAGTCAACGGCGAGGTGAGGCAAAAAAGCACAACAGCGAACATGATCTTCAAGATCCCACAGCTTGTCGCCTTCATCTCAAACGTCATGACGCTTCAGCCCGGAGACATCATAGCCACAGGCACACCCGCAGGGGTAGGATTCTACGCCAA
>Ga0315289_10005186_pt1 | contig 19285 bp, 20 predicted proteins | sample YL17G11_40_MG_FD_203452 | JGI IMG/M metagenome (GOLD analysis project Ga0315289, IMG submission 203452) | Sediment microbial communities from Yellowstone Lake, YNP, Wyoming, USA - YL17G11_40 | ecosystem: Environmental > Aquatic > Freshwater > Lake > Sediment | place: USA: Wyoming | collected...
GCGTCGGCGGCATGGGTTCGAGCCACGTCCAGAACTACTTGAACATCGATGGCGTCCAGATCAAGGCCATCTGCGACATCGTCCCCGAAAAAGTCGAGCGCGCCCAGAAATGGGTCGTTGCCGCGGGACAGCCGGAACCGACCGGCTATTCGAATGGTCCGGCGGACTTCAAGCGCATGTGCGAGACCGAGGACCTAGACCTCGTCATGACGGCCACGCCCTGGGAATGGCATGTCCCGGTCTGTATCGCGGCCATGAAGAACGGCAAGCACGCCGCGACCGAGGTGCCGGCAGCCATGAGCCTCGAGGACTGCTGGAAACTCGTTGAGACGGCGGAGAAATACGGCAAGCACTGCCAGATGATGGAGAACTGCTGCTACGACCGGATCGAGCTCATGACGCTGAACCTCGTCCGCAAGGGCGTCCTGGGTGAGGTTCTCCATGCTGAGGCCGGATACCTCCACGACCTTCGCGAGGTGAAGTTCTCAAGCCAGGGCGAGGGATTGTGGCGGAGGGCCTGGTCGCAGAAGCTCAACGGCAACCTTTACCCGACGCACGGCCTCGGCCCTGTGGCCCAGTGCCTGAACATCAACCGGGGCGACGCGTTTGATTACCTGGTTTCGATGAGCAGCCCCACCCGCGGCCTCCACGAGCACGCCATGGAGAAGTTCGGCCCCGACTCGCCGCAGGCCAAGGAGCGCTACGTCCTGGGTGACGTTAACACGAGCCTGATCAAGACGAAGCTCGGCAAGACGATCATCCTCATTCACGATACGAACCTCCCGCGGCCGTACACCCGGATCAATTTGGTCCAGGGAACGAAGGGTATCGCCCATAAGTGGCCGGACCGGATCTACATCGAAGGAAAAGCTGAAAAGCCCCATCAGTGGGACGATTTCGAGAAGTTTGCCGCCGAGTTTGAGCACCCTCTCTGGAAAGCGATCGCGGCGAAAGGCGAGGGCCGCGGCCACGGCGGTATGGACTACATCGAGGACTACCGGCTGATATGGTCGCTCCGCAAGGGCGAGCCGCTCGACCAGGACGTCTATGACGCGGCGGCCTGGAGTGCGATCGTCGGCGCGAGCTGCCAGTCTGTGGCGAAGAAGGGCGCGCCGGTCAATATTCCGGATTTTACGCGGGGCAAGTGGAAGTCCAACCCGCCGCTGGGGATCATCACAGCATAAATAAAAAGGAGACAGCGTCTTTTATCCCCCTAATTTTAAAAATCCCTTTTTCCCCCTTCATAAAAGGTAGAGGGGGATTTTTTTATCTATAGGATCAGCATGCAGTCGCCGTAGGAGAAGAAGCGATATTTCTCCCGGACCGCTTCACGGTAGGCTTCCATGATGAGGTCGCGGCCGGCGAAGGCGGCAATGAGCACGAGAAGCGTTGACTTGGGGAGATGAAAATTCGTTAAAAGTTTGTCGACAACTTTGAATTCATAGCCGGGATAAATAAATAGAGAAGTGCTTCTGCGGCCCGGTTGGATCCCGCCTTTATCAGAAGAATAAGCACTCTCTAAGGTCCGAACGACCGTAGTCCCGACAGCGACGACAGGACGGATTTCTTTTTTTGCCTGATTGATTTTCGAGGCCGCCGTTTCCGGGACCGTATAGGTCTCTTCGAGCATCTTGTGCTCTTCCAGGCGCTCGACACGCATCGGCTGGAATGTCGCCAGCCCGACGTCGAGCGTGACATCCGTAACCAGGACTTCCTTCTCCCGGATATCCTTCAGAACCTTCGGCGTAAAATGTAGACCGGCTGTCGGCGCGGCAATGGCCCCTTCTTTTTCGGCGAAGATAGTCTGATAGCGTTCGAGGTCCTGGGACCTGAGGTTTACATTCTCTTTTTTCCTTTTGATATAAGGAGGGAGCGGGGCGAAGCCGATTTTTTTGAGATGCCCCAGGATGTCCGGCGCGCAAAACTTCAGGGTTCGTTGGCCTTCATCCCCGGCATCGATGACCTCGGCTCTAAAACCGGGTCCGAATTCGATCCGCTCTCCGGCCTTGACTCTTTTGGCCGGCCGGCACAGGACCTCCCAGACGCCCTTCTCTTTTTCCTTGATCAATAGGAATTCAACGTCCTTGCCGTCCTTTTTTCCCCAGACTTTGGCCGGAATGACCTTTGTGTTGTTGAGGACGAGGACATCGCCTTTTTGCAAATGATCGGGGAAATCCTTGAACCGCGCGTGAAGGATTTTCCCTTCATTGCGCGTGACGACCATCATCCGCGATGAGTCGCGCTCAGCCAGAGGTTTTTGGGCGATGAGCTCGGGCGGGAGGTCGTAGTTGAAATCGGAGACGTGCACTAGTCTTTGAACAATTTCTTCTGGTGAGGATGGGGATGCTCTTGATGCGGATAGGCGAATCCGAGATGCTCATAGGCTTTGGCCGTGAGCTTCCGGCCGCGGATCGTGCGGTCGAGAAAGCCGATGCGCATCAGGAACGGCTCGTAGATGGATTCGATGGTGTCCTTTTCCTCGTCGATGGCCGCGGCGATCGTCCCGACCCCGACCGGCCCGCCGCCGAAATTCTCGATGATGGTCAGCAGGATCTTGCGGTCCACGTCGTCCAGGCCTAAGGAATCGACGTCCATCATATCCAGCGCGTAATGGGCTTCCTTGGCCGTGATCACGCCTTTGGCCTTGACGTCCACGTAATCGCGCACGCGGCGGAGGAGGCGATTGGCGACGCGCGGCGTGCCGCGGGAGCGGAGCGCGATCTGCTCTGCGCCTGGCTCGTCGATTTTGACCTTGAGGAGCGCCGCCGACCGCAAAATAATCTTCTTCAAGTCTTCATCCTTGTAATAATCCAGGCGGTGGATGATGCCGAACCGGCCGCGCAGCGGGGCCGTGATTCTTCCGGCGCGCGTGGTGGCGCCGATCAGCGTGAATTTTCGCAGCTTCAGCTTGTGGCTCCGGGCGCTCGGTCCCTGGCCGATGAGGATGTCGAGGCTGAAGTCCTCCATGGCCGAGTAGAGAATTTCCTCGACCGAAGGATGGAGGCGGTGGATTTCGTCGATGAAAAGAACTTCCTTCGACTGGAGATTGGACAGGATCGCCGATAAATCCCCGGTCCGCTCGATCACCGGGCCGGCCGTCGGTTTGATGCCCACGCCCATCTCTTTAGCAATGAGATAAGCCAGGCTCGTTTTGCCCAAGCCCGGCGGCCCATAGAGAAGGACATGGTCGAGGTGTTCGTCCCGTTTTCGCGCGGCCTCGATGAAGACCTTCAAGTTGGATTTGATGTGCTCCTGGCCGATGAATTCCTCGAAGTTCCGCGGCCGGAGGCTGTCCTCGAAGAGGAGGTCTTCTTTAGTCCGGACAGGCGTCAAAACGGCGGTCGTGCTCATTTTTTTCTTTTACACCTTCGCCATCTTTTTCAAGCACTCCCGGAGGAGCTTCTCGAACCCGGCTTCTTCGGAATGATGCCTGAGCGTATCATCCACGACCCTCTCGACTTCCTTGCGCCGGAAGCCGAGGTTTAAGAGGGCCGAGATCAGGTCTTCTTTTTCCTGGGAGCCTTTGACCGCGAGCAGCTTCTCTTTCTTTTCGATCTTGTCCTGGAGTTCCATCGTGATGCGGAGGGCCGTCTTCTTTCCGATCCCGGGGATCATCGAAATGCGGCCGACGTCGCTTTTCTTGATGGCGTCCTCGAGTTCGGCGGCTTCTATTCCCGAGAGAATGTTCATAGCCAGCTTAGGCCCGATCCCGGAAATTCCGATGAGCTTCAAAAACAGATCGCGCTCGTCCTCGGTCATGAACCCGAAGAGCGACAGGGCGTTATCCGTGAGGTGGGTGTGGATAAGAAGCTCTGCCGGCTGGCCGACCTCGCCGAGCTTGAAGTACGTCGTCAGGGGGATTGCCGCGCAATAGCCCACGCCGTTGATGTCGATGATGACCTGGTGGGGTCGCTTCTGGAAGATCGTGCCTTTGAGATACGCGATCATATCGCCGTCATTTTAAAATAAAAACGGTCTAAAATCAAAAAATGGGGTGAGGCCTCCTGGCGGTACACGAGCTTCAGTGGCCACGGATTGATAATAATTTGCTTTTCTGCCGCGCTGGCCGAGTGAGCATTACCCGGCGCAAAAACTTCCGGTGTCATCCCTGGTGGTTTGACGAACTCTTGTTTATTTATCGCTGGCGCGTGAGCTTTCTCAAGCGTTTTTTCCCTTGTATTCTACTTCTGCGAGGATTTCTGCGGTCTGAGCTTTTCTATGACCTCGGCGCGGACCCAGTAAGCGTGGCTTTCGCCGTCGCGCTGGCTCAAGAAGAAGAGGTACTTGCCATCAGCTGTAACAACCGGACACAGCTCGATCGAGGGGCCGTTGACTTCCGGGCCTAGTTTGACGGGCTCGGACCAGCCCTTCCCCGCCCCGCGGAAGCTCACCCAGAGGTCGTATTGGCGCGAAAACAGGAGATAGCTCCCGTCAGGCGCGATGAATGGAGATATCTCGGCGCCCGCCGAGTTTATGGGTTCGCCCAGATTGACGGGCTTTTCGTATTTTCCTCCGCTGAACCGGGCCACATAGATATCGCTCATGCCCCGGCTGTCCGGGTCCTGTCCTCCGAAATAGAGGTTCCCCTCCCTGTCCACGGAAAATTCCCAGTGCATGTTATGCTCGTTGACGCCGGCATCGAGCGGGCGAGGCTCGGACCAGCCTGCGGACGTCCTTTCCGCAACCCAGATCTTTTCGCTTCCTTGCTGCTTCTCATCGGGCAGGGGCCGTCGGGAGATGAAATAGATCCTTTTTCCGTCCTGAGAAAAAAACGGCACGTCGTCGCCATGGTCCGGGCCCGAAAATGCCGCCCAGGACGGCGCCGTCCATTTGCCGTTCACCCGTTTCATCATCAGCAAGCCGCCCTGGGAATAGATCCCCCCCGGGAAGGTTATCATCGGCGCCCAATAGACCTCGTTTCCATCCGGGGAAAAAACCGCCGTGCTGTGAAGGCCCCAAACCGAGGAGATGATTCCCAAGCCAAATAATTCGGATTTGTCTCTCGGAAGCGTCCAGCCGAGATAATCTCCCTTGAGGACGGGGAACTGGATATCCGACTTATCGGCGCCCTTTCCGGCCAAGAGCCCGGTCACGGTCTCCATTTTCCTCTCCATCGCGATGTTATAGGCCGTCTGGCCCATGATGGTCCGCGCATCGATGGGTGAGCCTCTCTCAATGAGAATCCGGGCGGCGTCGGTCCGGCCGTCGCGAGCGGCGTAGTGGAGCGGCGTCCAGCCGAACCGGTCGCGTCGGGCAGCGTCGAATCCTTTGTCCAGGAGAAGGGCGACGATCTCGACGGATCCGCCGGCCGCCGCATCGTAGAGAAGGCTTTTGCTGGAAGCATCGGTAGCCTTCAAGTCCTGGGCTTTATTGGTCAAGCGCCGGAAGAGCGTCGTCAAGCCCTGGGAAGCGGCCTGAGACAGCATCCCCCGCCACTGCTCACCGCTATCCGGCACGCGGGCCCCCTTTTCGAGGAGAAGGTCGATGAACTCGCGCTTGCCGCGCCAGGCCGCGAGTTCAAGGGCGGTGGATCCGAATTTGTCGACGGCATTGACGTCTGCCCCTGCCTCGATGAGCAAGCGGCCCGTGGCTGCCAGTCCCCGCTCTCGCGCGCAGAGGATCAAGGCCGTCCGCAGATAGTCGTCCCGCGTTTCAAGAGCCGCCCCTCTCTTGAGAAGGACGGCGACGGCGTCTTTGCGGTCGTTCATCGCCGCCAGGTGGAGCGGAGTCTTGTGATGCGCGTCCTGGAGTTCGAGCTTGGCTCCCTTGTCGATGAGGTAATTGATGAAATCCGCGCTCCCGCCAGTCGCGACATAGTGAAGCGGCGTCTGGCCGTTACTGTCGCGGGCGTCGACGAGCTGCGGCGATTTCTCGATAAGCGCTTTGACCGTCAGGATGTCACCCTTGCGGAGCGCGTCGAATATCTCCTGCGACTGCGCCAAAGCCGCAAAGGCGAGAATGAACAGGAAAAAAACGACCAATTTTTTCATTTAGGTTGCTCCTTTTTAATATTATCGTACGACAGATTCCTCGGGAGTTGCTCCGCGATTTTTCCGTTCTTGAATACGAATTTATGCCCCATCCGCATCGGGACATGGATGGTTAACCCGGGGAAGTTGTCTTGGAAGGCTTTTTGAAAACCGAAATACATGGCGTCGCCCGCCTGGGCGTGCATAGGGAATGCGGCCCGGACGCGGAATTTGTTGAAGAAGCCCCTGGTCTGAATGGTGTATTTCTGGCCCTCCTCGTATACTGGGAAGACGAAAGCCAGGTCGATCCCGTCCGTTTTCGCTTTTAGGAAGTGGTATTCGGACGACGGATCGTCGGGCTGGCAATCGCCGTTGTGGTAGATGACGAGGCCGTCGACCTTGACCAGCCAGGCCACTTCGGGGACGCCCGAGTGATGGGAGTTGATGGTGGCGATCTCGAGGCCGGCGGATTTGAGCTCCGCTCGCGGGCCGATGAGGTAATTGTACGCGGAATTATCCGACGCCTTCCAGCCGAAATAATAGGCGATGTCGGAGACAGCCTCCTTCCAGGTGAAGATCACCGGATCGAAGTGGTCCTGGTGAGAGTGGGAAACGAACACCCGGACCTTTCGGTTCTTGATTTCTCCCGGATTGATCCATCCGGTGTCGAGCGCGGGCTGCACGGGGCGGGATTTGGATTGTTGGCCGTCGCGCAGTTCCTGGTAATCGAAGACGAGGAAGTAATTTTGGGTCCGGACCGCGTAGCCGCAGTGGCCGAGATACCAGATAACGGCCTCGCCGCCGGGATCTTGAGCGAGATCCGTTCCCGATGATCGAGGGACGGAGATAGCGCTCAGCGCAAGGATCAAGGTTAACAAAACCGCCGATTTCTTCATCCTTCCTTCCTTTCTTTCATGAGGCTCGCCATTGATCGGGCCGATGATCCGGAGAGACATAAGGACAAAGTCCCTCCTTAAAAACCTCTCCCATATTTTTTGCTTTTGTCCAACGCCCGTCTTTTTGCTTGAAGCTGATCCACAATCCGCCGCGGCTGAAAATGAGATAGCTTCCGTCAGGCGCGATGTAGGGATTTCCTTCGTGTGCTTCAGAATTGATTTCCGTTCCAAGACTGACAGGCTTCCTGAACTCTCCGTCCATGAATTCAGCCACAAAAACGTCGTCTCGGCCCTTGGAACCCCGCCGCTCGGAGCCAAAATATAGACGCCCTGCGCTATCGACGGAAACCTGCCAGTGTAAATGTGCCTCATTGATTTCCGGCCCAAGGGGAAACGGTGTGCCCCATCCGTCGGGCGTTCTCTCGACGAACCAGATCCGTTCTGTTCTAGATATTCCGCCAGGCAGCGGGCGGTTGGAGTTGAAAAACATTTTTTGGCCGCCCGGCGCTAGAACCGGGCCGTCTCCATCTTCCGTCAGAGTGAACCTTGCGATTTCAGGTTGAGTCCACGACCCGTTGACCATTTTTGAGAAATAGATCCTTCGGGGCATATCCAAGGGAGCCATGGCCCAGTAGATTTCTGTGCTGTCCGGGGACATGCTGATATTATAGTGATTATATAAATCCGTGGAAACGATACCCGACATGTCCTTTCTGTAGAAATAAAAAGCTCGAATTATCTTTTTTCGAGCTTTTTCAACATCTCTTTGGCATTGTTGTTATCCGGATTGAGCTCGAGAGATTTCTGATAATTCCTGATCGCTTTTTTGCTATCGCCGCTGCTCATATACGCTTCAGCCAGGCTGTTGTAGGCGTTGGCCGATTCAGGGCACAGCTCCACATTGAGCTTGAAAATCTCTATGGCATCCTTGATCTTTCCGGCCCCCTTCAATCGATATCCCAGGGCATTGAACTCACTTTCCTCAAAATAAAGCCCGCTCTTGGGGTCGGAGCGCACAGCCTGATATTTTTTCAACCCGGCCTGGATACCATTCCTCTTGATCTCCTGCTCGATGCGGTAGGCCGCAGAGCTGCTGAGGATTCTTTCCACCTGGTTCAGCCGCCTTTGAATCATGGCCGCATCGGTTTCCCGAATTTCCAGAAATCTCTTGTAGTGATCCCTCGCTTTTTCAAATTCCCCCATTCCTCTGTAGGTCTCGCCAAGTTGCCAGAGGGCGTTTAACGATCTCGGATTCTGGTTCAGCTGGTACTCAAAAACTTCGAGGGCTTCTCTTGTTTTTCCCCGACGATTCAATTTGTCGCCTTCAAAGGTGAGCAGAAGCGAGGGGACATCGACCTCAAAACCATATTCTCCGGCCAACTTTGCGTAATAATCGATGATGTCCTTTAAGCTGTTTGTCTGGAAATTATCCGGAAGCTTATGACCGGAAAACAGCGTCCTCAGCCTTCACTAAAAGGAAGGGGGGGTATGAAATAGCCGGATGGTTCGCTGAATTCCACTTGAAAACGGAAGCCTGCCGGCTTTACAGACTCAAGGAGTTTGGCAAGCCTTTGAGCGTATTCGAGTTCCTGGGGACGCTCATCTTTTTCACATTTTACGTAGAGAAAGTTCTTTAAGGACGTCGCGTTCTTAAAAAACGATTCGGCCTTAGGGAAAAGAAATTCCGCATTCTCGGGATTCATGAACGGGTTTCCCGACAAGACCGCCTGAAAAATCCCCGGCTTGGTGATGAGAGCGTAGAGGCTGAAGACAGCCGCTGCCTGGGGTCCGGCCAGTATCCGGAAATTCTAGGTCCTATAAGTGGCGTTGACATGGGGGATCAACTCGTCCTCAAGAAACCTCAAGAAATTGTCCGCGCCTCCGCCTTCGCCCCTGTCCCTGGTTTTGACCGGCAGGAGATCCCTGTACCTGTTGGTGTTGGCCACCCCGATGATGATCACGGGCGGGATCTCCCCGGTTGAGCCGAGCTTCTCGGTGACGATGGCCGCATCCGCGAAATAGTTATAGACGTCCACCCACAACAGATACAAAACGGGGTAGGCCAATCGCGTCACCTCATAGTCCTGGGGGAGATGGACAAAGAGAAGCCTGTCTTCATCCAAAATTTTGGAATGGATCACCTTATATTTGCCGATGACGACGTCATCCCCCTCTTTTTGGGCAAAACACAGCGTCTGTCCGGAAAAGAAAAGCGTTGTTAATATAAGCACGAGAATAAAATGGATCTTATTTTTTTTCATTCCAGCCTCCTTGATTCATAAGGAGTCCTACCTTATCTTTTTGAATTCAACGCCTTGAAAACAAAACCGCTCATCTGATGGAGTCAGGACGAATCCCAGGACTTCTCCCTTCGGGCTACTCGTGAATTTCAAGAATCCCAAGGAGCAGAGAAATTCTTCGTCGTCGACCGGCTGCATCTGTATATCTCCGTATTTGCGGTGATGCATGGTCAGCTGGTCTTTCTCGGCACGAAAGCTGTAAACGGTGCCGAGTAAATCGCTATAGGAGCTTCCCGCGTAGCCGGGAAAACGAGCTTCCATGCTTTTCATATCCAGCCTGATCCGGCGAGCCGTCATTTTAAAATAAAAACGGTCTAAAATCAAAAAATGGGGTGAGGCCTCCTGGCGGCACAGCCCCGGAAAAGAGGGATCTCGTTCTCCGGTGTGGATACCGCTTCCTGCGCATGTTTGAATAGTGAGGGCAGCTCGATACGTCTCTGGCCTTTTTTCAGTTCTTCGGCGAGGTCCATGACCACGACTTCATCGAAATTCCTGAGGTTGTAGATGTAGACCGTGCCTTTCTTCAGGTCGTAGATATTGGAATAAACGGTCAGGCTGTTGTCTTCCTGGTGAGTTTTTTCGAGGACGTCTCGGATGATGTCCACGCTTAACTCCTTGGCGCCGGACAGGATCCGGTCCGCGGTCCGGTATCTCCAACAGGGATAATTCCCGTCCTTGACGTTGGACATGACGAAATTCGTCGCAATCTGGTACCAGGAATCGCTCCTGACGAATTGGACGCGGCCCTGGCCGTATTCGACGACCATGGAAGCCCCTGAACGGTCGGCGACAGGAAACCGGGCTTGGCCGAGCCCCGGAACGTTGGATTTCTCGAACACGGCTTTGACGTCCTCGCAGGTCGCGCACGTTGCCAGCATGACCATCATGATGTTTCCTGCGATCATCGGCTTGTTTGGATCGGGTTTCCAGCCTGTCGGGGCGAGGGCATTGCCGTCGACGAAGAGCCCCTGATCGTTCATGCCGCCCTGCACGGGAGCGTCGTCATATCCGAAAACGATTCGGCCGTAATACTTGTCCTTGGCGGGGATGAAGGTCACAATCGTCTGTGGGTGGTTTCGGTCTTCATTGTTTCCGGCCAGGACAAAGCCTTTGAGGGCGGCCATGACGATGGTGCAGCCATAAGTCCCGGAAGAAATCCGGGGATCGATGCGGATGGGTATTTCCAGGTCTGGCCCGCCATCATTCGGCTGAGCCGGATCAGCCAGGCCGGAAACGGAGGCTATCAAAAGCAGGCCTAAACATAGAATTGGAGAACGCCGCATGATCCGTATCGAGTGTTTCAGGATTCGGCGGAAATTGAGCATGGTTTCTTTCCTTTCCTCGTCTAATATCATCCGTCCCGTTTAAGCCATTGGCTTTGCAAGTCCTTTTCTAGTCCTTTCTGATATCGAGAGCCTTGACGGCTTCCGGCGTGCCGATTTTCTTCAGCGCTTCTTCAGCGTACATCCGGACCTCAAAATCCTTGTCCATCAAGGTTTCCCGGAGAGCCGGGATCGTTTTTTCCGATCGAAATTCCATGATGGCTAAAACGGCCGCCCGCCCTGACGTCGCCGAACGTCTTGGTGACGTTTTCAATTTCGATAACATTCATTGTTCTTGCTTTCGTTCAGCCCGGTTCAGTTCGATATAGGAGGGGAGGCTGTAACTCATATCAGAAGCGATCAGATTGGCCTCGCCGCTGAGCCTGTTCTTCCGGATTGTCAGACCGAGAACGGTTCGATGGCTCGCCGCCGGCGCATCGCTCAGGGTAAAAACCTGGGGAAAGTGTATGACAAATATCCCCCGGTTCATGGCCGGCGCCTTCAGCGGAGTCATTGCTTTTTCCAGCGCGCCCGTCCCGTCCCTGCGAAAGATCTCTATCTCGCCGCTTTTTTCCACGTTGAGACGGACGCGAACGTCCCCCTCATGCGTTTGAATCGTCCCTTCCCAAATGCCGACCAACTCCTGGGGCGGCCGGAACGCCTGCGGTTGCGGTGAGCCGCCGCTTGACGGGGAAGCGGAATTAAGATTGCGGGCATACGCCGGAAGAAGCGCGGCGAAAATCCAGTCGCAGACTTGAATGGAGGGGACATTCTCCCCGTTGATGAGGACGGCGGCCGCTAGGCCTTGAGAGGGGATCATGGCCAGATGGGCCCGGCAGCCGTCCATGATCCCTCCGTGCGTGAGGATGGGGAATCCGAATCTTGTTCCCGTCTCCATGCCCAGCGCGTATGAGGAGGTCCGGACGCCGGGATCCCGTGAGCCTTGGATGAAGGCGATCGATTCGGGCTTGAGGATCGCCTTTTGGTCCGGCCTGAGACGCTTCAAATGAAGCAAGGAGAACAGAGCCACGTCGTGGGCCGTGGAATAGATGGAGCTGGCTCCCCGGGTGTCGTGATCGCAGAAGGGGACGGGAGCGAGCGAGGAGGAGTATTTCTCGGCGATCCCGAGGCTTTCCGGCGGGGCCGATAGCACCGCCGTCCTGGCCAGGTTCAAAGGCTTGAAAACCTCGTCCATCAGGAATTCCGGATACGGCTTTCCCGAGACCTGTTCGATGATGGATTCCAGGACGGCATAGCCGAAATTGGAATAATTGTAGCTCTCACCCGGCCGATCGATGAGAATGCCGTATCTTTGCAGGGTCACTTCGAGAGGTGGCTTTTGCCTGGAGCCGCCGGCATAATAGAAATTCCAATACATGGGAAGTCCGGATGTGTGGTGAAGGATGCGCCGGACCGTCGCTCCAGAAGCGTCTCCGTCAAACGCGTGAAGTTTCGCTTTCCCCAAGTAAGCGTTGGCGGGTTTATTCAGGTCCACGAGTCCCCGCTCCACGAGAATCATCAGCCCGGCGGCCGTGAACGGTTTGGTGGCCGAGGCGATCGGATAGAGGGTTTCCGGCGCGGCTTTGATCTTCTTTTCCAGGTTGGCCAAGCCGAAAGCTTCTTCCCAGATAATTTCGCCGTTTTTGATGACGGTGAGAGAGAGGGAAGGGATCTTTTTCTCCTCGACCAGGCGGACGATCTTTTCTTTGACTTCCCGGAAAGGATTAAGCTGGCCTTGCCCATTCCCCCCGAGGAGACCAGCCGTAATCAAGGCCAGCCACCCGATTGTCACGAGGATTTTAGAAGGACGGTGAAATCTCCCATTTCCCATGCCTACTTCTTCACCTCCATTTTGTCTTCAGGTTGTTTGCGGCTTCTCCGTTTCAGTTCTTTCGCCACGGCGCCATTGATCACCCGGCCGATGACGATATACATTAGCCAGATCGCTCCGACGGCGAGGGCAGTGATGAGCAGGGACTTCCAGACGCCGTGTTTCCTGACGATGTTCGGGAACAGCATCACGGCCACGAACACGGAAAGAAAAGCGGTCCAGATTTTGAATCCAAGTCCCGGTTTCGCCGACATGGCCTCCCTCCTTTTTGGACTTAGCGTCCGAGCAATTTGACTTCGCCTTTCCGCTTTTGGGTTGTCGGGACGGTCATGGCCTGGGCGCCGCTGACCGTGATGGTGATCTCGCTCACGACATCGGATGTCGATTTGACGTAAATTCCTTCCTTGGGCGCGAAGTACCAGACGTCCGTCCCCTTGACGGTCCCCGCGAAAAGGAGATCGAGGCCTTGCTGGCTCCCCTTGCCGGAGATGCTGCCGGTTTGTTTCGAGGTGATCCGGGCGCATTCCATCCCGTCCACGGTCTCGAGTCCCTCAAACGTGTTTACGCTCTGGATTTCGGTCCGGCGGACCGACGTCCCGCTCTTATTTTCGATCACAAAACTCGACGGCCAGGAATCCCCGATTTTGACCGGTTTGTCGGGCAGGTCGGGGAAAAAAATCTTGAAGCCGGAGGCGATATTTTGGGTGCCGCCCGCGATCATGAAGGTAATGGATTCCGCGCCGGAAACATCCACTTCCAGGCCGAGGGGAGACAGGACCATGTCGAAGCTTTTCCCCTGGACCGATTTCAAGTCCGGGGAGAGGTCGCCTTGCCCGGTGAGAATGCTCATGGTCCAGTCGTCGATTGTGACTTCCAGAAGGTGATTGCCATCCTTCTGGCCCTTGCCCAGGAACGATTGCGTTCCTTTGCCGGTCGCGACCGTCTCGTTCGTCTGGCCCATGACCTCCGTGGTTTCCCGTGTCTCTCCCGTATCCTGATAGCGCAGGACCTGACCAGCCGGCATCTTGTACCGGAGGACGAGCTCCTCCGGAGACGTCACTGCGACGCGGGGCACCGTTCTGGCCACGCCTCCGGTAAAAAACAGAACGGCCGCGAGACCAACGGTCAAGACTGGGCGTCCGTTTGAAAATTGTTTAGTGATCATGTATTGACCTCCTTATCTCGAATTTTCCTTGTTCTCCTTACGGAGGAAGCCGGCGATGGCGTCGGCCATCATCCGGCAACTATCTCCCACCTCTTTCTGGGCCTTCGCGGCGTCATACTTTGCCGGATCTCCTAGATAGCCCTGGGGGGTCACCTTTTTCATGTCTTTCACCCATTCGCCGATTTCCTTCATCGTCACTTTCGTCGGCGGGAGGGTTCTAGCGAGTTTAGCATTCACCTGGTCGGGGAAATAGGCGGCTATAAGACCGGTTTCCCCTGCCCCGGCGTGGAGGTCCAGATACTCCTGGGATTCAATACCCGTAGGGGGCGATTTGTGGAGAAGCAAGAAGGGCTCGTTGCCGGTCAGCCCTGAGCGCTTGGCATCCTCTTCCGCCATGAGATAGCGCACGTCGAGGCCGAGGCTCTTTTGAGCTTCGATGATAGCTTCGACCGCCGTTCGGATATGGAGGCCGTCCCCATGGGCGTTGATATTGAAGACGTATTGGAATCCCATGCTTTTCAGGGAAGCGAGCATATCATGCAGCATGGCTTTCATCGTCTCCGGGCGGACGGTGAAGGTTCCCGGAAAGACATAAGAGGTCTGGTTAATCCCCCAGTAAAACGGCGGAGCAACAAGGGCTTTGACGCCCCGAGATTCCAGCTCCCGCCGGGTCAGCTTGCACATCAAGTATCCGCCATAGGCGTCGATGCCGCAGCTCATATGGGGGCCGTGCTCTTCGATCACGGCCGTCATCATCAGGATGACAGCGCCTTCCTTGGCCGCTTTTTCGACATCCGGCCAGGTCATGTCGACCATGGTTTCATGGAAGATGGAATAGCCGCCCGATGTCGGGGCGGAGGATTTCTGGGGCGGCCCGGTTCGATCTCCCGCGGCGGCGAGAAGCCATCCCGCGGCAAGAACGAAGACGAAGGCCAAAAGCCACGGCTCTGAATGTCGAAATCGGGGCCGGCCGATTCCGTTCAAGCCGGAGGCGGGAAAAAATCTGAACAACATCGCTCTCCTCCTCATGAGAATTTACCTCCTTTGACTATTTAATTTTTTCGACAATAAGAAGAAAGTTGACTTTAGCTGTAGCCCCATAAATTTGAGATAAGCTTGTTTTTTTGATATTGGGAATTATGGTCACAACTTCTCCCTCCAAATTATTCAAAAATTGTTCTAATTGGCTTTGACCATTTTCCATGATGATGTCCAATCGATGAACTTTGTATTTCATATTGACCTCCTTCAAACTTGTCATTTCTTCTTCATCCCCTCTCACTCCAGTCTCATCGCCGGCCAGGTCCATGTTTGTCATTTTTCCGGTCCGATTATTAAAAGGTCCTTGGGATTGATCTGCCTTTTCATTGGAATGATCTCCTTTAATATATTCTAGGGCGGAATCGTTACCCACGGACTCAATATAGAGGGGGATTATGGTCTTTGTCTGTAGACAAATGTCCCATTTTCGGGAATAGGACATTCGTCCATCGGACGCCGTCCTATCCATTCCGAAGTCGAAGCCTCTTGACCGGTCAGCGGCGGACCGCGGGCAGGATATTGTCATAGAGGAATCCGATGGGTTTGTTCTGGTCGGCCCCCGTCTTAGTGTCGCCGAATACGACCACCACCATGTCGTGCTCCGGGACGACGAAGATATACTGGGCATGAGCTCCCTCGGCCGCATAGATGTCTTGCCGGCCGTTCCCCCGCGGGTCCGGGGCGAGGATCCACCAGAGATATCCGTATCCGGAGGGGGGCTGGCCTTTGACCGTCAGGTCCACGTGCATTCGGAAGGATTCGCGGACCCAATCCTCGGGCACGAGCTGCTCGTTCCCCCACCGACCGTTCTTCAAATACAGCAGTCCGAATTTGGCGGCGTCGCGGGCTGTGAGAGCCAGCCCGCCCCCGGCATGCGCATGGCCTTCCAGATTCTTCAGCCAGAACTTCTTTTCGATGCCGAGCGGTTTGAAGAGAAAGCGCTCGGCATACTCATCGGCATGCATCCCGGTGCGGTTCTTGAGCATCGCGGACAGCAGAATGACGCCGCCGCTGTCATATTGGAAGAACGTTCCCGGGAGCCTGAGCATAGGGCGGTCGAGATAGAATTTGTCCCAGCCTTTTTCCAGCCGGTTCAGCTGGAAATGAGGCGCGTCCGGCCCCCGCTCATGGTAGTCGGTGCCGCTGCGCATGGTCAGGAGGTCTTTGAGGCGGATGGAGGCCTTGCGCTCGTCCATATTGGCGATCCCCTTCATGTCCGGGAAAAAATCCAGGATCTTCTCGTCCACGCCCTTGAATTCGCCCTTGGCGATCGCCATTCCGACCAAGGCCGAGGTGAAGCTTTTGGTAACGGATTGAAGCATGTGAAGAAGATCAGCCTTCCAGTTGTTGAAATACTCCTCGACTACCAGATAGCCGTGGCGGATGATCAAGAGACAATGGAGGCGCGGGTAACGTTCTCCTGCCCGGATAAGATCCGCCAGTTCCGCCAGTTTCTTCGCATCCAGCCCTTGCTCCTCAGGCTTCGAGACCGGCCAGTCCCAGGAGCGCGGCTCCTGCGCGGGAGTCGCGGGCGGGCCTGATGCCTTATTTTTCTGAACCAACGAGTCGGCCTGGCAGGTTCCCCAGATCCCGAGGAGGCCGGCCAGCAAAATAGCGAAAAATCCAGAACGTCGTGCGGGGGTATTTTTCATAGGCTTAATATAAGAGGAAAACCGGTCTTTGTCTGTAGACAAATGTCCTATTTTATGTCTTTTTCTGGGCGTCTTTGCCGATCAGGTTGATCAGCTCGAGCCTGCTTCCGACACCGAGCTTCTGGTAGATGTTGTAGATGTGATTTCGGACCGTGCTCGCGGAAATAAAAAGCTTCCGCTCGATGTCTTTATTGCTCGCGCCCTGGAGGATCAGGCGGAGGATTTCCTGTTCCCTGGCCGTCAGTTCGTAGCTCGCGATCAGGCTATCCGCCCTGTCCCCGACAACCGTGAAGGCGGACTTGAGCTTCATCCACATCCGGACCACAATCGCGACGCCGGAGGCGACAAACAGCAAGGCCAGAACGGCGAACCAAGTCGTTCTCCAAAACGGCCGGACGAGTTGAATCCCGATCTCGAACCCATTTTCGTTCCAGATGCCGTCTGGATTGGAGCCTTTGACGTGGAGCCGGTAATCTCCCGGCTTGAGACGGGAGACGGCGACGGTGTTCGCCGGTCCCAGAGAGATCCATTCCTGATCGCGGGGCTCCAATTTGTAGGCGAACCGGTTGAGCGACGGCTTGACAAAACATAGGGCCGCGAATTCAAAAGCATACACATCGAACCGGGAGGAGAGCTTCAAGGACCGCGGGCGCGAAAAGGGATTCCCGAGTTTCACTTCCTGGCCGTTCCGGAAGAAGGCCGTCCAGACGAGAGGCGGGATGAAGCGATTCGGCCTGACCTCTTCAGGCCGGAAGACGTTGAATCCGTTGACTCCGCCGAAAAACATCCGCCCGTCTGCGCTCTTGAAGCAGGCCCCGGTATTGAACTGATTTCCCTGGATCCCATCATGGATGCCGAAGGCCACAAACGTTTCGGCTTGGGGAGCAAATCTGGCCAGCCCGCGGTCCGTGCTCACCCATAACAGGCCGGACTCATCCTCTACAATGCCGCAGACGACCGCCCCGGGCAGCCCGTCCTTCGTCACGTAGGATTTCCACGTGTTGCGTATCGGATCGAACCGGTTGAGTCCGCTGTTCGTCCCCAGCCAAAGGATTCCTGCGCCGTCCTCATGGATACAGTTGATGATATTGTCGTTGGGGCCTGTCCCGGAGGGCGCACCGACGTCGCCGATGTGTCTTTCGAATTTTCCCGTGGACCTATCCATGCGGTTGAGTCCCCAGTGGGTCCCCACCCAGAGAGAGCCGGAGCGGCTTTCTAAAATCGCCGTAACAATATTTCCGCTGAGGCTGGCGATGTCTGTCGCGTCATAAAGATAGCGGGTGAATTGACGCGTCCGCGTATCCAACCGATTCAGCCCTTGATGCGTTCCAATCCACAGGACGCTGGGATTGGCCCGATCCGGCCGGATCGCATGAATTCTGTTATGGGAGAGGGTTGAGGAATTCCCTGGATCACTCAGGAAATGCTCGAAACGGCCGGTCCTGGGATCGAGACAGTCGAGACCATACTCATTCATTCCTACCCAAATCCGTCCCTCTCTATCTTGGTAGAGGGCCTGCACGGCGCCGGGGCTCAGGCTGCCGCTGTCGGACGGATCATTGCCGAACCGGCGCACCTGGCCTGTCCGTTCGTCGATCTCGTCCAGTCCCTCGTCGAATCCCACCCAGAGTTTCCCGGAATCGCTCTTCCACAGAGAACGGACCTCATTCCGGCTTATGCTTCGGGGATCGTTTCGATTGTGTTTGTAGTGAGCGAACTTGACTAGGCCGGTCAGGCACTTGCTGACCCCTCCCCGTGCCGTCCCGACCCACATGATCCCGGAGGCATCCTTCAGGATGGAGGTAATGTTATCGTCGCCGACAGAATCCGCGTCCTGCGAGTCATGCTTGATGATGACGTACTCGCCGGTCTTCCTGTCCCAAATCCTCAAGCCGCTCCAGGACGTGCCGATCCAGAGCCTGCCCTCTCCGTCCTCTGCGATGGCCGTGATCGCGGGCGAGACGAGGTCCTGAGGATGGGCCTCATCTCCCGTGAAGCGGATGAACTCCTCCTTCTCCGGAATAAATTGATTCAGCCCTCCGCCCCTCGTCCCGACCCAGATTGTTCCCTGCCTGTCCTGGAAAATCGACCAGACGGTATTGCTGCCGAGGCTTCGAGGATCATTCGGGACGAACCGAAAATTGGCCATATCCCCAGATGCCGGATTCAGCCTGCTCAGCCCGCCCCCTTGTGTTCCCACCCAGAGAAAACCCTGGCGGTCCACGAGCAGGTCCCAGACAGCCCCGGCCTCCGGGCTCAGGGGAACTCGGCTGAAGGTTTCGGTCTCCCGGTCGAAACGGTTGAGCCCATGGAGGCGCGTGCCAATCCACAGATCTCCGCTTTTGTCCTCCTGGATCGCGAGGACGATGTCACCGCTGAGGCTCGCCGGATTGGCCGGATCGTGCCGGTATTGGACGAACACTTCCTTGTCTTTGTCGAACCTGAACAGGCCATGACCGTCTGTGCCAATCCATATGTCGCCTCGGCTGTCTTCGATCGCCGGATAAACAACTGTGGATCGCGACGGGTCAGCTTTGGCCGGCCCTGACTGGGGAGAGTAGAAAAGGAGTCGATACCCATCGTACCTGGCCAGTCCGGCTATGGTGCCGAACCAAAGGTAGCCTTCCCTGTCCTGGAGGATGCTTGAGATGCCCGTGACGGCCGCTCCGCCGGTTTCGGGAAGCAGGCGTTCGAAGCGGAGGTATCGACCGGGGAGAGAGGCGAGGGGACGCGGCGAAAGGAGGAACGCCCCCAGCGCAAGAAACGCAGTGAAACTCTTTTTCATCGCGGTTGAGATATGACCTCGAACCCTGTTGGGGATAGGTGATGATGATATGCTGCACCTCGTCGGACAGTCTGGTTGACTTCCCGTTGGAAGATTAAATTTAAGCAGGCGCACAAATGAATTATGTCAGGATTGATCATCATCGTCAATTCTCCTTTCCGACTTGGAGTTGGCCCGCAATGGGCAATTTCCGATGGTCTTGACATCGATCCGCGGCCGGGAATACCATGATTTTGTAATGGGCGGTCGCGATTTCAAGCTTCAAGGGGGGAACATCGAGACAATGCGAAAAACCAAATTCTTGCTTCCCGCCTCTTACTGCCT
>Ga0315289_10005187_pt1 | contig 19283 bp, 12 predicted proteins | sample YL17G11_40_MG_FD_203452 | JGI IMG/M metagenome (GOLD analysis project Ga0315289, IMG submission 203452) | Sediment microbial communities from Yellowstone Lake, YNP, Wyoming, USA - YL17G11_40 | ecosystem: Environmental > Aquatic > Freshwater > Lake > Sediment | place: USA: Wyoming | collected...
GGGGGGGCGGCGGGGGGGGGGGGGGGGGGGGGGGGGGGGCCCCCGGGGGGGGGGGGGGGGGGGGCGGGCGGGGGGGGGGGGGGGGGGGGGGGGGGGGGGGGGGGCCCCCCCCGCGCGCGGCTGTCGCCCTCCCCGCCCCGCGCCCCGCCGCACCACCACCACCACCACCACCAACCCCTTCCCTCTACACCGTCCCTGACCGCCACCACCACCCTGGCTGCCCGCCCGCCCGCCAACCTGGTGCGCGGCCCCGCCGACCCCACCCCGCTCCGCCCCGACCACCCCCCGCTTGACCTGGGCCCCATCCCCCCGGGCGGCGCGGCCTGGGTGGACGTCGCGGTGGTGCTAGACCACCCGGGCGCGGCCGCGGAGGTGGAGGCGACGCTGTGCTACTGGGCGGCGGGCGGTAGGAGTGAGGGCGAGGCCACGCCAGCAGCAGAATCATCGCCCACCTCCCTGAACGGCCCGGCAGCCGCGGTGCGCGCGTCCGCCACTCTGGTCGCCTCCGCCCCGCTGACCCTGGCGCGGGCGAGCCTGGCGGGCCCGCCCCTGACCGCGACCCTGCAGAGGAGGGTGCCCAGGAAGGGCGAGGGCGCGGGGCACTCTTCAGCCGGCGTGCCGCCTCCAACCCCACCACTGCCGACGGGGGAGGCCTGCGTGGTGACCACGACCCTCCTCCTGGGGGGGGGGGGCGGGAGCGGCGCGCCGCCGCCGCCCTGCCCTCCCCTGGCCATCACCGTTTTGAGTGTCGACTTGGCCCCGACGCCCGGCGTGGTCGCCGTCCCGGCCCTGGCCGCGCCTGGCGTCGGGGTGGTGGGCGGTTGCAGCGGAAAGGCCCCGCCCGCCGGCACCCGCCTCGGGCCGGGCGACGAGCTGACGTCCCTCTTTGGCGTGCGCCGGGATGACTTTGACTGCGGGAGACGCTCGATGCCCCCCCTTCCGGACGCGCCGGAATCCCTGGGCGACCTGGTGGTGACGTGGGCGCGGGCGGCCCCGCCGGCCCTGGTCCCCCTGCCACCAGGGGCGGGGGCGGTCAGTCAGGCCGGCGCGGCGGCGGCGGGCGCCGAGGCCGGCGCGGCGACCGCTCCTCCAGGCCCGCCCGCTGACGTCGGCCCGCCCTCCACGACGGCCCTCGCCTTGCCCGCCGTCACCTGGGCCCCCTCCCGCCTGACAGCGCGCTTGGCCTGGCCGGCGGGTGGCGGCGGCCAGCCGGGCCGCCCGCCCCTTGCACCCCCTCCTCACATGGGCGCCCCCCTTGCGCTGAGCCTGGCTATCACGACCGGCCTCCGTGGTGAGGCCGCCGCGGCGTCCTCACCCTCCGGCCGCCTCGCCCTGACCGTCGCGGACGCGCCCGGGTTTGTCATCGCGAGCCGGCGGAGGGGGTGGGTGGCGCTGCTGCCGCCGCCGCCGCCGCCGCCACACGACGGCGGCGGTGCCCACCACCCACCACCACCCGCGCCGCCACTCCTCTCCGAACTGGAGACGATCACCCTCATCCCGCACGCGGCGGGCCCGCTGGCCTTGCCGGCCATCAGCCTGGCCCTGGAGGATGTGGACGGCGGGGGTGGGGAAGGAGAGGCCGGGTCGGTCGGGTGCTGCCTGACCGCGGCGGGGGCGGGCGTGCTGGTCCGGCCGGCAGAGGAGGAATAGAGAGACAAGATGGATGGAAAAAACATAACTCATTGCTTCTCCGAGGCGACAGCACACGGCCCGAGTGTGGTTGTGCCCTGCCAATCCCCTCAAAAGTCACCGCGCATGGTTCTGGCCCCTGCCCTCGCGTGCACCAGCAGGGCCGCGGCGCAGCCTGGCCACCAGCAGCGCGGCCCAGCCGCTCGCTCCAATGTGCGACGGCAGCTAGCCGCGCCGCGAGCCGTCGCGCCGTGTCCACCGCCACCCTCCCACGCCCTGGCTGGCCCGTCCGGACGGAGTGGGGTGCCTGCCTCGACTGACTGCTGGTGCCCAGGTAGTCGCTCCCCTTGTCGCCGGCGCAACACCGTCCCCTCATCATCCAAGCGCTCCTCCTCCGACGCGCCGCCCGCCCGCACCCTGCCCGCCCTGCGGGTCGCCCTAGAGCTGGCCGTCGCGGAGGAAGATTACGCAGAGGCGGCCCGTTTGCGGGACGCGATGAAGTGAGAAAAAAGAAAGAGAGAGAGAGGCGGACGAGAGCGCGCTTTTTCTTTTTCCATTCGAGCCTCATCCATCCATGCAATCCACCCTCCCTCCCTCCCTTTTTTTTCCCACAGCGACCTTGAAGCCGACGCCCGCTTTGCGGTCGAGGACGCCAACGCCCGGTTTTACGCCGCCTTCCGGTCCGGCTCGTCCTCCGCCATGGCGGCCGCCTGGGGCTCCGGCGACCACGTCCAGGTCATCCACCCGGGCGGCGGGTGCATTGCGGGGCGGGAGGCCGTCCTCGAGTCCTGGAGCATTGTGACGGGCGGGGCCGGCCTGGACATCGGCCTGCGCGACGTGCGTGTACTGGCACCCCCCGGCTCGCCTGTCGCCGTCGTGACCTGCCTGGAATTGGTGGACGTCGGGGATGCGCGTGGCCGGAACGTGGCGACCAACGTGTTTGAGTGGCAGGCGGATGATGGAGAGGAGGAGGAGGAGGGTGGGGGCAGCGGCGTCGTGGGCGGCCCGGGCGGGGCGTGGAAGCTGGTCCTCCACCACGCCTCGCCCGCGCCCCGGCCCGTGATGCGGCCGGCCCAGGGTCGGCTGTGAAAGAGATGAGAGTGTGACCGTGCGTCTGCACACTGTGTTTCAACAAGACTCCCGCAACGCCGCCAGCACGCTGTAGGCCCGCTGCTGGGAACGCATGAGCCCCAGGGCGCCGGGTGGGAGGGTGGCGGCCTCGCCACCAGCCTCCGCCGGCGGGCGCAAGTCGAGGCCGCCCAGGAGTTGGACCCACCGAGACGGGCGGTCGGGGCGTGTCGAGGGGAACGCCGCGGCAAATGCGGCCGCCGCGTCGGCGGTTCCGCCCGCCGCCAACAGTTGGGAGGCGGCTTCAGAGGGCGGGCTGGCCCCGTCGTCACCCGGGAAGGCGGCCCGCAAGGCGGCGGCCGCGGCGGTGGCGGCCGCGCCGACATCACCACCACCACCACCGCCCGGCCTCAGGGGCCCTGCGCTTAGCAGGCGCAGGCCGGGCAGCCACCGCAGGGCGAGCGTGAAGGGAGGGTGAGGCGGGGAGGTGGGCGGCTCGCCCTCGCCCTCCTCCGCCGCTTCACCGCCGGAGAAGGTCAGGGTGACGAGCGGCGGGGCCGGGTCGGCGATGGCTGACGAAGCGGCGACAGCCGGTGGCTCACCAGCAGCACCACCCGCAGTCGAGGGCCGCCGCCCGCGCCCGCCACCGCCTTCCACCGCCGCGGCCGCCGCAAACCCGACGCTCACCCCGAGCTCGGGGTATGCCTGGGCACAGCCTGCCAGCAGCGCGTACGCCAGGTGGAGCGGGCCCGGCAGGATGGCGGCCGCGGCGTCCGCGTGCGCAAGGGCACTGCCGCCCGACACAGCCGGTGGCGCCAGGCGCAGCCGGGCCCGCAACGGCTCCACCGCGCCCGCCACGGCGGCCAGGTCGGCTTGGAGGTCGTTCAGGAAGCGCCGCTTGGCGGCGACCGTCCTTTCCAGGGCCTCGTTTGCGGTGCGCGCGGACGCCAGGCCTGCTACGGCTGCCGCCCGCCCCGCACGCTCGTGCTCCAGACGGGCCACCATCAGGGCGTGAGAGCCACCCGCCTTGGCGGCCGCTGTCAGCTCCGGCGCGGCCGACGCCCAGAAGTCCGGCTCCGGGACGAGGTCGATGTCTGCGTCCGTGTAGGCGGACCTAGGAAGATGAGAGAGGGAGAGACGTGAGAGGAGAGAATGGATGGATGGAAGACATGGAAAAGAGAAAGAAACATCGCTCCTTTTTTTTTCCCTCACCTAAACGCCCAGCAAGCCTCAATCTCCCGGTCGTAGTGGCGGGCCTCGTACAGTAGGGTTTGGAGAGCCAGCCCCCCTGCATCTGCGGCCTCACAGGCGGCCGACGCGGACGCGCGGGCGGCTTCTGCTGCGTCCGCTAACGCCGACACGGCAGCCTTCAGCGTGATGGCCGCGACCGCGCCGGCGTCGGCTGCGGCCGGCCGGGTGGTGGGCGCCGTGTCGCCGGCCTCTTTTTTAGCAGCCAAAAGAGCGGCCGCTGCGATCCGCAGGGTGGCGGCGGCGGTGGGCGGTGAAGCCGTCATTTTTGGGGGGGGGGGTGTTTCGCCAAATATGGCAAACTGAAATTTTTTCTTTTCTTTCACTCACGCGTCTCGCCCCGCGACACTCAAGCACACGCCAGGGGCGCGAGAGAGAGATAGAACGCACGTGCTCGTGCAGACGCATCACACAAACGCACGCGCCGTCCCCTCCGTCCGCACACAAATGCGCCCTCCGCCCGGTTGTTGCCTGCCTGCGGAGATGCAGCAGCGGGCCGCGTCGGCGGTCGTCTCCTCCTCATCCTCCGCTTGCCGCCGCTTACTGGCGGCCAAGGCGGCGCCCGCCCGTTTTAGGCCCGCCTCGGTGCGGGGCCTGGTTGGCTGTGACGCCCTGCCCCACCGGGTGGCGAGCAGCAGCAGCAGCAGCGGCGCCGGCCTTCACGGCGCCGTCGTGCGGCCGGCCGCCAGCCGTTTGCCCTCCTCCTTCCTCCCGCCGGCTGCCGCGGCGGCGGCGGCAGCCTCGCTGCGTCGCCTGGCGACCACCACGGCCGCCGCTGCCTCTGTGGACGCCCCGCCCGCGGATGCCGACTCCAAGGCCGGGCGGGCCGTGGCCAAGGCGGGCGGCAAACCGGCGGACGTCGTCGCGGCAGCGACCGCCATCGACCTGCCCACCTCGGACGAGTCGGACAGCCTGCTGCGCATCCGGCACAGCGTGCGTGAAATGGGGGGGAGAGGCGAGGGATGCGTGTGCACGCGCATTCCTGTGTGCCTGAAAGCCCGGGCCCGTGGGGGGCGCACGCGCAGAGAGGACGCGAGGCGACGTGGACCTAGCCGGCCGGCAAACCCGACACCCCGACCTCTCATCTTTCATTCTAGCTCTCATCCATCCACCCTTTCCCCTGCAATCCGATTCAAACACACACAGTGCGCCCACATCATGGCCATGGCCGTCCAGCGCGTCCGCCCCGGCACCCAGGTCACGATCGGGCCCTGGATCGACAACGGGTTTTACTATGATTTTGACACGGGCGAGGCCCCGCTCACGGACGCCGACCTGCCGGTCATCAAGAAGGAGATGACCCGCATCATTAAAGCCCGCCTGCCCATCGTGCGTGAAGAGGTGAGCGCCGATGAGGCGGCGTCCCGCATCGCCGCCGCGGGCGAGCCGTACAAGGCCGAAATCCTGGAGGGCATCCGGTCGCGCGACCCGGCTGCGGCCATCACCATCTACCACATCGGTGACCCCGGCCAGCCCGGCACTTGGTGGGACCTGTGCGCGGGGCCACACGTTGAGGACACGGGCAAGATCGACCCGTCCGCCCTGGCCCTGGAGTCCGTCGCCGGCGCGTACTGGCGTGGGGACGAGACCAAGGCCCAGCTGCAGCGCGTGTACGGAACCGCCTGGGAAAACAAGGCCCAGCTGAAAGCGTACGCGGCGCTCAAAGCCGAGGCCGCCCGGCGGGACCACCGCAAGCTGGGCGCCGAGCTGGACCTCTTTTCCATCGGTGACGAGACGGGGCCGGGGCTGGTGCTGTGGCACCCCGCGGGCGCGCTCGTCCGGTCCTTGATCGAAGACTACTGGCGCTCTCTCCACCTGGCGGCGGGGTACGACCTGCTCTACACCCCGCACATCGCCCGCCTGGACCTGTGGAAGACGTCGGGCCACTACGATTTCTACCGGGACGGCATGTTTGAGTCCATGCCCGTCGACGCGGACGCCTACCAGCTGCGCCCCATGAACTGCCCGTTCCACATCGCGGTCTACCAGAAGGGCCTGCGCTCCTACCGGGACCTCCCCCTGCGCTGGTGCGAGCTGGGCACGGTGTACCGGTACGAACGGTCGGGGACCATGCACGGCCTGTTCCGGGTGCGCGGCTTCACCCAGGATGACGGCCACATCTTTTGCCTCCCCTCCCAGATTTCGGACGAGATCCGGGGCACGCTCGACCTGGTCGAATCCGTCATGGCCGGCTTTGGCTTCACCGACCTGGAGGTCAACCTGTCCACCCGCCCCGAGAAATCCGTGGGTTCCGACGAGATCTGGGCGACCGCGGAGGCCGCCCTGGTCGAGGCCCTGGGCGCCAAGGGGTGGCCCTACAAGATCGACCCGGGCGGGGGCGCGTTTTACGGGCCCAAGATCGATGTCAAGGTCCGCGACGCGCTGGGGCGCAAGTGGCAGTGCTCCACCATCCAGCTAGACTTCAACCTGCCCGCCCGTTTTGGCATGGAGTACGTGGACGAGGCCAACACCCGGCGGGCGCCCATCATGATCCACCGCGCCATCTTCGGGTCCCTGGAACGCTTTTTTGGCATCCTCATCGAAAACTATGCGGGCGCCTTCCCGCTCTGGCTGAGCCCCGTCCAGGTGCGCCTACTATGCGTGGCCGAGGCGTTCACCTCGTACGCCGAGGAGGTGGCGGCAACCCTGCGTGCCCGGGGCCTGCGGGTCAAGGTCGACTCGGGCGAACGCATCGCCAAGCTGGTGCGGGCGGCGGAGAAGGCCAAGACGCCCGTCATGGGCGTCATCGGCGAGCGCGAGGTAGCCGACCGCACCCTGGCCGTCCGCACGTACGCGGGCGGGGATGTGGGCAGCTTCGGGGTGGGCGACCTGGCGGACAAGCTGGTGGCGGCGGTGGTCGGGAGAGGGGGGGTGGACTGGTGAGAGGGGGGGGAGCGCGCGAGAGAACAGAGGCGTGTGAAGGGGATTCATTTTTTTTTTCACACTTCATCCCACTACAAACCAACCGCCCTTCCCAGAATTTCAATACACCATGCCTCGCACCCTCTACTGGGGCTCCGGCTCGACGCCTGCCTGGCGCGTCCAGATCACCCTGGCCGAAAAGGAACTGGTGAGACAGAAAAACGACGGGTGAAAAACGACAAAGGGTGGGGAAAAAAAATGCACGATCTTGCTGAACATGCTCTCTCTCTACTACTACACACAACTCTCCCTCCGTCTCTCCTGCTCTCGCGCCCACGCTCTCTCCCTCTCTCTCTCTCTCTCCGACTACCTCCCGCGCACACAGCCCTACGAGTCCAAGTGCGTCGAATTCAGCAAGCAGGGCCACAAGGCCCCCGAAATCATGGCCCTCAACCCGCGCGGCCAGGTCCCGACTTTTTTGGACGAGGATGGAACGGTCGTGGCCGAAAGCCTGGCCGCCGTTCTGTACCTGGACCGCCGGTACCCGTCCCAGGGTACGCTCCTCGTCCCGGCTGACCCGGCCGCCGCAGGCGCGGTCCTGCAGCGCACAATGGAGGCGGGCGTCCTGCACCACAAGATTTCAGACGTCATCTACCCCAAAATGAAGAACACATTGTCCAGCGAGGAGAGTATCGCCGCCTGGAACGAGAAAGTGGAGGCGCTCAAGGCCGAGCTGGCTGTGTGGGAGGGCTACCTGGCCGGCAAGAAGGACTTCCTGTGCGGGAGCTTCTCGGCCGCGGACGCCGCTCTCGCGCCCTTCATCCTCGGCGTCCGCCGGTTTGGGGGGAGCCTCGCCTCGTTCCCCAGCCTGGCCGCGTATGCGGACCGGTGCGCCGCCCGGCCCTCCATCGCCTCGTCGTGGCCGCCCCACTGGAAGGACTCCGAAGGGCCCGGGTGGATGGGTGGGGTGGGGCTGTGAAAAGTTCTGCGACAGCTGAAAAGTTCTGCGACAGCACGGACGATCAGTTCCGGTAGTCGCTGGGCATCTCGTTGGACAGGTCCAGCGGGTCGGCGATCAGGTTGAGCTGCGTTCCCGGAGCTGCCGAAGCCCCAGCCCGGGAAGGTGGGGCTCAAAAAAAAAAAAGGCGCACACAACGCCCAGCCATATGCAAACATAAAAAACAACCCCTCTCCTTCAAGCCCGCACCCCCGCCCGCGCCTTTTGCACCGCCCCCGCGGCTTCTTTGGCAAACTCGTACCCATACTCCACGCACTTGCCCAGCGCGACACCGGCCACGTAGTTGCCACCCAGCAGGACGCCGCCCAGGCCGGCGCCCGCGAGGGAGGCCTTGGCACGCGCGACCTCGTCCAGGTGGCCCACATTGAACTGGGGGATGGCCCGGGGCCACACCCGCACCCCGATCTTCTGGGGCGGGGGCGCGTCGGGCGAGACCAGCATGGCCCGCAAGTCCTTATCCACCTGCGCGACGATCGCGTCCTCGCCCTGGTCGACAATGCCCCGGTTGGTCGCGCCCCCGATGTAGCACAGCAGCTCCTGGTACCCGGGCGGCGCCCGCCCGGGGAAGAGGGAGGACGAGTAAATGGTGCCCAGCGTGGTGATGCCCTGCGTGCGCGGGTGGAGCTGGCCAAAGCCGGGCAGGGCGCCGGTCGCGGCGTCCAGGCGGTCGGCGCGGATGGAGGTCAGGGGGTAGGCGACGGTGACCGCGGCGACGGGCGGGTAGTCGAACGCCCGCAGGGCGGCCGCCGCGGCGGGGGCGGCGCCCTCCACCAGGTCCGCGACCGCGTAGGCCGGGACGGTCAGGGCGACCGCCCGGGCGGTCAGGGTGGCCGGCCCGGCCGGCGTGGCGTACGTCAGCGAGTACAGGCCGCCTGCCGCGGTCGCGATGCCTTCCAACTGCCAGCCCAGGCGGACCCGGTCGGGCCCCAGGCGGGCCGCGATGGCGGCCGGCAGGTCGGCCAGCCCCTTTTTGAAGGAGCCGACCGTCTGGCCGGCGGGCTTGGGCGGCAGGCGGGGGTCCCGCTCGGGCGGCGGGTTGGCCTTCTTGTCCTTCATCAGGGCGAGCACGCCCCCGATGATGGACCCGCCCTTCTGCTCCAGGTCCCACACCTTGCCGAAAGCGGCCCGCATGGACAGCTTGGCCGGGTCGCCCGCGTACACGCCCGAACAGAATGGCTCGATGAGGCGCTCAAAGACCTCGCCGCCTAGGTTGCGCCGCACAAACTGTTCCACGCTCTCCTCGTAGGCGGGCGGCGGCGCCTTCCACAGGCCCGCCGCGCCCAGGCCCGCCCGGACCTTACCGGGCAGCGTCATCAGGTCGAACGTGACCGCGTCCAGCCCGGACGGCGTCGGCCGCAGCCGCCCCTCCCAGAACACAAAGCGCGGCGATTTGGGGTCGCCAAAGACGAGGCGGTCGGCGACCCCCGCGTCCACGGCCGCCTTGAGCATGGCGTCGTTGGGCTGGAAGGAGGACGGGCCCTCCTCCCATACGTAGCCGCCGCCCTCGCGGGAAGTGATGTTGCCGCCCACACGGTCCCGGCCCTCCGTGACGAGGACGCTGCGGAGGGGAGGGGAGGAAAAAAAGATGGGATGAGGTTGGTGTGGGAAGCCGCCGCCGCCGCCGCTGGGGTGCACTCCTCCCCTCTCTCTCTCTCTCATCATCCCCACACACACACCAACTCACCTGCCCACCGTGTCCGCATGGTCGGTTAGTAGGGCCTGGGCGGTGACGAGGCCGGAAATGCCGCCGCCAACGACGACGACGTCGATGATGCCCTTGGGAAAAGAAAAAGAAAAGGGGGGAGGGGAGAGAGGAAAGCGCATGCGTGAAAGGGAATGAAGGGCGGGAGCGTGTGCGTGCGGAGGGCGGCGATGTGTGTGCCCGCGTGCATGACCACTCACGTCTGGGCCGATCGTGCCGACGGCGGGCGGGCTGTCCGACCGCACGGTCGAGGCGGCGGGGCGGGTGAGAGGAGAGGCGCGGCAAGCCGGGGCAGCGGGCGGCGGGCCGCACACGCGCAGGGCGCGGGCGGGGGAGCCCGCCGGTGCCGCACTTGCCCGCGCAGCAGCGACCGACCGGCCGGTGGGCTGGTTGGTGGTGGTCGTGGGCGCGTGGAGGAGGGCGCGCATGATTTTTTTGGCGTGAGACGAAAGGAAAGAGTAAACCTAGCCGACCCGACCCCGTCTCCCTTCCTTCACAGCTTCAGCCACTTGGGCGCCTTGCCCCCGCCTCTCGAGCTGCCACCGCCACCGCCACCGCCACCGCCAGCAAGCGCGCCGACTACCGCACCCCCACCACCGCCTGCCATCACCTCCTCCTCTACCACCGCAGGCACGGGCGCGGGCGCGGGCGCGTCCCCCGCAGCCGCGACGATCTCGTCCCGCAGGCGGGGCGGGGCCGCGTCCGTGCCGACCGCCTTGAGGGGCAGGCCGCAGTGCACGTTGGCGGCGGGGGCTAGCCCCGCGCACCACAGGGAGGTGGTCGGCGGGAAGGGGCCGGCGGTGGAGGCGGTCGGCGAGGCTGCACCCCCACCCCCACCTCCAGGCTGCTGCTGCGTGCCTGGAGGCTCAATCCTTAGCAGCGCCGCCCGGGGAGGCGTCGTGTACAGCTCCCACCCGCTTCCGTACAGGCGGGCCGGCCAGTCCGGGTGCAGGGCCCGGGCCACCAGGGTGGCCAGCGCCGACAGCGGGGACGCCGCGGGCAGGCGGGCCTGGAGGATGAGGCCGTCGGGGAGGCAGACCCGCACGCGCACGTCGCCCGCGGCCGCGGCGGCGGCCGCGACGGCTGCTTCCCGCTGGGCGGCCGTGCGCAGGGCCGCCGCCGCCGCCGTCGCCGCCGCCCGGGCCCGGGCGTAACTGGCGGACACGGCCCGGTAATCGGCGGCGGTGAATTCGAAGAACGCCGGGTCGTCATCGTCGGGGCCTCCCCTGGAGGGCGCGGCGGCGGTGGCGGCGGCGGCAGTGGTGCGTGGTGCCTGCACGGCGGCCCGGGCCGCGGCGTCCCGGGTGAAGACGTGGACGGGGCGGCCCAGGCCGTACGGGTCGCCAGGGGTAGGAGGGACGGGCATGTCATCCATGGCCGGGGGCGGCGCCTGCTGGGGCGGCGGGCGGCCGAGCAGGGCTGCTGGTGGCGGCGGTCGGGGGGGTAGGGACGTCCCGCCCGGCCCCGCCGCTGCCGCTGGGGGTGGCGGCGGGCAGGTCGCCCGCGTCGGCGGGGGTGGGGGTGGCTGGGCGGTGGGCGCGGGCCCCGCAGGAGCAGGCGCGGCTGGAAGGGAGGTGGTCGCTCCACCCCCCTGCGCCGCCCGACCAAAGCCCAACACCGCCTCCCGCCCTGTCTTCAGCTCCAGCCTGGCCGTCCCGCCCAGGCCGTTGGCGAACCGGATGGGCGTGGTCAGGTCGGCCAAAACCTTGCCGTTTGCGGACAGCGTGCAGGCGTGGAGCGCGTCAGGGGGCAGCCCTAGCTGGGCGGCCGCGCCGGCCACCAGGGCCGACAGGGGCATCATGGGCGTGATGCCAGCCACGCTCAGGCGGCGGCCCTCGGCCTGGATGATGTAGGTCGACATGATGTGAGAAAGAGAGGGAGGTGGAAAAGAAGCAATGGAAAACAGAAAAAGAGCACCGGGCACTGAACAGCATTGAAAAGAAAAAAGAGAAACAGACGCGCCGCGCCCTCCGATGACGGGCCCGGCGACCTCTGGCCCCGCCTTGCACCACACACAGCAGGGTATCCTATTGCAGGACGCTTTGCTGTCCCTGTCAGCTGATGCGGTGTGTTACCTATGAGTGGTGTGCACGGCAACACACCATGCGCTTTACCATTTCCAACCTCATTCATCTCCCCACCCACCCCCCCACCACCCCCACCCTTCACACAAAAAGGTCCTCCTCGCCACGGGCGCCTCCGAACGCTTGGGCCTGCCCCTGGGCGCCTTCATCACGCCCGCCGCCGCGGTCAGAACAGTGCGGTCGGGCGGACCCTCCGCCCCACCCTCCCCGACCATCACCCAGCGCCCGCCCGTGACCTGTGCCGCCTGCGGCGGGGCGGCCTGCCACCTGTGCGGCGTCGCGCCCGACGGGCGGGGCTGGACGTGCGCGCTGTGCGGCAGGACGCACGCCCTGAGCCCGGGGGACGCCCTGCGGCTGGGCCCCGTCCAGGCCTGGCCCGAACTGGAGCCGGGCGGCGGCGACTTCCTGGACGTGGGCGGTGGTGGTGGTGGCGGTGGTGGTGGTGGCGGCGGCGGCGACCCCCTCCCAGCAGCAGGCCCGGCCCCGGCGGCCTCGCCGCCGCCGCCCCTGCCCGCCCCGCCCGCCTTAGCGGCCGTGCTGGTGGTGGACGCCTGCGGGGCGGCGGTCGCGGCGGGCTTGAGGGCGGAGATGGCGGCTGCCATCGCGGCCGCCCCGCCCGGCCTGCGGCTCGGCCTCGTCGCGGCCGGCCGCGCGGTGAGCGTGGTGGACGCCGCCCGGGCCGCTGCCTGGGCGGGCGGCGGGGAGGCTGAGGCCGCCGCCGGCCCTCTCCCAGCCCCGCTCGCGGCGGCCTTGCCCGGCAGCGCGGGCGAGCCCGCTAACCACTTGCTCCGCCCCCTCCTCCGCTCCGCCCTGGCGCCCGTGCCGGGCGACCCCGCGAGGGCGGCTGCGTTTGCGGCCGCGCTCACGGCCCCGCTCCGTGGCGAGCCCGGGGGGGGGAGCAGGCCCGCCACCCCGCCCCACGCTCGCCCGCGCTGCCTGGGCCCGGCCATAGGGGTGGCACTCTCCATCCTGGAGGCGGCCGCGGCGGGTCGGGCCAGGGACAGTGGTGATGAAGCCGAGGCGGGCGAGGGCGAGGGCGAGGTGGGCAGCACGCCCCTGCCCGCCCGCCCGCCCGAGCGCGGCGGCGGCGGCGGCGGGGATGGGGGTGGTCTTGCGCCCCGCCGCCCGGTGGGCAGGCGTCCGGTCGTCCTGGGCCAGGTTATCATCGTGACGGCCGGCCCGCCCACGTGCGGGCCCGCTCGGGCCTCCTACTTTGACGGGCTCGCCGCCCGGGCGGCTGCCGCCGGCATCCTCGTCGACGCCTTCACGCTGGGCCCGGCCGGCGCCGCGGCCGAACCTTTGCTGGCCCGTCTCACCGGCGGTGGAGGTGGCGGTGGTGGTGGTGGGGTGTGCTCCCCCCACGCCGGCGGCACGGCGGGCCTGGCCACGGGGCTGGCGGCCCGCCTGGCGGCAGCCCTGGCCTCTCGGGCCGGCTGCGGGGGGCGGGTGGAGCTGAGATGTTCCGCCCCGCTCACCCCGGTCCCCGTCGCCCCGCCAGGGCTGGCGGCGGGGAGCGGGACGGGTGGGGGTGAGAAGGTGGTTGCCGGTAGTGTCGGCTTTGCCGCCTGGCCCCTTCCCTGCCCCCGCCCGGGCGAGGCGTCCGCCGTCTGGCTGACCATCGTCGCCCCACCCCCGCCGGCGCTCGTGCGGGCGGTGGAGGAGGCGGCCGCCCGCCGCCACCGCCGCCCCCCGCCCACCGTCGCCGTCCAGGTCGTGGCCAGGTGGACGGACGTCGAGACGGGCGGCATGCTGTACCGTGTCGCGACGGCCGGGGTCGGCCTGCTGCTGGACGACGGGGCAGCCGCGGAGGCGGCGGCCGTGGCAGCGGCCCGGCCGGCCGAGGCCGTCCTGCTGCTAGCCAAACAGCTGGCCGTGGAAGGGATTCTAGGGGGAGGAGGAACAAGCGACAATGAGGACGACGACAGCGGCGGCGGCGGCGGCGGCGGCGGCCCGCCTGCCACCGCCGCCCGGGCCCGGCTGGCCGCCCTGGTGCGCGGGGCGGCGGAGCCACCGGCCCGGGCCACCCGCCGCTGGCTGGGCGGCGGCGGGGGGAGCCCATGCCCGGCACGCCTGCCCCCACCCCTCGCCCCGCTCGCCCTGGCCGCCCACGCAGCCGCCCGGTCCCCGGCCTTTGCCCCCGGCGTAACCGCCCTCGCCCGGGCCCGGGCGCTGGCCTGGCTGGCGAGGACGCCGCCCGCGGCCGCTGCGCCCGCCTCCGTCTGCCCTCGCCTGGAGGTCTGGCTGGACGGGGCGGGGGGCGCGCCCGCGCCCGTCCCGGCCCTGGATGTGGCATTGGCCCTGCCCAGGCACACGCCCACCCCCATCGCCGTCCTCGATTGTGGAGACGTCCTGTTTGTGTGGTTGGGCCGGGCGCTGGTGGTGGGAGGGGAGCCCGCGGCCGCGGCGGCCGCCCTGAAGCGCGGGCGGGCCCGGGCGGCGGAGCTGGCGGCGGGGAGGGCGCCCACCCCGGAAGTCCGGACCGTGGTGGAAGGTTCGACCGACGCGGCGAGCGTGATTGAGCGGCTCGGGGCCGCGGGTGGCGACCCGGCCACTGCCTGGGCGGCCGCGTTCCCGGCGGCTGCGGGCGCGGTGGAAGGCTGGGCGGGGGCGGCTGCCTGGGCGACCGCCACCAGGGCTAGAGCCGGGCTGGCGTGGCGGGCGGGAGACAGCTTCCCGGCCTGGTGTGCGGACGTGGGCGTGGTGGTCGGGGAGGGCGAGGATGGGGGAATTTGATTTTTGCAAGGCCCGCCTTGCCGCCACCGCGCCCGCCAGAGGTGGGAGGTGGCGGTTGCACATTGCAGTGTGTTCCATCTCATCCCTCTTCTCCATTCCCTTCTCACACCGCCAGCCCCGGCGGCGGGAACACAGACCGCCGGACGGTACCCGGACGCCGAGCTCGGCCCACCAGGCCCGCCATCTGCAGCTCGCCCAGGGCCCGGTTGAATCGGGCGATGACTTCCGGGACGGGGGTCGGGATGGCGGCCGTTTCCTTGGTGGTGGTGGTGGTGGCCTCAGAGGGCGCCGCCTCCTCGTGCCCGGGTGCCAGGAAGATGCCCGGCCGCCCACGCTTGGCCGCCCGGCCACGCTTGGCTGGAGGAGCACGGCCACCACGGCCACCACCGCCAGCCGCCGCCGCCGCCGCCGCCCCGGCACGCACACACGCGTCTGCGCGCACCTCGTGCCCGTGCGCCCGGGCAAACTGGGCGAGCAGGTCGCCGGACGGCGGGGCCTCGTCCGCCTGGAGGAGGAGGCGGTACAGGATGGCGGCATCGTCAACGCCGCCCGCGGCGCCGGCGGACGCGGCGGCGGCGGCCGCGGCGGCGGCCCGGCGACCCGCGCCCCCGCCACCACCACCACCTCTCACCCCACTCAGGTAGCTGTCCGGCGCGGTCAGGGCGGTGTGCACGGCCGCTCGCGGCGCTGCGGTCAGGCAGGCCGCGCCGCCCGTGGTCCCCGCCGGCCGGGCCAGGAAGGGCTGGAACGCCGGGGCGGCGTGGGGTGGGGCGGCCAGGGCGGCCGCGACCGCGTCGGCCAGGAGGCCCGCCACCGCCGTGGCCAGGGGGCCCGCCGCCGCGGCGGGCCGGGCGGCCGCCGCGGCCGTGCCGGCCTGCTGCAGGGCTGACCGGCGGGCGGCCGTGCTACGGACGGCAGCCGTGGGCGGCTGCGGGAGCGGGAGGGGAGAGGCGGCGGCGGCGGCGGTCGTCGCCGGCGGCGCCTTGCGCGGCGAGGGGCGGCGGGGCGGGGAGGCGGCAGCGCGCCCAGTGCCCTCACAACCTCCTCCCGCCCCCTCCCCCGCCTCCAGGAGGAGGCGCGCCCGCAGGTCGGACGCCCGGGCCAGGACGCCCGCCACCGCCTGCACCCCGCCCTCCACCGCGCCAGCCGCAGCCGGCAGGGCGTCCAGGATCGCACCCAGCTCCGCCGCGACGGCCGCCTTAGGCGGGGCGGCCGCGCCTGCCCGGCAGGGGGCCCCCCGGGCCACCCGGGCGACCAGGCCGGCCACCGCGCGGCTGCCTGCCCCGCCGGGCGCTGCCCAGTGGTCGGGCCCGCCTCCGTCCCGGACCAGCTCGCGCAGGGTGAGGCCGGACCCGGGCGCGGCCAGGCCGACCGTGCGGGCGGCGGCGGCGACCCAGCGCAGGGTGGCGGCCCAGGCAGACCAGGCGGCGATGGAGGCGGCGACCGCGGCGGCGGCGGTGGCGGCGTTGAAGGGGGTGCCCTGCCCCAGCGCAGCCGTGGCAGCGTCCGCGTGGCAGGGCGGCGGCAAGGCGCCCAGGATGGCGGCCAGGCGGCCTTCCAACAAGGGGGAGGGCGGCGGAGGAGCGGCGGGCGCACCGGCTGGGCCACCAGGTGCACCGCCGCCGCCGCCGCCGCCGCCGCCGCCGCCGCCGCCGCCGCCGCCGCCGCCGCCGCCGCCGCCGCCGCCGCCGCCGCCAGAAGCCCCCTCCACCGCCGCCCACAGGCCGACCGGGTCCGCGCCGTACCCGGTCAGCAGGCTTTCGGTGCGCGGCGCCCGGTCGCCCTTGCCGCAGCCACCACTGCCGCCGCACCCGACCGCCGCCCCCGCCAGCCCGGCCAGCCAGTGCCCCGTCCGGAAGTGGTCGCCGACCGCCGCGTCCACGCCCCGCACCAGGCCGGCCGCCGTGAAGTCGGCGTCCAGGAAGCGGGCGTCCAGGGCGGCCGCAATGCGCGGGGCCAGGGCAATGCCCGGGAAGGCGGCGCCCGCCAGGCCGGCGGCCAGGGCGGCCTCCGCCCGGGCGGACGTGCGGGCCAGGCGGAAGCGGGACGGGTCGAGCGCCCGGCGCGCGCGCGGCGCGAGCGCGGCCTCCGCCGCCACCGCCGACGTGGACACGCCAAGCACCACCACGACGGGGAGGGGGGGCAGGGCGGCCGCAGATGCTATCCCCGGCGCGGCACTGGCAGTGCTGCTGCGGGCGGACGCGAGCAGGCGGACCAGGTCGCCCAGGACGACCGCGTCGCACGCTTCCACGGCCTCCACCACGACCGCGACGGCCACCTGGCGAGCGCCGGCGTTGTTGGGGGTGGTGGCGGCCGGGTCGGCCCGGGCGGCGCCGGGGGGGAGCGGGGGTAGGGCAAGAGGAGCGGGGAGAGGGAGGAGGGTGCGGTCGTCGCCGCCGCCGCCCGCGTCCGCCCCGGAGGGCGAGGCGGACCGAGAGGCGGCGCGGCCGGCGCGCCCGCCACCACCGCCTGCCCCCTCCCCGCCGCTGCACTCGTGCTCCACGATGGGCGACGCCCCCGCCTCCGCCGCCAGCTCGTCCTCCACCGCCCGGGCCGCCGCCTCCGCCAGCAAGCGGGTCCGCTTGGTGGCGGCCCTGGCGATGGCGTCCAGGGCGGCCAGGCGGCGGGCCTCCCGGCCGGCGGCCCGGGCGGCGGCGGCAAGGCGCTGTGGGTGGGCAGAGGTGGGGTGCGCAGAGGCAGCAGTCGCCGCCCCGCCCCTGCCACCCCCACCCCCACCCCCACCGCCACCGCTGCCACCGCCACACGCGTCCGCGTGCCAGGCCAGCAGGGCCGGCAGGTCGTCCCCCCAAGCAGCGGCGGCGGCGCCCCCACCCCCGCCGCCTGCCTCGAGGCCCCCGCCCGCGAGCTGGCGCAGGGCGGCCCGCAACGCCCCGCCCACCCCGCCGCCCCGGTCCAGGTCGGCCGGGCCGAGCAGGGCCACCCGCACGCCCCGGCGGGCCAGGTCGGCCGCCAGCCGCCGCACGGTCGCGCCCGCGTCCACCGGGTTGACGCCGCCCGCGATGGCCAGGGCAGCCGGCAGCGCGTCGGGCGGGCGGGTGGCGGTGGTGGTGGCGGGCGCAGCAGCGGCCGAGGGGGGTGGGGGAGGTGGGATGGGGGCCCGGTCGAGGACGAAGCGGGCGACGCCCTCAAAGGCGGGCGCGTCCGCGGCGGCGATGGCGGCCTGTGAATAAGGATGGGGTGTGAGAGGTGGAAAAAGAGGCGGGGGGAGAGGAGAAAGAGGGCCGTGCGCCCGCTTGAACGCGCGCTCGCTTTTGCTCTCCCATCTTCTTTCCATTTTTTCTTACCTCCATGCGGGCGGCCAGGGCGTCCCGCACCGCATCGCCCGCCCGGGCTCGGGCCAAGCGCCAGGCCGGGGTCTCGTCCGGGTGGAGGGGCGGGTAGGAGGCGAGGAGGGCGGCTGTGTGTGTGTGTGGGAAAGGAGGGGGGGAGGGGCAAGCGCGTTTTTGATGTGAGAGCGACTTTTTGTGCGTGGGCCAAGCGCCTGTCACCCGCCATGCACCCGGCTGATTACGCATTTCTGACGCACCTTTCTCAGCGGTGCCGTCCAGTAGGGGCGGCGGCGGCGGCAGGGGTGCGTCGCCGGCGGGGCCACGCCCCCCGCCGCGGCGGCGCATTGACGCCGCCGCCGGCGCCGCCCGCTTGGCCCGCTGCACCGGCCGCACCAGGCGGAAGGCTTCCAGGGGGGCGTCCTCCTCCATGGCGTCCGTCGCGTCCAGCCAGCCCTCGCCGAGTGGGGGGGCGGCCATTGCTGAGGGTGATTTCTTGGGGCGTCGTGAGAGGGGCGCGAACTATTTGGTTTTTTTATGCGAATAGTGAGAGCATCAGGGCCCCACCACCCCAACCACCGACCCTGGGCGCGCCTCGACCCCTCTCAAAAAACTCCTGCGTTGGCGCCCGTGCCCCCACCCCCAGAAGCACAAGCCCAGTCCCGGCCACAGAGGGCGGCGCGGGGCCTGCACACATAGACACGCACACGGCTCCACAATTGTTTCGGAGGTTTGGGAGGGAGGGGAGGGAGGGAGGGGAGGTGTGAAGAATTTCCAGACCCTAAACCCACACCGGGCGAGCGCTTGGGGGGGGGTGCAGCCCCTCCACCTCGCCCGCGCCCCGAGCCCCGCCCCCGTCCCCGCCCGTCAATGCTTTGCCTACGCCTGCTCTCTCTGCCCATCCTGCAGTGCGTGCGTGCGTGAAAAACTGCAGGTAGGGGTGGTAGTCTGCGAACAGGATGAGGACGCTTTGATACTTGTGTTTGAAAATTATCAACGTGCATACTCCTCGTAAATCCTCTGTGCGCACTGTGAGTCTCTTCTTCGCCTGCACACACACGCACACACGACACGACATGACGCCACATCCCCACCCTGTGTCTGTCGCGGGATTACACACACGCCCACCCACGCCCACCCACGCGCCACACACACACCTTAAAAGTTGACCACCCGCCGCACCTCGCCCACCACCCGGGCCTGGGTCGGCAGGTACGCCGCCTCCAGCACCCCCGGGAAGGGCGTGTCCCACCCGCACACCCGCACAGGCGGGGCTTCCAGGCGCAGGAAGCAGCGGGCCGCGATCGCCGCCGCGACCTCGGCTCCAAAGCCGGACGTCACGGGCGCCTCGTGCGAGACGACCAGGCGGCCCGTCCGCGAGACGGACGCCTCCACGGTCGCCCGGTCCCAGGGGAGGAGGGTGCGCAGGTCGATGACCTCCGCGGAGATGCCATCCTCCGCCGCCAGCTGGTCGGCCTTGTGTTTGTGTGTGTGAGAAAGAGAGAGAGAGAGAGGGGAGGGAGGAGGGTGAGAGTGAGGGGCGGGCCCGCGCACGCGGGGGGGGGCCCCCCCCCCCCCCCCCCCCCCCCCCCCCCCCCCACCCCCCCACCCCCCCCCCCCCCCCCCCCCCCCCCCCGCCGCGCCCCCCCCCC
>Ga0315289_10005189_pt1 | contig 19282 bp, 22 predicted proteins | sample YL17G11_40_MG_FD_203452 | JGI IMG/M metagenome (GOLD analysis project Ga0315289, IMG submission 203452) | Sediment microbial communities from Yellowstone Lake, YNP, Wyoming, USA - YL17G11_40 | ecosystem: Environmental > Aquatic > Freshwater > Lake > Sediment | place: USA: Wyoming | collected...
TGCACGGTGCCCAGCACCAACAGCTTGATGCCGCGGTGCGTGGCCGAGAAGCGGTCCGGGATGTCATCCACCCTGGGGTTCAGGGAGAAGAACCCGCCGCTTTGACCCGGGCGCGCTCCGGTGCGTTCTTCGATCAAGTCGCCCATCTCAGCAATGGGCGTAATGTGTTGGGTCACAGCGGGCGGCATGCCCAGCGCGGACGCCAGGTTGGCGTCAGGATCCGCGTCGATGACCAGCACTTTGTTCCCATCGCTGGCGTAGAGGTAGGCCAGCAGCGCTGCCAGCGTGGTCTTGCCCACGCCTCCTTTGCCGGTGATCGCAAGTTTGGGCATGCGCGCAGTCCTTTCTGGCTATTCCAGGGATACCAGGTACAGTATCTTGGCCGCGTTCTTCTGCGCTTCGAGCCAACGCTGGAAGGTCTTTTGTCGCCAGGAGGCGAGCATATCGTCCGGCACCTTTCTGGCCGGGTCCCGCTCCACGACTTCGATGAGGTGGTAGCCGAAGTCGGTCTTGACGATGCCGCTGATCTGGCCCGGGGCCAGCGCAAAGGCCACGGCTTCGATTTCGACCGGCATGACGCCGCGTGGGAACCAGCCCAGGTCGCCGCCCATGTCCTTGCTGCCCTTGTCCTGTGAGTATTGCTTGGCCAACTCTCCAAAGTTCTCACCGTTGCGTAGTTTGAGCAGGACGTTCATGGCTTCTGACTCGGTCGGCAGCAGGATGTGGCGCGCGTGCGCCTGCTCGACTGTGGTCGATAGGGAACCGATAATGCGTTCCTGCAAAGCGGCGCCAAGCAGCTCGCGCCGCAATTGCGCCTTGAAGCTGTCGCGCGTCAGCCCGTTGGTGTAGAGCCAATCCTCGAACTTGGCGGGGTCGTTCCCGACCAGACTTAAGATCTCGGCCTCAACCTGGTCGTCGGGGACCGAGACCCCTTCCTTGGCGGCGGCCTGTTCGATCAGGGCCTGGTCGACCATCCAGCTCATGACCTGACGGCGGAGTTGCGCCACGGAGGCCAGACCCTCCTGGCTGTTCGGGTCAAAGCCCTGTTGTTGCTTAAGGTAGCCCATGGCCTGGTCGACCTGTGCTTGATAGTCCTGTTGCATGATGGCCTGGCCGTTGACGACGGCCACTGCGCCAACAGGCGGGACCGGCGTGGCAGGCGCAGTCGGCAGGGTGGCGGGTGGCGCGGGTGGCTGTGTGGGTGCCACCTGCGTGGCTGGCGGTGTCTGCCCTGGCGCAGGTGTCGGGAACACTGTCGGCACGGCGACGGTGTTGGTAGGCGCCGGTGCGGGCGTGGAAGTTGGTTTCTGGGCGCACGCTGCTACCAGCGGCAACAGCGCCACAAGGATCAGCAGGCTCCGAAAGCGGGTGGTGTTCATGTGTTCCCCTCAATCTGTCGAGTATCCATTGTTTCAGGTTGGTCATCCCTTGTCTGCGTTATTATATCTGGAAACACGAAACGCGCAAGCGCATAGGAGTCGTCTGCGCCTGGCGAAGGACGCCAGCGTGCGGATTTGACTTTTGCACGCATTTTGCTATGATATGCGCGCTGTTAGCACTCGGGGATGGAGAGTGCTAATCCAGGAAGGCATAGAAATCTGTGTAGGAGGTAACACAAATGGCAAGTGAAGTCAAGGACATCAGGCCTTTGGCGGATCGGGTGCTGGTTGAGCCTATGGAGAAGGAAGAGACGACTCCGAGCGGCATCGTCCTGCCTGAGACGGCGAAGGAAAAGCCCCAGGAGGGCCTGGTTCTGGCCGTGGGCCCTGGGCGTGTGCAGGACAATGGCGAGCGTGCCCCCATGGAAGTCAAGGTCAAGGACCGCGTTCTGTATGCCAAGTACGCTGGCACAGAGCTCAAGCGGGATGACAAGAAGTACCTGATTCTGAGCGAGAAGGACATCCTCGCTGTTCTCAAGTAGCAGCGAGCATCCCTAGCAAGCGATATTTAAGGAGGAACTGGAATGGCAAAGCAGCTAGTTTACGCAGAAGAGGCCCGTCGCCGCCTCAAGACGGGCATTGATGCACTGGCCACTGCGGTGGTAGCCACCTTGGGACCCAAGGGCCGCAACGTGGCTCTGGACAAGAAGTGGGGTGCCCCCACCATCACGCACGACGGCGTGACCGTGGCCAAGGAGATCGAGCTCCAGGATCCCTTTGAGAACATGGGTGCCCAGTTGCTGAAAGAAGCCGCGACCAAGACCAACGACGTCGCTGGCGACGGCACCACCACCGCCACCCTGCTGGCGCAGATGATCGTGACCGAAGGCCTCAAGAACGTGACGGCCGGCGCGAACCCCATGATGATCAAGCGCGGCATCGAGAAGGCCACCGAGGTCGTTGTCGCAGAGATCAAGAAGATGTCCCGCGAAGTCAAGACCAAGCAGGACATCGCCCAGGTGGCAGCCGTGTCGGCGGCTGACAAGCGCATCGGCGACCTGATTGCGGACGTGATGGACAAGGTCGGCAAGGACGGCGTCATCACGGTCGAAGAGTCCAAGGGCCTGGAGTTCGAGACCGAATACGTCGAGGGCATGCAGCTCGACCGCGGCTACATCTCCCCCTACTTCGTGACCAACCCGGAGCGTATGGAAGCCGAGCTCGAGGATCCGTACATCCTGATTACCGACAAGAAGATCTCCGCCGTGGCGGACATTGTGCCCATCTTGGAGAAGCTGGTCCAGATTGGCAAGCGCGAGTTGCTGGTCATCGCAGAGGACGTTGAGGGCGAGGCGCTGGCAACCCTGGTCTTGAACAAGCTACGTGGCATGCTCACCGGCATCGCCATCAAGGCGCCTGGTTTTGGCGATCGCCGCAAGGAAATGCTGCGTGACATCGCGGTTCTCACTGGCGGCCAACTGATCACCGAGGAAATGGGCCGCAAGCTCGAAACAACCACTATCGCCGACCTCGGCCGGGCCGGCAAGGTCCTGTGCACCAAGGACGACACCACGATTGTGGACGGCAGGGGCTCGGATAAGGAGATCAAGGGCCGCGTCGAGCAGATCAAGGCCCAGATCGAGGATACCACCTCTGACTATGACAAGGAAAAGCTGCAGGAGCGGCTGGCCAAGCTGGTCAGCGGCGTGGCAGTCATCCGCGTCGGTGCTGCTACCGAGGTGGAGCTCAAGGAAAAGAAGCACCGCGTCGAGGACGCCCTGTCGGCCACCCGTGCTGCTGTGGAAGAAGGCACGGTGCCTGGCGGTGGCGTGGCACTGATCAACGCCATGGCGGCTTTGGCCCACGTCAAAATGGACCTGCCCGATGAGAACACCGGCGTGGCCATCGTGTGCAGCGCGCTCGAATTTCCGATGCGCAAGATCGTCGAGAATGCCGGCAAGGAAGGCGCAGTGATCATCGAAGGGGTGCGCCGCATGCAAAAGTCCAAGAAGAACCTGAACATTGGCTACGAAGTGATCTCTGGCCAGTTCGTGGACATGTACGAGGCAGGTATCGCGGACCCGGTCAAGGTGACCCGCTCAGCGGTCGAGAACGCCGCCTCCATCGCGGCCATGATTCTGACCACCGAGGCGCTGATCACGGACATTCCTGAGAAGAAGGAAACCGCTCCGCCTCCGATGCCCGAGTACTAGAGCAGGACACGTAGAAAGAGAGCCCCTCCACACGAGGGGCTCTCTTTTTTCTCCGCAGCGGGGCCAAGATACCCCCATGGGCTTCCGCGCTGGGCCTGGCAATTGCCAGTTTCGTCCCCCTCATCCCGCCGCCCGACCTGACCGCTCGGTAGAAGCATGCAAGTCTACGTGTACTTCTTCGTCTTCGCGAAGCGAACGGCATCGCGTTTTCCAGCAGACTGGAAACAGCTTGCGCCAGGTGGATCCATTGCAGACGGTTCGCACGCTTCAGACTCAGTTTCACGTCAGGTTTATGATACCTTAATGTAACCATCACGTAACTGGTTGTATACTGGAAGTATCAGATTCCAGGTTGACACGTGATGGAGACCTATGAATAAGACGTGGGCTGTAGTTCGTTTGTGTCTCGTGGTGGCATTGCTGGCGGGTGTCTTGGCCGCAGCGCCCGTCAGTGCTGAGGAGGGTGAGCCCCAGCATGGCATGGGCGTGCTCCTTTCTCCCCCCGGCGATTACCCGATTCTGGATACTCTCGTTGGGGCGCAAGCACTTCCCGTCTCTGTGGATCTCAGCACGGATCTGCCCCCCGTTGGGGACCAGGGTGTGGAGCCAACCTGCACGTTGTGGGCTGTGGGCTACTACTACAAGACCTTGCAGGAACAGCGCGAGCGGTCCTGGGGCCCGACCGGTAATGACCACGTCTTTAGCCCGAGCTTTCTCTACAGCCTGAGCGCAGGCTGCGGCACGCTTCAGCCAGTTGCCATTCCCACCACACTCGAAGTGGTCCGCAGTAGAGGCGCTGCCCCCCTGTCTGTCTTTCCTGTGCTCTTCTACAGCGAGTGCCGTTTGCCGACGGAAGCCGAATTGCAGGCAGCGCAGAGTTTTCGCAGCCTGAGCTACGGCAACCTGTTTATGTTCCAGGGACGCGCAGACATCAGCCGTCTAAAAGCCCACCTCGCGGGTGGCGACGCGTTTGTTCTTTCCGTCCCGGTGTATGATAGCTTCTACTTCTATCATGGTCGCACACCGGTGATCGGCGTGCCAGCCGCGACCGAGAGACTGTGGGGCCATCACGCCATCCTGATCGTCGGCTACGACGATAGCTTGGGCGCCTTTAAGCTGGTGAACTCCTGGGGCATGCGCTGGGGCAATGCAGGCTTCGCCTACCTCTCCTACGACTTTGTTCAGACGAAGGCCTGGGAAGCGTGGGCCATGGTGGATGGCGGAGCGGCGGTTCCGGTTCCGACTGCCACACCGGTCGTGACGGCAACACCGCAACCCACCGTAACGGCGACCCCTTATCCGACGTCCACTCCGACCGTAGTGCCGACTGCCACGCCCAGGCCGTCACCTTCGCCCACAGCGGTCATGGCGACCCTCGTTCTGCAGCAAGGAATCAAGAGCTATCATGGCACGACGGACACGTACATCGACAGCAAACAGCCCGCGACCAACTATGACAGCAGCAAGGTTCTCAAGATCAGCGATGATGGTTCGGTCGCCGGCCTGGTGCGGTTTGACCTCTCGTGTTTTCCGGCCTCTGCGGTAGTCCTGCAGGCTACACTCGAGTTCTACGTTGACACGGCCAGTCAGAGCATGATGCTGGCACCGTACGAGGTCGTGCGGCCCTGGGCGAACCGTGAAGTTGACTGGCGCAAGGCGCGCACCAATGGCCCGTGGGGAGCCCCTGGTTGCAACGACACGGCGAGCGATCGCACCGCCGCGCCTGTCAGCACACAATCCCTTGGCCCAGGTCGCGGATGGCGCGCGCTCGACGTGACGCCGGCTGTACGCCATTGGGTTTCCAATCCTGCCAACAACCTCGGCCTGGTCCTGCGCGGACAGGGTGGAACGCGTGCCGTCTTCAGCCTGGTGAGCGCGGAGAACACTTCTCTCTCCAATCATCCCAAGCTGACCATCAAGTATCGGCAGTAGTCTCAGAAGAACACGCACTCTTGTTTTGCCAATAACAGGAGCCGCCCCCCTCGCCAGGGGCGGCTCCTGTTCCTTGTGCAGGCGGTTGGAGACCGGTCAGGGGGTGGCGCCGCCCGTGGGTTCCTGGTTGACGACCCTGCGCACGTCCTGCATGGCATCCTCCACGAGCGGGTAGGCGAGCCAGATGCAGGCCACCCCAAACAGGCTTCCGGTGAGGACGCGACTCCACCAGGTGCTCTCCCACAGGCCCACGAGTTGGCCCAATCCATCCACGGCCAGGGGAACACAGGTCAACGCAAAGACTTTGAGGGACAGGGGCCGCAGGCGGCGTCTGACAAGGCCAAAAGCCAGCCCTGCCAGCCAGATGGCCACGAACATGGCCGTGTCGCGTTCGCAGATGGCCAGCTTGTAGCCCAGGGCTGCGCTGCCGATGTAGCGCAAGGGGACCTCGGGTCCGATGCGGCGTTTCAGCTCACCCAGCGTGTACGCCAGTCGTGGCCCGAACAGGAAGAACGATCGCTCGGGCAACTGGTGACAGAGGGGTGCGAAGAGGGTGTAGAGCAGACCCGCTGCGCGCGGGTGGCCGGTCTTCATGAGCACAGGCGGCAGGGCGGGCAGGGCGGCGTAGAGCCCCATGGCTGTGTTGAAGATCAGCAGCCAGTGCTGGGTGATCGCGCGAACCAGGGCGTTGGCAAGACGAGTGACTCTTGAAGTCCAGTCATGTAGCGTCGCGTTTGCTTCACTGCTTTCCTTCTGAGCGGGCGATGTCGTCTGCAGAGGCTGAGTCACGCTTCCTTGCGGGTCCCTTCTAGAGTCTCTTGCAGCGCTCGCAACTCCTGCTCCATGGCCTGCTGCCGCCGCGCGAGGCGGTAGAGGTAGCCGAAGACCATGATCCACAGGAAGGCGTAGGCCGCCGCAAGATAGGTCAAGTTGCTCATAGAGTCTCCCCCTTGGCTTCACTCTCGGGCAGTGAGGCCAGTTGTCTCAGTTCCAGCAACCGGTGCTCGAGGCCTTGAGCGCGCACGCGCAATGCGAGTAGGCACGCGTACAGCAGCGTGAATGCCAACAGGCATACTCCCAGGGTGAGCAACATGCTGGGCTCCAGCGCGAACCCTTCGCTGGTGAAAAGCACGGGATGGATTGAGCGCCAGAGACGGATGGCGAGGAACACCAGGGGCACGTTGATGAAACCCACGATGTTGAGGACGGCGTGGAAACGGGCCCTGCGCTCCTCGCTCTCGACAGTGCCGCGCAACATCAGCGTGACCACATAGTAGAGCCACATCACCAGCGTGGTCGTCAACCGTGGGTCCCAGGTCCACCAGGTGTTCCAGATGGGACGTGCCCACAGCGAGCCGCTGACCAGGGCAATGGTGCTGAATAGCACACCGATCTCGTCCGAGGCCGCCTGCAGCATGTCCCAGCGTATCTCGCGTCGCGCCAGGTAGGCGCCGCCCGCCAGGCAGGCCACGAAGAAGGCCAGGAAACCCACCCAGGCGGAGGGCACGTGGTAGTAGAAGATGCGCTGCACCGGGCCCATGACGCGCTCCGTTGGCACGTAGACAAAGACCAGGCACACGCTGACGACGATGCTGAGAGCCGTCAGACCGATCAGCCAGGGCAACCAGGCGTATCCAGGCTTGTTCACAGTCTACTCCTCGAGCACGTATTCGAAGCCCAGGAAAGCCACGGTGGTGAAGATGAGGTCGAAGGCCAGCAACAGGCGTAGCCACGGTGCTGCTGCGGTGGGCCCCGCTCCATCCATGACCTGCGCGGTCGCTTTCGTAGCAGCGATGAGCACCGGGACGCTGACAGGGAACAGCAGGAGGGGCAGCATGATTTCCCGCGCGCGCGTGCTAACCGCCATGGCGGCAAAGAGCGTGCCAACGGCGGCAAGGCCGATAGTGCCCAGGAGCATGATAAGCCAGAGCAGCGGGTTCGCCACGGGTGCGTCAAATAGCGCCGCGAAGATGGGCAAAATGATGGCCTCGGTAACCAACATGAACAGAACATTGCCCAGGAACTTGCCCAGGTAAATGACGCCACGGTCCACGGGGGTCAGCATCAGGCCTTCGATGCAGCCGCCTTCCCTTTCCAGTACGAACGAGCGATTCAGCCCAAGCACTCCCGCGAAGGCAAAGGCCACCCAGAGGACGCCAGGCGCAATCTGGCGCACGTTGTCCACACGCAATTCAAAGCTAAAGTTGAAGATCACGACGACCAGCAGCGCGAACACGAGCATGGCGCTGAGGGTCTCCTTGCTGCGCAGCTCGGCGGTCGCGTCCTTGGCCACGATGGCTAGCGCTCCGCGCCAGAAGCTCATGGGCGGTCCTCCGTCCTGCGCTGGAGCGGGAGACCTTCACGGCTGGGCGCAGTGGGAGCGACATGTTGGTCGTAGAGCTCGCGCAACTCTTGCGGGGAGAGATCCGCCGTCCGGACCTGGAATGTGACCTGCCCTGCTACCAGCACGAGCACCTGATCCGCCATCTCCGCTCCGCGCGCCAGGTCGTGGGTGGTCATCAAAACAGTGCGACCCTGGGCCAGCAGTCCCCGCAGCAGTGTACTGAGGGCGTCTGCCGCGCGCGGATCCAACCCTGTGTACGGTTCATCCAGCAGCACGACGCTGGGGTCGTGCAGGATGGCGCGCGCCAGGGACAGGCGCTGCTGCATACCGCGTGACAGGGTGCGCACCGGGTCGTTGCGCCGGCCGCCCAGACCGACCTGCGCCAGAAGCTCGGCGATGCGCGGTTCCAGGTCGGGCACGCCATACATGCGGCCATAGAAGCGCAGGTTCTCCTGCGGGGACAGATCCAGGTACAGCATGAGTTGATGGGAGGCAAAGCCGATGCGGCGGCAAGCCTGCGTGCCCCAGTCGTGGAGGTCGAGGCCATCCACCCACACCCGTCCGGCAGAAGGGCGGGTCAACGTAGCCAAAATGCGCAGCAGGGTGGTCTTGCCTGCGCCATTGGGGCCTACAATGGTTGCCGAGTGGTGATTAGGAATCTTCAGGTTGATGTCGCGCAGCACGGAGACGTGGCCAAAGGTCTTGCGCAATCCTTCCGTCTGCACGGCCCACTCGCTGGCTGCTTCAAGCGCCATCTGCGTCCTCAACGTGCCTTGAGGGCGTGGGCCAGAGCGCCACCAACGTGCCGAGCAGGAGCAGCCCACCGCCGACCCACAGCCACACCACAAGCGGGTAGATGCTGACGCGGAAGGAAGCCACGCCAGTGCTGTCGATCGCGTTCAGTGCGACGTAGAGGTCTTGCCTGGGCGTGGTGTGGATGGCGACCTCTGTCACAAAATCCTGGACGTTGGTATAGTAGTTCTTTTCTGGTTTGACCGCGCCGACGCGTGCCTGACCCTGATACAGACCAATGGTGGCTATGTAGCGCTGCTTGCCGGGCTCCTCGCGCATGGCCAGGTCCTCGTACCTTAATGTGTAGCCCTGCACGCGCGCTTCGGCTCCGCGCGCCAGCGTGACCGACTGCTCCGACTTGAACAGGGACGAGCCCACGATGGCGAGAGCGATCAACAAGATCGAAAGGTGCACGAGCTGACCGCCGTAGCGGCGACGACCGGCGCGGAACAGCCCCACGGCGGCGCGCAGGGGTGCTTCACCGCGCAGGCGGCTACGTTGGAGCACGGACCGGGCGAATGCCACCCCGATGCCGCCCGCAGCGAACGCGATGAGCGCACATGCCAGGAGCGCCAACGGCTGCCGCACTCCGAGCACAACGAGCGCGCCGACCAGGACAAGCGCCGCCATGACGGTGAAGCGCAGGGTTTGCCAGAGCTTCTGCCAGCGCGTCTCCCGCCAACCGAGCAGTGTGCAGAATCCGAGCAGGAACAGGATGACGAGGCCCAGTGGGGTAAAGACGCGCGCGTAGAACGCAGTGCCAAGCTCCATCTGCACGCCGCGCAGTGCCTGCGCCAGGTTGGGGAAAACCATTCCTACCAGGATCGCGGCGGCTAGGCCCACGAAGATCAAAATGCTCAGCAGCAGTGTGGATTCGCGGGTGAGCAGATTCTCCGGTTCCTGCTCGTCGTTGAGGGCCTGCCGCTGCCTGTAAAAAAGCACAGCCGACAGGACGATAATAGTGGCCATGAAGACCAGCAGGTAGTAAGCGATAGGCTGCACGCTCTGTGAGAAACCGTGCAGCGCAGAGGTGATGATGCCACCGCGCGTGACCAGCGTGGCAAAGATACACAGCAGAAAAACCGCGATGGCCAGTGCGGCACCCCAGCGCTTGAGGGCTCCCTGGCGCTCCTGCACCAGAAGCGCGTGCAGGTAGGCGGTGCCGACCAGCCATGGCACCAGAGAGGCGTTCTCCACCGGATCCCAGGACCAGTACCCTCCCCAGCCAAGCTCGACGTAGGCCCACCAGGCACCAATCAGGATGCCCAGGCCCAGAAACAGCCATGCCACCAGCCCCCACTTGCGGGCCAGGGACAGGCTGCTGGCCCGTGTGTGATCCTGCAGCGGCCCACTGGCCAGAAGCGCTAGTGTAAAGGCAAACGGCACGCTGTAGAGGGCATAGCCCAGGAACAGGATGGGAGGATGGAGGAGCATGCCAGGGTTTTCCAGGGCGGGTAACAGGCCCGCTCCTTCAAGAGGCTGTATGGCGAGTTCGACAAAGGGGTTCTGCAGAGCGACCAGAAGTAGGGCAAAGAAGGCCTGGATGGCGGCCAGGGTGGCCAGCGCATAGGGCCACAGGGCGGTTGGCCAGCGCGACTTTTGTAGCAGGACGAAGACTGTGATCGCGCACAGCAGCAGCAACCACAGCAGCAACGAGCCCTCCTGGCCGGCCCACAGGGCCGAGATGACGTACAGGGTGGGCTGGTAGGTGCTGGTATGGGCGTAGACGTACTGCACTTGAAAATTGCGTGAAAGCAGCAGGAACAGCAGGATGGAGGTGGCGAGGGCAACCAGGCCAGCCGTGGCAAACAGAGCCAGCTCTGCGCGGCGTGTCCAGCGGGGCTGACGCGTTCTGGCGCCCCATAGAGCGGCCGATGCCCCTCCACTGGCAGCGAGCAGGGCCAGGAGAATCGCGGCGTAACCCAGTTGAGTCATTGGCTTTTCGATCCTCCAGTGCTAGCGTGTTGCAGTGGCGGTGGCTGCAGCCTGGTACTTGGAGGGACACTTGAGCAGCAGCTTGCTGGCCTCGAATGTGCCGCTGCGCTGCAACTTGCCTTCGACCAGGGCCTGGGCGCCATCGCGGAACATGTCGGGTTGGGTGCCTTGGTACGCGACGGACAGACGCGCAGCACCATCTATCAGGGTGAAGCGCAGAAGTCGGGTCGTTGCGTCCCAGGCGATCGACTCCCCGTCGATGGTGCCGCCCACGCGCACGCCCTGTCCATAGATCGATGGCACACGGGTCTTGAGCTCCGCGATGGTCAGGGCGTAGACCGCCGCGCCGCGCATGCTGCTGAACACCAGGAAGGCGATGGTCAGAACGACAACGGCGCCGCCGACCACCAAGCGCCACTGTTTTGAGCTGGGCATGGAACGGTTCGTCACTCTCATGGCCAGGGCTTGCTCCTTAAACCAGCGTTCTAGCGTGAAGACGACAGTGAGCCACCCCTCCTCAGCCGTATGCGCGATTGTACCGCACGGCTGCCAACGCGAGAAATCGGGGTCGCGCTGTGGCGCTCCGAGGCCACGCTGTGGCGCTCGGAGGCCACGCTGTGGCGCTCGGAGGCCACGCTGTGGCGCTCGGAGGCCACGCTGTGGCGCTCGGAGGCCACGCTGTGGCGCTCGGAGGCCACGCTGTGGTCTAGTGCAGGAGGGCCTCGATTTGTTGCACCATGAAGCTCTTCTTCATGGCACCGATCTGCGTGTAACGGACCTTACCCTGGCGATCAATGAAGACTGTGGTCGGGAATGCCTGCACCTTGTAGGCTTTGGAGGCCAGTTGGTTGGTGTCCCTCAGCATGGGGAAGGTGAGGCCCGACTGCCTGGCGTAGTCTATAATGGCGGCCTCGTCCTCTGTGACGTTCACGGCCAGCACAACGACTCCCTGGTCGCGGTACTGGCGGTAGACCGCCTCGAGGTCCGGCATCTCCTGGCGGCACCACTTGCACCAGATGGCCCAGAAGTTGAGCAGCACAATCTTGCCACGGTACTGGCCGAGTTTGTCCATGGAAAAGACGCCGACGGACTGCGGCGGGGCAGTGGCGTCCGGCGTTGACTGCGGTTTCGAACTGCAACTAACGCTCGCCGCCAGCACGAGCACTGCGGCCAGCAGCCACGCGAGTGGTTTGTGTCTCATGGTCGTGTGCGAAAGCCTCCGGTTTCTACAAATGTGTCGTTTCGCTGTGGCGCTCGGAGGCCACGCTGGGGCGCGCCGGTAAGGCACCCTCTTTGATCAGCCGGTTGGTTTCCTTGCGCATGCAGCGGTCCATCACCACCAGCAAGCCTGCCGCGCGTGCTTGTTGCGCAGCCTGCTCGTTGACCACTCCCTCCTGCATCCAGACCGCCTTGGCCCCAACCTGTATGGCCTGCGCAATGAAGGGCGGTACGGCCTCGGCACGACGAAATACGTCTACCACATCAATCGGCTCGGGAATAGAGAGCAGATCGGGGTAGGCGCGCTCTCCCAGGGCCTCGGTCAGGTTGGGATTGACAGGGATGATGCGGTAGCCCCTGCTCTGCAGGTACTGTGCCACCTGGAAGCTTGGACGCTCGGGGTCGGCAGAGAGTCCCACGATGGCGATGGTGTGGCTTTCCTTTAGAACCCTGGCAATTGTGGCTGGATCGTCGAATGGAGTCGTCATGCAATACCTACTTGGCGACAGGATAGCCAATGTCCGCCAGGGTCGCCTCGATCTTGGGCAGAAGATCGTCCTCCTCGTAGGTGACGGTGACGGCCTTGCGCTGCACGTCCACCTCAACGTTCGTGACACCAGACACGGGGCCGAGTCCAGTCTTGATGTGATGCGCGCAATGCATGCAAGAGATGTTGGGTACGTTCAACGTTCTGGTCGGCATTTGATTATCCTTTCGGGAATGGTCAGGTCTTACAGCTCGTGAGATGACTCGAACAAGCCCAGCAGTTCGCCAATGACACGCTCGCGTTCCGCGGCGTCGTCACTGCGAACCGCGGTGGCGACACACTGCTGGAGGTGACTCTCCAGAACTAGCAGGTTGAGTTTCTCCAGAGCGCCCTCAATGGCTCGAATCTGTCGGATCACGTCAATGCAGTACTGATCTTCTTCCACCATGCGCGTGACGCCGCGCACGTGTCCCTCGATGCTCTTCAGACGGCGCAGGGCTTCTTCTCGGTTCTCAGCCAACATTGCCGGTCCTCCATCCCACCCCCAGGGGGAGGGGTATCTTCCGCATGGCAGTTTAGTGCATTTTGCCGCTTTTGTCAAATGGCCGGTTTACAATTAGCGCAAAGTAGTGTACAATTCCTGGCAAGTGATTCAACTCTGGAGGGATGCAGCGTGGGACAGGGCAAGACGGTCGGTGTGATTCTTGTCGTTGTGGGTTTGATTATCATAGTGGTGGCTGCGCTTTTCCTGTTCTCGGGCGTGTCCGAAGGACGGCTGAGGGGCTCTGGCTTCATGCTGGGGTTGGCGCTGGCGCTGGTGCTGGCGCTACCCGTGCTAGCAGGCGGGGTCGTCATGTTCCTGCGCGGCCGGAGCGAGGCCGCCCAATTCGCCGAGGCAGAGAAAGAGAAAAGGATCCTCAACATTGTCCAGACGCACGGACAGGTGAATGTGTCCGACATCGTGATTGAAATGAACTTGACGCGCGATCAGGTCAAGGCATACATCTACGATCTAGTGGGCAAGGGCCTGTTCACCGGGTATATCAACTGGGAGGATGGCATTCTGTACGCGCGGCAGTCGGCAGAGATGCAGACGACCAAGTGCCCTAATTGCGGCGGAGTGCGCGAGGTGGTCGGCAAGGGCGTGGTCAAGTGCCCGTATTGTGGTTCTGAGCTGTTCCTGGGCTAGGGTCGCAACTTTCAAGGGGGGATGGAGCATGACACAGGATTTCAGGGGCAAGATCGAGGGTTCCTACAACAAGCTGGAGCAACTGGTCAAGGGCCTGCCTGGCTACAAGGGCTACAAGGAAAAGGAAGTTCGCCGCGAAGCGGACAAGCTGGTGCGCATGCGAGTGGCGCGGGGACTGGAGGAGCAGAGGCGCCGTCTGAATGGCGTGCTCTTGCAGTTGACGAACGCCGGCCGCCTCGGAGTGCTGCTGACGCTGGACCGGGCCCTGACGCGCCTGCAGACGCTGATCGATCGCATCAAGACGGCCAGCTACGGCTACGCCGGACTTTTCGACGCTGTGAAGGTGAAGGAAGCCGAGCTGGATGCCCTCTACAGCTTTGACACGGCTCTACTAGAGAGCGTGTCCAAGTTGCAGGCGCTGGTAGATGGTGTGGCAGCTGCTGAAAGGGACGAGGACGTGACCAAGGCCGGCAATGCTCTGCTCGATGCGCTGGAAGAGGTCAACAGCACCTTTAGCCGGCGGCAGGACGTGATTGTGGAGGCCCCCGCAGTCTAGTGCGTGCGGTGTTAGGTAGACGTTTACGCGCAAGGGATGGCGTACAACAATAGTTGATTGCATAAGGAGGAACGGATGGCGCGGATTTTCGACGTAATAGAGTACCTTGACCCATCAGGGCGTGAGTTGGTGCACCGCATTCCGGAGCAGGGCTCAGGCGACTTTCGGCTGGGTTCACAGCTCATCGTGCGCGAGAGCCAGGCGGCGGTGTTCTTCCGCGATGGCAAGGCGCTGGACACCTTTGGGCCGGGCCGGCACACCATCAGCACCAACAACATCCCGTTGCTGACCGGCTTGATCAGCATCCCCTTTGGTGGCCAGACCCCCTTCAAGGCCGAAGTCTGCTTTGTGAACCTGAAGGACTTCCTGGATCAGAAATGGGGCACCCCCGAGCCCATTGCCCTGCGCGACAAGGAGCTGGGATTGGTCCGCCTGCGCGCGTTCGGCACGTATTCGATGCAGGTGTCTGACCCGCAGTTGTTCGTGAACAAGGTCGTCGGCACGCGCGGCATCTATGAGACGGGGCAGATCGCCGACTATTTGCGCAGCATGATCGTCACCAAGACCGTGGACCTGCTAGGCGAGACGCAGACCTCGGTCTTTGACCTGCCGCGCCTGTACGAGGAGATCGGCGCTGGTGTCAAGGCCAAGGCGCAGGAAGACTTTGGTGCCGTGGGCATCACGCTCAAGACGTTGTACATTACATCGATCAGTCCGACCGAAGAGACCTCCAAGGCCATCGACGAGCGCGCGGCGATGGGCGCGATTGGCAACATGCAGGCCTACATCCAGTTCAAGGCCGCACGTGCCATGGGCGATGCCGCCGCGGCCGGTGGCGGTGGCGCGGCAGGCAGTCTTGCCGGCGCAGGCGTGGGCCTGGGCGCGGGCGTGGGCATGGGCGCCGCCATGGCCGGGGCGATTGGCGAGGCCATGCGCGCTGGCCAGCAGGCGCAGCAGCCGGCGCAGCCAGCGGCAGCCGCCGTCACGTGCCCCAACTGTGGCACGGCCAATCCGGCCGGCGCCAAGTTCTGCAACAACTGCGGCACGCAACTCGGCGGCAGCGTCAAGTGCGCGAGCTGTGGCACGGAGAACCCGCCCACGGCCAAGTTCTGCAGCAAGTGTGGAACCGAGTTGGCGTAGCGCAGGGTCAGGCTGGATAGCCGGAGCGTTGCGTGTACTGAGGCGTGTCTTCACTCGCAGTATGAAGGGGCAGCGAGCATGGTCTGCTGCCCCTTCTTTGGATTCCTGTATGATCATCGGCTCAGGCACGTGACGTTGTCGGCCAGCCTTCCCGGTAAGTGGTGCCGCGATACCTGCTGGCGCTTGCCAAGAGAACTTTTGGGAAGACTGGTCCGCAATCACGCAACTTGGGTTTCGTCGGGTTCTGCGCTATCATTCGTGCTGGAAGCGTTTTAGGAGTGGCCGTGCTGGCACCAATTGTGGTCAGCCGGTGGCGGTTCCCATCTTGGGCGGGAGGAGAGCGACGTGGAAGTTCTGTTGCTAAAGGACATCAAGAGACTGGGTAAGGCGGGGGAGGTGCGCAAAGTAGCTGACGGTTATGCCCGCAATTACCTCATTCCGCGCGGCCTGGCAGTGCCGGCTACACCCGGTGCGATCAAACGCACCGAGGTGCAGAAGGCGATTGAGGAGCAGCGCGAGGAGCGCCTGCGCAGCGATGCTACGGCGTTGGCCGAACACATGAGTAGCGTGACGCTGACCTTCAAGGTCAAGGCCGGCGAAAAGGGGCGTCTATACGGATCTGTGACGGCGGCGGACATTGCCGCAGAGCTCGAGAAGAAGACCGGGTACGCGGTTGACAAGCGCAAAGTTGGACTGGACGAGCCTCTACGGCTGCTGGGCTCGCACAAGGTGCCGCTGAAGCTTGTGGCTGGGGTGGCTTCGGAGATGACGGTGGTGATTGAGGAGGCTCCCGAAGCAGAATCCAAGTAGCCCTGCTGGGCACCGGATAGCGAGAATCGAGAAAGGCCACGTCCGCGGACGTGGCCTTTTTCTTCGGGAGTGGATGGGAGTCGAACCCACCAGGGCCGCCTCTACGGCACCCCTCAGACGGTTTTGAAGACCGCGGAGCCCACCAGGACTCAACCACCCCCATGCACAGGAATAGGATACTCGGTTTCCCTCATTTGGTCAAGCGCCTTGCGACTTGTCAGAGGTGGGGAGCTCACGCCCGGCAAGCAGCCCGCGCAGCCAATTGGTCATAGGGACCAGGATGTAGCCCTTGCTGGGATCCGGAGGATCTCCAGCGTAGACCTCGTAGCCCTGTGGTCCCCAGTACCAGGCGTGATACGCGATGTAGGCGCAAACGGCGCCATCCAGGCGATCTTCGTAGCGCTTGAAGGCGCCTCCCTGCAATGAGGGTACGTCCACCTGGGTGATCTCTGGAGGAAGGTGCAGGGCCGGCTCGGCTTGCTGCAGGGCGATCAGACCGCGACGCAGGCGCTCCAGTTCCTGGCAACGGAAAGCATGGTCGCGGTTTGGGCGAGCCTTGTACTTGATGGTCTTGTGCAGATGGAAAAGGGCCAGGGTTGCCGGGTGTGGGTAGACTTCAAAGATGCTGCGGGCTGGGCCGCGGGCCTCGAGGTAGGGATCCTGCCGGAATCCCTGCTCCGCCAATGCCGCGACGATCTGCTCGCCGCGCGTGCAACTGCCAGGACGATTGCGATAGGCTGGATAGCAGCCCGCTCCAAAGCGTCCAAAGAGGTGCGTGACTTGCCGGTCCACCGGTCGCGAGCCTTCGGCGTTCGGAACGATGAGTGGCGCGTCGATGGCCACCAGTGCCGGGCCTGTGCCGGCGGTGTTCCTGACAAAAGCCAGCACCTCGGCGTTGTCCCCCAGGCGCTCCGGGGACGCAACCCAGTGCGCGTGGCCTCCTGAATCCTCGAGGGCCACGCCGCCCGAGTTGTTGCGGGGTCACCAGGCCAGGTCGAGGCCGATGAAGCGCGTGCCCATGGCGACCCCCTTTAGCCCAGAGGCTGCTTGAAATCGTAAATGCCGCCAGCCGTGCTCCAGCGGCGTCCGCACGTGTCACAGACGAGGCACTTGGGTTCCTGGGTGAGCTGGCTGCCACGGCAAGCGGGGCAACAGAACAGTGCCGACGGGGCCGGTGAGGCGTCCCCGTCCACAGCCCGTGCGCGCAGGAACATACTCGGTGTGAGCCTGAGCCGCGCGGCGGGTTGCTGCAGCCAACCATCCAGCGTGGCCAGCGCTGCTGCCGGGATGAGCCGCTTGAGGGCCTGCAGGCGAAAATGGGAGACGCTGAGCTGGCGCTCGACCCGGAAATGGGCCGCTTGCAGGCTCTGCTGTATGAATGCGGGATGAAAGTCAAAGTTCAGTGGCGCGAACTCCCAGGGTTCGAGACCAAACGGGCTGTGCTTCTGGCGCCCCACACGGTAACGGAGAATGGCCTTGAGGTTGCGCTTGTTGGCATACTCCATGACGAAGAAGGAGCCCGGGCGCAGGATGTGCCGGATGGCTTGTAGGGCTTGCGGCACGTCCGAGAGGTGATGCAGCACGCGCACCGTGACCGCCGTGTCGAACGCCCCTGCCGCAAAAGGCATCTCGTAGACGTTGGCAGCGACGTAGGTGATGCGGCCTGACCCCAGGAGGCGCTGTGCCTCTTGCAGCAAAGAGTGCGCGGGGTCCATCAGGACGACCTCGTGGTACCCATTGTAGAGGTCCACAAGTCGGCCGAATCCGCCGCCGATGTCGATGATGCGGTCGCCAGTGGGGGGGAGCAGCTTGCGTAGCGCAATGCGCTCCGCCAGGTCCTCGTAGGCGCGACCCTGGCCTCCCCAGAAAGCCGTGCGATAGTCGCTGCCTTCATAGTCGCAGAAACGGGGCGCGCGCTCTGTCAAGCGAGGGTTGGTCAAGTGCTCTCCTCAATGCAATGTTTCACGTGAAACATGCCCGACCGAGAGAGCAGGCAGGTGTTTCACGTGAAACACGCGTGGGTGTGGTCAGGTGGGAGTCCCCAGTTGAAGCGCTAGGCCGCTGTGGACGGCGTCACAAGCCCGTTTGACACCTTGCACGAAATCAATTACAATAGCCGACCAGTGCTGCATGAGAGCCATTGTAGTGCATTGCCCGGTGACTGTCAAAGGCTTCGTCGGCAATTTGGATGCAGTGTACGCGGTTCCTTGTGATGCTAGCAGGTATGGAGGGATTTTTCTTGGCAAATACAAAGTCGGCAATCAAGCGCATTCGTTCGTCCGAGAAGCGGCGGGTGCTCAACCGCCAGTTCCGCACCCAGGCCCGCACGTCCGTCAAGAAGGCCAAGACGTTGATCGAGGCGGGAGAGATTGAGGAAGCGAAGAAGAGTGTCGCGGTTGCCATCCGCGCGCTCGACAAGGCGGCTGAGAAGGGCATCATCCACCGCAACAACGCGGCGCGGCGCAAGTCGCGGCTGATGCTGCAGCTCAACCAGGCCATCCAGGGCGCGGCGGTCTAGGTCCGCTCAAACCGGTTCGTGTTCACACGATCCACAAACAGGGCACCGCTCACGGAACGGTGCCCTGTTTCTTTTCTCCTCGGACGACCTCGAAGATCCATACTGCCCCCGTGCAATACACTGGTCGAAAGCGCGCACTGCACAGGAACATCTGTGGAGTCAGCGCGCCGCCCTTGGCGCCGATGTAGACGTGGGTAACCCCTTCCTGCTGCACGACGCTCTGCAGCCCGGGGTCGTCCGCATCCTTGACCTCGGACACGACTTTTGCCAGCTCGCTCACGTGTTGCACATAGTCTGGCGCTCCGTACACGTAGGGCAACACAGGCAAAAGGGCGCGCCGGCCGGTCAGTTGGGGGATCCAATAGCCGCCGTCGCTGCCCGTGTAGATGCCCAGTTGCCAAAGGCGGGCGTTGATCAGGAAGACCGCCTCGGGAGGCGTGTTGGCCTGAATCCACTGCATGGCCTGCACGTCCTCGGCCATGGCCAGTACGGTCACGGGGTTCACGATCGATACCAGACCCCAGGCGCTCCGTAGCAGCGCGACCCCAATCGAGGCCACCAGCACCGCCTGTGCCGCGGCTCCCGCCCAGCGCGGAGTCCGCAGTCGTTTGCGGACCGCGGACAGGACGCAGCGCCACCCATCCCAGAGGCCTGTCACAGCCTCGCCCCCCAGTACGGCCAGCGGCAGGTAGAGCGCGATTACCGCTGCGGCGTTGTTTACCAGATTCGTGTTTGCCAGACCCAGCCAGCCCGGATTCAGGGCCAGCGC
>Ga0315289_10005190_pt1 | contig 19281 bp, 11 predicted proteins | sample YL17G11_40_MG_FD_203452 | JGI IMG/M metagenome (GOLD analysis project Ga0315289, IMG submission 203452) | Sediment microbial communities from Yellowstone Lake, YNP, Wyoming, USA - YL17G11_40 | ecosystem: Environmental > Aquatic > Freshwater > Lake > Sediment | place: USA: Wyoming | collected...
AGCCAATGGGCATCTTTATGTCAGCACCGACAAAGGTCGAATCTGCGGCTTCACGCCGGGACAGACCGGCGGGATCGAAGGCCGCATCGTCAGGCACAGTAAGCCGTCCGTCAGCGACCCCTACCCGCAAGATGCGCTGACGCCGATCTACCGTGCCGCGGCCGAAGCGATCGTCATGGAGAGCGGCCTGACGAAGGGCTACTGCCTGGTGCTCGGCGCCGAGCAGGGCCGGCTGGCTCTGGAATTGGCCAAGCGAACGAGCTTGCAGATCGTCGGAATCGAGCCGGACCCGGCCAAGGTGCAGACGGCACGGAAGGCCCTCGATGCCGCCGGGCTGTACGGCGCCCGGGTCGTTATCGACCAAGGCGACCCGTCCGCCCTGCCTTATTCGGACTACTTCGCCAACTTGATCGTCTCCGATAGCCTGCTGCTGACGGGCAAGACCCCCGGAGACGCGACGCAATTGGCCAAGCATCTGAAACCATGTGGCGGTGTGATCTGTCTCGGTGTGCCCGCCGGCAAACTCGGCAAACTGGGTCCGGTATCCGCCGGCGATCTCGCCGACTGGCTGGGCCAACTCCGGCTGGGCCGCTGCCGCATCAGTCAGACGAATGGCCTCTGGGCAATTCTCAAACGCGGCCCCCTGCCCGGCGCCGGTCAATGGACGCATCAGTATGCCAACGCCGGCAACGTCACGTGCAGCAACGACCGGATCGTCAGCGGGCCCCTCGGCCTGCTATGGTTTGGTGAGCCGGGTCCGGCGCCGATGGTCAACCGCCACGATGCCGCCGCCGCCCCGCTGGTGGTCAACGGCAAGACGTTCATCCAAGGCGAGAACACCGTCATGGCGCAGGATTCCTACAACGGCACGCTGCTCTGGCAACGGGACATCCCCGGGGCGGTGCGGACGCGTCTGAAGCAGAAGGAGTGCGGCAATCTGGCGGCCTCCGATGACAGCTTCTTCGTCGCCCTTCCGGACCGGTGCCTGCGGCTCGACGCGGAGACAGGCGAGACCCTCGCCACCTATTCTCTGCCGGTGAAGGCCAGCGGCTCGGCGTCCCAATGGGGCTTTCTCGCCTACGTCGATGGTATCCTCTACGGCAGCGCGATGACGCGGGTCGGCGTGTCCGACCGTGTCTTCGCCATCGACAGCCGCAACGGCGAGGTGCTCTGGCAGCACGACGCGAAGAATATCGGCAATCTGACCCTGGCTCTGGGAGATGGGTGGCTGTTCTTCATTGACAGCTCGCTCACGCGGGAGCAAAGGGATGAGCTGTTGCGGCAGGACAAGTCCCGCCTGGCGAGCCTCAAGGGCGAGGAGGCCAGGCAGGCGGAGGAAGCCATGAAGAAGCGCGACCTGCGGCTGGCGGTCGCCCTCGATGCCAGGACCGGGGGCAAGCTCTGGGAGACGCCGGTCGACGTCACGGACTGCAGCAACATCGGGGTCGCCGCGGGCGACTTGATGGCCATCTACAACGACGGCGTCCTCCTGCTGTGCGGCGCCAACGCCAACGGCCATTATTGGAAGCAGTTCCTGGCCGGGCAATTCTCCGAGCGGCGCCTGGTCGCCCTTTCCGGCCGGACCGGCGAGAAACTCTGGGCCTGCGATGCCAATTATCGCCATCGGCCTATCGTGGTCGGCGACATGATCGTCGCGGAGCCCTGGGCCTACGACCTCAAGACCGGCCAGCAGCGGACCCGTCCCAACCCGATCAGCGGGGTCGAGGCCCCCTGGCAGTTCCTGCGGCCGGGACATCACTGCGCTGCGCTCTCCGCCTGTCCCCAGATGCTCCTGATGCGTTCCGGCTTCACGGCCTACTACGATCTCCATGACGACAGCGGCATCCGTCATTTCGCCGGGCACCGGCCCGGCTGCTGGATCAACACGATTCCCGCCGACGGGCTGGTCCTCGTGCCGGAGGCCAGCGCCGGGTGCCTGTGCCTCTTTCCGATCATGTGCTCGGTGGCGTTGGAACCCCGGCCGGACCATTACCGCTGGGGCATCTACAGCGCCAAAGGCAGCAACACGCCGGTCCAGCAACTGGCCGTCAACCTCGGCGCCTCCGGCGACCTGCGCGCCCCGCAAGGAGCCCTGTGGCTGGCGTATCCCCGTCCCAAGCTGCCGGCCGACCGCGCCGCGATGGGCTTTGCGCTTGATCTGAAGGTCGAGTTCTTCCCCGGCGGAGAATACGTCGCTCATGCCACAGCGCCCCAGGCGACCGTCGGACCGGAGTGCCCGGTCCGCTCTTCTTTCGCCCAGGGTGTAAAACGATGCACTCTGCCTCTGCGCGGTGAGACGGATGGGCCGGCTGAATACACGATCCGCCTCTACTTCCCGCCAGTGGCAGATTCCGCGGCAAACAAAGCGACTTTCGACATCAAGCTCCAGGGGAACGTGGTAGCCACAGCCTTTGACCCCGCGCAATCTTCGCAAGGCGCGTTCCTGGAACTGACCGGCGTTCGCGTGGACCGTAACTTGGAGATCGAATTCGTTCCTGCAGACAAAGCGACAGCACCGGCCCTGAGTGGTTTAGAGGCGATCTGCGAGAGCCCTGGCGCAGGCGCAAAGACCAAGCAAGTTGCGCTCGAGTAGGGTGGGGCTTGCCCCACCAATACCCGTGTGACAGAAGAACCGGTGGGGCAAGCCCCACCCTACAAATCACTGTCCCACGATCTCCCGAGCAATGCGCTCGCGCAGCTTGAGCAGGTGATACGGGTCTTGGTCCCACGAGCCCCAGGCCGGCACAGCCGTGCGGACGATCTCATCCACAGCCTCTTTACCCTTGCGCTTCTCCAGCAGCGTGAAGTACTCGTAATCTTCCATGCCGTCGCGCAAATTCTTCAGGCGAATCGTGGTGATCGGGCCGTCGACCCCGGCGTCCTCGCCCGGATAGAACAACATGCCTTCCCCATTGTAATTGAGCCGGAAGCCCGGACTATCCCAGGGGTTCCGTTGCGGACTCGTCCAGCAAACGGTGGTCCAGTACAGCAGCCCCGTCACGCCATAGCGTCGGTTCAGCCACGGAGCGATGCGATAGCTCAGCACAGGGAAATCAATCTGCCAATAGGGCGGAATGTCGTTCTTGACCTTCTCGTAGCCGGGCTCATACGACGGCGCTTTCTGGCACAGGGCCGTGTAGCTCCACACGGTGTCACCCTCGCTCTGGACGCGCTTGATGCTCGTCTCTTCGAGGAACGCAAACAACGGACACCAGATGTCCACGGCTTCGTCGAGTGTGCCCCAATCAGGATTCTCGGTGTAAGGCTGTTCGACCACGAGACGCCGAAGCTTCGGCGCGCCTTCGTGGACCACGGCCCCCACCAGCCGCACTTCTTCGTAAACTTCTTTCGTGTTCGGCTCGTCGAGCATGTACAGGTAGGCCCGGTCGGCCCAGCCCTTCTTCTGCAGATAGGCGTACCACGACTGGTAATAACGGATCGCCTTGCTGCGACCGGTGGTCAGGATGTCACGGAACGAAGCCCGCGGGACCTCGAGATTCGTGACGTGATACCGTGCCACGAACTCCGTGATCTGCCGGTCTGTGTTTTCATCAAACAGGACCGAGCCGTCTTCTCCAACCTTCGGCAGCAGCCGGCGCGGCAGTGGCGGATTGAGCCGGTGCGCGGCCATCGCGGCAACGTACCGATCCTCCAGGGCGCGATACTTCTCGGAATTCTCATCGAGCTTGTAGTACCGGGCCACATACGAGAAGAAGTTGCCGAAGTGGTTCTCGTGCGTGGGGCCGTCGGGCAAGGTGAAATCCCAGACGGTCACCCGCACCGGGATGGTGGCCCGCTTCGCATTCTGGGCCTGTACGAAGAACGCGCCCTCGTAGACCCCCGGCGCCGCGTCCTTCGGGACCTGCACATCCACCCATAACGGCTGATGCCGATCCAGCCACAGATCGAAGCCCACCGCGCCAAAACGCGCTCCTTCCATTCCCTTGTCGCGCCAGCGCGGCTCCGGCACCCGCGCATTGGTGTACGGGTTCACAAACGGGACCAGCGGATCGGCGATCAAGCCGGGCGGCTCCGTCGCGTGCGGCGGGGAGTAACGAACCGGGATGAACACTTCGCGATACAGAGTAACGCCCTGCGCCGGAAGGCTCGCCTCGCCCGGCCCTTTCAACGGCGACATCTCCGCCGTGACGATCCGCAGATTCTCGCCCGCCGCCGTCACGACGACCTGGAAAGATTCCGTTTCGCCCCGGGCCGCGAAGACCTCGACGGTCTCGGCTCCTTTGAAAGCCCCCTCCTGCCGCACGCGCACCGTCGGCGGCACGGCCTTCAGATTGATTGTCCCTGCGCCGGCCGTCACTTGCATCATGCTCAAAACGACTAAGACTGCCAATGGCGACTTCATAGCGATGGTCCTCCTGTCTGCATCCGGAACGTAGTAGTTGTCGGATCCTCTACTCATCCAATCTTCGAGACGGCGGCCGGCACAGGCAAATCCCAGCCTTTACGGTACGACCGCCGGATCAGGGCATCGGCCTCGGGGGCGTTCTTGGCCTTCAGGGCGACCGTGTCCCATTCGATCTTCCTGCCAAGACGCACCGCCAAATTGCCCAGCAGCACCATCTCGGTGAGTCGGCTGCTGTAATCGAAACTCGACAGCGGCTTCGGGCCTCCCTTGCACGCCCCGATCCATTCCGCGTCCTCGTTTGGCACGCGGCGGACGGTCTTCGGCGTGTCGGCGAACGGCTCCGCGCGACGGCTGGGTGTGACGATCCAGTCGGTCGAGCCCCGTCGGAACAACATCAGCCCTTCATCCCCTACCAGAATCACGTCCCACTGCCTCGGGTCGTCCCTGGCAGCGGCCTTTTTCTTCTTCTTATCGTCCGCCTTGCCGGAGCGAGCGGGTCTCGGACGGGCTTCTGCTGCCGTACCGGTCTTCCCCGCTTCTGCCACCGCCCGCGTGAACAACTCATTGGGGGTGTTTTGCTTGCCGTCTCTGTTCCCATCGTACCAAACGTACTTCACCGCCGGCATTTCAACCGCCGCCTTCGGCCCCACGGAGCTTCCGAACTCGCCGCCCCCGACCGACGGACGAGCGGCAAACTGATATGTGATCGTCGACCAATCCGGGCCGGTCTCTTTGGTCTGACCGCCGGACTCGGCTTCCACCGACACCGGTGCTCCCAGGTCGAGCGCCCAGTACGCCATATCCATGATGTGGCAGGCCATATCGCCGAGCGCCCCGGTGCCAAAGTCCCACCAGCCGCGCCATTTGAACGGCACGTAGCAGGCATTGTAGTCCCGGATCGGGGCCGGCCCGACCCAAAGGTCCCAATCCAGCCCCTCCGGCTTGGCCTGTCCGGCGAGACGATCCCGCTCCTTCAACGCCTCCTGACCCTGGGGCCAGATCGGCCGATTGGTCCAGGCGTGCACCTCGCGGACCGGGCCGATGAGGCCCGCCCGCACCAGCTCGACGGCCCGCCGGATTGGCTCGCCCGCGTGCGCCTGGTTGCCCATCTGCGTCTGCACTTTGTAGTATTTGGCCGCCTGTTCCATCACCCGGGCCTCGTGGATGGTGTACGTCAGCGGCTTTTGGCAGTAGACGTGCTTGCCAAGGGACATCGCCGTCAGCGACGCCACCGCGTGGACGTGGTCCGGCGTGCTGACCGTCACCGCATCAATGCCCTTTTCTTTTTCGAGCATGACCCGAAAATCCTTGTAGCGTTTCGCATCGGGGAAGCCGGCGAACGTCTTGGCTGCCTTCATCTCATCGACATCGCACAGTGCCACAAACGTCCCGCCCGCCCGGGTCACGTCGGTCACTTCCCCGGCTCCCTTGCCCCCGACGCCGATCCCCGCCACATAGAACCGCTCATTGGCGCCCCAGACTCGTTTGGGGATGTAAGTGAACGCCAGGGAAGAGGCCGTGATGCCCAGGAAACTGCGACGACTGATTTGCTGCTCCACCATATTCCGTCCTTTCGATTGCGTCCAAAGATGCTGTCACCGCCAGCCATTATATGCGGCATCACAGGAACGTGACTACCTCGGGGAGCGTTTTCTTCGGCAGGTCAGGGACCTGCACTCCTTCGGCGGGATAGCCGACTACCAGGACGAGGAAGGGCCGCTCGTTCTGAGGCCGGCCCAGGATCTGGTTGAGAAAGCCGGGCCGACCGGGAAGCGTGCACAGGTCAGTCCTTCAAGAGGATAGCTTCATCCTGCACATCCACATCCCCATCGCTGTCTCTATCACTTTCAATCGGGTGGCTGCCCAGCCGAATCAACTCAATGCCCTCGCCGGCGCCGAGATTCCTTGAATACTGCTTGTCGGTCACATTATTCCAATGCTCGTGAACGCCCAGACTGCCCAGGCGAATGCCGGTGCGATCAGGGTCGTAGAACGTCCCCGAACAAGGATCGTTCGCCAAAGCGGCTTCGTGTAAGTAGTCCTCCGCCCCGCCCTGCATATCGTACTTGGCGCTGGGCGCGTGCCCATACTTGACCACGTCGGGCCACTCCTGGTTCACGAAATCATACCCCACGGAGTCGATGGCGACGGGGTCCTGAGAGGCGAAGAGGCTGGAAGGCCAGTCGCCGTTGAACGGCACCGACTTCCACTTGTAGGGATGCGAGTCCGCGTAGTAGCCGCCATAGAGACCATCGAGGAGGTACAGAAGCGTCTTGCCGCCGAACTCGGGGTGGCCCATAAGGTCCACCAACCCCCGGTACCGTGCCGTCCCCGGGCTCCACGGCGGATTTTGGTTGGCGTTCGGCAGGCTCAGGTGCATGTCATAGTAACCCGGAAATTCCCCCTTGGTCGGCAGGAGGGGCCATTCGGGCCTCAGACGACCGTCCGGGGTCCTGATGAGGGAACCGTAATGGTTCTTGGCACAGAGCGTCACGCCGGAGGAATGTCCTTTGAGAATGGCGAAGTTGATGAGGTAAGCTGCCTCGGCAAAGGCGGTCGGTAGGTAGTCCTGCTTCTTCCGAGTTGCTTCGGGCGTGCTCCAGTAAAACGGGATATTTGAGAATTCCACGCGCGTCCGGCCCCAGCCGCCGTAGGTGTCGAGATAGCGTACGTTCGGGAATTCCGGATGCACGATGTCCCACCAGTAACTCGGGATCATGCCCGTCGGATCGCCGATAGAGATGTCGTTCTGGTCCACGCCCACAACGTAGACCAACTGGCGCAGCAGGGCCAGGGTCATCTGGGGCGAGTTGTCGGTGTTGTTCATGACGCTCTGCTTCTTGTCATACGTGATCGGGCTGACGTTGCCGTAGTAGGCGTTGCAGGTCGTCAGATTGATCTTGATGGCGATCTTCTCGCCCGGTTGGTAGCCCACGTCCCCCTGGCCGCGATCCGCGTTGAAATAGCGGAAGATGGCGTCCCACGCGGGGGCGTCGGAATTGGTGCCCGCCACGCCCCGAATCGCCTGCGAGACCATCCTCTCCACCACCTCCAGGTTGGTGTGCTCGTTCTGCCACCAGTGCTGAGACGAGCTGTAACCATCCCAATCGGTGGCCTCGGGATCGTGGACCCAGACCACCCGGCCGGGATGAATCCCTTTGGCCGCGCCAATCGGGCCGTGAGGACCCCACGGGCCTTGGGCTATTGTCAGTTGCTCGGGCCGCCCTGCCCGCGAAACCACGGCGATGATTGCCACTGTGATCAGGCAGATACATACCAGCACAGGCCGGGATTTCCTCAGGAGCCGCCCGGTCCTTCGGAATAAGGTCACCGAACCGATCAGAACGACAACCCAGGCGACAAAACCCGAGGCCAGCGGCATAGCGACCCGTTGGCACGGATACGTCGCGCGGGAAGGCTTGGGCACGACCCGGATCAGGAACCAAACCAGCGCCAGCAATCCCGCCGCCGGGGATGCCCACCCCACCCAACGGTATCTCCTCCTGACTGCGGGACATTCCCCGTTCCTGTGACATGATGCCGAGGCGCGATTCTCTTGCATGACACGTCCTCCCGACTCCTGGGCTGGGGTCAAGTCGCCCCAGCAGATAACACGATTATACCGCAGATTCTGCTTGAAATCCTACTGCGAATCTGGTAAAAGCAGAAGCAGTGAAGTACGCGGACTTTGCTTCGGCAGCATGCGAACTCTATCCGCCCGTTCGACAGGAAGAGGAGTTGTCATGTCAGGCATACGACCGCAAAGGCAGGCGCACCCCGCGCGGGCTCTCCCCTTCCACATCTTGGGCATGTGCAACCATCGCAGGCAATGGCCCCGGCCCGCGGCGCGTGTGCCGCGTTCGGTCGGGGTGTAGATGTTTCAGGCATGGGCAAAGGAGGAAGAATATGGGTAAGAGAGTCGTTTGTTTGCTGGCGTGCCTTGCGGTGCTGGGCTCGGCCAGTGTGGCCTTCGGCGAACTGGTCGGCCACTGGAAACTGGACGAAGGCACGGGAACCAAGATTGCCGACTCTTCCGGCAAAGGCAACAACGGAACCGTCACGGCCGGCAGTCCCACCTGGATCGCCGGTATCAAGGACGGAGCCCTGGAGTTCCACGGTTTGGGCGTCTCCGGGGGCGGCGGGGACATGATTACCGTCCCGCATAGCGCCAGCCTGGACATCACAGGTCCGATCTCCATCGCCCTGTGGATTCAACCCGGCGCGGATGACCCGGAGGGAAAGGCCACGACGACGGCGCCGATGGCCAAGGCCCTGAGTACGGCCAGTCCCAGTTGGAGCTATCAGGTTCGCTACGGGTGGAACAGCCCCAAGTCCTTCATGGCGTTCACGTTCAACACAACGCCCCGGGCCTGGGCTTACGTCAACACGAAACTGGCGCGCGACGAATGGTGCCACATCGCCTGTTCCTTCAACGGCACGACACTGACCACCTATCTCAATGGATTGGCGACCGAATCGACCCCCATGGGTGCCATTACCAGCAGCCCCACGCCGACCCTGATTGGCTCCGACGGATGGGGTTGCGATTGGATCGGCGCGATCGATGATGTCCGGGTCTACAACAACGCCCTGACAGCGGACCAGATCGCGGAGATCTGCCCGCCTTCGCGCGCCGCCAAGAACCCGAATCCGGCCGACGGAGCAGTCGGCGTTGCGATGCCGCTGTTCCGGTGGGAGGCCGGCTACAAAGGGGTCATGCACGAGGTCTACCTCGGCACTAGTCCCGACCTTGGTCCGGCCGACCTGGCCGGCCCGCGCTCGGCCATGACCATGTTCTACTACGCGCTGGGACTCAAGCCGGGCGTCACCTATTACTGGCGGGTCGATGAGATCGAGGCCGATGGGAAGACGGTCAATACCGGCAATGTCTGGAGCTTCACGACGCAGGCTCTGACGGCCTACCTGCCCGGTCCGGCGGATGGGGCGACGGATGCTTCCACCGCCGCCGCCTTGGCCTGGCAGCCGGGCCAAGCAGCCGTCAAGCATCATGTGTACTTTGGCAACAGCCTCGACGCGGTCACCCAAGGCGCGGCGAGCGCCGACAAAGGCACTCAGGAGGGGACCACCTTCACGCCGGGACCGCTGGACAGTGTGACTACCTACTACTGGCGCGTGGATGAGATCAAGGCAGACAACTCCGTGGTGGCCGGCCTGGTCTGGAGCTTCACCACCTGTCTGCCCGTGGACGACTTCGAGAGCTACAACGACGATCTCGACGCCAAGACCACCATCTTCGACACCTGGATCGATGGCTTGACCAATGGTCTGAGCGGCTCCATCGTCGGCAACAGCACGGCTCCGTTCGCCGAGCAGACCATCGTGCACGGCGGCAAGCAGTCCATGCCCATCGATTACAACAACACCAAGGCGCCCTTCTACAGCGAGGCCGAACGAGAGTTCGCCCCAGCGGAGAATTGGACGACCGATGGGATCGACACCCTCGTGCTCGACGTCCAAGGCCGGCCGAACAACAACGCCACCGCGTTGTACGTCGTCTTGACCGATTCGTCCAACAAATCGGCGGTGGTCTCGTATCCCGAGCCGGCACCGGTCCGCTTGGCCCGATGGACGGAATGGAGAATCCCGCTGGCCGACTTTGCCGGAGTAAACGCGGCGAAGATCAAGAAGATGTCCATCGGCTTGGGCAGTCGCGACGCGACGGCCGCGAGCGGCACAGGGAGACTCTACGTCGACGACATTCGGCTGATCAAAAGCAAGAAATAGCGCTGCCGCAGAACGCGGAAAACCAGGACATGCAGGGGCTGTGAGCGTCGACTCACAGCCCCTTTCTCGTTGCTATCGGCCTTCGCCCTCAGAGGGCCGGGCGATGATTTCGCGGAGGGATTCCAGCTTCGCCTCGGACTGAGCCAGGGGATGCTCCAGGACTTGTTGCCACAGCCGATGCATGTTCGGCTTGCCGGCTTTCTGCTCTTGGACCCACTCCGCGTGGAATTTGCCGGAGCATACCTCGTCCATCGCCCGGTCCACCTGCGCCAAAAGCTCGGGTGGCGCCATGCGGTCCGCGCGCGACAACTGGCCGTACTGGCTCGTCTGCGAATGCAGCTTCAACTGGCCGAAGAAGCCATGCGTGATCATCGCCTTGGCAATCTCGACGAACTCACCCGAAAGGTGTAATTCCGTCGTCACAATCTCCGGATCGCAGCCATTCTCGACCAGCTTCTCGAAATAGAGCAGACACAGCTTGATGATTCCCGGCCAGAGCATCTGCTCGGCAAAGAGGTCGATGACCGTTTCCTCTCGAAACGAGGACTCGAACGCCCCGAAGCGCGTCGCGCCAATGGCTTTCGCCAAGCCCAGCGCAATCTGCATGAATCGGCCGTCCGCATCATTCTCGGCAGCCACTAAGCAGGGAAATCCCAGGCCTTCCTGGTAGAGCTGGCGCACCGCTCGGCCGATCATACGCGGCGCCACCATGATCGCCCCGACGCCTTCCGGCGGCACGATGGCCTTGTAGTAGATGTTGTAGCCGCTCGCGAAGCACAGCACATCACCTCGCCGCAGATAGGGCTTGATCTGCTCCTCATAGACCTGGGGCTGGACCTCATCCGGGATGAGCACCAGGAGGACGTCCGCCGCGTCGGCCACTTCGCGGATCGGGCGAACGGCAAAACCGTCCTCGACCGCCCGGCCTTTGTACTCATCGTCCCGGTTGCCCACCATCGGCGTAAAACCGCTGTCCCGGATATTCAAGGCCTGGGCCCGCCCCTGATTTCCATACCCGATGACCCCAATCTTGTGCCCCTTCAGCACATCCACGTCCACAATGTCGTCCCGATAAACAGTAGCCATAAGCTCCCACCTTTCTTGTCACGATGTCACGTCGGGAAGTATGATACCGAACCGGGAGGCATGGGCCAAGATGCGACCGCCTCAGTTTGAACCGCTTTTTGTTCGATTCTGCGGCCGGATCTGCTACACTGGCTATAGACAAGTTCAATGGTATGCTTTGCTGGAGGTGCGGCGTGAAACACGGGCACAAGGCGTTTACTCTGATTGAGCTTCTGGTCGTGATTGCGATTATCGCCTTGCTGATGGGGATCTTGATGCCCGCTTTGAGCCGGGTCCGCAAACAGGCTCGGGGCGTATACTGCCTGAACAACCTGCGGGAAATCGGCATCGCGATGCACGCCTACGCCCACGAGAACAGCGATTTCATCCCCCGCGCGCTTGACAACAAGGTGAAATGGCTCCTGGCGTTCATGCCGTTTCTGGGGGAGGAGTACAAGAACGCCCAGGACTACCGCGAAGTGAAAGTCTATCAGTGTCCCGCCTTCCCGCGCACCGGCGTGGGACAGGGAGGCCAGCGCAACGCCGATCAAACCGTCGATTACGTCGTCAATGCGTGGGACATGGACAAACCGAGCCTGACCAGCGGCGACAAAGGCAAGCAGAAAGATGAGCCGAGCAAGCTCAGCAGCATTCCGCGGCATGCCGAGCGGATCTACATGGCCGACAATGAAGCCGGCGAGTGGCGGCCCGTCATCCTCAACCGGCGGGATCTTGACATCGCCTCCGTCTTCAACTTGCTCGACGTGTGGTCCACGACCCAGTTGCCGATGTCGGACCAGACCGCCGCCGGCAGCAATCTGACCCGCCGGGTCGCCCGCGACCGCCACCGCGACGGCTGCAACAACCTCTTCTTCGACGGCCACTCCGACTACCTGTCCGCCGAGGACAACACCTCCCGCTACTGGTGCGGTGCCGGCGCGTGGCAATGAGCATGCGTCCGGGCTGTACGGGCGAATAATTATTCGCCCCTACTGCGGATAGAGGATGATCCGGTCGTGCACCAGGACCACGAGATCGTTCCTGCCGTCACCGGTGACGTCCTGGACCAGCACGGACCGCGGCTCGCCGCTCTCGGCCCTGCCGCCCGGCTGGCGCTCGCGGCCGTGGGGATGCGCCTCAAACACCTTGAACTTGTAGGCGTCGGCCAGCCTGGCATTCTCGTCGAACGACAGGATCTGCACGTGATACTTGTTCTGCTCGCACAGAACAACGTCGGGAACACCATCACCATTGACATCTCCCATGGTGAAGAAGCCGAAGCGTCCGCCTTCGATGTTCGGCTCGAACCCGGCGACCTGCCGCAGTTTCAGCATGCCGCCCTCCCGGATGCAGATCAGCTTACGCTCGGCACAGAGAATCAGATCCTGCGTCGCGCCCGAGCTGAAGTGGCCCGTCAGGATCTTGCGGACCGGCGCGGTCCCCACGTTGATCTCCTTGCCCAGGCGATAGGTCCCGTCCGCTTGGCGGTCCAGGAACGACAGAATGCCGGAGGTGTCGTCATAGGCGGCGATCCGCATCGCCTCTCCCGAGACGGCCGGCACCGCCGCCGCCACGCGAAGCTGGTGACGTTTATCGCCGGCCTGGTACTGATCGATCACCTGCCAGCCTTTGTCCGGCTCGAACCACACAGACCGGGCGAAATCGCCTCGGGCCGCCAGAATCACCGTGTGTCCCTGCGGCCCCAATGGGGCCAGGCTGATGGCGCGAGGACTGAGATTGCTGACCAGTCCGACATTCGTCTGGTCCTCCGTTTGCTGTTCGAATACGCCCGCGGTGGTCTGACGCACCAGGAGCAGTGGGTCGTAGCTGCGCACCACGATCAGGTCCGTATCGCCGTCATGATCGATATCACAAGCCAGCAGGTCCTGCGGCTTGTCGCTCAATCCTTTCAGCTCCAGCGAGGGGCCGGGCCGGACCGTCGCTCGTCCCACACTCAAGATACTGCGCAGAAAGAACGAGCCGCTGCCGCCGGCGCTGTTCTGCCCGGCGGCGGCCGGTCCCTTGGCCACATAGGCAAGATCGACTTCACCGTCGCCGTTGAGGTCCGCCACCTCCATCGCCTGGGGCTCGCCGGTCACGGCCACCGTCTGCGGAAAGCTGAGCCGGCCGCCTTCGAAACGGCTCAGGGCGATCACCTTCTCGTCGAGGCTCAGGACCGCCAGCGCCTCGCCCGCCCCGTCGCCCAGCCTGGCCGCACGGACCTTACGCATGTCCTTGAGCCCGGGATAGGCGGTCACCGGCCCCAAACCGCTGTCGGGCTGGCCCCGCAGAACGAGGAACTGCCCCCGCCCCGGGTCCGTGACAACCATGTCCGTCAGACCGTCCCCATCGATATCGGCGCAGGTCATGTCGCGATTCGCGGCGTCGTCATCCGCCGGCAACGGATGAATGGAGATCGCCTCCTCGGCCTGGGTCTCGCGGACCAGCGCGTGGAGCGAGAACCGCCCGCTCTGCTGGGACACCGAGGCGATGACCCGCCGCGCCGAGCCGTCCAAGCTGCCCAGACGCAAGACGGACGGAGCCGGGATCGGATACCGCCCCTCCGGCCCGAGGGTGCCATCCTGGTTCTGGAGTCGAATCCGCAGCGGATACCCCTCCTGCTCGCTCGTCAACAGAACCAGGTCGTTGCGCCCATCCCCGTCCACGTCGCCAATCTCCACTTGCCTGAGGTTCTCCGAGGAACTGTAGTAGCGGACCGGCGGGGCCAGATGACCGTCCGCGGTCTGGAGCAACACGTAGTATCCATCCTGCAGCAGCAGGACGAGATCGGTCCGGCCGTCGTGGTTCAGGTCGCCCGCCTCCAGCGCCTCTATGGTCTTGAGACCGTCACGCACCTCGAACCGGGTCTCGGTCTGCCAGGAGGGCTCCGCCGGCGCGGACTTGGAGGGACGCGACGAAGAGTCCTGCAGCACGACGTGGAGACCATCGGTGCTGTAGTACACCAGATCCGGCCGCTGGTCATGGTTGAAGTCGCCCAGGACCAGGCTGGTCGCTTTCACGTGCAGCGGATAGTGGAATCGCTGAAAGCGCCACGCGAGCTCGCGTCCGAAAATATCATTGATGTTCTCTCGATTCGGCTCCGCGGGCACGGCCACGTTCTGCGGATCGAAGCTCGGTTTCTGCAACAGCAGCTCGATACAGGACTTGCGATTATTGCACACGATCAGGTCGTTGCGCGAGTCCCCGTTGATGTCCCCCGCCAACAGGGGTCCCAGCTCCCACTCGAGCTTGAGGATCTCCATCGGCCCAAAACCGTAGAAATCACTCAGATCGGCCGCCGCAGCGGCGGTCGCCGCCCAGACGATGAAAAGCACCCCTGCCCGCGACAGGAGTCCGTCCGGAGAGGATGGAAGCATGTGACTGCACCTCCAGGAATATGCGCTTCCCTGTTGTATGCGCGATCCTTATAATGATTCCGTTTCGTGTGACGTGAGTATATCGTGGAGTGCCCGTGGTCGCAAGGCGAGCTGCAAGTTTTCGAGGATGGCTATGGCGAGACATACGCTCTTGAGTCTGGTGGTCGCAACCGTTCTGGCCGGATCGATCGTCGCCCGGGCCGCGGAAACGAAGGTCATTACGCTGCGGAGCGGCACACAGCTTCGGGCGCAGGTCCTCAAGCAGGACGATCAGGTCGTCATTCTCGACCTAGGTTTCGATGTCCTGCGCGTGCCGCGCGCGCAAGTCGAATCGATCAAGGATGAGGTGCCGGCCGAGAACAAGGCGGCCGTAGCGGCCACGGAGTCGCCGGAATCCATCCTGCGCCGCTCGGTGGGTCTGTACCGCATCGCGAATCTGACCAAGACGACCACCGAGCAAAATGTGGCCCGGTTCGGCGAAGCGGTCGTGATGGTCAGCTCGCCCGCGGGCACCGGCTCCGGCTTCCTGATCAACAAGGACGGGCATCTGATCACAAACTACCATGTCATCGCCCGGGAGACCCTCATCAAGACGACAGTCTTCCAACGGACCGACAACGGGTTCGAGCAGAAGAAATACGAGAAAATCAAGATTATCGCGTTCAACCCGTTCGTGGACCTGGCCTTGCTGAAGATCGAGGACGCCCAACGCGAGTTCCCGTACGTCTATCTGGGTGATATGAATCGCGTCGCGGTGGGCGAGACCGTGTTTGCCATCGGCAACCCGCTGGGCCTGACCCGCAGTGTCAGCCAGGGCATTGTCTCGACCACCAACCGTGACTTCGAGGGCCAGCTCTACATCCAGACGACGACGGACATGAACCCCGGCAATTCCGGGGGCCCGCTTTTCAATCTCGCCGGCGAGGTCATTGGCGTGACCTCCATGGGCTACCTGTTCTACGGCGGACTCAACTTCGCCATCCCGGTGGACACCGTCAAGCGCTTCCTGGAGAACTGCGACGCCTTCGCCTACAACGAAGACAATCCCAATGCCGGCTACCGCTACCTGCAGCCGGGCAATCGCAAGAACCGGGCCAGCCCCCCCGCCGCCAAGCGACCCGAGATCCCCTGAGCATTTGTCGCTGTACGCCCATGGCAGTAGAAAGGCACAACACCTCCAGCCAGTGGACGCCGCCCTTGCTCTAGGGCTCTCTCCGCATCAGAAATGTGGAAAGTGAATGCCTGACCCCGTGTTCGGCCGGAATCCTGGCCCACAATACCGAGCCCCTGTGAGCGGGGCTGCTCGGCCCGTTCCCGGTACCGTAGAGGCGTAGATGCCGTGCACGGCGAGGGCGGCGGGGCGTCAGGGCTTCGCGGGCTCGGGTTGGGGCGCGGGCTGGTCCTCGGCCAGGATGCGCCAGAGGTTCCTCACGTTGCGCTCCTGGTGGCCCCAGCCATACGTGCGGGGGGGTGGCTCGCGGAAGGCGGGGAACTTGGCGCTGAGGGCCAGAAGCCTGGTCGTCTGGTCCAGGGTCAGACCTTGCCGGCGTGCGGCTTCCACTTCTTGGAGCATTCTCTGGTAGAAATCGCGGATCGGGGGAAGGACGGCGCGGGTCAGCGGGACGCTGTGTCCCGGGATCACGTGCTCGATCTTCACGTTGTCGGCGAGGAGACGGTCCAGCACGGCGAGGAAACGGTGGACGTCTTCCAGATGCGAGTCTTCGCCGATTTCGGGGACGCGGCCCTGCTGGTAGGCGATGGCGCCGGTGACCAGGATTCGCTCCTGCGGGATGTAGATCAGGATGTCGGAGTTGCTGTGGCCTTTGCCGAAGAAGATCAGCTCCAGGGTGAGGTCGCCTAAATCCAGCGTATGTTTATCGGCAAACGTGAGCGTCGGCTTGACGACCTCGTAGCCCTCCTGCATATCCTGCACGAACAGGTCATAGAATATGAGGTCGCTGCGAATCAGCTTGGTGAATGCGGGGTTGGCGGCGTAGCGGGGCAGGGCGGCCCGCAGGTCGCGCAGAATCGCGTTGTAACGGTCGATCTCTCGGCTGCGGCTCGGCTCCGTCTGTCGGTCGATCAGCCAGTGCATGTCCTCCGCCAGGTTGTCGTGTCCGACGATCGTCGCGCCTTGGAACAGGCTGTTGCCGCTGCAATGGTTGTCATGGGGGTGCGTGTTGATGACGTAGGCCCAATCGGTGCGGTGAAACGTCTGCTCGATCTTCTTCTTGATCGGGGCCATAACTCGCGGCGAGGCCTCCGTATCGATGATGACCAGGCCCTTCTGGGACTGGATCACCGTGAGGCTGCACCGGCGGTCGAGGCCCGGCCAGTAGGCCACAGCTACGCGTGGCGAGAGCCGGTCGAGGCAGATGTATGGACCCGGGTCGGACTGCGGACCGGCCACGAGCAACTGCACGAGCAAGCCGAGATGAATCGCTGTAATCATTTGCGCTCTCCATGGACAGCCAACATCAGGCACCACGGTGATTCAGACTATGCCGTGGTTCCATTATACAGTGCGACAACCGGGACGGCTTTACCCCAGGGAAAATCGTCATTCTCGCCGAAAGACCGCTACAGGCTGAACGCACAGGGCGCTGCATAGAAATGGACGGATCATCTGGAATTCCGGGGACACCATAGAATGGCGGTCCGTTAAGACGACGCGGGCCGTTCTGATCCGCATTTCCAGGTCAGAAACGAGGATTCCACGTCAGGATGGCGGCTTAACGGACCGCCATTCGGGACACCATACTTATTTCTCCTGCGGTTTTGGCTTGGGGCCGCGTTTGGCCGGCCGCACAAGGCGTCCGAGGAGATTCTCGACTCGATCCAGAAACGCCGGTTCGCCCAGCGGCCGTCCCGTCCGCTCGTGCCGCCGCACTGGACCACCGCCAGCGCCACGGCATCCGGCACAGCTTGGCCCGAACGGGATTGAGTTCCGCGTACCGGGCCGCCCGGAGCAGATAACGCTCGTCCATCGCAAACGAGGCGAATCGTCCTTGCCACAAGTGCCCGCGCCAGCCCTCCCGGAAGTTGATCCGGCGCGTGTAGCGACGGTGGGCCTCGCCCAAGCCCCGCCGCAGGCCGTCCTCGCTCTCCGGCACCACGATCAAATGCACGTGATGGGGCATCAGGCAATACGCCCACACCGCCACGCCGCAGCGGGCGCACCACTCGCGGAGCAGGGCCAGATACGCGCTGTAGTCGTCCTCTTGGAAAAAGGTCTGCTGTCGCCGGTTCCCACGCTGAGTCACGTGGTGCGCGACGCCCGGAACCACCACTCTCGCCAATCGTGCCATGTCCCCAGCCTACCCGACACACGGCTCAGTGTCAACGATCAGCCCCCGAATTTAGTATGGTGTCCCCGGAACTCCTACCGTTTCAACATGTCATTGCGAGCGAAGCGCGGCAATCTTCTCCTGAGCCGATGGCAGGAGGAAGGCAGAACACCTCCAGCCAGCGGACGCTGCCCTTCCTCTGTGGCTCTCTCCACATCAGAAATGTGAACGTGAATGCCTGACCCTTTGTCTCCTGACCCCGTCAGGATTTGAGTTGCCGCTTTAACCTGTAGAGATAAGTCGCCACTTGATCCTCTGGTGGTTTGGCACTGTCTACTTCGGTAGCCGCTTGCAGAAGACTCTTGCCGCCTGCTACCAGTTTCTCCTGCCATCCGCCGGGCAGAACCATCTTGGTTGCGTCCACCAACACTCTGCCTGTACCGAACAGCATCCGCTGAATGCGTTTGTTCTCATGCTGCCGCATCCGGTGTTCCAGTGACATCACAGCGGCTTTGATCTTTGTGCTCACCAGCATGTCGGCTTCCTGCCGGATTTCGGTTAGGTCATTCTTGCCCTTGATCTGCTGATGTAGTAGCCACGTCAAATTCAGTATCCCGGCACGGAACTCAAGCAACTCGTCTCTCAAGACAGTACGGGCTTCCAATAGATCATCGACATGAGCGGGGTGGACTTCAGGGAGGGCCAGTTGTGAGATCGCCGTGGTTGCCAGGATTTCCGACAAGTGTTCGGCTGGTGTGCCCGGCTTATATTGCTGTCCAAAAGCGGGTTCGCTCGTAGTGAACGGCAGTTTATAGTATGTAGAAGCGATAATGCTTGATAACCCTTCGCTACACTCATAGTAAAAGTCTGTTTCCATCTCATGAAGATGCTTCTCTACGATTCCATTGACCCATTGGTTAGCCCAATCAGGAATACAGTCTGCGTGGGTTTCCGTATCAAACCGTTCAAAGAGTCGGATTGTGCCCTCTTTTAGTAGTTCTGAGATCACGTTAAGAAAGACTGGTTCCACAAGTGTGTTTGAATGATACCACACATCCGTTCTGTTACCGCTCACCCTGGTAGAAAATGGCGGTCCAAGCATGATCTGGTCATACCAGAGACACAAGCTGGCCCATTCGGTAACATCCGGGACGCCATGACGCAGATTCGGCCACCACACCGCGACAGACTTGTCACTCTCATCAGTCATCGTCAACACTCCACAACCGCTCATACTCTAATGCCCCCGGCTTCGAGAGTCAATCAACGGCTCGTCCAATGATCGCGACACCTGTATAATGCCGGTATGGAAAAGGTTGAGGTCCACCGAATAGGCCGTTTCCTCACAGATTGAGGTACTCCCGGTTGTCAAACCAAATTCCTAATTCTTTAAGGTAGCATTCTGTAGTAGTAGCATCTTCTTTCTTTTTGCTTCTTTTTC